>JACDJC010000318.1_pt1 | contig 60410 bp, 53 predicted proteins | sample 7454191 | NCBI WGS metagenome assembly JACDJC01 (sample SAMN14253291, study PRJNA609438) | sludge metagenome | isolation source: sludge after 25d culture with pyrite and EDTA | collected 2018-12-20 | reverse complement strand
TTCCTTCAGCCGGGTCGCTTCCTCGACCGCGATTTCGTCGAACGGATTCATCGACATCTTGACGTTGGCGATGTCCACGCCAGTGTGATCGGATTTCACGCGCACCTTGACGTTGTAGTCAACCACGCGCTTGACCGGTACGAGAATCTTCATGCTTGGAATCCTTTGAAATTCAGTAGGAACGCGGCAGCCCCAGCGCACGCTCGGCCACGTGTCCCAGGATCATGTTGGTGGAGATCGGCGCGACCTGGTACAGCCGCGTCTCGCGGAACTTGCGCTCCACGTCGTATTCGCAGGCGAAGCCGAAGCCGCCATGGGTCTGCAGGCAGGCGTTGGCGGCTTCCCAGCTGGCCTTGGCCGCCAGGTACTTGGCCATGTTGGCCTCCGTGCCCGCGTTCTGGCGCGCGTCGATCTTCTCGCAGGCGCGCCAGCGCATCAGGCTGGCCGCCTCCAGCTCGATGAAGGACTCGGCCAGCGGAAACTGGATGCCCTGGTTCTGGCCGATGGGACGGCCGAACACCTTGCGTTCGTTGGCGTAGTCGCGTGCCTTTTCCAGGAACCAGTAGCCGTCGCCGATGCATTCGGCGGCGATCAGCGTGCGCTCGGCGTTCAAGCCGTCGAAGATGACCTTCAGGCCCTTGCCCTCGGCACCCAGCAATGCGTCCTCGGGCAGTTCCAGATTGTCGAAGAACAGCTCATTGGTCTCGTGATTGACCATGTTGAGGATCGGCCGCACCGTCAGGCCATGGCCGATCGCCTTGTCCAGTTCGACGATGAAGCACGACAGGCCGTCGCTCTTCTTCTGCACCTGCTCCAGCGGCGTGGTGCGCGCCAGCAGGATCAGCAGGTCGCTGTGCTGCACGCGGGAGATCCAGACCTTCTGGCCGTTGACCACCCAGCGGCCGTCCTTCTTCACGGCGGTGGTCTTGAGCTTGGTGGTGTCGCTGCCCGTGGTGGGCTCGGTCACGCCCATCGACTGGACGCGCAGTTCGCCGGCCGCGATCCGGGGCAGGTATTTCCGTTTCTGCGCCTCGGTGCCGCTGAACACGATGGCGTTCATCACGTACATCTGGCCATGGCAGGCGCCCGAATTGCCGCCGCTGCGGTTGATTTCCTCCATGATGACCGAGGCTTCGGCCATCGACAGGCCCGGTCCGTCGTATTCCTGCGGAATCAGGGCGGCCAGCCAGCCGGCCCTGGTCAGGGCATCGACGAAGGCTTCCGGGTAGCCGCGCTGCTCGTCGATCTTGCGGTGGTATTCCGCCGGGAACTGATTGCACAGGTCGCGCACGGCATCGCGGATTTCCTGGTATTGATCGGGTGCGGACAATGTGCTCATGGAATGGGTCTCCGGTGGGGATTTGCTTCATCCATAGTAATATCTGATGGATTAGATAAAAAATAGAATTTCTTGATGGAAGAATCAGTTTTCGACATCGGGAGGCCGAGGCCGCCGTGGACCTGAAGCAACTGCGCGCCTTCGTGACGGTCGCGGAAACCGGCAGCGTCACGCGGGCCTCGGGCCTGCTCAACCTGGTGCAGCCGGCGGTGTCGCGCCAGTTGCGCCTGCTGGAGGACGACCTGGGCACCGAACTGTTCGACCGCGGACGGCACGGCATGCAGCTCACGCCCGCCGGCAAGACCATGCTGGAATACGCGCGCCGCATCCTGAACGAAGTGGTGCGCGCCAAGGCCGAGATCCGGCCCACCGAAGGGCCGGTGGCCGGAATCGTCAGCATCGGCCTGCTGGCCAGCACGTCCGATCTGCTGGCGACGATGCTGGCGGCCGAAGTGGCGCGGCGCCACCCGGGCATCCGCCTGCGGCTGACCATCGGCTACGCCGGCCATCTCCAGGACTGGCTCGAGGCCGGCGACCTGGACGCCGCCCTGCTCTACGGCCGCAAGGAGATCCCCGCGCTGCGCATCCGGGAATTGCTGGAGGAAAGCCTGTGGGTGGTCGCCCCGCCTTCGGCCGCACTCTCGCACGACCGGCCGCTGACGCTGGCGCGCGTGGCGCGCGAGCCCTTCATCCTGCCCGCCGCGCCGCAAGGGCTGCGCGCGACGATCGAACATGCGGCGGCCGAGGCCGGGGTAGACCTGCGGGTCTTCGCGGAAACGAATGCGCTGGGCGTGCAAAGGGACCTGGTCGCCCAAGGCCACGGCTGGACCATCCTGCCCGCGGTCGGCGTCACCCGGGAGGTCGAACAGGGCCTGCTCAGCGCGGCGCCGCTGGCCTCGCCGGGCCTGAAACGGACCATCGTGCTGGCGGCGCCCAGCAGTCGCCAGGCCACGCCCCCCGTGCGCTGCGTGACGGGCGTGCTGGTGGACTGCGTCAAGGCCACGTTCGACCAGCACCGATGGTCGGATGCCCGCTGGCTGGGCTAGCGCCGCATGGACATGGGAAGACATGCGCGAACTCCTTCATCCGGCCTCGGCGGCAGGACGGATGGATTCCGTACTTCGGCAGATACGTCCGCGGCGGCGGCGCCACGGAACGACAAAGGCCCCGTCTTCCGGAGAAGAGGGGGCCTTGCGCATCGGCCCGGCCGCGCGGCCGGGCCGGAACCCGCGTCCCGCGCGAGGCGGGACGGCGCGACGATCACATATTGTCGATCATCACCTGGCCGAAGCCCGAGCACGACACCTGGGTCGCGCCTTCCAGCAGGCGGGCGAAGTCGTAGGTGACCTTCTTCGACAGGATGGATTTTTCCATGCTGCTGATGATCAGGTCGGCGGCCTCGGTCCAGCCCATGTGGCGCAGCATCATCTCGGCGGACAGGATTTCCGAGCCCGGATTGACGTAGTCCTTGCCGGCGTACTTCGGCGCGGTGCCGTGGGTGGCCTCGAACATGGCCACGGAATCCGACAGGTTGGCGCCCGGGGCGATGCCGATCCCGCCGACCTGGGCGGCCAGGGCGTCGGAGATGTAGTCGCCGTTCAGGTTCAGCGTGGCGATGACGTCGTATTCGGCCGGGCGCAGCAGGATCTGCTGCAGGAAGGCGTCGGCGATGACGTCCTTAACCACGATGTCGCGGCCGGTCTTGGGATTCTTGAACTTGCACCACGGGCCGCCGTCCACCAGCTGGGCGCCGAATTCCTTCTGGGCCAGGGCATAGCCCCAGTCGCGGAAGCCGCCCTCGGTGAACTTCATGATGTTGCCCTTGTGCACCAGCGTGACGCTGGGGCGGTCGTTGTCGATGGCGTACTGGATGGCCTTGCGGACCAGGCGTTCCGTGCCTTCGCGCGACACGGGCTTGACGCCGATGCCGGACGTGCCCGGGAAGCGGATCTTCTTGACGCCCAGCTTGTCCTGCAGGAATTCGATCAACTGGCGGGCCTTGTCGGATTCGGCCTCGAATTCGATGCCGGCGTAGATGTCCTCGGAGTTTTCGCGGAAGATGACCATGTCGGTCTTTTCCGGCTCGCGCACGGGCGAAGGCACGCCCTTGAAGTAGCGCACCGGGCGCAGGCAGACGTACAGGTCCAGTTCCTGGCGCAGGGCCACGTTCAGGGAACGGATGCCGCCGCCCACCGGGGTGGTCAGCGGGCCCTTGATGGACACGACGTATTCGCGCACGGCTTCCAGGGTTTCCTCGGGCAGCCAGACGTCCGGACCGTAGATCTTGGTGGATTTTTCGCCGGCGTAGACTTCCATCCAGTGGATCTTGCGCTTGCCGCCGTAGGCCTTGGCGACCGCGGCGTCCACGACCTTCAGCATCACCGGGGTGATGTCCTGGCCCGTGCCGTCGCCCTCGATGTAGGGAACGATGGGCTCATCGGGGATGTTCAGGGAGAAATCGGCGTTGACCGTGATCTTCTGTCCGCCGGCCGGGACCTTGATGTGCTGATAGGACATGGGTGCTCCAGTGTTGCTGGGTTTGTTGTTCAAGAGAAAGGGGAAGCAGTCTTATATAAGAGTTTAGCGTAAACTGGCCGTCGGCAGACAGCCTTTCACCCGTATTCTAACGGCCGGCACCCCGGAAATACCCGAATCCGCGGGTTAAAATGGATGGCCCGGCCCGTCTTTCCCATCCCTCATGTTCAATCCCTCCAAGGAACAGGTCCGCGCGTTCTTCACCGACGCCTGGCGCAAGCGCCGCGAAGGCGGCGTGCTGACGCCGCTGGAAACCATGGCCGCCGACCTGGTCGAGCGCCACCCCGAATACCACGACGACCTGCAGGACCCGGACGCCGCCGAACGCGACTACCCGGTCGAGGCCGGCCGCACCAACCCCTTCCTGCACCTGTCGATGCACCTGGCGATCCAGGAACAGCTGTCGATCGATCATCCGCCCGGCATCCGCGACGCCTGGAATACCCTGTTGCGAAGCCGCGACGAGCACGAGGCCGCCCACGTCATCATGGAAGCCCTGGGCGAAGTCGTCTGGGAAGCCCAGCGGCTGGGCAAGCCGCTGGACAACGAACGCTACCTGGACCTGATCCGGCGGCACGCCACGCACGGCCGCTGACCGGCAGCCGCTGGCATCCGCCCTGCGCCCGCACGGGCCGCGACACGCCCCCACGAATGCAGAAACGCCCGCCGGGCGCGAGGCCGGGCGGGCGTTTTCCGGACGGGTCCGTCGCGCTACTTGCGCACGGCCAGCGACGAAGGCTGGGCCGACAGCCAGGCGGAAATGTTCTCGATGTCGGCGGCCGACAGCTGCGACGCCATGGCGCCCATGATGGCGTTCTTGCGCACGTTGGCCGAGGCCGGCGCCCCCGCCTGGCCGCGCTGGTAGGCGGTCAGGGCATGGGCCAGGTAGTCCTGGTGCTGCCCGGCCAGGATCGGATAGTCGGGCTGCAGCGGGGACTTGGCGTCGGCGCCATGGCAGGAGGCGCAAGTGTATTTTTCGAAGGCGGCCTTGCCGGCCTGCAGGTCGGCCGCGCGGGCGCCGGTGGCGGCCAGCCCGAGGCCCAGCAGGGCAATCCACAATGTACGCATGATGGTCTTCCCCCGGATCACTTGAGACTGGAATAGTAGGCCGCGACGTCGGCCATGTCCTGCTCGGACAGGGACCGCGCGATGGCGTCCATGGTCGGGAAGGAACGCGCGCCGCTGGCGTATTCCTTCAGCGCCGCGACGATGTAGGGCGCGCCCTGACCGGCGATCATGGGGACGTGGTACAACTCCGGATACGCCGCCTTGTAGCCCGGGATGCCATGGCAGCCGATGCACATGGACACCTTCTGGGCGCCGGCCTGGACATTGCCCTGGACGGCGGGGGGATCGGCCGCCAGGGCCGGGCCGGCCAGCAGACAGGTCGCCGCCACCACGACGGCGCCCAAACCACGATCAAGCATTGCTCGCGACTTCATATGGCCTCTTGTCTCTCTGATTCATATTGTGTCGGCATCGGCCAGCCTCCTGCCGGGCCGATGAGGCATGTCGATTGTACGATAATTGTTTCGATACAGTCAGGCATCGAAATTTCAAACCCATAGCATCCGCCCTCCGCATCCTCTTCCCGCACCCATGACCCGCACGACCGCCTCCGCCCCGCACGACCGTTTCGACGGCACCGACCGCTACGTCGCCACCGAATCCCTGAAGACCGCCGTCAACGCCGCCCTGGCGCTGCAACGCCCGCTGCTGGTCAAGGGGGAGCCGGGGACCGGCAAGACCCTGCTGGCCGAGGAGGTCGCCCGCGCCCTGGACCGACCCCTGCTGCAATGGCATATCAAGTCCACGACCAAGGCGCAGCAGGGCCTGTACGAATACGATGCCGTCTCGCGCCTGCGCGATTCCCAGCTGGGCGAGGCCGCCGTGCACGACATCCGCAACTACATCGTGCGGGGCGTGCTGTGGCAGGCCTTCGAGTCGGAACGGCCCTGCGTGGTGCTGATCGACGAGATCGACAAGGCCGACATCGAATTCCCCAACGACCTGCTGCGCGAGCTGGACCGGATGGAATTCCACGTCTACGAAACCCGCCAGACCGTCCAGGCGCGCCACAAGCCCCTGATCATCATCACCTCGAACAACGAAAAGGACCTGCCCGACGCGTTCCTGCGGCGCTGCTTCTTCCACTACATCGAGTTCCCCGACCGCGAGACCCTGACCGACATCGTCGCCGTCCATTTCCCGGACCTGCGCGCCGACGTCCTGGGCGCGGCGCTGGACGCGTTCTTCCGCCTGCGCGACGTGCCGGGGCTGAAGAAGCGCCCCTCGACCTCGGAATTCCTGGACTGGCTGCACCTGCTGCTGGCCGAATCCGTGCCGCCCGACAGCCTGTCGCAAGGCGACGTGCCGCCGCTGGCCGGCGCCCTGCTGAAGAACGAACAGGACCTGAACCTGCTGCGGCGGCTGGCCGCCCTGACGCAGCGCGGCGGCCGCTGACCGCCTCCACGCGGAGACGGCCTGGCCACGCGGCGCCCTCCCCGATCACCCACCACCGGACCGAACCATGAACACCCCCGGCTTCAAGCAAGCGCCCCGCCCCGTCACCCTGGAAGGCCATGGCGTGCGCCTGGTCCCCCTGTCTCCCGACCACGCCGCCGGCCTGCGCGCCGCCGCCGCGGATGGCGAGCTCTGGAACCTGCGCATCACCACGGTTCCCGAACCCGAACAGACCGAGGCCTACATCGCCCTGGCCCTGAAGGGCCGGGACGACGGCCACATGCTGCCCTTCACCGTCACCGACGCCGCCAGCGGCGCCATCCTGGGCACCACGCGCTACCACGACATCGTGCCGGCGATCGCCCGGCTGGAGATCGGCTCCACCTGGTATGCCCGGTCGCATCAGCGCACCCACGTCAACACGGCCTGCAAGCTGCTGCTGCTCGAACATGCCTTCGACGTCCTGGGCGCCGCCGTGGCGGGCTGGCGCACCGACAACTACAACCACGCCTCCCAGCGCGCCATCGAGCGCCTGGGCGCCCGGCGCGACGGCGTGATCCGCCACCACGCCCTGCGCCGCGACGGCACCGTGCGCGACACGGTCATGTACAGCCTGCTGGCGGGCGAATGGCCCGAGGTCCGCGCCCATCTGCTCCACCAGCTGCGGCTCCCCCGCGCCTGAGAAGCCCCGCCTTTCCCGCCATGCTGACCGACTTCTTCACCCAGTTGCGCGCCGCCGGCATCCCGGTCTCCATCCGGGAATACCTGAGCCTGCTGGAACTGCTGTGCAGCCCCGCCGCGCCCACCGGCACGGAGGAGTTCTATCACCTGGCGCGCCTGGCGCTGGTCAAGGACGAGACCCGCTACGACCGCTACGACCGCGTCTTCGCCGCCTTCATCGGCCAGCTCCAGGCCCGCGCGGGCGGCCCGGACATCCCGCCGGACTGGCTCGTCCAGACCTTCCGCAAGCAGCTCAGCGACGAGGAAAAGGCGGCCCTGGAAAAGCATGGCTGGGACCGGCTGATGGAAATGTTCCGCGAACGCCTGGCCGAACAGAAGGACCGCCACGCGGGCGGCAGCAAGTGGATCGGCACCGGGGGCTCGTCGCCCTTCGGCCACGGCGGTTATCACCCCGAAGGCATCCGCATCGGCGGCCCGTCGGCCGGCAACCGCACCGCCATCAAGGTCTGGGAACGGCGCGACTACCGCGACTACGACGACCAGCAGACCCTGGGCACGCGCAACTTCAAGATGGCGCTGCGGCGCCTGCGGCGCTTCGCCCGCCAGGGCGCGGCGCTGGAACTGGACATGCCCGGCACCATCCGCGGCACCGCCGAGCAGGCCGGGATGCTGGACCTGCGCTGGGTGCCCGAGCGCCACAACGCGGTCAAGGTCCTGATGCTGCTGGACGTGGGCGGCAGCATGGACGACCACGTCGCCCGCATCGAATCCCTGTTCTCCGCCGCGCGCAGCGAATTCCGCCACCTGGAGGTCTATTACTTCCACAACTGCCCCTACGAGTCCGTCTGGCGCCACAACAGCCGCCGCCACGGCGAGCGTATCGAGACCTGGGACCTGCTGCGCACCTACGGCGAGGACTGGCGCCTGATCCTGGTGGGCGACGCGTCCATGAGCCCCTACGAGCTGCTGTATCCGGGCGGATCCATCGAGCATCACAACGAAGAGACCGGCGCCGCCTGGCTGCAGCGCATCCTGGGGCGCTGGCCACGCGCCGTCTGGCTGAATCCGGAACCGTCCGGATCCTGGCAGTACCGCCAGTCCATCGCCCTGGTCAGGGAACTGATGCACGAGCGCATGTTCGGCATGACGATGGACGGGCTGGAACAGGCCATGCGGCTGCTGTCGAAGTGAACCGGCGCGGGCGGGCCCGCGCCGACCGGTGAACGTTCAATCCACGGTGTCCAGCACCTCGGCCAGCGTGTCGAAGATCTGTCCGATCTGCGTCTCGTCGATGATGAGCGGCGGCGAAATCGCGATGATGTCGCCGGTGTAGCGCACCAGCACGCCCCGGTCGAAGCATCTGGCGAACACTTCCGCCGCCCGCGCGCCCGGCGCGCCTTCGCGCGGCGCCAGTTCGATCCCGGCCACCAGGCCGAGATTGCGGATGTCGATCACATGCCGCCGCCCCTTGAGCGCATGGGCGGCTTCCTCGAAGGGCGACGACAGCGTTTTCGCCCGATCGAACAGCCCCTCGTCGCGGTAAATGCCCAGGGTGGCGCGGACGGCGGCCGTCGCCATCGGGTGCGCGGAATAGGTGTAGCCGTGAAAGAACTCGATGCCGTTCGCGCTCGCGTCGATGATCGCATCGTGCACGGACCGGCGCACCGCGACCGCGCCCGCCGGCACGGCCGCGTTGCTGATGCCCTTGGCCATCGTGATCAGGTCGGGGGTGACGCCGAAGAAGGCGCTGGCGGTGGCCGCGCCCAGGCGGCCGAAACCGGTGATGACCTCGTCGAAGATCAGCAGGATGCCGTGCTTTTCGGTGATGGCCCGCAACCGTTCCAGGTAGCCCTTGGGCGGCAGCAGCACGCCGGTGGACCCGGCCAGCGGCTCGACGATGACCGCCGCGATCGTCGAGGCGTCGTGCAGCGCGACGAGGCTTTCGAGGGCGTCGGCGAAGCGTTCGCCGCCCCAGGCCGGCTGGCCGCGCGAAAAGGCGTTGTGCTCCAGGTCGTGCGTGTGCGGCAGGTGGTCCACCCCCGGCAGCAGCACCCCGGAAAACGCCTTGCGGTTGGGCGAGATGCCGCCCACCGAGATGCCGCCGAAACCGACGCCGTGATAGCCGCGTTCGCGGCCGATCAGGCGGGTCCGCTGGCCCTCGCCGCGCGCCCGGTGATACGCCAGCGCGATCTTGAGCGCCGTGTCGACCGATTCGGAGCCCGAGTTGGTGAAGAACACCCGGTCCAGGCCGGCGGGCATCAGGGCGGCCACCTCGGACGCCGCCCGGAAGGAATCCTCGTGGCCAATCTGGAAGCTGGGCGCATAGTCCAGGTGCGCGGCCTGCCGGCTGATCGCGTCGACGATGGGCCGCCGGCCATGCCCCGCGTTGACGCACCAGAGCCCCGACGTGCCGTCCAGTACCCGATGGCCGTCCGCGGCGGTGTAGTGCATGTCCCTGGCCGAGGCGAGCATGCGGGGATGCGCCTTGAATTGCCGATTCGCGGTGAAGGGCATCCACAGGTTGGACAGGTCGGGGGAACGCGCGGCTTCGGTGTGCATGGCAGCCTCTCAATCCGGGGTTTCGGAAACGGAAACGGGTCGCTTCATTCTGGTCCGTCCCCCGTCCGAAGGCCATAGACGGTGACAGGATGGCCGGATAACTGTATTGTTCGAATCGAGACAACTGTATTGGCAAAGGCGTCGCCAAGGGACTGCCATGATCCTGTTCGAACCGGACCGCAGGCGGAAAACGGCCCCCACCCTGGTGGACCAGGCCGTCGTGGCGCTGGAGGACGCCATCCGCGCCCGCATCCTGCGCCCGGGGATGGCCTTGCCGTCGATCAGGCAATTCGCACGGGACCACGGATTGAGCACGTTCACCGTCATGGCCGCCTACAACCGCCTGGTCGCCCGCGGCCTGCTGCAGTCGCGTCCGGGCGCCTGCTTCCGCGTCAGCAGCCGGAAACAGGCCGCGGCCGCGCCGGTGCCCGAATGGGTGGCGCCGCGGATCGGGTCTTCGTGGCTGCTGGCCGACGTGTTCGCCGACCACTCGATCTCGATCAAGGCGGGCTGCGGCTGGCTGCCGCCGGACTGGCACGACCAGGCCGGTCTGCCGCACGCCCTGCGCCAGCTCAGCCGCGTCCCGATCAGCCAGATGTCGTCCTACGGCCACCCGCTCGGCTACCGCCCCTTGCGCGAACACATCGCCAGCCGCCTGCTGGAGCACGGGCTCGAGACCGGGCCCGACCAGATCCTGCTGACCCACGGCGCGACCCAGGCGCTGGACGTCGTCGTCCGCACCCTGCTGCGCCCGGGGGACCATGTGGCCGTCGAGGCGCCCTGCTACGCCAACCTGCTGCAGATCCTGGCCCTGAACCGCATCACGGTCCACGCGGTCCCCAGGACGACGGAAGGCATCCACGAGGAAACGCTCGAAGCGCTGGCGCGCCGTCATCCGATCCGCGCCCTGTTCGTCACGACGGTGCTGCAGAATCCGACCGGCGCCAGCTTCACCATGGCCGGGGCGTTCCGGCTGCTGCAACTGGCCGAACGCCATGACTTCCTGGTCGTGGAAGACGACATGTCCCGCGACCTCCTGCCCGAACCCGCGCCCATGCTCGCCGCGCTGGCGGGCCCCAGCCGGGTGCTCTACGTGTCCGGCTTCTCGAAAAGCGTGACCCCTTCCATCCGCGTGGGCTACCTGGCGTGCGCGAAGCCGCTGGCGGACCCGTGCGCCCGCACCAAGATGTCGCTCGGCCTGACCTCGTCGGAGGTCATGGAGCGCGCCGTCCATCACGTCCTGCGGGACGGGCGCCACGGCGCCTACCTGCGCGGCATCCGCGAACGCCTGCGCCTGGCGCACGACCAGGTCGCCGCGGCCATGCGCGCGCATGGATTCGAGATCTGGGAAGAACCAGGCGCGGGGCTGTTCCTGTGGGCCAGGCCGCCGGCGCCCCGTCCGACAGGGGGCGGCATGATCGAACTGGCCGCGCAGGCGCTGAAAGCCGGCATCTGGCTGGCGCCCGGCAGCTACTTCGACCCGGACGGCCGGGAGGAAGGCTGGCTGCGCTTCAACGTGGCGTACTCCGGCGATCCGCGCCTGTGGCGCTTCTTTCAACAAGCGTCCGTGCGGTAACGTTATGCATCCGCACATTCCATCCACGGATCCCTCCGAAACCATGACCCGGCTGAAACTCCCGCTCTCCGCACTTCTCTCGCTCTGCCTGCTGGCGGCTCCCGGCTTGTCCCGCCCCACGCCCGCCGCCCCGGCGACCGACACGCCCGCGCTGCCCGCCGGCGTCCATCAGGTCGTCATGATCGAGGGCGTGACCGAATACCGCCTGGACAACGGCCTGCAGGTGCTGCTGGCTCCGGACGATTCCCGCGCCCAGACCACGGTGAACATGAGCTACCGCGTCGGCTCGCGCAACGAAGGGCCGGGCGAGACCGGCATGGCGCACCTGCTGGAGCACCTGCTGTTCCGCGGCAGCCCGAAGCACCCTGACGCCCTGGCGGAATTCGCGCGCCGGGGGCTGGCGGCCAACGGCTCGACCACCGCCGACCTGACGAACTACTACGCGACCTTCGCCGGCGACCCCGACACGCTGCGCTGGTACCTGGCCTGGCAGGCCGACGCCATGCTGAACGCGCGCATCGCCCGCGCCGACCTGGACGCGGAAATGCCGGTGGTGCGCAACGAGATGGAGCGCGGCGAGAACAGCCCGTTCAGCATGCTGATGCAGCAGGTCGCCTCGGCCGCCTACGTCTGGCACCCCTACGGCCGCAGCGTCATCGGCGCGCGCTCCGACGTCGAACACGTCGGCATCGAGCCGCTGCGCGCGTTCTACCACCGCTACTACCAGCCCGACAACGCCACGCTGATCGTCACCGGCCGCTTCGACCCCCGACAGGCGCTGCAATGGATCGCGCAGGACTTCGGTCCCATCGCCCGGCCGGACCGCGCGCTGCCGCCTGAATACACGGTCGAACCCGTCCAGCAGGGCGCGCGCGGCGTCACCCTGCGGCGCATCGGCGGCAGCCCCATCGCCCTGGCGCAATACCACCTGCCGGAAGCCGCCAGCGACGCCTACACGGCCCTGTCCATCGGCGCCGCCATGCTGGCCGACACCCCGGCCGGGCCGCTCTACCAGTCCCTGGTGGCCAAGGGCCTGGCCAGCAGCGTCTTCGGCTTCGCCCGCGCCATGAAGCAGCCCGGCTACGCCGTGTTCGGCGCGCAGATCCAGCCCGGCGCGGATCCCCGGGCGGCGCTGGCCGCCCTGGAACACGGGCTGGAGACCGACGGCGTCGGCCGGCTGGACCAGGCCGCGCTGGACCGCATCCGCACCGCCTGGCTGAACGACTGGAAGCAGACCTACAACCAGTCCGGCGCGCTGGCCCAGGCCCTGTCCGACGCGGTCGCCTGGGGAGACTGGCGCCTGTTCTTCATCGACCGCCTGCGGGTCCGGGCGCTGACGCTGGACACGGTCCGCGCGCAACTGGGCGCCTGGCTGCTGCCCAGCAACCGCACCAGCGGGCTGTACCTGCCCACGCCCGACCCGAAGGACGCGCCCGCGCCCGCGCCCGTCGATCTCGGCCCCTGGATCAAAAAACTCGAAACCGGCACGGAACGTCCCGCCGTGGCCGCCTTCGACACCCGCCCCCTGGCCATCGACGCCGCCACCCGGCGCAGCGTCCTGGCCCTGCCCAACGGGCCGGTCGCCCTGGCCCTGCTGCCCAAGGAAACGGCCGGGGGACAGGCCCACGCCGTGCTGCGCATGGGCTTCGGCGACGCCGAGGCATTGCGCGGCCAGGGCCTGGCGCCCTTCGCCACGGGCGCCATGCTGCTGCGCGGCGCCGACGGCATGAGCCGCCAGCAGATCGAGGACCGCCTGAACGAACTGGATTCAGAACTGTCGTTCAGCACCGACGGCAACATCCTGAACGTGTCCATGCGCAGCGACCGCGCCCGGCTGCCCGATGTGCTGGACCTGGTCTTCCACCTGCTGCGCGCGCCCGCGTTCCCCGAGGACGAGCTGGAGCGGCTCAAGCGCAGCCTGCGCACCCGGGTGGAGGACGAGGCCTCGAGTCCGGCCTACCTGGTGCGCAACACGCTGCGGCGCCACGACCAGCCCTGGGATCCGGACGACATCCGCTACACCCCCACGACGGCCGAGGTCCTGGCCCAGGTCGGGGAGCTGAGCCGCGAACGGCTGCAGCGGTTCCATGAGCGGTTCTACGGCGCGGGCCACCTGTCCCTGGCGGTGGTCGGGGACTTCGACCCCGCCGATGTGGAACAGCGCCTGCGCGCCGGCCTGGCCGGCTGGCACACGGCCCCGGCCTACGAGCGCCTGCCCGACCCCTGGTATGCGATGAAACCCGAAACCTTCCGCATTCCCGCCCCCGGCAAGGCCAACGCCGAATACCGGGCCGTCCTGCCCCTGGAGCTGCGCGACACCGACCCGCGCTGGCCCGCGCTGATGCTGGCCAACTACCTGATCGGCGGTTCCGAGGATTCCCGGCTGTGGCAGGGCATCCGGGTGCGCGGCGGCCTGTCCTACGGCGTGGGTAGCGCCGTGAGCGCCTCGCCCTTCGAGGACTCCGGCGCCTGGACGCTGTTCGCCAGCATGGCCGCGCAGAATGCCGAGGCATTGCAAAGCGCGATGCGCGCCGTCCTGGACGAGACCTTGAAGACCGGCTTCACCCAGGCCGAAGTCGATCAGGGGGTCCAGTCCCTGCTGAACTACCTGGAACTGGGGCGTTCCGACGACGCCTACCTGGCCGGCCGCTGGATCGACTATCTGGACACGGACCGCGACTTCGGTTGGCAGCAGCGCCTCATCGACCAGTTGCGCGGCCTGAAGGCCGGGCAGGTCAATGCAGCGATGCGGGACCTGCTCAAACCCGACGCGCTCAGCATCGCCGTGGCGGCGGATCCCGATCCGAAGCCCTGACTCAGGAGAAGAAGTTCTTCACCTTGTCCGTCCAGGACTCGCTCTTGGGCGAATGGCGGTCGCCGCCGCTGTTCAGCGACGACTCGAACTGGCGCAGCAGCGTCTTCTGTTCGTCGTTCAGGCGCACCGGGGTTTCCACCACGATGTGGCAGTACAGGTCGCCGGGATAGCTGGAACGCACGCCCTTGATGCCCTTGCCGCGCAGGCGGAAGGTCTTGCCGGTCTGGGTGCCCTCGGGGATGGTGATTTCCCCGCGCCCCGCCAGCGTCGGGACTTCCTGCACGCCGCCCAGCGCCGCCTTGGTGAAGGGGATGGTCAGTTCGCAGTGCAGGTCCTCGCCCTGGCGCTCGAAGATGCCGTGGGGCTTGATGCGGATCTCCACATACAGGTCGCCCGGCGGGCCGCCGTTCAGCCCCGGTTCGCCGTTGCCGGTGGAACGGATGCGCATGCCGTCGTCGATCCCGGCGGGGATCTTGACCTGCAGGGTCTTGTTCTTGCGGATGCGGCCCACGCCATCGCAGTCGCCGCAGGGATCGGTGATTTCCTGGCCGGTGCCGTGGCAGGTCGGGCAGGTCTGCTGGACGCTGAAGAAGCCCTGCTGCATGCGCACGGCGCCGCTACCGCCGCAGGTGTGGCAGGTGCGCGGCGAAGTCCCGGGCCTGGCGCCCGAGCCGTGGCAGGTCTCGCAGGATTCCCAGCTGGGGATGCGGATCTCGGTGTCGAAGCCGTTGGCCGCCTGCTCCAGGCTGATCTCCAGGGAATATTTCAGGTCGGCGCCGCGATAGACCTGCGGGCCGCCGCCTCCGCGGCGGCCGGCGGCGCCGCCGAAGATTTCCCCGAAGATGTCGCCGAAGGCGTCGGCGAAGCCGCCCGCCCCGCCGCCCATGCCCGCGCCGGCCGCCGCGTTCGGGTCCACGCCGGCGTGGCCGAAGCGGTCATAGGCCGCGCGCTTCTCCGCGTCGGACAGGATCTCGTAGGCTTCCTTGGCCTCCTTGAACTTGTCCTCGGCCTCCTTGCTGTCCGGATTGCGGTCCGGATGGTATTTCATGGCCAGCTTGCGGTAGGCCTTGCGGATGTCGTCGTCCGAGGCGTTCTTGGCCACGCCCAGGACGTCGTAAAAATCTCGTTTTGCCATGGATTCGGGTTGCCTGTGTATGCGCTGCTGATTGAAGGACAGATGCCCGGTCCGGCGAGAACGCCGGTTCCGGGCAGGGGCATGCGGCCGCCGGCCGCGCGACGGAGGGTCCCGAAGGACCGCCGGCCGCGCGGCCGGCGAGGGCTCAGTCGCGCTTCACTTCCTTGAAGTCGGCATCGACGACGTCGTCTTCCGCCGGCTTGGCGCCATCGGCGGCGGCCGCGCCCTCGGCCGCCTGCTTGGCCTGCATGTCGGCGTACATCTTCTCGCCGAGCTTCTGCGAGGCGGTGGACAGGGCTTCGACCTTGGCGTCAATGGCGGCCTTGTCGTCGCCCTTGATGGCTTCTTCCAGGTCCTTGATCGCCGACTCGATGGCCTCCTTTTCAGAGGCTTCGAGCTTGTCGCCGTATTCCGTCAGGGATTTGCGCGTGGCGTGGACCAGACCGTCGGCCTGGTTGCGCGTCTGCGCCAGCTCGGCGATGCGGTGGTCTTCCTCGGCGTTGGCCTCGGCGTCCTTCACCATGCGCTCGATCTCGTCCTCGGTCAGGCCGGAGCTGGCCTTGATCGTGATCTTGTTTTCCTTGCCGGTGCCCTTGTCCTTGGCCGACACGTGCAGGATGCCGTTGGCGTCGATGTCGAAGGTGACCTCGATCTGCGGCAGGCCGCGCGGGGCCGGCGGGATGCCTTCCAGGTTGAACTCGCCCAGCGCCTTGTTGCCCGCGGCGACTTCGCGCTCGCCCTGGTAGACCTTGATCGTCACGGCCGGCTGGTTGTCGTCCGCCGTGGAGAACACTTGCGAGAAGCGCGTCGGAATGGTGGTGTTCTTCTTGATCATCTTGGTCATGACGCCGCCCAGGGTCTCGATCCCCAGCGACAGCGGCGTCACGTCCAGCAGCAGTACGTCCTTGCGGTCGCCCGACAGCACGGAACCCTGGATGGCGGCGCCGGCGGCGACGGCCTCGTCGGGGTTCACGTCCTTGCGCGGATCGCGGCCGAAGAATTCCTTGACCTTTTCCTGGACCTTGGGCATGCGGGTCATGCCGCCGACCAGGATCACGTCGTCGATGTCGGAGACCTTGACGCCGGCATCCTTGATCGCCACGCGGCAGGGCTCGATCGTGCGCTCGATCAGTTCCTCGACCAGGGCTTCGAGCTTGGAACGGGTGATCTTCAGGTTCAGGTGCTTGGGACCGGAGGCGTCGGCCGTGATGTACGGCAGGTTGATCTCGGTCTGCTGCGTGGAGGACAGCTCGATCTTGGCCTTTTCGGCGGCTTCCTTCAGGCGCTGCAGGGCCAGCACGTCCTTGGACAGGTCGACGCCGGATTCCTTCTTGAACTCGGCGATGATGTATTCGATGATGCGCTGGTCGAAGTCCTCGCCGCCCAGGAAGGTGTCGCCGTTGGTCGACAGCACTTCGAACTGCTTTTCGCCGTCCACGTCCGCGATCTCGATGATGGACACGTCGAAGGTCCCGCCGCCCAGGTCATAGACGACGATCTTGCGGTCGCCGCGTTCGGACTTGTCCAGGCCGAAGGCCAGGGCCGCCGCGGTCGGCTCGTTGATGATGCGCTTGACGTCCAGGCCGGCGATGCGGCCGGCGTCCTTGGTCGCCTGGCGCTGGCTGTCGTTGAAGTAGGCCGGCACCGTGATCACAGCCTCGGTGACTTCCTCGCCCAGGTAGTCCTCGGCGGTCTTCTTCATCTTGCGCAGGATGTCGGCCGACACCTGCGGAGGAGCCAGCTTCTTGTCCTGGGCCTCGACCCAGGCATCGCCGTTGTCGGCCTTGATGATCGCGTAGGGCATCAGGTCGATGTCCTTCTGCACGGCCTTTTCCTCGAACTTGCGGCCGATCAGGCGCTTGACCGCGAAGATGGTGTTCTTCGGGTTGGTGACGGCCTGGCGCTTGGCCGGGGCGCCCACCAGGATTTCGCCGTCCTGCATGTAGGCGACGATGGAAGGCGTGGTGCGCGCGCCTTCGGCGTTTTCGATGATCTTGACCTTGGAGCCGTCCAGCACAGCGACGCAGCTGTTGGTCGTCCCCAGGTCGATGCCGATGATCTTGCTCATGTTGGATCCTGTCGATGTTTGAATGAAGGGGCGGGCCTCATGCCCGCCGATGGTTCGAATATGGGGCCGCCGGGCCCGGTTTCAAGGCCCGGGGCGCATCAGGCGGCCGGGCCGGCCGACACCATGACCAGCGCGGGGCGCAGCACGCGGTCGGCGATCAGGTAGCCCTTCTGCAGCGTCTGGGCGACGGCGCCCTGGGGGTGTTCCGACGGCACGTTGGAGATCGCCTGGTGGCGGTGCGGGTCGAAGGCCTCGCCGGGCGCCGGGGCGATCTCGCGCATCTGGTTGCGCTCGAAGGCCGTGTTCAGCTGCCGCAGGGTGGCCTCGACACCCGCCTTCCAGTCCTCGGCGGTCTGGTTTTCCTGGGCCAGCGCGGCCTCCAGGCTGTCGCGCACCGGGATCAGGCTTTCGGCGAAGGATTCCGTGCCGAACTTGCGGGCCTTGGACACGTCTTCCTGGGCGCGGCGGCGGACATTCTCGACTTCGGCGTGCGCGCGCAGCAGCTGGTCGTGGTAATCGGCGACCTGCTTCTGGGCCTCGTCCAGCAGCGCGGCGAGGTCCTCGCCCGGCTGTCCGGCGGCGGCCTGTTGCTGGCCTTCGGTCTGGGTTTCGGCGCTCGGCGCGGCTTGCGGGTCCAAGTCTTCCTGGGGTGCCGACATGGTGAAATCTCCAATGCTGAAATGGGTGAACGAAGAGGTAGATGGGGACGGGCGCGCGTTCTTCAAGCCCCTGGGCGGCGGCCCGGGACGCCCACCGGAGGCGGCCGCGGGGCGGCTACGTCCAGCCGGCCAGGTTGTCGGCGATCAGCCCGGCGAAGTCCCGCGCCCAGTCCGGGTCGGCGTTCAAGCAGGGAATGTAGCGGAAGGCCCGCCCGCCCGCCGCCAGGAACGCCTCGCGGCAGCCCATGTCGATCTCTTCCAGGGTTTCCAGGCAGTCCGCCAGGAACCCCGGGCACATCAGGTCCACCGTGCCGACGCCTTCCCGTCCCCAGGCTTCCAGCGTGGGCTGGGTGTAGGGCTGCAGCCAGGGCGCCGCCCCGAAACGGCTCTGGAAGGCCACGTGCAGGCGTCCGCCGTCTTCGCCCAGGCGGTCGCGCAGGGCCCGTGCGGTCCGCTGGCAATCGCGGAAATAGGGGTCGCCCTGGCGCACCGACTGCTGAGGCAGGCCGTGGAAGCTGAGCAGCAGCCGGTCGGGCTTGCCGGCCCGGTCCCAGTGCGCAAGCACCGCGCGGTGCAGCGCGTCCACATAGGCGTCGGCCGTCGGGAAGCGGTCCAGGAATCGCAGCGTGGGCTGGTGGCGCAGCCGGGCCAGGTGCGCGGCGACCGCGTCCACGGCCGTGGCCGTGGTGCTGGCGGCGTACTGGGGATACATCGGCACCGCCAGGATGCGGCCGCAGCCGGCCGCGCGCAGGGCGTCCAGGGCCTCGGCCAGCGACGGCCGGCCGTAGCGCATCGCCAGTCCGACCCGCACGTCCAGGCCCCGGTCCCCCAGGGATGCCGCCACGGCGTCGGCCAGGTCCCGGCTGTGCACCAGCAGGGGCGAGCCCCGGTCGAGCCAGATCTGGGCATATTTGGGGGCGATGGCCGCCGGCCGCCGCGTCAGAACGAACAGGCGCAGGACAACCTGCCACAGCGCGGCGGGCAGCTCCACCACCCGGGGGTCGGACAGGAATTCGCCCAGGTAGCGGCGCACGGCCGCCGGGGTCGGCGCGTCGGGCGTGCCCAGGTTGATCAGCAGGACGCCCAGCGGCCCTCGGTCCGGCCCGGGGGCATCCGGATCCAGCGCCCGGGGATCGGGCGCCTCGGGAAGAAAACGGCTCATGATCGGAAAACGGGGGAAAGCGGCATCAGGAAGAGGCCTGGCCAAGGGCGTTGGACAGCATGCGGGCGGTGATGTCGACGATGGGGATGACGCGGTCGTAGGCCATGCGGCTGGGGCCGATGACGCCCAGCGTGCCGATCACCTGGCCGTCGACCCCGTAGGGCGCGGTGATGACCGAGACGTCTTCGAGCGGCACCAGGCGGGAATCGCCGCCGATGTAGATCTGCACGCCCTGGGCGCGGCTGGAAACGTCCAGCAGGTGCAGCAGGTCGGTCTTCTGCTCGAACAGCTGGAACAGACGGCGCAGCCGGTCCATGTCGGCCGTCATCTCGGACACGCCCAGCAGCTTGCCCTCGCCGGAGATGACGACGGCCTCGTCGTCCGTGTCCGGCGCATCCAGGCCGGCGTCCACGGCCTGCTGCATCAGGCGGGAGATGTCGGTGCGCAGCGAGGCGAGTTCGTCGGCCAGCGCCAGGCGAACCGCGTGGAAGGACTTGCCGGAGAACTGCCGGTTGAAGAAATTGGAGGCTTCCAGCAGTTCGGCTTCCGAGTATTCGCGCGAGACGAACAGGATGCGGTTCTGCACGTCGCCGTTGGGCGTGACGATGATCAGCAGCACACGCCGGTCCGACAGGCGGATGAATTCGATGTGGCGGAACACCTGGGTGCGCTTGGGCGTGAGCACCACGCCCGCGAACTGCGACAGGTTCGACAGCAGCGAGGCGGCGGCGGTCACGGCGCGACCGGGTTCGGCCGCCGGCAGGCAGTCCTCGATCCGCAGGTCGGGACTGAGTTCGTAGGGCCGGGCGGTCAGCAGGCTGTCGACGAACATGCGGTAGCCGCGCGGCGTGGGCACGCGCCCCGCCGAGGTGTGCGGGCTGTGGATCAGGCCCAGGTCCTCCAGGTCGGCCATGACGTTGCGGATCGTGGCCGGCGACAGGTCGAAGACCTTCGACAGCGTGCGCGACCCCACGGGCTGGCCGTCCGCGATGTAGCGTTCGACCAGCGCCTTCAGCAATGTCTTGGCTCGATCATCCATGTGTAGTGCCCAGCGCGGGATGAAAACGGCCTGCCCGCATCGGCAGCCGCGACCTCATCACCCTATAATCGGATACGCCTATTATTCCATTAATTCCGGGAGGCCCCCCGCCCATGCACTTCAAGACCGTCGCCCTGATCGGCCGCCACCAGGACAGCGGCATGGACGCGCCCCTGCGCCGACTGGGCCAGGTGCTGTCCGCGGCGGGACGGGATGTCCTGATCGAGGCCGAAACGGGCCGCAACACCGGGGTCGCCGATTTTCCCCTGGCCTCGTACGAGGACATCGGCGCGCGCGCCGACCTGGCCATCATCATGGGCGGCGACGGCACCATGCTGGCGGCGGCGCGTCAACTGGCCACGTCCGGCGTCGCCATGATCGGCATCAACCACGGCCGCCTGGGCTTCATCACCGACATCCCCCTGGGCAGCGCCGACGAAGCCATCACCCGCATCCTGAACGGCGCCTTCGTCCAGGACGAGCGCATTCTCCTCGAAGGCCGCGTGATGCGCGGCGACGAGACCATCTTTTCCGGCCTGGCCCTGAACGACGTGATCATCAACCGCGCCGGGCGCGGCGGCATGATCGAACTGCGCGTCGAATGCAACGGCGCCTTCATGCACAGCCAGCGCGCCGACGGCCTGATCATCGCCACGCCCACGGGATCGACGGCCTACGCCCTGTCGGCCGGCGGGCCGATCCTGCATCCCCAGGTCAATGCCCTGGTGCTGGTGCCCGTCGCGCCGCAGACCCTGTCGAACCGGCCCATCACCCTGCCCGACGACAGCGTCCTGAACATCACCATCAGCGCCCTGGGCCGCGTGGAATCGGGCGCCAGCGTCCACTTCGACATGCAGGCCCTGTCCAACTGCCAGGAAGGCGACCGCATCGACGTGCGCCGCAGCCCGCACCGCGTCCGCTTCCTGCACCCCCAGGGCTACAGCTATTTCTCCACCCTGCGCAGCAAGCTGAACTGGAACCGCATGCTGCATCCCTGGGACGAACCCGACCAATAGGCCCGGCCACCACCATGCTGCGCGCGCTGCACATCCGCGACTTCGTCATCGTCGACCAGGCCGACATCGTCTTCGACACCGGCTTCACCGTGTTTTCCGGCGAGACCGGGGCCGGCAAATCGATCCTGATCGACGCGCTGGCGCTGGCCCTGGGGGGCCGGGGCGACGCCACGCTGATCCGCCAGGACGCCGCGCGCACCGACATCAGCGCCGTCTTCGACGCGCCCGAGGCCACCGCCGGCTGGCTGGCCGAACAGGCCCTGGAAGGCCCGGAACTGATCCTGCGCCGCGTCATCGACGCCCAGGGCCGCGGCAAGGCCTGGATCAACGGCGTGCCGGCCACCCTGGGCCAGTTGCGCGACCTGGGCGCCCTGCTGGTGGACATTCACGGCCAGCACGCCCACCAGAGCCTGCTGCAGCCCGCCAGCCAGCGCGAACTGCTGGACACCCAGGGGGGCCACGCCGACCAGGCGCGCACCCTGCAGCAGGCCTGGACCGACTGGCGCCAGGCGCAGGCCGCGCTGGACGCCGCCCGCGACGACGCGGCCGGCCAGGCCGCGCTGCTGGAACAGCTGGCCACGGACGTGGCCTGGCTGGACGAACTGGCGCCGGAGCCCGGCGAATGGCCGGACCTGTGCGCCCGCCAGTCCCGCCTGGCGCACGCGCAGGCCCTGCTCGCCGGCGCCGGACAGGCGGTGGAGGCGCTGGACGGCGAATCCGGCTCGGCGGCCCAGGCGCTGCACGCCGCGATCCAGTCCCTGCAATCCCTGGTGCGCCACGATCCTGCGCTGGAAGAACACTGCCAGGCGCTGGAATCGGCCCGCATCCTGTGCGCGGAAACCGTGTCCGGCCTGAACGCCTACGCCGACCGGCTGGAACCCGACCCGGACGCCCTGGCGCAGGCCGACGCCCGCATGGGCCGCATGTTCGAGGCCGCCCGACGCTTCCACATCGAACCCGACGCCCTGGCCGAGCACCACGAAACCCTGCGCGCCCGGCTGCGCCAGGCCGAGGCCGGCCGCGACCTGGAAGCCCTGGAACAGGCCTGCCGCCAGGCCGAATCGCATTACATGGCACAGGCCCGCGCCCTGGGCACCGCCCGGCGCGCCACGGCCTCGCGGCTCGCGGCGCAGGTCACGGCCGCCATGCAGACCCTGTCCATGGACGGCGGCGTCTTCGACATCGTCCTGACGGACTGCAAGCCCGCCGCGCACGGTCTGGAAACCGTCGAATTCCTGGTGGCCGGCCACGCGGGCGTCCCGCCCCGGCCGCTGTCGCGCGTGGCCTCCGGCGGCGAACTGGCGCGCATTTCCCTGGCCCTGTCGGTGATCGCCAGCCAGGCGGCCCGGGTCCCGACCCTGATCTTCGACGAAGTGGACGCCGGCATCGGCGGCGCCGTGGCCGAAGTCGTCGGCCGCCTGCTGCGCGAACTGGGCGCGCGCCATCAGGTCCTGTGCGTCACCCACCTGCCCCAGGTCGCCGCCTGCGCCGCCCGGCATTTCCAGGTCAGCAAGGCCACCCGCGCGGGCCGCACCCTGTCGGCCATCCGGCCGCTGGACGAGGCATCCCGCACAGAGGAAATCGCCCGCATGCTGGGCGGGCTGAAGATGACCGACGCCACGCGCACGCACGCACGCGAAATGCTGGCGTCCGGACAGACGGGTTGAGGGTCGGGGCGGGCCGCCGGTCAGCCGGCGTGCCCGACGGCGGTCAGGCCTTTTTACCGGTGGAGCACTTCGGGCAGATGCCGTAGAGCATCATGTGGTGGCTTTCGAGGGTGAAGCCGTTGTCCTTGGCCACCCGATGCTGGCGTTTTTCGATTTCCGCGTCGGAAAATTCCACCACCCGGCCGCAGTTGGTGCAGATCAGGTGATCATGGTGGTCGCCATCGTTCAGTTCGAACACCGCCTTGCCGCCATCGAACTGGCTGCGCAGCAGGATGCCCGCCTGCTCGAACTGAGTCAGCACGCGATACACGGTGGCCAGGCCGATGTCCACGTCTTCGGCGATCAGGGCGCGATAGACGTCTTCGGCACTATGGTGACGGGTTTCCGCCTTGCGGAATACATCGAGGATCTTCAGGCGCGGAAACGTCGCCTTCAGGCCCATGGTCTTGAGTTCGATCTGGTCGTTCATAGTTCAAGTATCCCGGGGAATGCGGCGAAAGGCAAGCGGGCCGGAACCCACCCGCATTCAGCCGCGCGCATGCGCAATTCCGAATTCCCTTTATGATAGCGGTTTTAGCGGCCGCCGATGCGTGGCCATCGAATCCACCACGGGGACTTTCGTGCACATCGTATCCAGCGCTCATTCCCACCGGCTGACTCTATGCCTGGCCGCCAGCGTCATGGCGCTGGGCCTCGCGGGCTGCGGCTCGACCAACTGGGGCTTCCCCTACCGGGCCACCATCCAGCAAGGCAACTGGATCACCACCGAACAGGTCGCCAAGCTCGAAACCGGCATGACCCGCGATCAGGTGCGCTTCATCCTGGGCACGCCCACGCTGCAGGACATCTTCCACGCCGAACGCTGGGACTACCCCTATTACAACCAGCCCGGCTACGGCCAGGACGAACTGCGCAAGTTCACCGTCTGGTTCGACAACGACCGCCTGACCCGCTGGACGGGCGACGAACAGCCCGACCGCCAGCCTTTCCAGAAGGCCGACAGCGGCAAGGAAGCCATCCAGTCGGCCGACGCCGAACGCGCCGCGCAGCAGGCCGCGTCCCCGGGCCTGGGTTCGTCCGCATCCCCCAGCGGCCAGAACGTCGTGCCGCAGGCCACGATCGAAACCGCCCCCATCGGCACGACCCCCAAGGAGGGGCAGGAATAATGCGCATCGCCATCGCGGGCGCCTCGGGCCGCATGGGGCGCATGCTGATCCAGGCCGTCCTGGAATCCCCGGACCTCACCCTGGCCGTCGCGCTCGACCGGCCCGGCAACGACGCCATCGGCCAGGACGCCGGCGCGCCCCTGGGCATCGACACGGGCGTGCGCATCACCGACAACCTGGGCGCCCTGGCCGGGGCCGACTGCCTGATCGACTTCACCCGCCCGGAAGGCACGCTGGCGCATCTGGACGCCTGCGCCGCGCACGGCGTCAAATGCGTCATCGGCACCACCGGTTTCGATGCCGAAGGCAAACAGGCCATCCGCGCCGCCGCCCAGAAGACCGCCATCGTCTTCGCCCCCAACATGAGCGTGGGCGTCAACGCGACGCTCAAGCTGCTGGACATGGCGGCCCGGCTGCTGAACAGCGGCTACGACGTCGAAGTCTTCGAGGCCCACCACCGCAACAAGGTTGACGCGCCCTCCGGCACCGCGCTGGCCATGGGCGAAGCCGTGGCACGCGCCTGGGGCAAGCCGCTCGACGAGATCGCCGACTGGGCGCGCCATGGCGACACCGGCCCGCGCGAAACCGGCCACATCGGCTTTTCCGTGCTGCGCGGCGGCGACATCGTCGGCGACCACACCGTGTACTTCTGCGGCACGGGCGAACGCATCGAGATCAGCCACCGGTCCAGCAGCCGCGCCACCTACGCCCAGGGCAGCCTGCGCGCCGCCCGCTACCTGGCGCGCCGCGAATTCGGCCTGTTCGACATGCAGGACGTGCTGGCGACCTGATCCAGCCCGCCGCCTGAAAGACAAAGGGCCTCCGTTCGATGCGGAGGCCCTGTGTTTTCCCGGGTGCGACAGAAGAATCCGGCCGAGCTCAGTCCAGGACCACGGGCTCCTGCTCCAGGTCCACCCCGAATCTTTCCTGCACGTCGGCACGCACGGCCCGAGCCAGTGCCAGGACGTCCGCCGCCTGCGCACCGCCGTGGTTCACCAGCACCAGCGCCTGGCGCTCGTGCATGCCCACGGAGCCCAGGCGCCGCCCCTTCCAGCCCGCCTGCTCGATCAGCCAGCCCGCCGCCAGCTTGACCCGGCCGTCGGCCTGGGGATAGGTGCGCAGGTCCGGAAATCGCCGCTTGAGTTCAGCCGCCTGGCTGGCGTCGACCACCGGATTCTTGAAGAAGCTGCCCGCGTTGCCCAGCACCGCCGGATCGGGCAGCTTGCGGCGGCGGATGTCGCACACGGCGTCGAAGACCTGGCGCGGCGTCGGTGCCGCTTTAGGGGTCGCACCGCCGGCATCGAGCGTCTTGCCCACGCCCCGCAGCCCGGGATGGTCGCGCAGGTCCGGGTAGTCCAGGCGCGGCGTCCAGGCCTTGGGCAACGCGAAGCGCACCCGCACGATCAGCCAGCGACCCGCCCCGTCGCGCTTGAACAGGCTGTCGCGATAGGCGAAGCCGCACTCGTCCGGACACAGCGTGCATGCCCGGCCCGCCCGCAGGTCCCAGGCCACCACGGAATGCAGTCGCTGGTCCAGTTCCAGCCCGTAGGCGCCGATGTTCTGCACCGGCGCCGCGCCCACCGTCCCGGGGATCAGAGCCAGATTTTCCAGCCCCGGCCAGCCCTGCGACAGGCAATGATCCACAAAGCCGTGCCAGGGCTCTCCCGCCGCGGCCTCGACGATCCAGTGATCGGCGGTTTCATCCCACAGGCGGATACCGCGCAGCACCACGCGCAGAACGCGATGGCGCGGCCGGGCCTGGACGACGACGTTGCTGCCACCGCCCAGGATGAACAGCGGCGCATCGGCTTCCCGGCCTTTCGGATCGTTCCGGCCGGCAGCCAGGGCCTCGCACAGGACCGGGATGGCGGATTCGTCGTCCAGCACCGCCACGGCCGCCCGCGCCCGCAGGCCCAGGGTGTTGCGGGCGTGCAGGTCTTGGTCGGAGAAAACGGGGGGCTGGACAGGCATGGGTGGGGACGGTCGCATGGGAAGGCGTAAGCATACCGCGAGGGGCGCTGGCACTGGCTTCAGGGCTGGATTTGAGTCGGGGGTTGGGTCGGGGTTTGAGTCGGCCTCCGGTCGGCCTCCGGTCGATTTGACAGCTCCCGATGTCGTGCCTTATAGTTCTGCCTCTTGCTTGATTGCGTATCGGCAGCAGCGCCCTGAAGGGCCTGAAGTCCGGGCTGAAAGATCACACCATTTGACAGACTGAAAAATACACAATACAATGCATGGCTTAGCTGAATAGCTAAACAACGCGGGAATAGCTCAGTTGGTAGAGCGCAACCTTGCCAAGGTTGAGGTCGCGAGTTCGAGACTCGTTTCCCGCTCCAAATTTTGATCCACAGACTTCTACTGGTGTCTGTAGGTCATTGAAAAAAGGAGCTTCGGCTCCTTTTTTCATTCCAGCGAGTGCCGCGGAAATCCACCCACAGCTACCGTTTTTGAGTGACCAAATAAGGTACAAGAATACGGGTGGGTCGGCTACCGGATAGTTGCTGGGGCTGAGCGGGAACCATGACGAGCATAGGGCCTAAGTCATCACTTAGGAGTCTCGAAATGGCGCTCTCTGATCTGACCGTCCGGCAGGCGAAGACCACCGGAAAACGCTACACCCTCTCCGACAACGACTGCCTGGGCCTGATGGTCTCCGCCGCAGGCGGCAAGTCATGGCAATTCCGCTACTACTGGCTGGGCAAGCAAAAGCGCCTGTGCCTGGGCGGCTATCCTGCCCTCAGCCTGCGCGAGGCCCGGACCGAGCGAGACAAGGCCCAGGCCCTGCTCGCCAGGGAGATCGATCCCCAGGTCGAGCGCGACCAGAAACGGCACGCGGCCCAGCTGGCGGGCGAATATACCTTCAAGACCGTCTTCGATGCTTGGGTCGAGCATCGCCGCAAGGAACTCAAGGAAGGCCGTCAGAGCACCCACGTGCAATGAACAGCATCATCGCCATATCCCCCAGAATGAAGCCCTTAACCCGCTCCAAGCAATGGTTGAGACCTTGAGCCCCTCCGGCCCTTGTCTTCGTATTCAATTTTGATTATATTGAATACAAATACCTCGGATAGGAACACACCATGCCCAGAGCAAGCACGACGACCATGACGGTCCGTCTCAGCGGCACCCTCAGCGACTTTGTCGCCACCAACGTGGGGGAGCACGGTGCCTACGAAAACGTCAGCGAGTACATGCGCGATCTGATCCGACGGGACAAAGAGCGTACCGAACAAGAAGCATACGACCGGTTGAAGGCGGAACTGGCCTATGCCTACGCAGCCCCGGAGTCTTCGTACCAGCCCCTGACGGCGGCCGACGTGATTGCACGCAACCGAACTTGATCGCGTGGCCAAGGTACGAATCCGAATCCAGGAGGCGGCCTCCTACCGGCTCGACGAGATCTACCGCCATACGAGGGATCGTTGGGGAACGCAACAGGCTGACCGCTATATCACTGGCTTGTTCGAGGCTTTTGACGGAATCGAGAGCCGACGGACACCGTCGCGCCCCATCCCCGCCGAATTCGGCATCGACGGTTACTTCTTCCGCTACGAACAACACTTCGTCTATTGGCGCCGGCTGTCAAACAGCGACATCGGTATCGTGACGATCCTGCACACCCGAATGCATCAGATTGACCGATTCAGGGAAGATTTCGGCCTGTAACAGCCGTTGTGTCTTGCCGCCAGGCCGCAATTTGCCCGTCCCGCCCGTATAAAATCCTGCCCATCGGGCACAAGGACATGCCATGTTGAGACAGGGGATCCTGATCGCTGTCGTCGGGCTCCTGTCCGCGTGCAGCCTGCCCTCCCAGGAAGGAAAACGCGTGTCGCACGCCCTCACGCCGCAAGAAAGCGCGCAGACGCGGCTGGGGCACAGCCTGGCGCCGCTGCTGGACGCGCATCCGGGTGTGTCGGGCGTCGTGCCGCTGGCCGATTCGCTGGATGCCTTCGCGGCGCGCATGCGCCTGATCTCGACCGCCCAGCGCACGATCGACATCCAGTACTACATCTGGCGGGACGACATCACCGGCAATCTGCTGCTGCGGGCATTGCACGACGCCGCGCGGCGCCAGGTGCGCGTCCGGCTGCTGCTCGACGACAACGGCACTTCCGGACTCGACGGCAAGTTGGCGCTGCTGAACGCGGAACCGAACGCCGAGGTCCGCCTGTTCAACCCGTTCCCGTTCCGCACCTTCAAGCAACTGGGGTTCCTGACGGATTTCAGCCGGCTGAACCGGCGCATGCACAACAAGTCGCTCACCGTCGACGGCCTGGTGACGATCGTCGGCGGACGCAATATCGGCGACGAGTACTTCGGCGCCACCCGGGACGTCGCCTTCACCGACCTCGACGTCCTGGCGGCCGGCCACGTCGCCGTCGAGGTCTCGCGGGACTTCGACCGCTACTGGAACAGCGAGCCGGCCTGGCCGCTGGACCGGCTGGTGGCGGCGCCCGACGAACACTCACCCCTAACGGACGAAACCTCGACCGCCCGGATGCCCCAGGCCCATGCCTACGTCGAGGCCGCGAAGCGGTCTGCTTTCATCGAAGACCTGGTGGCGGGTACGCTGGCGTTTCACTGGGGGCCGGTCCGCATGGTCAGCGACGACCCCGGCAAGGTACTGGGCCAGGCTCAGCCCGACACCCTGCTGGCGGCGCGGCTGATGGATATTCTGGGCAAGCCCGAGCGTTCGGTGGATCTGGTGTCTCCGTACTTCATCCCTACACAACAAGGGGTGGAGGCATTCGCGTCCCTGGCCCGGCAGGGCGTGCGCCTGCGCGTCCTGACGAATGCGCTGGAAGCCACGGACGTGACCGCCGTGCATGCGGGGTACGCGAAATACCGTCGTCCGCTGCTGAAGCTGGGCGTCACGCTGTTCGAGATGCGGCGCGGGGCCGATCCCGGCAGGCCCAGGGAAAAGGCAGGGCCGTTCGGCAGTTCCGGATCGAGCCTGCATGCCAAGACCTTCGCCGTGGACGGCAAGCGGGTTTTCGTGGGCTCCTTCAATTTCGATCCCCGCTCCGCCCTGCTGAATACGGAGCTCGGCTTCGTCATCGACAGCGAGACGATGGCGCAGGCCATGTCGGCCGCGTTCGACCACGAGATCCCGGACCTGGCCTATCGGCTCGAACTGGACGACCGGGATCGCATCGTCTGGCTGGAACGGGGCCCGGGCGGCACGAAGACCTGGACGACCGAGCCTGCCGCCTCCCTCTGGAAGCGACTGTACGTGGACTTCCTGTCCCTGCTGCCCATCGAGCCCCTGCTGTGACGGCCGGGACGGGCCGCCGGGCCTCGACGCGTCACGTCCGACGGCACCGGCCCGACACATCCCCACACTGACAAAAGGCAAGGGGCGCCGCTATCATGGAACCGTTGCCATGCTTTCACGCGCAAGGATGACGCCCATGAACAAGAACAGTCCGCACAGGACCACGTCCCAGACCATCGGCTGGATGGTGCTGCTCCTGATCGCACTCTACTCGCTGCTCGGCGGCATCTGGCTGGCGATGCTGGGGGGCTCGTGGTACTACGCCGTGCTGGGCGTGGCGCTGCTGTCGAACGCCTGGCTGCTGAAGCGGCGGCGGACGGCGGGACTGTGGCTGTATGCGCTGATCCTGGCGGCCACCCTGGTCTGGGGCCTGTGGGAAACCGGCCCCGATTTCTGGGCGCTGGCGCCGCGCTACGACCTGTTGTTCCTGCTGGGCCTGTGGCTGCTGCTGCCGCCGGCCACGCGCGGCTTCGCCGCTCCGCGTCCCGCAAAAACCGCCATGGGGGTGGCGATGCTGGGCATGCTGGCGGTGCTGGGCTACGGCCTGTTCAACGATCCGCAGGAAATCGACGGCACGCTCGCCCGCGCCCAGCCAGCCCAGGCGCGGCCGGTGTCCGGCGTGGCGGACGAGGACTGGCCCGCCTACGGGCGCACGCAAGGCGGCGTGCGCTATTCGCCGCTGGCGCAGATCGACGACGGCAACGTCAAGAACCTGCGCGTGGCCTGGACCTACCGCACCGGCGACTTCCGCACCGGGAACGATTCGGGCGAAACCACCAACGAGGTCACACCGATCAAGGTCGGCGACACGCTGTTCCTGTGCACGCCGCACCAGTTCCTGGACGCGCTCGATCCCGCCACCGGCCGGCGCCTGTGGCGCTACGATCCGCGGCTGAAGACCGACAAGACCTTCCAGCACCTGACCTGCCGGGGCGTGACCTATCACGACGCGGGCAATGCCGCGCGCTTTCCGGCCAGCCAGGCCAAGGCCGGCGACCCGGCTCCCGGCCTCTGCCCGCGCAAGGTGCTGCTGCCCACCAACGACGGACGCCTGATCGCGGTGAACGCCGACAATGGCCAGGCCTGCGCCGACTTCGGCAAGAACGGCGAGATCGACCTGCAGCAAAGCATGCCCCACGCCTATCCGGGCGGCTACAACCCGACGTCGCCGCCGGTGGTCACCGCGTCGACCATCGTCATCGGCGGCTCGGTGACGGACAATTTCTCCAACAAAGAGCCCTCCGGCGTGATCCGCGGCTACGACGTGCGCACCGGCGCGCTGAAATGGGTCTTCGACACCGGCGCGGAGGACCCCAACGCCATGCCGGGCGAACACACGCAGTTCGTGCACAACTCGCCCAATGCCTGGGCGCCGCTGGCCTATGACGCGCAGACCGATGTGGTCTACGTGCCCACCGGCGTGGGCACGCCCGACATCTGGGGCGGCGATCGCGATCACCTGAAAGAGCGCTACGCCAATTCCATTCTGGCGCTGGACGCCTCCACCGGCCGCCTGATCTGGCACTTCCAGACCACGCACCACGATCTGTGGGACATGGACGTGCCGGCGCAGCCCTCGCTGATGGACGTGACGACGGCCGACGGCCGGAGCGTGCCGGCCATCTACGTGCTCACCAAGACCGGCAATGTGTTCGTGCTGGACCGCCGCGACGGCCAGCCCATCGTGCCGGTGACGGAGAAAGCCGTGCCGCAGGCCGTGGCGCGCGGTCCGCAAACCCGGGACGAACATTACGCGCCGACCCAGCCGTTCTCGGCGCTGGATCTGGCGCCCCGGGACAAGCTCACCGACAAGGACATGTGGGGCGCCACGATGCTGGATCAGCTGATGTGCCGCGTGATGTTCAAGCGCCTCAACTACGACGGCATCTACACGCCGCCGTCCGAGAACGGCACGCTGGTGTTCCCGGGCAACCTGGGCGTGTTCGAATGGGGCGGCATGTCGGTGAACCAGGATCGCCAGGTGGCGCTGGCGAACCCGATCGGCCTGCCGTTCGTCTCCCGGCTCATCCCCGAAGATCCGGACCGCGCCATCGGCGTGAAAGGCGCCGGCACGGAAAACGGCGTGCAGCCGATGTACGGTACGCCGTACGGCGTGGAGATCAATCCCTTCCTGTCGCCGCTGGGCCTGCCGTGCAAGGCGCCGGCCTGGGGCTATGTGGCCGGAGTGGACCTGCAAAGCAATCAGGTGGTGTGGAAAAAACGCATCGGCACCATCCGCGACAGTCTGCCGCAACTGTTCCAGCTGCCGCCGCTGAAGATCGGCGTGCCGGGCCTGGGCGGCCCCATCTCGACCGCCGGCAACGTGATGTTCGTGGCCGCCACTCAGGACGACTACCTGCGCGCGTTCGACGTGAGCGACGGCCGCCTGCTGTGGGAAGCGCGCCTGCCCGCCGGCGGCCAGGCCACGCCGATGACCTATGCGGTCGACGGCAAGCAGTACGTGGTCATCATGGCCGGCGGCCACGGCTCGTTCGGCACCCGGATGGGGGATTACCTGGTGGCCTACGCCCTGCCGGATTGAACGCCGCGCCCCTGGGGGCACACCGCGGGCATGGACGGGCATTCCTCACTTAGAATGCCCGGTATGGACCTCGCCCCCTTCTTCTTGATCGCCGTCGCGGCATGGCTGGTGCTGCGCATGCGTTATCAGCGCGCGCGCATCGCCCTGCTCGGGCGCCATCTGGCCGGCCTGCAGCTCGAGCGCGGCATGGAAACCCTGACGCAGGGCTACACCCGCGCCATCCACGAAGAGACCGAAACGCGTCGACTCCAGGTGCTGGAGACCTTCGCCCAGGCCGAACGCACCGTGGCGGCCCAGGCGCAATCGCTGGCCGACGCCATGCGGCAGGAAAGCGAGCAGGCCACCCGCATGAGCCTGCTGCCGTTCTGCGTGCCCTATGCCGAGCGTTTCCTGCCCGTGCCGACGCGGGACTTCCGCGCGCTGCTGCGGATCCACGCGGACGGACTGCGCCACGTCGTGGACAACGAAAGCCGTTGGGCGCCCAAGGATCGCGCCTATCACCTCTCGGCGGAGCTCTATCTGCTGCAGCACAGCTGCCATTGGTATTGCAAGTCGCGGTCCGTGGCCGATGCGCGTCTGGCGCTGCGGCATCAGGTGAGGCACCAGCAGGCGCTGGACGCGGTGTCCGAGACGACCCGCTCGGCCTATCTGCGGTGGCTGCGGGACGCCGCGCGGCAGTGAACGCCGCGCACCCGACAGGATGCGCCCGCTCCATGCATCCCGCCCGCGCGTCAAGAGGACTCGATCGTGCCGATGCTACGGCGCATCATCCATCAGCCACTGGGCAAGCAGGCCGGCGTGCGGGGTCAGGGCGGTGAAGTCGCGCGCGCAAAGGCAGAGCCGCCGGGCCGCCCAGGCTTCCGAAAGCGGCCGAATGACCAGATCGCGCCGCAGCGTCCGGGCCAGCGCCTCCGAGAAGATCGAAACGCCGATGCCCGCCTCGACATGCATGGCCACGTGTTCGATGTTCCGCAACTTGATGCGGTAGTCGAGCTGGCGGCCCAGCCGCGACGCGCGTTCCGCGAGATGCGTCTCCAGCGCCGCGTCCGCCATGCCCACGATCGGCTCGCCCAGAAGGTCGGCGAAGGCCACATGCGATTGCCCGGCCACACGATGAGAGCGGCCGGCGACCACGACGAGCTGATCGCTGGCGATCAGGCGCGACTGCAGCGCGCCGAGATCCGCGATGTCCGCGACGATGCCCAGCTCGGCGCGCCCGTCGCCCAAGGCCTGGACGATGTCCGCGCTGGTCCGCTCCTCCAGGTCGACGGACAGATCGCGATGAAACGCCAGAAACCCGCAAAGCCGCGCCGGCAGGAACGCCACCAGGGCGGCGGTGTTGGAGAGCAGCCGGATGCGGCCTTTCAGGCCCGTCGCGTAGGTTCGCAGTTCCCCACGCATCTGTTCGACCTGGCCCAGGATCGAACGGGCATGCCGGACCAGGGCCTCGCCCGCGGCGGTGGCGCGCACGCCGCGGCGGTTCCGCTCCAGCAGCGGCGTGCCCAATGCCGTCTCCATGCCGGCAATGCGTTCGCTGACCGAAGCCAGCGCGAGATGAATCGCCCGGGCGCCCTGCGTCAGGCTGCCGCATTCCACCACGGTCAGGAAAATCCGCATGTCGGTCAGGTCGAAGCGCATATCCCCGTGCCTTGTGCATTCGGAATATCCGAAGTCTAGCATTGGAACTTCCAGATTGTTGGGATGCGGGCGAATGACTAACATCGCTTCCATGAACTCGATGACCCTGGTTTTTTCCTCTGGAATCCTGGCTGGTGCGATGAATGCGCTGGCCGGAGGCGGATCGTTCGTCAGCCTGCCTGCGCTGATCGCGGCCGGCGTGCCTCCGGTCCAGGCGAATGCTTCCAGTACGGTCGCGCTGTTTCCGGGCGGACTGGCCAGCGCCTGGGCCTACCGCGACGGGCTGCAACCGGTCGGCAACGTGTCGTTGCGCGCGTTGTTGGCGACGACACTGTGCGGCGGCCTGGTCGGAGCGCTGCTGTTGCTGCGGACGTCTTCCACGGCATTCACGTTCGTGCTGCCATGGCTGCTGCTGATCGCGTCCATCGCACTCGCATGCGGACGGCGCATCGGCGAAGCATTGCGCGCACGCTGGCACATCCATGCGCGCGCGGTGCTGGCCGTCCAGTTCGCGCTCGGCATCTACGGCGGCTACTTCGGCGGCGCGGTCGGGATCATGATGATCGCGATGTGGGGGCTGCTCGACAACTGCGACCTGAAGCGCCTGAATGCGCCGCGCACGCTGCTGGTCAGCGCCGCCAACGTGGTGGCGGTGCTGGTCTTCATCGCGGCCGGCGCGGTGCGCTGGCCTGAGACACTGGCCATGCTGGCGGGCGCGATCATGGGCGGATACGGCGGCGCCTGCATCGGGAGACGCGCACGCCCAGGCATCATCCGCGCCGTCACGCTGCTGGCCACCGCCTGCATCACGCTGGCGTTCTTCGTGAAAACCTACGCGCCCGCGCTGTCGGGCCACTGATCCCCGATGAGGCGGCCATGCGCCGCACCGGCATGTCGTCGGAACGCCACGCCTAGCGCAGCGCCGCCACCTCGACCGCTTCCGCCCCGCAGGCCCGCACCAGTTCGGCGTCATGGCTGGCGAACAGCACGACGCGGTCCCGGGACCAGGTCCTGAACTGCTCGGCCAGCACGGCGCGGGCCTGCGCATCCAGTCCGTTGCTCGGGCCGTCCGCGACGACGACGGCCGGGTCGCCCAGCGCGGCGGCCGTCAGAAAGACCTTGCGCCGCGTGCCCGTGGACATCTGCTCGAAGCGCTTGTCCAGATGCGGTTCCAGCCCCAGCCGGCAGGCCAGATCGAGCACGTCGTCGCCGAGGACGACGTGCTGCTCCGCGGCGACCTGTTCGAGCAGCTCACGCCCCGTCCGCGACGGGAACGCCAGGCAGTCGTCGGGTACGTAGGCCAGGCGGGCCTGGGCGCGCAAGGGATCGCGGACCATCGAATGCCCGTCGACCAGGACATCTCCCGCGTCCGGCGCGATCACGCCCGCGATGATGCCCAACAGGCTGGATTTGCCGGTGCTGTCTTCTTCGCACAAGGCCACGCAGCCGGGCGAAAACGTCCGCGTGAGCCCCTGGAAGACGAGATGGTCGCCATAGCGCTTGCCGAGATTGTCGATTCGTAGCATGCCGGGCAGTGTACGGAGGAATGGCGCGCACGGCAAAACACGACACTGCGGGTTATTCCCTATAACAATTCGTTGGCGTACTGATTAAATTAGTTGGCATACGGAATATTCAATCATCCAACGATTCCTCGTCTTCGGAGATCCGACCATGCAGTACTACCTCGATGGCTACCAATTCGGCGATCCCGAAGCCCAGGCGCCGGCCCCCGGCTTTGAACATCCGCCCGAAACCCTGCCCGACACCGTCGACGTGCTGATCGTCGGCACTGGCCCGGCCGGCCTGGTGCTGGCCGCGCAGCTCTCGACCTTTTCCGGCTTCACCACCCGCATCGTCGAACGGCGCCCGGGCCCGCTCGAACTGGGCCACGCGGACGGCGTCGCTTCCCGCACGGTCGAAATGCTCGATGCCTTCGGACTTTCCTCGTCCCTGCTGCGCGAAGCCTGCTGGATCAACGAGACGGTCTTCTGGCGCCCCGACGCGCAGGACCGTTCCCGCATCGCGCGCACCGGCCGCGTCAACGACGCCGCCAGCGAGCTGTCGGAAATGCCGCACGTCATCGTCAACCAGGCTCGCCTGCAGCAGCATCTGCTGAACTACATGGAAAAATCGGCGACCCGGCTCGTGCCCGACTACGGCCAGGAAGTCGTCCGAGTCCAGGTCGCGGATTCTGGCGATCATCCGGTCGCCGTGACGCTGCGGCCCACGGACGGCGGCGCCGAACGCACGATCCACGCGAAATACGTCGTCGGCACCGACGGCGCGCGCAGCGCCGTGCGCACCTCGATCGGCCGCGAACTGCATGGGGACGTCGCCAACCACGCCTGGGGCGTGATGGACATCCTGGCCGTGACGGACTTCCCCGACATCCGCATCAAGGCGGCGATCCAGTCGGCCCAGGAAGGCAACATCCTGCTGATCCCGCGCGAAGGCGGCTATCTGGTGCGCCTGTACGTCGACCTCGGCGAGGTCGATCCCGCCCGCCGCGACGAAATCCGCCGCACGCCGCCCGAACAGCTGATCGCGGTCGCACAGAAAGTGCTGCATCCGTACACGCTGGAGGTCAAGGACATCGCCTGGGCCTCGGTCTACGAAGTCGGCCAGCGCGTGACCGACAAATTCGACGACGTGCCGGAAGACCAGGTCGGCGCCCAGCTGCCGCGCGTCTTCATCGCCGGCGACGCCTGCCACACGCACAGCGCCAAGGCCGGACAGGGCATGAACGTCTCCATGCAGGACACCTTCAACCTCGGCTGGAAGCTGGCGGCGGTCCTGGAAGGCCGGGCCGCGCCCACCCTGCTGCATACCTATTCGGCCGAGCGCCAGCCCGTCGCGCAGGACCTGATCGATTTCGACAAGGAATGGTCGGCCATCATGGGCTCGCCGCCGAAGGATCCGGCGCACCCCGAACGCGGCGGCGTGGATCCGGCCGAACTGCAGGACTACTTCGTCCGTTCGGGCCGCTACACGGCGGGGCTGGCGACGCACTACCCCGCCGGCCCCCTGGTCGGCACGTCCGAACACCAGGATCTGGCGCGGGGTTTCACGATCGGCACGCGCTTCCACTCGGCGCCGGTGATCCGGGTCGCCGACGCCCGGCCGACGCACCTGGGCCACGCGCACCGCGCCGACGGCGCATGGCGGCTGTATGCCTTCGCCGACGCCACGACCGAACGGCTGCGCGCATTGCTCGGCTGGCTGGCCGATTCTCCCGATTCGCCCCTGCGGCGCTTCACGCCCGCCCAGGCCGATCCCGACAGCGTGATCGACGTCCGCGCGATCTACCAGCAAGGCCACCGCGCGATCGAGGTGGACGCCCTGTCACCGGTGCTGCTGCCGCGCAAGGGCCGCTTCGGCCTGATCGACTACGAAAAGACGTTCAGCCCCGATCTCGACAAGGGCGAAGACATCTTCGACCTGCGCGGCATCGACCGCGCACGAGGCGCCCTCGTCGTCGTCCGCCCGGACCAGTACGTCGGCCACGTGCTGCCGCTGGATGCCCACGAAGCGCTCGCGGCCTTCTTCGCCCGCTTCATGCTGGACGCCCGCCGGTGAGCGATCTCACCGACGTCCTGCCGCACACCGGGTCGCTGATCCGGCGCGCCCAGCAGCGCCACGCGGCCGAATGGGCCCGTCTCGTGTCGAACACGGTCACCAGCGTGCAATTCGCGGCGCTGGCGGTCCTGGCCGGTTCGCCGGGCGCCAGCCAGCGCGAACTGGGCGACGCGCTGGAAGTGGACCGTTCCACGATCGCCGACCTGGCCGCCCGGCTGGAACGCCACGGCCTGGTCGTGCGCGAACAGGATGCGGCGGACCGGCGGCGCTACGTGCTGCGGCTCAGCCCCGTCGGCCTGGCTGAACTGGAGCGGCTGCGGCCGCTGGCCGATGCCGTCGAACAGGCCATGACCCGATCCCTGGCGGCGGCGGAGGTCACCGAACTGCGCCGCCTGCTGCGCGGGCTCCTGGGCGCCTAGCTGTGCGCTCTTTGGCCAGACGGCCGCCCCGGACGGCCGGCGCCGGCGATCCGGCGCACGCCTCGACGAGGAAATCCAGCAGCGCCCGCACCCGGGGCGACAGCAGGCGGCGGTTCGGGTAGATGGCGGTCAGGCGCGCACTGGTCCGGCCGAGGCGGATATGCGGCAGCACCCGGACGAGTCGGCCGTCGGCCAGAGGCTCGGCACAGTATTGATGCGGCAGCATCGACAGGCCGCCGCCGGCCATGACCACGCGCCGCACCGTCAGGGGATCGTTGACCCGCGCGACGCCCCTGGACAGGTCGAGATGCCCCGGTTCGCCATGCGCCTCGACCGGCAGGCGCCGCAGGGCGTACCGCGTTTCGCAGATCTGGATCTGCGCGCGCACGGCTTCCAGCGTGTCGCCGGGCCGGTGCTCGGCCAGCCACCGCGGGCTGGCCACCCAGATCAGGTCGCCTTCGATCAGCGTGCGGGCCACGAGTTCGCTGTCTTCCAGCGGTCCCACCACCACGGCCAGATCGACGCGGTCGCGCACCAGGGCCGCGCCCTGGCTAGTGACCACGATGTCGAGATCCAAGCCGGGATGGCGCGCGCGGAATTCGGGCAGGCGCGGCGCCAGCAGTTCCAGGCAGAATGCCGGCGGCAGCGCCACCGAGACCCGCCCCGCCGGCGCCGATCCCAGACCCGCCATCAGATCGTCCGCTTCCTGCGCCTGTTCCAGGATCAGCAGCGCCTGGCGATGAAAGGCCTCGCCTTCCGCGGTGACGCGCAGGCTGCGCGAGGACCGGTCGATCAGCCGCAGGCCGAGCGAGCGCTCCAGCCGGGTCAGGGCGGCGCTCACTGTCGATTTCGGCATGCCGAGCTCGCGCGCGGCGGCCGAGATCCCGTCCTGCCTGATGACGGCCACGTACACGGGCAGATCGTCCAGATTCCATTTCATGTTCGGCGCATCGTTCATGAATCTGAACGAATGATTCAAATTTAGATAATTGTCCAAAAAATACCATATCTCTAATATGAGTACCTGAAATCTTCATCCAACAAGGAAACGGACATGGCTCGCATCGTCGGCGGCATCGGCGCCTCGCACTCCCCCACCATCGGCTACGCCAAGGACACCGGCAAGCAGGACAGCCCGGCCTGGAAGCCGATCTTCGAAGGCTTCGACCGCATCCGGGGCTGGGTCAAGGACCAGCGGATCGACGTGCTGTTCATGATCTACAACGACCACGTCACCTCCTTCTTCTTCGACCACTACCCGGCCTTCGCCCTGGGCATCGACGACCGCTACGAGGCCGCCGACGAAGGCGGCGGCCCCCGCGACGTGGCGCCCGCGCGCGGCCACCTGGGCCTGTCGCAGCACATCGCCCTGTCGCTGACGGCCGACGAATTCGACCTGTCGATCTTCCAGGGCAAACCGGTCGACCACGGCATCCTGTCGCCGCTGTCCATGCTGGGCGACGCGCACGGCCCCTGGTCCGGCCAGGTGGTGCCGCTGCAGGTCGGGGTGCTGCAGTTCCCCATCCCCGGCGCCCGGCGCATGTGGAAGCTCGGCCAGTCCCTGCGCAAGGCTATCGAAAGCTATCCCGAGGACCTGAACGTCGCCATCATGGCCACCGGCGGCCTGTCCCATCAGGTGCACGGCGAACGCGCCGGCTTCATCAACGAAGCCTGGGACGACGAATTCCTGGAACTGCTGGAAAAGACCCCGGAAAAACTGGTCGAGATGCGCATCGCCGAATTCGCGGCCAGAGGCGGCATGGAAGGCGCCGAGGTCGTCATGTGGCTGATCATGCGCGGCGCGCTGTCCGACCGGGTGCGGCTGGTGCACAAGCAGACCTACGCCCCCTCGGTCACCAACATCGCCACGCTGATCTTCGAGGATCTGGGCGGCGCGCCCGATCCCGTCGCCGTCGAGGCCCACCGCAGGCACATCGGCCGCGAACTCGCAGGCGTCGGCGACATCCCGGGCTCCTACCCGCTCACCCACGCGCGCAGTCAGGCCAATCTGCGCATCAACCGTTTCCTGCACGACCTCGTCAAGCCGGCGCACCGCGCGCGCTTCGTGGCCGATTTCGAGGCCCTGGCGGACGAGCATGGACTGTCCGGCGAGGAAAAGGAGCTGATCCGCGACCGGAAATGGATCGAGATGGTGCGGCGGGGCGTGAGCTTCTTCGTGCTGGAAAAGATGGCCGCGGTGCTGGGCGTCTCCAACCCCGAGGTCTACGCGGCCTTTCGCGGCGAATCGCTGGAACAGTTCCTGGCGACGCGCAAGGTGCCGATCACGTATTCCGTCGCGGGCGGCGACAAGGCGCGGAAAATGGACGAGGCCTGAAGCAAAAGCACCGGCCGTGCGTCCTGCGCACGACCGGTGCATGACAAGAACCGATCATCAGTCCGGCGCCGCCCCGCAGGCTGGCGCACTGTTCACAGGCCGGGGGCTTACTTCTTGACCAGCGGACAAACGCTTTCCGACAATGGACGCGTCACCTGATCCGCGGGGATGACGGCATTGATCTTGAGCAGGTCCCAGTCTCCCTTGGACTCCGCAGGGGTTTTGACCTGCGCCAACAGCATGTCATAAGCCATGCGACCGTCCGCCCGGATATGACCGTTATGGGTATAAAAATCGTTAATCGGCGTCTTTTTCATCTGATCCACCGTGGCCAGCGCATCCTCCGCGCCGACCGCCTTGACCGCATTCAGATAGTGCATCGTGGCCGAATACATGCCGGCCTGCACCATCGACGGCATCGCCTTGCGCACTTCGTAGAAACGCTTGGCAAAGGCACGCGTTTCCTCGTTCCTGTCCCAATAAAATCCGGTCGTGAACTGCAATCCCTGCGCGGCCTGCAGTCCCATGCCCTTGACGTCATTGAGAAACACCAGCAATGTCGCCAATTGCTGCCCACCTTGGGTGATACCGAATTCGGAAGCCTGTCGCACAGCATTCTGCGTATCCGTACCGGCATTCGCCAGGCCGATCACCTTGGCGCCGGATGACTGGGCCTGCAGCAGGAACGAGGAAAAATCAGCCGTATTCAATGGCGCACGGACCGCGCCCAGAACTTTCCCGCCGCTTTCCTTGATGATGGAGCTGGTGTCCTTTTCCAGGGAGTGTCCGAAAGCATAATCTGCGGTAATGAAGAACCAGCTGTCTCCCCCGTTCCTGGTAATGGCCGCTCCGGTACCATGCGCCAGCGCATAGGTATCGTAAATATAGTGGACACCGTACGGAGAGCAGTTCTCGTTCGTCAGGGTGGAGGAAGCCGAGCCGGCGATGATGTACGCCTTCCGCTTTTCCTGCGATAGTTTCTGCAGGCCCAGCGCCGAGGCCGAGTCGGTGGACTCGATGATCATGTCCACCCCATCCTGGTCGTACCATTTGCGCGCGGTCGACAAAGTCACGTCAAGCTTGTTGTGATAATCCGCCGACAGCAGCTCGATCTTTCGGCCATTCACCTCGCCACCAAAATCCTTGATGGCCATTTCAACCGCGGCGATCCCGCCGGGGCCGCCATGCGCGGAATAAACACCGCTCATGTCCACGATGACGCCAATGCGCAGAGGCGGCTTATCCTGCGCCCGGGCCGGCATGGCCACGGCAAACACCCCCAACAATGCTGCGGCGGACGTCAACAGTTTGAATGCTCTCATAGCAAGTCTCCTTTGGAAGAGGATAAAGTCGTCTTTTTCTGAAATACGGCATGTAGCCCCATCGTCCCGACGGGTTTTCCATGCCGATCACCACAATCAAAAAGCGCTATTTGGATCGAACTCCGGGTTGCGCTTTTGCAGGAAGGCGTCGATGCCTTCTTTCCCCTCGGGCCCGGCGAACCCCGTGAATTCCAGGGCGAGCGAAGCATCGAAGATCGGCAATGCCTGCCGTATCCAGTGGTTCAGCATCATCTTGGTCCAGCGCTGCGCGGCGGGAGCCCCCTGGGCCAATCGGGCCGCGATCGCAAGCGAACGCGCTTCCACCTCTTCGTCGGGCACGGCCAGGGAGACCAGATTCATCCGTTCAGCCTCCTCGCCGGTGATCGCATCCGCCGTCAGCAGGTAGTACTTGGCCTTCGCCATGCCGCACAGCAGCGGCCAAATGATGGCGGCGTGATCACCGGCGGCCACGCCGATCTTCAGATGCCCATCGGACAGCCTGGCATCCTGGGCCACGATCGAGACATCGGCGAGCAACAGCGTCGCAAGACCCGCGCCGACCGCCCAACCCCGCGCCGCCGTGACGATGGGCTTGCTGCAATCCAGCATATTGAGGACCAGGTTGCGAGACTCTTTCATCGCCTGCATCCTCAAGGCATAGTCGTCGCAGACCTTGCGCTCGTGATGCAAATCGCCACCCGCCGAGAATGTCTTGCCATCCCCCGTGAACAGCACGACATTGACCTGACTGTCGTCATCGACATCCCGCCAGATTTCCGATACTTCACGATGCATCCGCGCATCCATGGCCCCCATCTTCAAGGGGGATTGCATCGTGATCCGCAACACGCCCGGGCTGGGCCGGTCGAAGGCGAATCGTTCATAGCGAGCATAGCGATCAGTCACAGTGTGTTCCTTTGATAAGAATGCCGGGGCGACAGGGTCATCCATCCTGGAGAGCGATGGATCATAGCGCCATGCCATGGGGCATTTAGTTTCAATTTCGCAATCCCCATGCCAAAACTCATCACACGCCCCCAGCGCCGCAAACAAAGGCCAAAAGCCCAGGGGCCGGCAGCCTGGACGGCATGGCAAGGGATCGGGTCACAACCCGCCGCGATCAGATCGGGCTGAAAACTGTCCATCAGAAAGACATGCCGTGTACGAGGACACGCCATGCACGCTCATGCGGCATGCGTCGACGAAAGACACATCCCCTTTGCCGAGACCCATGCCGACAAGCGGATACGTTCAATCCAGCCTGAAGCGCTTTGGTCCGGGAGTTGCGTACAAGGAATCCGAGGCCTCATCCCTGAACCGACCCAAAGGAGTACCATGAATCGCCAAGCCTTGATCTGTGACGCCATCCGCACCCCTTTCGGCCGCTATGGCGGCGCGCTATCGAGCATCCGTGCGGACGATCTGGCGGCGGTGCCGCTGCGAGCGCTGATCGAGCGCAATCCAGGAACCGACTGGGATGTCATGTCCGACGTCCTGCTCGGCTGCGCCAATCAGGCCGGCGAGGACAACCGCAACGTCGCACGCATGGCCGCCTTGCTGGCCGGGCTTCCCGTCACCACGCCGGGCGTGACGATCAATCGCCTGTGCGGTTCAGGCCTGGATGCGGTCGGTACCGCCGCCCGCGCCATCAAGGCGGGCGAGGCCGGCTTGATGATCGCCGGGGGCGTGGAAAGCATGAGCCGGGCGCCCTTCGTCATGCCCAAGGCGCAAACGGCCTTCGCACGCACCAACGCCGTCCATGACACGACCATCGGCTGGCGTTTCATCAACCCCCTGATGAAAGCCCGGTACGGTGTGGACACCATGCCCGAAACAGCCGAAAACGTCGCGGACGCATACGGTATCGAGCGCGTGGCACAGGACCGCATGGCGCTGGCCAGCCAGGAAAAGGCCCAGGCCGCCCAGGCGGCCGGATACCTGACCAGGGAAATCGTTCCCGTACGCGTCCCGCATCAAAAGGGAGAGGCCATTCTGGTGGACAAGGACGAACATCCCCGTTCGACCAGCCTGGAAGCGTTGGCTCAGCTCAAAAGCATTGTTCGACCGGGCGGCACGGTGACCGCCGGAAACTCCAGCGGGGTCAATGACGGGGCCTGCGCGCTTCTGCTGGCCGATGAGGATCACGCGAACCGATTCGGCCTGACGCCGCTTGCCAGAGTGGCGGGCATGGCAGTGGCCGGAGTCGAGCCGCGGCTCATGGGCATCGGTCCCGCCCCCGCATCCCAAAAGGTCCTGGCCCAGACAGGCCTCAGGTTGGCGGATATGGACGTCATCGAACTGAATGAGGCCTTTGCCGCCCAGGGCCTGGCCGTCCTGCGCCTGCTCGGCCTGGCCGATGACGATGCCCGGGTAAACGCCTGGGGGGGCGCCATCGCGCTGGGCCATCCCCTGGGGGCCAGCGGCGCCAGGCTGGTCGCAACGGCCGTCAATCGTCTGCACACGACCGGTGGTCGCTATGCCCTGGCCACCATGTGCATCGGAGTTGGCCAGGGCATAGCCCTCATCCTGGAACGCATCTGAGAATCACCCGACCATGAGAGGCGCATCCCGCGCCTCTCGCCGCTTCACCCAGCGGAGAAGCCCCATCGATCGTTCATCTGCCCCAAGGCGGGCGACCTGCCCCGCGTGCCCGCTTCGCGCAATGCCGGCGCAACGATGGACGGCAATGCGGGAACCTGCCTGCCACCCAGCGTCAATGACCTGTCGAAGAGGCCGCGTGCCGCCCAATGCGGATCCGCCAAGGCTTCCTGCAAAGTCAGCACCACGGAGCAGCACACATCGACGCCCCGGAACGCCGCCGCCCATTCCTCGGCATCCCGGCTCGCAATGACGGCGGCGACGGCGGCCCGCGTGGCGCCAGGGTCACGGCCATCATCTGCCAATTCCGGCGGCAAGCCCAGGATCCCGGTGAAATTCCTCCAGAACTTCTCCTCCAGGGGAGCCGCCGCGATGTGCCGCCCATCCCGGGTGCGGTAGATCTGGTACCTAGGTGTTCCACCCGTCACGGTTTCCCCGCCCGCCACAGGCCAACGATCCAGCGCATGGGCATTTCCCAATGCCCAATATAAAAAGGGGAACAGATTTTCGCCCATGGACACATCGATCCAACACCCCTCATGCGTCCGGTCCCGCCTGCGCAGGGCCAGAAGGATATTGATCATCGCGGGATAAGCGCCTGCGGCGATATCCGCCGCGAGGATGGGGGGAAGAATCGGCGCACCTGTGCCATCGATGCTCAGGCCAAGCACACCGGTTTCAGCCATATAGTTCAGATCATGGCCGGCCTCCGCAGATTTGGGACCGCTACTGCCCCAGCCATTGATGGAGCAATAAATGATGTCGGGGTTGATCTTGCGTACATCTTCGTACCCCAGCCCCAGACGCGCCATCACGCCAGGCCGAAACTGCTCCACCATCACATCGGCCTTTTCCAGCAGGGGACGCAACCTGGCCATGGCTCCAGGCTGCTTGATATCGATCGACAGGCTCTCCTTGCCTCGATTCAGCATGCCGAAATTCACACTCTCCCCAGCCACCTCCGGCCGATAGGCGCGCATTTCATCCCCTGCGGGCGGACGTTCGATCTTGATGACCTCCGCTCCGGCATCCGCCAGAAACAGAGTCGCCATGGGCCCGGGCAGCAACGTGCTGAAATCCAGGATGAGAATATCTTTCAAGGGAGACATATCGAAAATTCCTGTTCAACAACCCGACAAAGGGGTACGGGGTTCATAGGCGCTTGCACACTGCGCAACAGATCCTGGCCATCGCATCCGGCGGCGACGCTGGGCGGATGAAGGGATACATAATTGATCGCGATATTTCGCCACGGTGCGACGCGCGATCACGACCCCTTCGCTCTTCAGAGCGGCCACGATGGCCTCGTCCGAGAGAATATGGTCGAAGGTTTCCTGGGAGACCAGATGCTTGATCCGATGTCGAACCGCCGTAGCGGCCTGGTCCAGATCACCCTCCCCGGCTCCAATCCCATCCGAGAAGAAGTGCTTCAACGGCACCAGCCCTCTCGGACACAACAAGCATTTGTTCGCAATCGCTCGACTGACCGTGGACTCATGCACCCCGATTGCCCTTGCGATATCCTTTTGCAGCAAGGGACGCAATCCACTATCGCCGAGATAAAGAAAATCGACCTGGTTCCGTATGATTTCCGTGGCGATCTTCAGCGTGGTCTGCACCCGCTGCTCCAGATGATGAATGAGCGCATTCGCTTCACGCATGCACCCTTGCAGGAAACCCCTGTCTTCCCGTCCCCGCAATTGGCCGGACAACTCGGTGAAATATTCCTGATCGACCAGGACGCGCGGTAGCAGCTCGGGGTTGATTTCCACCCGCACCCGCCCTCCGTCATGAAGGGTGACGAGCACATCAGGCAAGGCGGGCGATAGAGGACTGGTATCGAATTGCAGCCCCGGAGCCGGATCCAGCGACCGCAGAACCCGCAGCAGGCCCGGCAGATCCTCCACCGTGACGCCACAACGTTTGGCCAGGCGTTTGGGCTCCCCCTGAGCGATGAGCTCCAGATTTTCGAGAAGCGTCTTGATCGGCGGCGTCAGCCGCCCCTGTTCCACGAGCTGCAAGCCCAGGCACTCCGCCAAATCACGAGCCCCCACTCCGGCGGGCTCAAGCGCCTGCACCGTGCGCAAGGCACCTTCCAGAGCATCTCCGGGCATGTCCAGGAAGTCGGCCAGACTCTCCAGAGGGGTACGCAGATAGCCATCCGGTTCCAGTGAATCGACAATCTGCTCCGCATGGACCCGCTGCTGTGGCGTCAATCTGAGCAGCCCGATCTGCCGGTGCAAATGCTCGCGCAGGCTGACCCGATCCCCAACCGTTTCCGCCAAGTCCTGGAGATCGACCCGAGCGACAACGGTCGCAGCGCGAAAAACCATGCTGCGGGAACGTGCGCCTTCCCCGGGGACCACCTCCGCCGACACAAGCGACACGGGTGCCGCCAAGCGCAACAAGGGATTGCGATCCACCTGGTCCTGCACGAATACGGCCAGCTCGTCCTGGCCGTACTCCAGAACTTCGATGGCCTGGATCGCCTGGCGGGTCATGAGCTGGGACTGCTGTAGCTCCGGCCGGACTCCAACATTGATTTCCATTTCCATCATCTCACGGATCTTCAGGCATCCCTTGACAGGGATCGGATGGATCAAGCAATTTTATAGATCATTACGCAATTATCATGCCAAATATAGGCATCAGACCTTCATTCCAGCCTCCAAGCCCTGGATCAGACAATTTTTCCGCGATCCCAGCTTGTCCATTTCCATGGCATTTGCAAAAATGCACTCAAAAGAGACACAATCTCCAATAAAAATCCACATTGAAGACACTCTGACAGCAGACGGGAGACACTCATGCAGGAGGATGGCATTCTTGGCGTCGCCCTCATCGATCAGGCAGGCAAGCTCCAGGCCCACTCCGGAGCGACGTCCCAATCCCGGATCCGGGCGCTGCTGCTGGACCCGGACTGGCTGCGCAGCGCGCTCGAACGACGGCTGCAGGCCATCACGTTCACGGACGAGATTTACCTGGCGATCGTGACCCCCGTCCAGGACGGCATGAAACTGGTCGTCCTGTTTGGACACCAAAGCCAGACCGTCATGCGGTTTTTCCTGAACGTCGACTTCGCTTTCGACGTCATCGAATACCTGCTCTCGGATCCGTTCGACGGCATGGTCATCATCGACGCCAAGGAACGGCTCGTCTTCGCGTCCCCCATTCATGAAAAATTCTTTGGTCTCAAGGAAGGCGAAGGCGCGGGCCGCAAGGTATCCGAAGTCATCGAAAATACACGCCTGGACCATGTCGTGCGCACTGGCGTGGCCGAGGTGGGTCAGATCCAGCGCATGAAGGGCGGCGAACGCATCGTCTCGCGCCATCCCATCCGCCATGCGGGCAAGGTGGTCGGCGCAATCGGCCGCGTCATGTTCAAAGGCCCCCAACAGGTCGAAGCGCTGGCACGACGCATCAATGCGCTGGAGCAGGAGATCGAGGTCTATCGGTCCAAGGCCGAAAAAACCCGGCAGATCGAGTCCTGCCTGGATGCGATCATCGGCCAGAGTCCGGCCATCATCCAGCTGAGAGACCAGATCCGCAAGATCGCCCCGCTGGACATCCCCGTTCTGATCCAGGGAGAAAGCGGCACGGGCAAGGAACTGGTCGCCCAGGCCCTGCACATGCTCAGCGACCGGCACCTGGAACGCCTCGTGACGGTCAATGCCGCGGCATTGCCTGCCCAGCTCGTCGAAAGCGAACTGTTCGGCTACGAAGCCGGCTCGTTCACAGGCGCCGATCAGCGGGGCCGGGCCGGCAAATTCGAGCAGGCCGACAAAGGCACGCTATTCCTGGACGAAATCGGCGACATGCCTCTGGAGATCCAGGCCAAGCTCCTGCGTGTGCTGCAGGACCGCATCGTCGAGAGAGTCGGAGGCGGCAAGCCCCAGAAGATCAATTTCCGCCTGTGCTCGGCCACCAATCGAAACCTCGAGGAATTCGTCGCCCAGGGGCGCTTCCGCCTGGATCTGTTCTATCGGCTCAGCCCGGTCGTCATCCAGGTACCGGCCCTGGCCGACCGTCTCGAGGACATCCCGCTGTTGCTGAACCACTTTCTGTCCGAATTCGCAACACAATACCATCGCAATGTCCCGGAAGTGGACAGCGATGTGTATGCATTCCTGATGAAGCGCGCCTGGCCCGGCAATATTCGCGAATTGCGCCACCTGCTCGAGCGGGCCTTCGTATTCTGCGAAAACGATCGACTGCGGATGTCCAATTTCAAGGACGTCGGCACGACCGCCGAGCCCAGCCCTGGACCGGCCCTCATGCCGGCGACGCTCGACGACCTGAACGGCAATCTCCGTGAAACGCTGGAACGATACGAGCGGGAAATCGTGGCCGATGCCATGCGTCGCTTCAAGGGCAACAAGAAGAAAACAGCTGAATATCTCGGCGTATCCAGGACCTACCTGTACAAGAAAATCGACCCCTAGTTTCCAGCACGCGCCCGGAAGGCCTGATTGGCATGCATCTTGCGAAAACACTGACAGGCAACTGTCATGTCGGAGGATATAGATGCAAGACAGGCGATCCCAAGAAGCCCGGAAGGACACCGAATTGCCCTGGCGGAAACTGCCGATCCTGGATGCGGCCCAAGGGTTCCGACTCTTGTCCGGCTACACGATCCTGGACCTGACCACCTCGGTGGCGGGCCCTTATGCCACCATGCTGCTATCCGATTTCGGCGCGGAAGTGATCAAGGTCGAGCGCCCCCAGGGCGATGACGCGCGCCATTGGGGGCCACCGTTCCTGCACGGCCAATCTCTCTGGTTCAACGCCGTGAATCGCAATAAGAAAAGCGTCGTGCTGGATCTTAAATCCCCCCATGACCTGGAACAGTTCCATGCGCTGTTGGCACAAGCCGACGCCCTGATCTGCAACCAGCCGCTCGACATTCAGTACAAGCTGGGCCTCGACTACGAGGCGTTGAAGCGCCACAGGCAGGATCTGATCTTCGTCTCGATCACCGGATTCGGCCTGGACGGCGCCCGGGCCGATCTCACATGCTACGACCTGATTGCCGAAGGCTATTCCGGCATCATGGACGTCACGGGCGCGGCAGGCGGATCGCCGCAAAAAATCGGCGCGCCGGCGGCCGACATGCTGGCCGGCCAGGATGCCGCCATGTCGACAATCGCCGCCTTGCTGGCTCGCCACAGGACCGGCCAGGGCGCCAAGATCGACATCAGCCTGGCGGAAAGCATGACGCGATTCCTGTCCTGCCGCATCTCCAGCTACCTGGGCTCGGGGGAAATTCCCACACGTTCCGGCGGTACCGACAGCGTCATCGCCATCTACCAGAGCTTCGAAACGGCGGACGAACCGCTGAACCTGGGCCTGGGGTCCGACGCCATCTGGCATCGGTTCTGGAAATCGGTCGGCCACCCCGCCTACGCCACCCGCCCTGAATTCGCCACCAATGCGGACCGACGGGCCCACCGCGGCGAGATCGTGGCCGAGATCCAGTCGCTGCTGCGGCACCGCACCCGCGCGCAATGGCTGGAGATCTTCGCCCGAAATCGCATCCCGGCCGGCCCCATCAACCGGGTGGACGATACCGCTCATGACACCGCCTTCCAGGAGCGCGGGCTTTTCTTCACACTGCGGGATGGCGAAAAGCTGTCCCCGCAGATCGGCCTGGGCATTCGCATCAACGGCCAATCCGCCGTCCCCCGCGCGGCACCGCCGGCGTTGGGCGAGCATACCGATGCCGTGCTGTCCGCCCTGCAGCATTCCTGATGTTTCCTGGACGACCCTCTTCAAACCGTGAGCCTACGATGCGTCCCTATCTGACCTTGCACGACCCAGCATCCAGCCGAAAATTCTACGAGCGGGGGCTCTGGACCGATGACACCTTCTACACACTGCTGCAGAAGCACACATCCAACATGCCGTCGGCCCTGGCCTTGCGCGACAGCCGCAATCAGCTGGACTGGCGCAGCCTGAAGGCCCGCGTGGATGCACTGGCGGATGACTTCATGGAACGCGGTATCGGCGCTGGCGACCGGGTCTCCATCTGGATGTCGAACCGGGCCGAAGTCATCATTACCTTCCTGGCCTGTTCGCGCGTGGGCGCCGCCTGCAACCCATCCCTGCACCGCAGCTACACCTGCGACGAGATCATCGGCCTGCTCAAGGAACTGGAGCCCAGCGCCCTGGTCACGGAAGAAGGCTGGGGCGCGGACCGGGAACGCCATGACTTCGATGCCATGACCGCCCAGCTGCCATTCCTCAAGAAGATCTACAAGCCCAGGCATTTCCCGCTGCACATCACAGGAGTCCACGCGCCTGTGCATGACAACCCCGATTCGGTGGCCTACCTGGCCTTTACTTCAGGCACCACCGGCAAGCCGAAATGCGTCATGCATTCCGCCAACACACTGTTGGCCAATGGCCGCGATCTGACTCGCGACTGGTCCGTTTCCAGCAACGATGTGATCCTGACCCTCAGCCCCCTGTCCCACCATATCGCCTGGGTCGCCGCCAGCCAGTGGCTGTCCAGCGGCGCCAGCCTGATCGTCGACGATCCCGAAGCAGGCATGAGCAGGCTGGATTGGATCATCCACACCGATGCCACCTATGTTCTGGGCGTCCCCACGCACGCCATGGACATCCTGGCCGAACAGAAATCACGTGGCCTGAGCCGCATGGGCTCGGTGCGGACGTTCTACATGGCCGGAGCCCCCATTCCGGAAGTGGTGGCCCGCGCCTTCGCCAGCCAGAACATCACGCCCCAGAACATTTACGGGATGACGGAGAATTCCTCTCATCAGTACACGCACCCCGACGATCCGCTCGAAACCTGGGTCTCGACCTGCGGTCGCGGGGGGCCCGCCTACGAAGTGAAAATCTGGGACCCGGAAAATCCGGACCGGGAACTGGCGCCCGGCCAGACCGGCGAAATCGGCGGATGCGGCGCGGCCCTGATGCTCGGCTATTTCGGCAACCAGACAGCCACGGAAAAGACCTTCAATCGGCATGGCTACATGATGTCGGGAGACCTGGGATCGCTCGACGCCCAGGGCAATCTGCGCATCGAAGGTCGGGCCAAGGATCTCATCATCCGCGGCGGACACAACATCTACCCGTCACGGATCGAAGCCCTGGCCCTGACCCATCCCGGCGTGGCGAAAGCCGCCGCCTTTCCGATTGCCGACGATCGGCTGGGCGAAAAGGTCTGCCTAGCCATCATCGGCGATGTGAGGGCCAACGACATGCTGGAACATCTCGCCCAGGAAGGGCTATCGAAATTCGACATGCCCGAATGGTTCATCGCCATGGACAGCCTGCCCCTGACGGCAAGCGGAAAGATCCTGAAGCGCGCCTTGATCGACCTGGCGAAGCACGGGGAAATCCAGCCGGCGGCCGTCCGCTACACCGCCAAGGGAGCCTGAATCATGCCGGTGGAACTGAAACGGATCGAGGAATTCGCGTGTCTGACGCTGAACCGCCCCGAAGCCCTGAACGCCCTCTCCTTCGACATCCTGCGCCAGATCGGCCAGGCCCTGGATGAAGTGGCCACCATGCGGGACATCCGCGCTCTGTTCATCACAGGGACAGGTTCGAAGGCCTTCTGCGCGGGCGCCGACATCAAGGAGCTCCGCAATCGCCCTCTGGCGGAACAGCGCCGAGGGGCCGCGCTGGGTCAACAGGTCTTTGCCAGGCTGGACCGATTGCCGGTCGCCTCGGTGGCACTCGTCAACGGCTATGCCTTTGGCGGCGGACTCGAACTGGCCCTCGCGGCTACATTCCGTCTTTGCACGCCCAATGCCGTCTTCGGACTGCCCGAGGTGACGCTGGGCTTGATCCCCGGCTACGGCGGCACCCAGCGCCTGCCCCGTGCGATCGGCGAGGCCCGCGCGCTGGACATGATTCTCTCGGGCCGCCCCGTCAAGGCGGAAGAAGCCGAACGCATCGGACTCGTGCACCGCCTCGTCGAAAAAGAGGCGCTCCTGGAAGAAAGCCTGGCCTTTGCCCGCCGATTTTCCTGCCATAGCCTGCCCGTTCTGGAGTTCGCCCGCCGAGCCGTCCAGCGCGGCATGGAACTGCCTCTGGACCAGGGGCTGCAGCTGGAAATGGAGCTGTCGACGCTGGCCTTTCGTACGGCGGATGCCGAAGAAGGCATGCGGGCATTCGAAGAAAAACGCAAACCGGAGTTCAAAGATGTCTGAAGGACAAATCATCGTCACCGGTGGCTCCAAGGGCATCGGTCTGGCCATCGCACAGCACATGGTTGCCCAGGGCAAGGATGTGGTCTGCCTGTCCCGATCCGGCACGGGCCCGGCGGGCCGCCATCTCGCCTGCGACATGACCGATGAGGCCGCCGTACACGCTGTCATGGCGCACATTGCCGCACAGGGCCCGATCACCGCCCTGGTCAACAATGCGGGCGTCCACATCGCCGGCTCGGCGGCCACCGTTTCCGTCGAAGATTTCAATCGCACGATGGCGCTCAATGCCACCGCCGTCATGGTCGCTGCCCGGGAGGCCTTTCCGTTCCTGCGGCAACAGGGCGGCGTGATCGTCAACATCGGTTCGTTCTTCGACAAGATGGGCGTACCGGACAACCTGGCGTATTGCGCCTCCAAGGCCGCCGTGGCCGCCATGACGCGCGTCATGGCCGTCGAATGGGCCCGCCATGGCATTCGCGTCATCAACGTGGCGCCCGGCTACATCGAAACGGATCTCAACCGCGACTACCTGGCGCGCGAAAAGGTCCGGACCTGGATGGCCTCGCGCATTCCGACCGGCGCACCGGGCAGGCCCGAAGATGTCGCACAGCTGGTATCCGCCCTGCTGGGCGACTCCATTCCCTTTCTGACTGGCGAAACCATCTACATCGATGGGGCGCAAGGAATCAATCACTGATGAAACTACTCGAACAACTGGCCAGGACGCGCCACTGGGACACGGAAGAGCGCCAGATCCTGGATCAAGTGCGGCGCGTCGCCGACGACATCATCGCGCCCAATGCGGCCCACATCGACCGGACCGGGGAATTTCCCTGGGAGAACGTCAAGGCGATCAATGAGCTTGGCCTGAACATGCTGTTCGTGCCGGAAGCCCATGGCGGCCTCGGGATGTCCTATGCGCTATACCTCGAGGTCGTCTCCATCATCTCCGAGGCCTGCGCTTCCACCGGCATCATCTATGCCACAAACTTCCATGGCATGAAGCCCCTGATCCAGTATGGCACCGACGAACAGCGCAACCGCCTGCTGCCCAGGATCGCCGAGGGCGGGCTGGGTGCCCTGGCCATCACCGAGCCCGGCGCGGGTTCGGACGCCACCGGCATGAAGACCCGCTTCACACCCGACGGTGACGCCATCATCGTGCAGGGTTCGAAGATCTTCATTTCCAACGGCGATGTGGCCGACCTCTACCTGCTGTTCGGCAAGTGGTCGGAAATCGAGGATCCGAAACGGGCCATCTCGGTTCTGATCCTGGAAAAAGGCAGTCCGGGATTCGAAGTGGTCTCCAAGGAACACAAGATGGGGCACAACGGCTCCTCCACCTGTTCGCTGGCCTTCGATCAATGCCGCGTACCGCGCGCCAATCTGCTGGGCAATCCCGGCGAGGGCCTGAAGATCCTGCTGGCCTCCCTGAACAAGTCCAGGCCGTCCGTCGCCGCCCACGCACGCGGCATTGCGCGGGCGGCATTCAAGGACATGGTGGCCTATGGCAATGACCGCACCCAGGGCGGCAAGCGAGTGCTGGATTTCCAGGCCAACCAATTCACCCTGGCCGATCTGGCCAGCGAACTGCTAATGGTCGAACGCTGGATCGACTATGTCGCATCCCTGGTCGACCAGGGCGTGGAAGACATGGGTCTGGAGGCTTCGATCGCCAAACTTCGAGCCACTGACCTGGCCATGAAGATGGCGATCGAATGCGTGCAATTCCATGGCGGCTATGGCTACTGCCAGGACTATCGGGCCGAGCGCCTGATGCGCGATGCCAAGATCACCCAGATCTGGGAAGGCACCAATCAAATCCACCGACAACTCATCGGCCGGAGCTTTCTGAACAAATGACGACGATCAAAAAAGTGGCGGTATGCGGTGCCGGCGGCACCATGGGCGCCGGTATTGCCTTGGTGGCGGCCCGCGCCGGTTTCGAAACGGTCTGTTTCGATCAATCCGAACAGGGCCTGACGCGGACGCGTCAGGCTGCCCGGCAATTCTTCGAGAAATCGGTCCAGCGCGGAAAGATGTCCGAAGATGCCGCCGCCGCAGCCCAGGCACGCATGCGGGACGCCACCCGGCTGGACGCGCTGGCGGATTGCGACCTGGTCATTGAAGCGATCTTCGAAGACCTGGGCGTCAAGCAGGAATTGCTGCGCCAGCTGCATGCGATCTGCAAGCCTGAAACGATCTTTGCATCCAATACGTCCACCCTGTCGATCGCGCAAATCGCCGGGGGCTGCGGCCGCGAGGATCGTGTCGTGGGCATGCACTTCTGCCTGCCGGCACAGTTGATGAAACTGGTCGAGATGTCGCGCGGCCTGCGCACGTCGGACCAGACCTTCGAAGCCGCCTGGGCCTGGACCCAGGCGGCCGGACAACTCCCCGTCGAGACCCAGGACAAGCCCGGCTTCATCCTGAATGCGCTCCTCGTGCCATTCAACAATGACGTGCTGCGCATGATCGAAGCGGGCACCGCCACGCCCGAGGATATCGACACGGCCATCTGCACGGCCCTGGGCTACAAGATGGGGCCCTGCACGCTGCTGGACCTGATCGGTCTGGATACCCAGGTCCGGTTGGGGGAGGCATTCCACCCCATCACACATGATCCCCGCGCGGCAGTCCCGCCCATCGTGCGCCGCATGGTGGCCGCCGGTCTGCTGGGCAACAAATCGGGCCGTGGCCTGCTGAGCGGCCAGACGCATGCGCCGGCGACCGCCTCCCCTGCCTTTACCCTCGTCCAGGCGGGTGACAGCCGCTCATTCCCGACCCATGACGCATTCCTCGCACGGGCGACCACCGGCACAGCCGAGGTCACGCTCTGTCTGGGCGGCGCCTACGCGCCCGATCCTGAAAAGACGGCCATCCTGGTCGAACTCGGAATGGAATGCCTGGGCGCCCATACCGGCGAAAACGCTGGTACCGAAGGCTCCAATGTCGTAGGCTTCGCACGCTATCGCAACGGCTTGGACGCGCCCTCCGCCCTGGTTGAAATCGTGCGCCAGCCGCGCACGAGCCTGCGGGCTCTGGATGCTGCCCGTGCCATCTTCGAAGGCGCAGGCCTGACGACGGTGCTCTGCGCCGATCGGCCCGGCCGCATCGTGGATCGCCTGGTACGCCCCAAATACAACGATGCCCTGCGCTTTCTGGACGAAGGGCTGGCGCAGGCCGAAGACATGGACAAGACCTGCCGCCTGGGTCTGGGGTACCCGGATGGCCCCATCGAGCGGACCATCCGCGGCGGCCTGGACTGGCACTACGAAGTGTGCGCCAACCTGTTCCGGATGACGGGACAGGCTGCCTACAGCCCCGCGCGCAGGGCGATCATCGCCCATGACCGGGCCCATGCCAACCAGCATTCTCAATGACCGGAGTGCATCATGCGTAGCTATCGTGTCGTCGCATACGGGGAACCGTCCTCCATGCGAATCCATCAGATCGCGGATCTCACGCCGGGCGACCAGGAGGTCCTGGTCGACGTCCAGGCCATCGGCCTGAACTTTCCGGATGTTCTGGTCGTACAAGGCAAATATCAGGTCCTGCCGACCATGCCTTTCACGCCCGGCAAGGATTTCGCCGGCATTGTCAAGGCCGTCGGCCCCGGCGTCCGGGACATCGCGCCTGGCGACCGGGTCATGAGCCAGATCGAATTCGGCGCCTATGCCGAGCAAGCCATCACGACGCAGCAGCGTGCCTTCACCATTCCGGACGACATGTCATTTGCCGAAGCGGCGGCCATGGGTCTGGTCTACCAGACCGCGTACTTCTCCCTGGTCGAGCGCGCCCAGCTCAAGGCAGGTGAGACGGCCCTGGTGGGCGGGGCTGCGGGTGGCATCGGCCTGGCCGCCGTACAGATCGCCAAGGGGCTGGGCGCCACCGTCATAGCGGGGGTGCGCAGCGAAGAAGAGGCCGCCATCGCGCGCGAATCGGGCGCGGACTTCACCATCGACCTGTCGCGCGACAACTTGCGAGACGCAATCCGCGAACAGATCAAACAATTGCCCCTGGACAAGCCGGGAGCCGACGTGGTGATCGACCCACTGGGCGGCGACTTCTTCGCCGGAGCCATCCGAGCCATGGCCTGGTGCGGTCGACTGGTCGTCATCGGCTTCGCCGCCGGCGAGATCCCGACAGTGAAGGTCAATTATCTGCTGGTCAAGAACATCTCTGTGCTGGGCATCCAGTGGAGCGACTATCGCGACTACACACCTGAACGCGTCGTCGAAGCGCAGGGCAAACTGTTCGAGCTCTGGCGCCAGGGCGCCGTCCGGCCGCGCGTCGGGCTGGAGGTCGGCTTCGAGGAGCTGCCCCAGGCTCTGGCCCAGGTCAGCCGGGGCCTTGTCCGCGGCAAGGCTGTCGTCACAACGACCAAGGATCGGGCATGAGCACCCGGCCGACCGGACACGCCTTGCCGCCCGAAGCCATCGTAGCCGTCATCGGTGCGGGCACCATGGGCGCCGGAATCGCCCAGGTCGCCGCCGCTGCGGGACACACGGTGCTCCTGACCGACGCGCGGACCGATGCCGCCCAGGCAGCCATCAATCAGATCCGCGACAGCCTGGAACTGCGGGCATCCAAAGGCAAGATGCGGGCCGAGGACTGTGCCGGCATCGTGTCACGCATCCAGGCGGCATCCGGACTGGAGGCCCTGAAGGATGCGCACCTGGTGATCGAAGCGATTTTCGAGAACCTGGAAGCCAAGCAAACACTCTTTCGCCAGTTGGAGGCGCTGCTGCCGCAGGATGCGATCTTCGCCACCAACACCTCCTCGGTGTCCGTCACGGCCATTGCGTCCGCTCTGCGGCATCCGTCTCGGGTCATCGGCATGCACTTCTTCAATCCCGCGCCGGTCATGAAACTGGTCGAGGTGGTGAGTGGGCTGATGACGGATCCGGCGCTGGCCGAGACGACCCACGCAACGGCGGCGGCCTGGAAGAAGAAACCCGTCCACGCCAAATCGACACCCGGCTTCATTGTCAATCGTGTGGCGCGCCCCTATTACGCGGAAGCCTTGCGCATTGTCGAAGAAAACGCCGCAAGTCCCGTCCTGGTGGACACCTTGCTCACCAACGGCGCCGGCTTTCCCATGGGTCCGTTCCGTCTGATGGATCTGATCGGCAATGACATCAACAATGCCGTCACGCAATCCACCTTTCAGGCCTGCTTCGGCGATTCCCGCTATCGCCCTTCCCTGCTGCAAGGCGAGCTGGTGGCGGCCGGACTGCTGGGACGCAAGAGCGGACGCGGTTTCTATGACTACGCGCAAGAGCCTACGCCGGACACCCCGCCGGCCGCCAGCGCACTGCAGGGTCCTGTCGTCATCACGGGCGATACACAGCCGATCGCAGGCCTGATCGAACGCTTGCGAGCCGCAGGCGCTGAAGTGCGGATCACGTCCTCTCCAGCGCCTGCCCGGTTGCATTACGGTCAGGCCACCCTGGTCCGGACGGACGGCCGACCGGCCACCCTGCGCGCAGAACCGACGCAACGCGACCTGGTGGTCTTCGATCTGGCGGATGACGACACTCAGGTCAGTGCGCTCGCTCTGGCCGTGCAGGATGGCGCGAAAGACGGCGTCGCCGCGGATGCGACAACCTTGTTTGCCGCCATGGGTATCCGGGCCTACGTACTCGATGACGTCCCCGGCCTGGTGGTCGCCCGTACGCTGGCCATGCTGGCCAACGAAGCCGCAGAAGCCCTGCTGCAGGGGATCGGCACGGCGCAAGGCATCGACGATGCCATGCGCTTCGGGGTCAATTACCCCCGAGGCCCCCTCGAATGGGCCGACCGCCTGGGCGCCGCCCGCCTGCTCGACATTCTGGACGGCCTATACGACAGCTACGGAGATGACCGCTATAGAGCATCCGTCAGATTGCGTCGTGCCGCCCGGTCAGGCCGCCCCTTCCATTCATGACGCTGAATCCAGGACACCTCATGGGCGACACCATTCTCGAAACCCGCCAGCTATCCAAGACCTTTCTCGGCTTCACGGCCGTGGACAACGTGGACCTGAAGATCCAGCGCGGCCACATCCACGCGCTGATCGGCCCCAACGGCGCGGGCAAGACCACCTGCTTCAACCTGCTCACCAAATTCCTGACCCCCAGCCAGGGCCAGATCTTCTTCGACGGCAAGGAAATCACCGGCGACAAGCCGGCCGAAATCGCCCGCAAAGGCATCATCCGGTCCTTCCAGATCTCGGCCGTCTTCCCCCAGCTCACCGTGCTCGACAACGTGCGCATCGCCCTGCAGCGCGCCACCGGCACCTCCTTTCACTTCTGGCGCGGCCAGTCCAGCCTGAACCACCTCGACGCCCGGGCCATGGAACTGCTCGCCGAGGTCGACCTGGCCGACTTCGCCGCCCAGATGACCGTGAACCTGCCCTACGGCCGCAAGCGCGCCCTGGAAATCGCCACCACCCTGGCCATGGAACCCAGCCTGATGCTGCTCGACGAGCCCACCCAGGGCATGGGCCACGAGGACGTCGATCGCGTCACCCGCCTGATCAAGCAGGTCAGCGCCGGGCGCACCATCCTCATGGTCGAACACAACATGAAGGTCGTCTCCTCCATCGCCGACCGCATCACTGTGCTGGCGCGCGGCGCCGTGCTGGCCGAAGGCGACTACGCCGCCGTCTCGAACAACCCCGCCGTGATGGAAGCCTACATGGGCACCACCCAGGGCGAACTCGAAGGGGATGAGGCCGGACGTAGGCCAGTCCCTGCGGACTGGACTACGCCTGACGAATCGGAGCGGCATGCAAGCCGCGACGTGGGAGCAAGCCGCGACGTGGTCGGTACCAGCGCCAAGGAGGCACAATGACCGCCGCACTCGAAATCTCCGATCTGCACGCCTGGTACGGCGAATCGCACGTGCTGCACGGCGTGAACATGCGCGTCGAGCCCGGCCAGGTCGTCACCCTGCTGGGGCGCAACGGCGCCGGGCGCACCACCACGCTGCGCGCGCTGCTGGGCCTGACCAGCCGGCGCGCCGGCTCGATCCGCATCCAGGGCACCGAATCGATCCACCTGCCCACCTACCGCATCGCGCACCTGGGCATCGGCTACTGCCCGGAAGAACGCGGCATCTTCGCCTCGCTGTCCTGCGAGGAAAACCTGCTGCTGCCGCCCACCGTGGGCGACACCCTGGGCGGGGGCATGTCGCTGGCCGAAATCTACGACATGTTCCCCAATCTGCTCGAACGCCGCCACTCGCCGGGCACCCGCCTGTCCGGGGGCGAACAGCAGATGCTGGCCGTCGCCCGCATCCTGCGCACCGGCGCCAATCTGCTGCTGCTCGACGAAATCTCCGAAGGCCTGGCCCCGGTCATCGTGCAGGCGCTCGACCGCATGATCCGAACCCTCAAGGCCAAGGGCTACACCATCGTCATGGTCGAACAGAACTTCCGCTTCGCCGCGCCCCTGGCCGACCACTTCTACGTCATGGAACACGGCCAGATCGTCGAACAGTTCCCCGCCAGCCAGCTCCAGGAAAAGCAGTCCACCCTCGACAGCCTGCTGGGCGTCTGACAGAAGGAAAGCGCATATGCTCATTTTCGGTGTACCCATCCAGGCCCTGCTCGGCCAGCTCCTGCTGGGCCTGGTCAACGGCTCGTTCTACGCCGTACTCTCGCTGGGGCTGGCCGTCATCTTCGGCCTGCTCAACATCATCAATTTCGCCCACGGCGCCCTCTACATGCTCGGCGCCTTCGTCGCCTGGATGGGCCTGCAGTACCTGGGCCTGAACTACTGGGTCATGCTCTTCGCCGCCCCCGTGGTCGTGGGCCTGTTCGGCATCGTCCTCGAACGCCTGCTGCTGCGCCGCCTCTACAAGCTCGATCCGCTCTACGGACTGCTGCTCACCTTCGGCCTGACCCTGCTCATCGAAGGCCTGTTCCGCAGCTTCTACGGCGTCTCCGGCCAGCCCTACAGCACGCCCAAACTGCTCCAGGGCGGCGTCAACCTGGGCTTCATGTTCCTGCCCATCTACCGCGCCTGGGTCGTCCTCGCCTCCGTCCTCGCCTGCCTGCTGACCTGGTTCGTCATCGAAAAGACCCGCCTGGGCGCCCTGCTGCGCGCCGGCACCGAAAACCCCAAGCTGGTCGAGGCCTTCGGCGTGAACGTCCCGCTGATGATCTCGCTGACCTTCGGCTTCGGCGTCGGACTCGCGGGCTTCGCCGGCGTGCTCGCCGCCCCCATCCTGCAGGTCTCACCCCTGATGGGCTCGAACCTGATCATCGTCGTCTTCGCCGTGGTCGTCATCGGCGGCATGGGCTCGATCCTGGGCTCGATCCTCACCGGCCTGGGCCTGGGCGTCATCGAAGGCTTCACCAAGGTCTTCTGGCCCGAGGCCTCCAGCACCGTGGTGTTCATCATCATGGTCATCGTGCTGCTCACCCGCCCGGCCGGGCTGTTCGGAAAGGAATCATGAACCGTCAACTGATCGCCTACCTGGCCGCCATCGTCCTGCTCGCGGTCCTGCCCGAGCTGGGCGGCTATCCGATCTTCATCATGAAGGTCATGTGCTACGCCCTGTTCGCCTGCGCCTTCAACCTGCTGCTGGGCTACACCGGGCTGCTGTCCTTCGGCCACGCCGCCTTCCTGGGCCTGGCCGCCTACGCCTGCGGC
>JACDJC010000316.1_pt1 | contig 60429 bp, 59 predicted proteins | sample 7454191 | NCBI WGS metagenome assembly JACDJC01 (sample SAMN14253291, study PRJNA609438) | sludge metagenome | isolation source: sludge after 25d culture with pyrite and EDTA | collected 2018-12-20 | reverse complement strand
CTGTGTTCGTGTTCACCAGCACGGAGCCACAGGAAAAAAGGGGATGCCGACGATGGTGGCATGGGACGTTCCCGTGGCGGCCTCACAAGCAAAATCCACGCGATTGTTGATGCAGAAGGCCGTCCGATCAATCTTTGCCTGGCGGGTGGTCAGGCTGCTGACTGCTCTCAGGTCGAGGGCCTCATTGAACGCATCAAAGCAGGCGGCACCCTGCTTGCAGACAAGACCTATGATACCGATGCGATCCGGAAGACAACAGCAGAACGAAAAATCTGGGCCAATATTCCTCCCAAATCCAACCGTAAGGACGTCTTCGCGTTCTCGCCATGGGTATATCGCCAGAGAAACCTGGTCGAGCGCTTCTTTAATCGCATCAAACACTATCGTGGCATCGCCACGCGTTACGACAAGAACCCGGACAATTTCCTCGCTGCTGTCAAACTGATCGCTGTCCGCATCTGGTGCATCAGTTTATGAGTCTACGCTCTAACACAGCGCAATGGCATGCGGACCGGGCCGCACGGCGACCGCGAGTAGGTAAATTGGCAAGCAACCTACGTCTCCGCCAGTATGTTGAGGAGCGTTTGGCTAGTAACGTCGCCAATAGAGACGGCATCGCTTTCGATGGCCCTGTGGTGGTATGGAAGAAGCGGCGAGCGGTTCACCGCCAGAGCCGCAGGTGGTCGATGGCCTGGAGCCCCGAGCAAATAGCGCACCGCCTTGTGATTGACTATCCTGAGGATGATACGATGCGGATTAGTCATGAGGCGATTTATCAGGCTCTGTATATTCAGGGACGCGGTGCGTTGCGCCGCGAATTGCCTGCGAAGCGGACGAGCGTTGCGTGTTCCACGCGAATGATCGCGATCCCGGAACAAGTCCTTAATCGGTGATGCTATCATGATCAGCGATCAGCCCGCCGACATCAATGACCGGGCAATTCCGGGGCATTGTGGGGCGATCTCATTCTGGGGCTTGGTAGTTCGGACATCGGCACACTTGTTGAGCCGAGTTCACGCTTCACAATGCTACTCCACCTGCCACGTATGGAGGGTTATCAGCAGGAGCCAAGAGTTAGGAACAGACCCGCACTCGCAGGGCATGGCGCGGAAGCTGTTTACAAAGCCATTGTTCGTTCCATGGCAAAGCTTCCGGAGCAACTACGTCAATCACTGATTTGGGATCAGGGAGCAGAAATGGCACAACACGCTAAACTGCGTGTTGATGCGGGGTTGAATATCTATTTTTGCGATCCGCAAAGCCCATGGCAACGCGGCTCAAACGAAAATACGAACGGTTTGCTGCGGCAGTATTTTCCCAAAGGAACAGATTTGAGCCGTCACACGGCCCAGGAACTGGATGCCGTAGCCCACTCGCTCAACACCAGACCGCGCAAAACGCTCGGCTGGAAAACACCTGCTGAAGTTCTCGACCAATTTCTGGCAATGCAGTAAAACAGACCTGTTGCGACGACCGATTGAATCTGCCTTGGCTACCCTGGTCCGAATGGTGTAGAAGCGCATCCGGCTTGCCTCTACACCAGATGACCATGAACGTCGCAACACAGCACATGCACACCATAACGACGTATCGTACAGAAAACAGTTCGCCAAACCAATCATCAAAACGACGATCCTGTGCTGATTTCGATCATTTTTGACTTTCGTTGATCGACATAAGTTTACAACCGTACCGTCGTCAAACGGTAGCGGGCTGTAAAACCGTGAACAGCGCCCCACCATCGCGGTCCAGATCCTGAATATCCAGGAGAAGCAAGCCATCGGATTCGGCCACCGCGAGTTCCGTCTTTGTGGCGTTCATTGCGGCTGTAACGGCCTCTTTGTTTCCCCACACTTTTCCACGCCTGATCACATCCGGACCATCTTCAGGGCTAGCGATGCTGAATTCAACGCCGCCAACATCAACGCCGTCGCAGATGAGATTTCCGGTTCCATGCAATAATGTAACAGCCATCACTACTCCCTGTTTCTTAATCAAAATCATCCAAGTTTTGCAGCTTGTCAGTTTTCAGAACCATTCTGCTTCGCTTTTAACCGCTCATTCAATAGGAGCTTGAGCCGCGCATTTTCCGCTTCCAGCTCTTCCAGTTCTTCGTCTGTCACCGGTCCGTCTTCAGGCTTGGGATTTGGCCTTTTCGCACGAGGCCGCTTTTGTAGTGATTTGGGAACGGGAGGCGAGGCTAGAATTTCATCTATCCCCTCCTCTTTCCGCTCGGGCTCCACAACAATTGGCACTTCTTGAGGGACCTTCGGCTCTTCAGCGGACGATAACACCTCAGAAGAAGCGACGGGCTCAACCTTTGGGGCTGCTGCCTTGCCATTTCTTTCATCGGGATCTTTGGTCGTAACTTTGATGGATAGTCGCGTTGGCAATATAGTTTCAGGCTGCTCAGGGCTTTCGCCGACTGCAGGTCCAGCATCAGGCAATTCATTCGGCAAAGTCGACTTCTTCCGCGATCGCCAACTCTTCAACCGCGCAACGAGACGTTCCCCCAGTGACTTCATCGTGATCGACCTCCCTATACCTGACGCAACAGTACGCAGAAATGCCGTCAGCTTAAGCCTGACAACACAATAGTTTTGGCAACCATGGGCCCTTACACATGTCACCAGAACGCTTGAACAGATCAGTTATCGAGGCTGGCAGAGCAGTCTTAGCGACCGTTTCTCTATTGCTTTTCCAATCGTCGAAGCATTTTGAGCAACTGTCTGTTCTCCATGCGCAATCTGGCGGCCAGTTCACGTTTCAGATCGGCATTTTCGATTTCCAGAGCTGACAATTCAGCCTGAATATCGGGCTCGGCTGCGATCCGACTTACCGCTTCTCGTTTAACCGGGACTGATTTTTTCTTACGACGTGGAACAGACGGCTTTTTCTCACTGACAACAGAATTTTCCGCCATGTTTGCCGTTTGCAGCTCTTCCGTTGCAAGGGATGCTTCTTCCGGTTTCGAGGCGTCCATGTTGGAAAGTTCTGGCTCGCTCAGAGCCTCTTCAACTTGCTCGGTGACCGGCTCAGCATGCGCCACAACTTTTGTAGTGGCATTCTCAGTTCTGCGTTCAATCGGCTTGGATAGATCAGGCTGGACCCGAACCTCCATTGGAGATTGGGGCGCATCCGCCTCGACTTGTTCGGCGATCGACTTCAAATCCAGATTTCCCCACAAAGACGACGAGCCCTTGCGAGTACGCTTGTTCTTATATTCAACGACAATATTACGGTTTGGATTTTTCATCCGTGAGTAGCTTTCCCGAGGAAATTTGAAGGCACGCTCTACGCGCGTCAAAGGGCTTTTACCAGTAGCTACATATTACGCGTCGGATTTTCAACACTCAACAGAATCTCCGACCTGATCGATATGTCCTGAAAGCAAGTTCATCTCATCTTGAACACATGATGTACGCGGCCTTATTGTTACATCAACCATTGACCTGTATTTTTGACGCCTAAATGAATTTCCAAACATCGATCTGGAGAAGCATAACATGGCAGACGAAACCATTGCAGCAGTAAACGAGACACCAGTTGAGGTGAGAAGCGCCGAGCCTGTGGGTGCCACGAAGAAAACCCGTGCACCACGCAAAAAAGCTGAGCCTAGGCCCGCAAAGGCGGCTACAGCACCTGCCGCTAAAACTACCAGGGCCGCATCCAAACCAGTGAAAGCGGCCAAAGCTGCTTCAAAAGCAGAACCCGCTGCAACACCACCGATAGAGCACAAGCGCAACAAGTACACGCCGGCCCAGCGCGCCTCCATCCTCGCCTCTATCGAAAAAGCAACAAAAGGCGGCAAGACCACTCTCAAGGCTGCATTGCAGCAGACTGAAGTGAGTGAGCAGACCTACTACAACTGGAAGAACGCTGCTGCAAAGAAAGCGCCCGCGCCGTCGGCAGGGTCGTCCAGCGATGATCTTTCCACCTTGGTTGCACTGGAAGCAGAGAACCTCAAGCTACGCCAAGAACTTGCTGCAAAGCTGCGTGCTGAGAACGAAGAATTGCGTAGACGTCTGGGTCGAACCTGAGGCGAATTGCTCCGCAGCATCTGCACCAGGGTGCTGTCAAAACAGATGACTTCCCACGTGTAAGTCATCTGTTCGCCTTTCGATAATGAAAATTCGAAGCCTTTGTTCTCTCCTTCCAAAGGCTTTCTAATAAGGCCAAGAGTGAGGATTACCATTCCGCACAACTTTTTTGGTCTGGATTAGTGCATGACGACCACCAAGCGTCACGGGCAGGATTATGCTGACTGCCAATACCAAGATGGAGTCATATCATGATTTTGGATCCCGCTCAGGCCGAGGCACTCTACAAAGCGATACAAGCTCTGAATGAAGGGGGCGGCCAGCTACTTAACGCTTCCTTTGACGCATTCGTCCTCGGTGAGGCAATCATTGATGTTTGCGCCTACACGGACGATCGCATCGAACTGCGATCTGCCGGCAACGTAACTGAAATACACCACGACCTATCCGCTTTCGCAGCTGCCTATCGTTTGCAAGCACCGTGAATGCATTTGTGCAGTCACAAGCTACCACTGATCGAGCTCACGTCAACCTATACGCCAAAACGGATGAGAACATGTAACTATTACTCATTCTTTTGGTTGGTCCCCTCTTACGGCATTTAATCAGAGAAACTGGGTCTTTGGCATGTGTCTTACTCCCCAAATTAAAACACCCGCCGCAGAAGGAGCGACGGGTGTCTAAGGGAAGACCAGATCCTGGGAGGAAAACGTCTGGTCTCAGATCGCCTAGGAATTGGGAGGAACTGCCTTAGCGATAATCAGAAATCATTAGCGGAGAACAGCCTGACGGGCAATTGATGGAATTTCCGAAGCCATGATGCCCAGATCGTTCAGTTCACGTGCATTCAGGCGGCTCAGTTCGTTGACGGTGTTACGGTAACGGCGCCAGTTGCTATACGAGCGGATCAGGTTCATTTCTCTCTCCTCAAAATTCTCTCTTTGTTACAAACAGCATATAGGTCCGCGCTGTCTGGGACAGAAGCGTCAGTTTCGCATAGCTGACATGCTAATAAGATGGGGTAGCAGCCGAAGTTCCAGATGCACGTAGCAACACCAAGCGAAAGCTCTCGGTTTGGGTTCAATCCTGTTTCTTGACTCGTAAAATGACCGCAACGATTATTTAACCATAATTCGGCGAATACTTATCGAGTTCAATCAGGCTTCCGGTATGTCGCACTTCGTTTCTTTATCCAAATTCACCTTGAGTATTGTTGTATTTTCCGGCCTGCTTGTCGGTTCGGGCAAAGCAGCGACGCTCTTTCTTGAACATGAGATAGCGCAACGATCCTTTGAACAGAACCAACGCTATTCCTCGCCCTTCTCCGCCAATCTGCGTCCAATCAACGGACTGCTTTTGCAGATAAAAGAAATTCGACCGTCCGCGTCAGTGGGATCAGCTGCACCGATCAATGCCGAACTGGACCAGATGACCACCAGCAGCATCAATCGTGCGCAACAAACAGAAAGGGAAGTCTCATCGAACTATACCCCATCCGCCGACGATCTGGCGCCTGCTATTGAAATGCCAAGTGGCGTCGGAGCCAAGGAACAGATTGCCTCGTATCAGATCATGCTGGATAGGGCAGGCGCTTCGCCTGGTGCAATTGATGGACGCTCAGGCAGTAACGTCGACAAGGCTTCTGCAGCTTTTGGGGAAATCACTGGCAGATTTATCAATCCGGCTGATCCGGCTGCAATTCAGGCTGAGCTTGAAAACACCGGTGGACCAGCTTTCAGGGATTACCTCATCACCAATGAGGATGTCGGCAAGCAATTTGTAGCGGAAATACCGACCGACTATGCCTTAAAAGCACAATTGCCAGCAATGGCTTATACCTCGGTCACGGAGATGCTTGGCGAGCGATTTCAAATCGATGAGAGTTTTCTCAAAGAGATCAATCCTGGCGTTAATTTCAATCAGCCGGGTTCGATCATCAAAGTCCCCAATCTGGCCAAAGCCAAACGCACGCCAATTGCCCATATCGTGGCAGACAAACGCCGCAAACAGGTTCGTGGCTATGATACAGCTGGAAAGCTGAAAGTAGCCTACCCGTCCACTATCGGCTCTTCGGACACCCCTTCACCTTCAGGCACGGTCCAGGTCAAACGAATAGCGATCAATCCAAATTATACATACAATCCCAGGATAAACTTTAAACAAGGAGCCAATGAAGGCGTTTTGACCATTCCGCCTGGACCAAACGGTCCTGTCGGAACGGTTTGGATTGCACTTTCCAAACCCACTTATGGTATTCATGGCACCCCTGATCCCTCGCGCATCGGCAAAACATCGAGCCACGGCTGCGTGCGTCTTACAAATTGGGATGCAGAAGAACTCGCGAAAATCGTCAAACCCGGCGTCATGGTGGTGTTCACTGAATGAGTGCAGGTTGCCATATTATTGACGTGTGGAGTGGAAACCAGCCCGTTCTAACCAACCCGATTTTTACAACAGAACCCCATAGGGGATAGGTCGGCAACGGCGCTTACTGTTTCATTACGCACCGCCAACATCAAAGACAATGTCACTGGACGACAGCTCCGCGAGCGACACATTCTCAACGAGGATTCCGAAATCGTCTGTACCATTGAAGGAGATGTAAACACCGTCTCCCACGTCGCGTGACGCCGCAAGGAAGGTGTCAAAGTCGTCTATTCCTGTAATCCCTTGCGCTGTTTCGGAAAACTCGATTCTGTCGCCGCTTGCACCGTCAAAGTCGAGAATATGGTCAACGCCTTCGCCAGATGGTGGAATCAGGAACCAGGAGAAGGTATCTGCACCGGGGCCGCCAGTAAGTTCATCCGAACCGCCCCCGCCATCGTTCTGAAGCCTGTCATTTCCCTCACCGCCGAAGAGGTGATCGTCTCCACTACCCTCCAAATTACCCTGATCAACGAGCGTATCGTTTCCGCTCCCACCCTCAAGCACATCATTGCCAGAGGATGACGAAAAGAATGCCTCGTTTGCATCGGAACCAAGAAGCAGGTTGTCCTGATTGCCGGCCACATGAGCGGAGATGCCTTCAATATTGATGAAGGCGAGTCCAGTCGTGGTCGTCCCACTCGCCGCATCAAAAATGATCGGGGTCTCCGAATTGCCAAACTCGATCGCAAGTACGTCGTAGCCAGCGCCACCATCTACGAAACAGTCTCGGGAGGCATCAATCCAATCGTCCCCATCGCCGCCACGGATGATGTCATTGCCTCCAAAGCTGGCAAGCCGGTCGTTTCCGTTGCCGCCGTCGAGATAATCGTCCCCATCATAACTGTACAGGACATCATCCCCATCGCCACCAAGGAGCACATCGTCGCCAACGCCATCGTTCAGCGAGTCGCGGCCAGCACCGCCATCCAGGAAATCGTTGCCGGTTCCACCGTCAAGGTAGTCATCGCCATCACCACCCAGGAGTATATCATCACCACCGTCACCCCATAGCCAATCAGCGTCGGGTCCACCTTGGATCAGGTCATCTCCGTCGGCAGCGTCCCCGTTAACCATGACATGGGAGGCAATCGAGGCGTTACTTGAGCCGGCTTTATTAGTGGGCGTATCCTCGGAGGATTGTGGGTAGTCGCCGATATTCACAGAAGTAAGCGGCTCGTCGACGCGTGTGGTTTCAGCAGGTATCGCGAAACCAACCTTTAAGACTTCAATAGAGCCACATTGATTGAGCTCATCAGCCTGAGGTATATCCCAAATCCGATCGACATCGTGGTTAGCGTGCGGAGCAACTGTGCGCTCGTCTTCTGGAAGTTTCACCACGTTTGCACCCTCCTAGAACGATAGTAATAATTGCAGTGATATCTATGTTAATATTAGTAAATAGGAAAATATTTCTTCCGTCAACGACGTGAAATAGCACTTAATTTACTTCTATATTTAAATTATTTTTTCTCAGGGACGGAAGTTAAGGTTTGACCTGCTCCCCTGAAATGTCCTCGCAATTTGGTTAATCTGTTCTCCGGAGAAGGAGACAGAACATGAAACGATCCCGCTTCAGCGAAGAACAGATCATCGGAATATTGAAGGAGCATCAGGCTTGGATGTCGGCCGTTGAGCTGTGCCGAAAGCACGGCGTCAGTGATGCGACGTTTTACACGTGGCGCTCGAAGTATGTCGGCATGGAGGTGTCCGATGCCAAGCGCCTGAAGTCTCTTGAAGACGAGAATGCCAAATTGAAGCCTCTTCTGGCTGACGCGATGTTGGACGTATCGGCTCTGAAGGAGATGCTTGGAAAAAACTTCTGAAGCCCGGATCAAGGAGAAACGCCGTGAGCTGGGCTATGGAAGAAAGAGGCTATTCACAACGCCGGGCCTGCAATCTGGCGGGGATCGATCCTCGCATGGACTTGCCTCGGAAAAGTGGAGAGGTTTTGATGAGTTGAAAGGAAACCTTTATGACGAAGCGAGTGCCCTTTACGAAGGAATTTGAACGGGAGGCCGTTCTTCTTGCCGAGACGAGCGGTCGGACCGGCAAGGAGCTTGCTGAGGATGTTGGCATCGGCCTGTCGACACTGACACGGTGGATTTCGCGTAATCGGGATACAACCATTGATGCTCCTGAACTGATTGACGCAAATGAAGATATGGCTGCTGAGCTCAAACGGCTCCGTCGGGAGAATGAGATATTGCGCCAGGAGCGGGATATCCTGAAGAAGGCGACGGTTTTTTCGCCAAGGAGGGAAGTGGTTCTGTTGCAAAAATTCGATTGGGATGGAACGTGGCTTACCGCAGGACGCAATTATGCTGTTAGGTCATGTTGACAAAGTGCGGCGGCCATATTTTGACGGCAGCGATGGCTAGGAATGCCTCGAAAGATTTTCTGGTTTTGTCGTATCGAGTGGCAATGCGACGGAATTGCTTTAATCTATTGAACATCCGCTCGATGCGGTTGCGATCCTTGTAGGCTTGGAAGTCGCAAGCTGGAGGGATTTTCGGTTCGCTTTGGGCGGAATAACGGGCTTTATGCCACTGCACAAAAGAGCGTCCCGAATGTTATCGCCATCATAGTCTTTATCGGCGAGCAACAGTCTGGGCTTTTCACAGGAATGGACATCAAGTCTTCAACTGCATTGTAATCCGAAGCCTCTCCGCCTGTGAGGATGAAGCTAACAGGGCGTCCCTGACCGTCAGTACGGGCGTGGACTTTTGTCGTAAAGCCGCCGCGTGATCGACCAAAAGCCTCCTTATAAGTCCCCCTTTTGCGCCAGCTGCCTGAGAATGACCACAAACAGTCGTGCTGTCGATCATATGTTGCCAGTCGTCAGTTAAGCCCAGTTCGACAAGGGTTTCCAAAAGCGCATCCCATACGCCTTGTTCTGCCCAGCGTCGAAACCGGACATAAACCGAATTCCATTTGCCGTAGCGTCCATGCATGTCGCGCCACGGGCAGCCAACCCGCAGAACATGAAGCATACCGTTGAGGTACCGGCGGTTATCCAAAGAAGGCCGGGACTTTCGTCCCCGCTCAGCAGGCAACAAGCTCTCAATGAGAATCCATTCCTGCTCGCTTAGATCGCCGCGCGCCATAACTGCCTCATAAAAAGCAGTCTTGAATCACGCTTTAGCTGATTTGGGATTCCACTTTGTCAACACGGCCTAGCCAATCTAACTGATGTGCAGGTTGTAAATAATCTTTTCAAAATCACCTGAAGAATTTGACGAACAAATACTCTATGCAGGAGACGTAAACCTTAAAACGATGCATACCTTTTGAAAAATGGGAGAAATTCACTTTGGCAGTTGGTCGTCAATCAATGCCACCGCTCAATGCGCTGGTGGTTTTCGACAGCGCGGCCAGACTTGGCAGCTTCTCCCGTGCAGGTCTGGAACTGGGCCTTACCCAGAGCGCCGTGAGCCGACAGATCGGCAAGCTGGAAGCTTTCATTGGTTCAAAGCTCTTCAATCGTCTGCCTGTCGGCGTACAGCTGACCGCTATCGGCGAAAGTTATGCCTCGGAAGTCAGCCGATTGCTTGGCGATCTCAGCGCTGTCACAGATGGCCTTCGGGCGTGGATCGGCCCCCGGCAGATCACCATCGCCTGTTCGCGCGGCATTGCCGACCAGTGGTTTCTCTCGCGCATAGGCAAGTTGAAAGCAGAGATTTCAGGCATCGAAATCCGGTTGCGCGTGACGGATGACGTCGCCCATTTGCGGCTCGATGAGTTCGACCTTGCATTGTTTTATCGCAAAGAACGCCCCATCGGCGTCAATCTGACGGTCCTCGGTCGAGAGGAAGTCGTGCCGGTATCGGCACCGGGTGTGCCCAACATCATGGAGCAGGAAGCGCCAGTGCTGCTCGCTATCGAAGATACGATGCGCGAGTGGCAGGGATGGCCGGAATGGTGGCACGACGCCCGACTGTCGCCGCCGCCCGGCGCGCTGGAATGGCGGCTTGGCGATTACGGCCTTTGCGTCGCCGCGGCAACGCAAGGCATCGGCATCACGCTCGGCTGGACATGGCTGATCAAGGAACAGCTTGCGAGCGGGACTTTGGTGCCTGTACACAGCCATATGATGCGGTCGGACGCCTATTTCTATCTGATGCGACCTGCCGACCGTCACCAGCGCAAAATCGTGCGGGAAGTGGCCGACTGGCTGATTGCAAGCAATGGAACCGATCCTATCACGTAAAGATGATGGGACCGGCGAAACGCATCATTCCTGCGGGAGTGCGGCGCGGCGGCGCGACACCATGCGGAAGCGGATATATCCGAAAACGGTGATGACCAGCCAGGCAACCTGCGAAATAAAGGAGCCGAGGTTGAAATTCCAGGCGAGCGAATAGATCAGAGCGACGCCGCCCAGCACATTCAGCAGCGGAATGACCGGATCGTCGACGGTAAAAATACGCAATTGAATCAGCGCATAGCCAAGAAGGTAAAAGAACGCGCCCACCAAGCCGATAACATCCGGCAAACCCATTTTCGATCTCCAGGATCATCCAAATCTGAAAAAGCAGAGACGGCTTCCCCTACGGAAAGGCGCCCCTGCCGGTACTGTTGGACGCTCCTTTATTCCTGTTCGCGCAAATGCCAAGACACACATTTCGCATGGGGGTATGCTTAAAAGTCATACCCAGAAATCCGACATCAACCCTTGAAAATAAGGGCTACAGTAAGCTACCCCACCCGCAAAAGCCGATAAGCTATGACTTAAACACAGGGGTACAGAATGCCTGAGCAAAAAAGCCAGTTTCAATTGACGCGTCGTTCTTTCATGGCGGGCGCAGCCGGCCTCGGTCTGGTGGGCATCACCGGCATGAGCGGCCTGATCACCTCGCCCGCTGCTGCGGCGGGCGATAGCGCGCCAAAGAAAGGCGGAGTGCTCAAGCTCGGCATCGGCGGCGGCAGCACGACCGATAATTTCGACCCGCGCCTTCTGAAAGATTGGGTTCCGGTCAATCAGGCCTACATGCTGATGAACGGCCTTGTCGAAATCGACGCCGACAACAAGGCTGTGCCTGAACTGTTCGAAAGCTGGGAACCGTCAGCCGACGCCAAGGAATGGACCTTCAAGGTTCGTCAGGGTGTGACCTTCCATAATGACAAGACGCTTGACGCCGACGACGTCATCTATTCGATCAACCTGCATCGCGGCGAAACCACATCCGGCGCACGTTCACTGGCATCGGAATTCACCGATGTCGCCAAGGTCGATGCTGGCACGGTCAAGATCACACTGAAGAGCGGCAATGCCGATCTACCTTACATCCTGTCCGATTATCACTTCCTCGTCGTTCCGAAGGACTGGACCGATTTCAACAAGCCGGTTGGCACCGGACCTTTCGTTTTCGAGCGTTTCCAGCCGGGCGTGCGTTCGCGTTTCACGCGCAATGAAAGCTACTGGAAGCCAAATTCCGCATGGGTCGATGCGGTTGAAGTGATCGTCATCAATGACGTCTCTGCCCGTACCAACGCCATGATGTCCGGTCAGGTTCACGCTATCAACCAGCTCGACTTCAAGACGGTTGATCTATTGAAACGCAATCCGAACCTCAACATCGTTCAGTCGTCTGGTGGCCAGCATTTCTCTTTCCTGATGGATTGCACGCAGGCGCCCTTTACCGACAACAACGTCCGCCTCGCCGTCAAGCACGCCATTGATCGCGAACAGCTGCTCAAGACCGCTTTGCGCGGCTATGGGCGTCTTGGCAATGACAACCCGATCCCAAGCACCGATCCGTTCTTCGATGCAGCACTGCCACAGCGCGCTTACGACCCGGAAAAGGCCAAGTTCTATCTGAAGCAGGCAGGCATGGATTCGCTGAAAATTCAGCTGTCCGCCTCGGATGCCGCCTTCACGGGCGCTGTCGATGCAGCAGCGATCTTCCGCACCGCCGCCGCCAAGTCGGGCATCGAGATCGATATCAAGCGTGAGCCAGCAGACGGATATTGGGACAATGTCTGGATGAAAGCGCCGTTCTGCATGTCTTATCGTGGTGGTCGCCCGACTGCCGATCAGGCTCTGTCGATCGCTTATGCATCCAACGCTTCACAAAACGATACGCATTGGAAGAGCGCTGATTTCGACACCAAGCTGCTCGAAGCCCGTGCAATGCTCGATCAGGCCAAGCGCAAGGAAATCTACGCTGAACTGCAGGCCATGATCAGTAATGATGGCGGCGCGCTTATCCCAATGTTTGGCGACTATCTCGACGCCACCTCCAAGAAGCTCAAGGGCGTGACCACGCATCCGATGTTCAATCTGATGGGCGCTCGCCTTGCCGAAAAAGTCTGGCTGGAAGCATAAATGTTCGTTCTAATTGTTAAGCGTGTGGGGCTCGGGCTCCTCACGCTGTTCCTCGTGTCGGCGTTGATTTTCGCCGGCACGCAGATTTTGCCGGGTGACGTGGCGTCAGCCATTCTCGGCCAGAATGCCACGCCGGAAGCGCTCGCGACGCTGCGCGAAAGCCTTGGTCTCAATCAATCGGTCCTCGCACGCTATTTCGCGTGGCTTGCTGGTTTCGTGACTGGTGATCTTGGTACTTCGCTTGCCAACCAGCAGCCGGTGGCCGATCTTTTGTGGCCGCGTTTCTGGAACACGATGGCGCTTGCAGCCTTTGCAGCGGTCATCAGCGTTCCTATCGCTATTCTCCTTGGCCTTATCACTGCGGTAAAGCGCGGCGGCATTTTTGATCGTGTTATCAATATCGTAGCGCTGGCTTTTGTCTCTCTGCCTGAATATTTCCTTGGCCTGCTGCTGATCCTGTTTTTGTCGATCCGCTTTAATCTGCTGCCGAGCCTTGCCGACACCTATGAGGGCATGACCTTCCTCGAATGGGTGCAGGCGACTGCCCTGCCCGCGCTGACGCTGGTGCTCGTCACGGTTGCACAGATGATGCGCATGACCCGTACCGCCGTTCTGTCGGTTATGGATCAGGCCTATGTCGAAACCGCATACCTCAAAGGTCTTCGTACCAAGCGCGTTGTCACCAAGCACGCTCTTCCAAATGCGGCGGCTCCAATCGTCAATGTGGTGGCGTTCAATATCGCTTACCTCATCACCGGCGTGGTGCTTGTCGAAGCCGTCTTCAACTATAACGGCCTTGGCCGCTTCATGGTTGATGCGGTTTCCAAGCGTGACCTTCCGCTCGTGCAGGCTGCGGCCCTCGTCTTCGGCGCGGCCTATGTCATTCTCAATATCATCGCCGATGTCGCTGCCATCGCGCTCAATCCGCGCCTGAGGCACCCACGATGAAGACAATGAAGAAATCTATTCCTTTGACGGCGTGGGTTGGTCTCGCCATCGTCACGCTGTGCCTTTTGATGTTCCTGTTTGGCCCGTTGATCGCGCCTTATGGTCAGGAAGAAATCGTCGGCGCGCCGTTTGATCCGCCATCAGCACAGTTCTGGTTCGGTCTCGATCAGAATGGCCGCGATATGCTCTCGCGCCTGCTTTTTGGTGCGCAGATGTCAATCGGCGTCTCGCTGGCTGCATCGCTCCTGTCGTTCAGCGTCGGTGTGCCGCTCGGCTTCCTTGCTGCCATTTTCGGCGGTTGGGTCGATACGGTTCTCTCACGCATTGTCGATACCGTCATGTGCATTCCCGTGCTCATTTCGGCGCTCGTCATTCTACAGGCGCTCGGCTCGTCACTGCCGGTTCTGATCATCACCATCGCATTGCTCGATTCCACCCGTGTGTTCCGCTTGGCGCGTATCGTGGCGCAGGGCGTCAATGTGCTGGAATATGCCGAAACCGCCCGTCTCCGCGGCGAAGGTCTTGGCTGGCTGATCTGGCGTGAAATCCTGCCAAATACGCTGCCGCCGCTGATTGCGGAATTCGGCCTGCGTTTCTGCTTCACCTTCCTCTTCGTTGCCGGCCTGTCGTTCCTTGGCCTTGGCATCCAGCCGCCATTTGCGGATTGGGGCGGCATGGTGAAGGACAACCAGCAGGCTATTCTCTACGGCCTCTACGCACCGCTGTTCCCGGCGGCTGCAATCGCCATCCTCACCGTTGGCGTCAACCTCGTCGTTGACTGGCTTTTGGCCGGACGCACGACCACGCAGGGAGCTGATCGATGAGCAAGGATATCGTTCTTTCAATCTCCGATCTCGTCGTCAAAGCCCCCAATGACGCAACGCTTGTCGATCATGTCAATGTGACGCTTAAGCGTGGTGAAGTGCTTGGTCTTATCGGTGAGTCTGGTGCTGGCAAGTCCACCATTGGACTTGCAGCCATGGGCTATGGTCGCGGCGGTTGTAGAATCGCTGAAGGCACCATTGTCGTTGACGATATTTCGTTGATGGACGGCACCCGCGAAACGCGAGAAAAGGCGCGCGGCGCACGTATCGCCTATGTGGCGCAAAGTGCGGCAGCGTCGTTTAATCCGGCACATCGCATCGGCGATCAGATCATGGAAGGCCCGCTTTATCACGGCCTCATGACCAAAGCCGAAGCCAAAGCATGGATGCTGGAACTACTGCATACATTGCAGCTTCCTGATGCCGACACCTTTGGTGATCGTTATCCGCATCAGGTTTCCGGTGGGCAGTTGCAACGTGCCATGGTTGCTATGGCCATGTCCTGCCGCCCGGATATTCTGGTGCTGGACGAGCCTACAACTGCGCTTGACGTAACAACCCAGATCGAAGTGCTGGCACTGCTGCGCAGCCTGATCCAGCGTTACAACACGGCAGCACTTTACATCACGCATGACCTTGCAGTCGTGGCGCAAATTGCCGACCGCATCATGGTTCTGCGTCATGGCAAGATGGTCGAGCTTGGCTCTGCCGAGCAAATTCTCGAAGCACCAAAGCAGGAATATACCCAGCGTCTGGTGTCTGAGCGTGAAGCCAGCATTTCGGGCGAACAGGCCGAGCACAAGACCGGCGAAATCCTGCTCGAAGTGAAGAGCGCAACCGCCTATTACGGCAAGAAACTCGTTTTGACCGATGTGGGTTGCTATATCCGTCGCGGTGAAACGCTTGCAGTTGTGGGCGAGTCCGGTTCCGGCAAGTCGACGCTTGCGCGCATCATTGCAGGCCTGCCGCCGCACTCAAGCGGCATCATCACGCTTGCCGGGCAGCGGCTGGAAGCGAACTACAAAAAGCGTAGCCGTGAAGAACTGCGCCGCATTCAGCTCGTTTACCAGCTGCCTGACGTGGCGTTGAATCCACGCCAGACCGTTGGTGAAATCATCGGTCGTCCGATGAAGTTCTATTTCGGCATGAATGAGGACCAGCGCGAGATTGAGGTCAAGCGCCTGCTTGAACTCATCGGCCTGCCTGCCGATTTCGCAAGCCGCCTGCCGGGCGCGCTTTCGGGCGGACAGAAACAGCGTGTGTGTATCGCCCGTGCGCTGGCTGCCAAGCCTGATCTCATCATCTGCGATGAAGTTACCTCGGCGCTCGACCCGCTTGTCGCGGAGGAAATTCTCAGACTTCTGCGCAAGTTGCAGGACGAATTGCACGTGTCATATCTCTTCATCACCCACGACCTTGGCGTCGTCCGTCGGCTCGCCGACCGCACCATGGTGATGCAGAAGGGCAAGGTGGTCGAAACCGGCACCACGAAGGCAATCTTCGAACCGCCTTACGAGCCCTATACGGAGCAGCTCATCACATCCGTTCCGGAGCTGCGCCGTGACTGGCTGGACGATATCCTGAAAGTACGTGCCGCCAGTTAAACTACCGATGCGGCGCTAATGCCGCACCGGCTCCTCTTTATTGAAATTGGAACCGATCATGACCGTCAATATCACCGAGCATCTGTGGATCACTCTCAAGGATGGCACCCGTCTTGGTGCGCGCCTGTGGCTGCCTGAAGGCGCCGAGGAAAATCCCGTTCCTGCCGTGCTCGAATATATTCCGTACCGCAAGCGCGACGGCACACGTGGCCGCGATGAACCAATGCACGGCTATTTCGCGCAGAACGGCTATGCCGCGATCCGCGTTGACATGCGCGGCACGGGCGAATCCGATGGCCATATGGCCGATGAATATATCCAGCAGGAGCAGGACGATGCGCTGGAAGTCATCGCCTGGATTGCTGAGCAGCCATGGTGCAGCGGCAATGTCGGCATGATGGGCAAGAGCTGGGGCGGCTTCAACGGTCTCCAGGTTGCAGCCTGCCGTCCGCCCGCATTGAAGGCGGTCATCACCGCCTATTCGACCGACGACCGTTTCCGCGATGACATCCACTACATGGGCGGTCTGCTGCTCAATGATAATCTGTGGTGGGGCACGATCATGCTCGCCTATCAGTCGCGTCCGCTCGATCCGGCGATTGTGGGCGCTGGCTGGCGCGATGCATGGATTGAACGTCTGGAGCACCTGCCATTCTTTCCGGCGCTCTGGCTCGAACACCAGCATTACGACGAATATTGGAAGCATGGCTCGGTCTGCGAAGACTGGTCTGCAATCCAGTGCCCGGTTCTCGCCATTGGCGCATGGGCCGACAGCTACACCAATGCCGTTCCGCGCCTGCTTGAAAACCTTCAGGTTCCTGCGCGTGGTATTATCGGCCCATGGGGCCATGTCTATCCGCAGGACGGCCTGCCGGGCCCGGCGATCGGCTTCCTGCAGGAAGCTGTGCGCTGGTGGGACCAGTGGCTCAAGGGCAAAGAGACCGGCATCATGGACGAACCGAAGCTGCGCGCCTATGTCTGCGATACCATCGAGCCAACCGGCTCGCGCGACTTTACCAATGGTCGCTGGGTTGGCGAACAGAACTGGCCTTCCACCGAAATCATGCCGAAGCCTTTGGCGCTTGGCGCTGACTTCACGTTGGGCAAGGCCGATGCAGCCAAGGGTGTACTCTCAATCTCCTCACCAAACAGTCATGGCAAGGCCGGTGGCGAATGGATGGCGACAGGTTGCCCCGGCGAACACCCGACCGATCAGCGTCTTGACGATGGAGGTTCGCTCAACTTCGACACCGCAGTTCTGACCGAAGACCTTGAAATTCTGGGTGCACCGGTTGCTCGCCTGACATTCACCGTCGATCAGCCGGTTGCACAGGTTTCGCTGCGTCTGAGCGATGTTCTGCCCGATGGCCGTATCACCCGCATCAGCTATCAGGTCTTCAACCTCAACCACATCAACGGCCACGACAAGCCGGAAATGCTGGTGCCCGGCAAGACCTATGAGATCGCGATCAAGCTCAACGATAGCGGCTACAGCTTCAAGAAGGGCCATCGCATCCGTCTTTCGGTTGCGACCGGCTACTGGCCGATGGTCTGGCCATCGCCAAAGCGCGTGACCCTGACGCTCGACACCGCCACCTCGGTTCTCGACCTGCCTGTGCGCCAGCCTTCTGCCGACGATGCAAAGGTTTCCTTCCAGAAGCCCGCGCATGGTCCTGCAACACCGATGACCCAGCTTGATCCGGGCAGCGTGCGCCGCTGGACCGAACAGGATCACGTTACCGGCGAAACGCTCTATGTGACGGAAGGCATTGGTGGTCTGTTCGGCGAAGGCATTTTGCGCTTTGACGATCTCGGCACGCAATTGAGCCATAGCCTCAAGCGTGAACTGCGCATCAATGACAATGACCCGCTATCGGCATCTTATGTGCTGACACAGGCCTATCAGATGGGCCGCGAAGGCTGGATGATCGGTATCGAAAGCACTACGAAAATGCATTCGGACGCCGCAAATTTCTATATTTCCGGCGTACTGACGGCGAAGGAAAATGGTGAAGCGGTGACGACCCGCGAATGGAACCAGACCATTCCGCGCGATCACCTCTAACAGCCGCGAAAAGCGTCAATCCAATTCGTTGGATTGACGCCTTCAATCAGTTATACTCAGATATATTCAATACAATTTACGATAATGAAAGTATATATTCCCAAGAAACTAATAACATAACACCTTGACTTCTTCGAATTACTGGAGAAAGTTTCATAACTCACTAAGGATTGTGCTGCTATATACGAGGCCATGATGTCAGCACATCATTCTGATCCGGAAAAAATTGATAACAGAAACTTATTCTTGTCAGCTATCAGATTAAGTGGTTTCCCCGTCAAGTGGTAAGAACGAAGATCTGGAGCGATCACTGGCTTACGGTCAAAGCCGTTGGTCAGAATGTCAATCGACACGGCTTTGTCGCAAAAGTTGTTTAACCGGCATTTCACGTGTTTGAAGTCGGTACCCCGTCACCGGCAACCTAGTCCGGCTTGGTGGTACCGATGATCTTGAGGAGAAAACATACTCGTGTGTCGCCCAACGCTCTGTCATTCTGGCCTGCTCTTGCGCCAACTGTCGAATTTGCGCTGGTTTTCATCCTTCGTGCAGGGATAAAGTCCAATAATTCCGGCACCGTTTTTCACTTCTTCAAGAACGAAGTCTTCAAAGACTTCCATTCCGATGCATTCATCGGCAATTTCATCGCAAAGATGCGCCGGGACTACCATGACACCGTCGGTATCGCCCACCAGCACATCACCCGGAAACACCGCTGCGTCTCCGCAGGAAATCGGAACATTGATGTCGATGGCTTCATGCAGAGTGAGGTTTGTCGGGGCTGATGCTTTGGCGCAGTAAGCGGGCATATCAAGTTCACCAATGCCCGTCACATCACGAAAACCGCCGTCCGAGACAATCCCTGCAGCGCCACGCAAAGCAAGGCGCGTCACCAAAATGGAACCTGCGGTCGCAGCACGCGCATCCTTGCGCGCATCCATCACCAGCACATAGCCCGGAGGACAGGTTTCGATGGCCACACGCTGCTTGTGATCGGGATTACGGAAGACAGTGATCGGATTGCGGTCTTCGCGCGCCGGGATATAACGCAGCGTAAAAGCCTGACCGACCATGTTTTCCGGTTTACGTGCGATCTGAAACGAGCCCTGAATGAACTGGTTGCGCAGTCCGCGCTTATAGAGAGCGGTGGCAACAGATGCGGTTGAAACCTTCTTCAATTTTGCGCGTGTTTCGTCGGAGAGAATATAGTCTGACATCGGTCTGCCTCTTAATAAATGACCGGCTCGTCAACCGGACGACCAAAATCGGTTTTCAGGAAATCAAAATCGCAGCCCTTGTCGGCCTGCTCGACATGCTTGGAAAAGACGAAGCCATAGCCACGCTCATACTTGGGTTCCGGCGTTTCCCAAGCTGCACGGCGGGCAGCCAGTTCATCTTCAGAAACAAGCATGTTGAGACTGCGCGCCGGAATATCGAGTTCGACCATATCACCGGTTTTCAGCAGGGCCAGCGGTCCGCCGATAAAGGATTCTGGTGCCACATGCAGCACACAGGCACCGAAGCTTGTCCCTGACATACGCGCGTCTGAAATTCGCACCATATCCCTGAGACCAAGCTTCAGCAGAGCTTTCGGCATCGGGATCATGCCCCATTCGGGCATTCCGGGCCCGCCCTGCGGACCAGCATTGCGCAGCACAAGAACCGTGTCCGGCGTCAGCGGATAATCAGGATCATCGATAATTTTCTTCAGCTCAGGATAGCTGTCTGCGACCAGCGCGGGGCCTGTATGCCGATGAAATTTGGGATCGCAGGCAGCGGGCTTGATCACTGCGCCATCCGGGCAGAGATTGCCCTTCAAGACGGCCAGTGACCCTTCATGATACACTGGATTGGACAACGGCCTGATAACATCCTCATTATAGATCTGCGCTTTTTCCAGCCCCTCGGTCAGCGGTTTTCCCGTAATGGTAATGGCTGAAGGATCGAGCTTTTCGCCAAGCTGACGCATCAGCGCGCGAATGCCGCCGGCATAATAAAAATCCTCCATCAGATAGGTGGAACCGGAGGGGCGGATATTGGCGATGACAGGTGTTGTTCGTCCGATACGATCAAGGTCGTCCAGTTCAAGCGGAACGCCTGCACGTCGCGCCATCGCAATCAGATGAATGATTGCATTGGTGGAGCAACCGGTCGCCATTGCAACAATAACCGAATTCTTCACCGCTGCCGGTGTGATAATCTGGTCTGGCGTCAGATCGTCCCACACCATCTCGACAATGCGGCGACCGCATTGCGTTGACATGCGCTGATGATTGGCATCAGCCGCAGGAATTGATGATGCACCAGGCAGCGACAGCCCCATGGCTTCTGCAATCACTGTCATGGTGGATGCCGTACCCATCGTCATGCAATGGCCGTAGCTGCGGGCAATGCCACCTTCAATGCCCTGCCATTCTTCCTTACCGATGGTGCCTGCGCGACGTTCATCCCAGAACTTGAACATATCCGTGCCAGATCCAAGCGTCTTTCCAGCATAATTGCCACGAAGCATGGGGCCTGCAGGCAGGAAGATGAAGGGATAGCCAGCACTGGTGGCCCCCATAATGAGTGCCGGTGTGGTCTTGTCACAGCCGCCCATCAGGACAGCACCATCAACCGGATGAGAACGCAGAAGCTCTTCCGTCTCCATCGCCAGCATGTTGCGGTAGAGCATGGTTGTTGGCTTCACATAGCTTTCAGAAAGCGACAATGCGGGAAGCTCAAGCGGAAAGCCGCCTGCTTGCAGAATGCCGCGCTTCACCCACTCAACACGATCCTTGAAATGCGCATGACAAGGTTGTGCATCCGACCAGGTATTGATGATCGCGATGATTGGCTTGCCCTCCCAATCCACCGGATCATACCCCATCTGCATGGTTCTTGAACGATGGCCGGAAGAACGCTGATCATCTGGTAACATCCAGCGCGCAGAACGCAGATCTTCATATGCTTTTCTGGTCATTTCAGTGCCTTCCCGGTATTTGAGCTGCGCAAATTTCTGCAAGTGTCAGGTGCATTGTCTGGCAATGGATGAGCGGAAAACAGGAGAGCACCCGTCAGCGCTTCTCCAGGATTGAGAGCTGTCATGGCTGCATCCTCACCAAGCGCTGGCCTATTGATGACATCCGGCAGGTGACTTACCGGTTCAGCGCAAAAGACTGCGCGATCCTGTGGATTGAAAACATGGAGATGCCGCAACGCGCCCTCGCCTTTAAGCCGGAGGCCAGTTGATGTTTCCGGCCAGCGTATTGTCGCCTCACGGTTCCAGCCTGTGAAACAGCAATTCACCAGCGACAATTTTGACAGAGCAATTGTGTTTCCCGGAGTAAACCAGTCGATAGCTTCGGGGATACCTTGTGGTAATCCGCGTGTATCAAGCTGCGGTGCGCCATTGGATTGAAATTCAAGCGTTGCCTTGTTGGTTTTAGAAAACCACGGATGCAAGCCAATGCCGAACGGCAGAGCGCTGTCGCCTTCATTCTGGATACTCAGCGATATGCGAAAGCCATCAGGCGCAATATCGATGATTTGATCCAGCCTGTATGAGTAGGGATGGTTGTCACTGTGAACCTCATCCCTGACATGCACCCGATTGTCGCTGGTCTCCACCACCTTCCAGCTATGCATCCTCGAAAAGCCATGAATAGCCATGCCTTCCTGTGGCGCATTGATCGGCAGCTGAACAGTTTTTCCTTCAAAAGCGAACCGCCCACCATCTATACGATTGGCAAAAGGTGCCATCACGAAACACCCCGCTTTCAGTCCCGCTTCGGGTGTTGCGAGTGGCTCAAGTAATTCTACCCATGAGCCATCCGGGTGGTGCCACTCTGCCTCAAGCAGAGTTGCTCCATATTGGGGGGCAAGCCTCAGACGATAATTATAAGCGTTGAGTTCAACAACCATGGGCACCACAGCTTCATTCCTCACGCGAGTAGTCATGGGCGGTGAATGTTCCGCCCTGAAACCTGCGCGATACAGGATCGCCGGTTTCCGCCAGATCGCCGTAGCGGGAAGCATCATCCTGCGGAACATAACCGATCAGCGCTGCATCATCCTTCTCCCACCAGCGCGCGGCATTAGCGGAAACACCCCAGACGATTGCAACGTCTGTTTTTGGGGCTTCAACAGCTGCTATCAGCAGCCGAACCAGATCATCATGCGAAAGCCATGTCGATAAATGCCGCGCTTCTGTTGGCTCTGGCACGCAGGAACCGATACGCAGATGCACGCTTTCAATACCGTGCTTGTCAAACATCATGCGCCCGAGCAGTTCACCATAGGCCTTGGAAAGCCCGTAATAGCCGTCGGGTCTATATGACTCATCCGCGCCAAGCGCCTTGTCGCGAGGATAAAAGCCGATCGTATGGTTGGAGCTAGCGAAAATGACGCGCTGCTTTTCAGCCCTTGCCGCTTCAAAAACATGCGTAACACCAAGCAGATTGGCTTTGGCAACCGCATCATAAGGCTGCTCCACACTGATGCCACCAAAGTGCAGAATCGCATCCATACCACGCACAAGCTCGGTAATGGCACCGGCATCCATCAGATCGGCCTGAATGAACTCGGCATTCTCCGGCATAGCATCGGGAAACGGTGCGATATCGGACAAGCGCAGCCAATAGCCTGCCTGTGTCAGTCTTTTAGCCAGCATACGCCCCAGATTGCCTGACGCGCCGGTGAGAAGCAGACGTTTCATCCGTTCAGACTCCCTTCATTCTGGCAATTTTCGCACCCGCAACACGCGCCTGCATGAGGTGAATGCCACCTGATTGCGGTGCAGCTTCCAATGTTTCAGATGCTCCTAGGCGATGAGACGTGACGGCAAGAAGCGTAAGATCTTGGCCGCAAAAACATGGCATTGTCGGTGCAGGAACAGGAGCCGCTATGCGATCGAGCAGCTTTCCATTGCGATCAAAGCGGTTGAGGACACCAGCAGAAACCCCGGCACTCCAGTAATGGCCTTCACTATCGCAGGCACCACCATCAGGACGTCCCGTCTCTTCATCGAGATCAGCAATGCGGGTGGGATTGCTTATCAATCCGGTTTCGACGTCAAAATCATAGCGATCAATCCATGGGCCACGGGAATCTGTGTGGAACATCGTTGCAGCATCGGCAGTCCATGCAAGACCGTTGGAAATCTCAAAGCCTTCCGCCTTGATTTCGGCTTTGCCATCAGCAGCCACACGATAGAGTTTTGAAATGGCCTCACGCTGTGGACGCGCATCCATGCTACCGATCCAGAAGGCTCCGTCCGGTCCAATCTTGCCGTCATTCAGGCGCGATGTTTCCGGCTCGTCATAACCATCCCAAAGAGTCTGGCGTTCCAATGTTTCGGGATCAAACAGGATAATCTCGCGCGCAAGCGAAACGACCAGTCGGCCGCTTTCCGCAAGCCCGAGACAAGGAACTGCAGTCTCGAAAGACCATTCGCGCAGCGGCCCTTTATCGAGATCAATCTCATAAACTTTCTGCCCGTTGATATCGCATGCAAACAGCGTTTTACGTCTGTCATCCCAGACAGGGCTTTCAGTGAGTTGTCCGCGCAGATCGGCTATGCAGCGAAAATGGGCCATTACACAGCCCCCGTTTTACGACGGACCACATCGGGGTTTTCAAGAACAAAGTCAGAGAGTTTGAGTCCCAGACCGGCACCTTCAAACGGATAGATCACACCCTTTTCGATGCGTGGCATCACAGTCACCAGATCGCGATACCATGAGGTGTAATAGGCGCGCACAGATTCCTGGAAAATCGCATTGGGTGCATTGAGAGAAAGATGGATCGAGGCTGCGAAAACCACCGGACCAGTACAATCATGCGGCGCTATGGGGCGCTGGAACGCCTCGGCCATGGTTGCAATCTTCTTCGCTTCGGAAAGCCCGCCGCACCATGAAATGTCAAGCATCACATAATCGGATGCATCGGCACGCAGCACATCGAGAAACTGCGCACGAGTTGCCATAGTTTCACTGGCGCAGACGGGAATGCCGGATTGACGCGCATAAACGGCCAGCGCCTGCGGGTTCATCATCTTGATAGGATCTTCCGACCAGAAGGGCCGGAAGGCTTTCAGTTCACGCGCAATCGTCAGTGCTGATGTCAGATCCCACATCGAATGAAACTCGACCATGATTTCCATATGATCGCCCACCGCATCGCGGATCTGGCGAAATGGAACCAGCGCCTTGTCGAGATCGGTGGCGTGAATGTAATTGCCACCACTGCTCACCGCAAAGGGGTCGAACGGCCAGATTTTCATGGCCGTAATACCTTCCGACAAGAGGCTTTGCGCAAGCGCTCCGGCATCACGATGAAACGCCAGCTGATCTTCGTAAGGGCCTTCCTTTGCGTCATCCTGATCGCCGATGTAACGACGGGCGCCGCTTTTGTTATAGGTATAGCCCGCACAGGTATTGTAGGTGCGGATCGAGGGGCGCGAGAGACCACCCAGCAACTGATGGATCGGCTGATTGGTCAGTTGCCCGAAAATATCCCAAAGCGCGATATCAATGGCCGAAGCCGCACGTATCTCCACACCCGAAGAGCGGAAGCCGACATAAGGCTCCAGCAACAATTTTGAAATGCGATCAATTTCCAGAGGGTTCTGGCCCACCAATTGCGGAGCGATGTCGCTGTGAATATAGGCAGCAACCGCATTTGCCCCGCGGAACGTTTCGCCCAAGCCAATGATCCCCTCATCGGTATGGACCTGCACCCACAGAATATTGTTGAGGTGCGGCAGTTGTACGGTTTCAATGGCCGTAATTTTCATCATGCACTCCGAATAAATTCTGGCCTAAAATCTTTGGTCCTATCAATGCGCAGACGGCTGGCGACTGCGCGCTACAATCTGCGTTGGGTTGACAAAGCGCAGTGCCAGCAGAAGCCAGACCAACGATGTCACCATGTAGATGACGGCCATTGCATCAATGGACTGAACCGAGCGGACACCTGCCGCAAAGACGGAATAGTAAAGCGCGACCACCAGCGTCTGCGATGTCGGGCCAGCCGTCAGGAAGGTCAGTTCGAACATGGCAACCGTGCGCACCAGCACCAGCAGCATGGCTGCAAGAATGCCCGGGGTGAGCATTGGCAGCAAAACATGCAGAAACAGTTTGAAGGTGCCCGCACCAAAGACCCGCGCTGCTGCTTCAACCTTGGGATCGATCTGCTCGATAAACGGCACCATCACAAGGATGACAAAGGGGACCGTCGGCACAAGATTAGCCAAAACCACACCCCAGAAAGTTCCACCAACGCCAAACTTATAGAGCACTGTCGCGAGCGGAATGCCAAATGTAATGGGCGGAACCAGAAGCGGCAGAAGGAAAATCAGCAGAACGATTTTCTTGCCCGGAAAATCCCGGCGCGCCATTGCATAAGCTGCTGTCACGCCAAGAAATCCCGAAAGGATGACGACGGCAAACACGACCTGGAAAGTGACCAGCAGCACCTGATCAAGCTGAAACTCAGCCCAGGCCGCTGCATACCAGCGTGTGGTAAATGCTTCCGGTAGCCATGTGCCGAGCCAGCGCGTGCCAAAACTGGAAACCACCACGGCCACGATGACCGCCAGAACATTGAGCACGAAGAAGCCGGTCACAAGCCAGACAAGAGTGATCCAGAGCTTGGAAAGAATGGAAGTATCGCGGATCATGACCTATCCCTTTCCGCCGGCAGTAGAACCGCGATAGAAGAATGAACGCACCCCGAGGAGCGCGCCGACCACGAGCAATTGCACTGCCGCCATAATCATGGCGATGGATGACGCCATGGAGTCATCATATTGCTCGAAGGCGGCCTGGGCTGCGGCAATCGAAATCACACGCGTCGGCCCCGAGGGCGCCCCCAACAGGACGGCGGACGGAAACACGGCAAAGGCCTGCACGAAGGTAAGGCAGGCTGCAACGACGAGCCCCGGCACAAGTAGGGGCAGCATGACATGGCGGAAACGCTGCCAGCTATTGGCGCCATGGGTGGCGGCGGCGCGTTCCAGTGCGGGATCGATACCGGTTATATAGGAAAGCGTCAGCAGAAAGGTGAATGGAAACACCGTGATGACCAGCGACGCAAAGACGCCCCAGTAATTATTGGTGAGCTTCAATGGGCTGTCGATCAGGCCGATCGTGATTAACGTGCGGCTGAACCAGCCCTGCGGCCCGAGATAGTTCAAAAGCCCTTCGGCAATAAGAACCGTTCCCAGAGTGACTGGCAGAACCAGGATTGTCGTCAGAAGACGTTGCCGCGGCATCAGCCGGACACGCATGGCAATCGGAACGGCAAACAGGACACTGATAAGCGTCACCGGAATAGCCAGCCAGAGCGTCGCACCTATGGTTTTATAGAGATAGGGATCGAAGAAGAACTTGCGGTAATTGGCCAACGCCCCGCCGCCATCAAGCGGATTGAACGACAGAACCAATCCATAAAGAAACGGATAAATGAAGACGCCTACCACAAAGAGAAGCGCAGGCAGGATTAGAAGTGTGACGCCGTCGAAGCCACGATTAGCGAGCCGTTGCCGCAAGCCTGGCTTGAGCGGGGTATCTGCATAAGTCTCAGCCGCCATCGTTCAGCCCTCCGCCGGAAAAATCAGCGCATGACCAGCATCAATGCCGAGTACGATACGGCTGCCCGGCTCCACCCCCTGCGGCCCGTGAAAGATCAGCTCCATCCCGGTTTCAGTACTGGCCGTGCCAACATATTCGCGCCCTCGATATTCGATGGTTTCGACCGTTGCATCCAAATCATTGCGATGGCCCGAACCAGACACGACATCATCGCCGCGTGCCATCAGCACGGCATCATCACCCGCCTCAAGCCCATCCATCGCACGGCCAACGAGTTCACTTCCCGCGATAGAAATGATCGCCTGCCCGTTCTCGACGCGCACGACTTTGCCCGGCAAGGCGTTGCGGAAACCCATGAAGGCTGCGACATCACGATAGCGCGGCTCTTCATAAAGCTCATGCGGCTTGCCGACTTGGCGGATTTCACCATCACGCAACACGACAATACGATCCGCCAAAGACAAGGCCTCGTCCTGATCATGGGTCACATAGATCGTCGTCGAACCAAGCTGGTTATGGATGCGGCGGATTTCGGCCCGCATTTCAAGGCGTAGCTTCGCATCGAGATTAGAAAGTGGCTCGTCCATCAAGACCACCGGTGGCTCGATGACAATGGCGCGGGCAATCGCCACGCGCTGCTGCTGGCCGCCGGAAAGCTGTCCGGGCAGCTTTTCTTCCTGTCCTTGCAGGCGCACCAAAGCCAATGCGGCGCGTGCACGCTTTTCGATCTCGCTTTTTGCCAGACCGCGCATCTTGAGGCCGAACCCGACATTCTGCAGAACATTCATATGTGGAAACAGGGCATAGTTCTGGAACACCATACCGAAACCGCGGTCTTCCGGTTTCTGCTGATCGACGCGACGGTTGTCGATATAAATACCGCCGCCCGTCGTGCCTAGAAGTCCGGCGATGCAATTGAGAGCCGTCGACTTGCCACAACCCGACGGTCCGAGAAGTGCGATGAACTCGCCTTTCCTGATTGTGAGGTTGATTTCCCTCAGCGCATTGAAAGTTCCAAATGATCGGCTCATCCGGTCTAGCCGGAGTTCTTGAAAGGACATTGACGCAAGCACCATGATTTAGAATTGGCGACTATCAGCGGCCGATGGCGCGCCCTTCACGGCCCGCCACCCAGCCTTCGGTCAATCAGCCAGCCGCGACGTCTTCGTCCCAACGGCGGAATGCGGCCACCAGAGCTTCCGGCTCAAGTGGCAACTCGATTGGATTGTTGGCAATCCAGTCGGCATATTCCGGACGGCCGAACTCCGCGATGATGTTCTGGCTTTCCTTCGGCGCCATTTCGATGGTGACGTCCTTCACTGCAGGGCCCGGATAGAAATAGCCGGCATCGTAGGAATAGGCCTGCTGGTCGGGCTTGAGTGAGAACTTGATGAACTCCATCAGCACCGCGATTTTTTCCTCTGACACGCCTTTGGGAATGGCGAAATAATGTGCATCGCAAACCCAGTGGAAGCCCTCCAGCTTGCTGACGCCCATCTCCTTCGGCACAACGCCGAGCGCACGCGGATTGATATCCCAGCCGGTGGTCGTCACCGTCATGTCGCGCGTGCCTTCGCCGAGCTCTTTCATCAGAGCGCCAGTGCCAGCGGGATAGTATTCGATATTCTTGTGCAGTTCCTTCAGATAGGCCCAGGTCTTGTCCCATCCCTTGACCGGATCTTTCGGATCGTTGTCGCCAAGCAGGTAAGGCAGACCCATCAGGAATGTGCGACCCGGACCAGAATTTGCCGGTCGGGCATAGATGAACTTGTTTGGATTTTCCTTTGTCCAGGCCAGCAGCTCTTCAACGGTCTTTGGCGGCGTCTTAACCTTGTCGGGGTGATATTCGAGCAGGGGACCGGATGGATAATAGGACACCACAATGCCCTTGCCCTTCGACATTTCCTGCATGCGCCATGCCGGTTCGAGATAGATATCTTGAAGCTTCGGCAAGCCATTATCCGGCAGCGCAATAATGTCGCTCCATATATCATCGGCAAGTCCGGCGGAAAGCGCGTCCGGCCCGACGATCACCATGTCGATGTCGATCCGGTTGGCGCGCTGTTGCGCCTTGATCTTGCCCGGCAGTTCGGGTGCTGGTGCCTTGTTGAACGTGAAGCGCGAAACGAGCGCTTTTTGTTCAGAAGCAAAATTGTCGAAAATCGGCTGTGTCAGCGCGAGATTGCCAGCCGCGTCAATGACATTCAGTGCGACGGGCGATGATGGCAGCTTTGCCGATTGTGCCCAAGCAGCACCCTTGGGCAGCAAAAGTCCTGCGCCGGTTGCAAATCCAGCCCCCGCCATGAATATGCGGCGTGAAATTCCTTTGGTCATGTTCTCCTCCACCTTTTTTACTTGTCCCGCACACACCGCTTCCTCCTGTCGGTACGTGCCGGCCTTCTAATTTTCAGACAATTGCATCGGTCTCCCAACCCGCAACGACCTTTTCGAGTGCCTTGCGGTCAGCCGCTTCAAGTTTCGGCAGGCCCGGTAGCCGGACATCGCCGACGGCAAAACCCTGAATTTGCAGTGCTTCCTTGACCACTGTGACGTTTGCACCATTGCGGTACTTGGTCCGCATGTTTTCAAAATCGGCAATGCTTTCAACAACGGCACGAGCACGGGCGTAATCGCCAGCTTCCAGCGCATTCCAAACAGCCATTGAGCGTTCCGGTGCCACATTGACGAGACCGGATGTAAAGCCACGTCCGCCCAATGCGTAAAACGGTAGTGCCCAGCTTTCGGCCAGGCCACAAATCCAGGTCGCATCGGTTCCCTTGGTTGCGCGGCAGCATTCAAAGAACAACATCGTATTTTGCGATGCGAATTTCACACCCGCAACTTTCGGATGGGTTGCAAGCCGCACCATCTCATCCAACGGGATCAGATCGGAGCGGATATAGGCAACGATCGGAAGGTCGGTGGCTTCTGCAATTTTGATAAAGTAATCGACCTGTGCATGAGGGGCAGCGAAGGGATCAAGTGGATGATGGATCATCACGCCATCCGCACCCTCAGCCTGCGCGGCTTTTAATACCTTGATTGCATCGCGGACCGAGCGTCCGGCTGCGGCCGTTACCGCAGCTTTGCCATCAACCGCTTTGACGGCGATTGCCTGCAGGCGGATCACTTCATCCACAGTCATGCTGTAGAACTCGCCGGTATTGCCGCCGGTGACGATGTTGTGCACGCCAGCTTTTGCGATACGTGCAACAATTTCGGTGGTTAGTGCGGCATCAATCTCGCCATCTGTGTTATAGGCAGTCGCATGCACGCCCGAGATGCCTCTCAGCACCCCGCGGTATTCCGCTAAATTCATATTACCCTCCCAGGTACTGGTCAGAAGACCAGTTCGATATGTGTATCCCCCGCTTTCACGATATGCTCCCGCATCAATCGCTCGGCTAAATCCCCATTTCTAGCCGTGATAGCCTGCATAATCGCTTCATGTTCGCCGAATGACTGCCGGCGCACATCTTCGCGAGAAAGCACCGTCACCCGTGCTGCATGGTCATACATCCGCTGCGCATTTTGCAGCCGCCGCAGATATTCGCATCCTGATGCCTCGTGAATGGCATCATGAAATTTCTCATTGAGCTCGATCAGCGCATCCACATCGCCCGTTTCGACGGCCACCCGCATTTCCTCAATGACTGCGCGAAGAAAGGCAAAAGCTTCTTCATCGCCATGTTTTGCAGCCTGTCGCGCGATAATGCTTTCAAGCGCTGCACGCGCCAGCGTCATCTCTTCGGCCTGTCGCGCATTGAACGAAACAAATGTACCGCGCCGTGCTTCCGTGCGCACAAGCCCCTCACCTTCAAGCTGGCGCAGCGCTTCTTTTAGAGGGCTGGTGCTGATACCGAGGTCAGCTGCCAATTGTCGCTCATTCAATCTGTCGCCAGACTTCAACCGACCCGAGATAATCGCCTCCCGCAGATCGTCATGCACATGATCTCTGAGGCTCTTCACCTTGATGGGTGAGAATGGGGAAACACTATCACGCAAAGGCGCACCTGCTTTTCATCCGTATCTACCCCATGATCCTGAAGCAGGAAATCTGATGTGTCAATATCTGATGTATCATATATTGACGGAACTAATTTCAATCTTCATCTGTGACTTAACTATTAATGCAGCATGGGGTGGGCCACTTTCACGGCGCGTCAGGATCTGAAAGCACCCCCGTCAAAATGGTCCGATGTTGATTTTTACTTCTCCGTGAAAATCAACATCCTTGTAATGGTAGGCCCATCGTTAGCTGGTTTAAATGGCTGTGACTGAGGGGGTACAATATTACAGTTGTTTGCGCATAGTTATGCGCATATATTCCGGGCAACGAGGAACGTTTCTAATGCCACAATCGCAACCTACCCGCACATTCAAACGCGCGGCCAATCTTTCAATCGATAGTGAGCTTCTTTCGGAAGCACGCCGCCATAATATTAATATTTCGCGCGCAGCCGAAATTGGTATTGCGCAGGCGTTGGCTGCTGCCAAATCAGCACTTTGGAAAAAAGATAACCGTGCAGCGATGCAAAGCTCAAATACTTACATCGAAGCAAATGGCTTACCTCTCGACCATTATCGTCAGTTTTAATGGCGAGATATGACGTTTATTCCAATCCGGGTGGTGGCTATGTGCTCAACGTGCAGGCCGATCTACTGGATGAGCTTAAAACACGTATTGTCATCCCTCTCATTATCAAAACGCTGGCCCCCATCCCCGCCAAACGGCTTAATCCCAGCTTTGATATTGAAGGAGAGGAGTACGTCCTAGTCACACAGTTCATGGCCGCAATACCAGTATCAGTCTTGAAGACGCCAGTTACAAACCTTTCTGCATCGCATGACGAGATTGTGGCTGCGCTTGATATGGTATTTCATGGGTTCTGAACTCTACGGCTCGATTATTCCGTCTGTGCAACCACATCCGGGACTGATTGCCAGTCAAAACAGCGAGCAGAGGAAACCTCTCCGTCCCATTCAAATTCGTTACAGGTCACATACGGCAGGCTGTAACGTCGAAGTAGTCTTCATGTAGCGGACGTCGCAGAACGCTTTCGCGGACATCATGGATTGTAAAGCATCTCCGCTATTTCACGAACACCAACAGGGGCGCGCCGAAATATTGCGCCCCTGACGATAAAACTCTGCCTAGATACTCGACCGTTACTGGGTCATCGCATCGACAGTTTTTACAAGTTCGGGAAGCCCATCGTCGGGAGTAAGATCACCCCGCATAACTTTGGCGATAACATCGCGTGCTGCCCGCCAGATGCGAACCGATGAACCCGTCGGATAACCTTCCCATGGTCGCGCCTGTTCTATCTCTGATGCCACCGTTTTGAAACGCGGCTCCTTTTCGTAGAATGGAGCAAGATAGTCAGCACCGTTAGCCAGCTTGTTTGTCGGCAGATAACCCGTTGTTTCCACCACAATAGTCTGCCCTTTCGGGCCGGTAGCGAATTTCAGATATTCCCATGCAGCTTTCTGCACGGCTTCATCTTGCGAAAGAATGATCCCGGCTGCGCCACCAGTGGGAAAGCCACCATTCTCCTTGTCGTCGAGCGGCACTGCCATCGTGTTCAGTTTAAAGCGATCTCCAACCAGACCGATGATCTGTGCGAGACGTGCCGGAGTGTCTACAAAATAGGCCGTCTGGCCCGCGGCGAACTGCTGGCGCGCTTGTTCGAATTCCAGCAAGGTCTCGCCACCATCGGTCACCATACGGCGAAGAATTTTCAGGGCTGCCAGACCCTTCTCATTGTTGAAACCGGCCTTTCCTGTTTCAGGATCAACGAGTTGTGTCCCTTCCTGACGCAAAATGGTCTGCCAGAGCCAGTCATCGGGCCAGTCGTAGATTGTATAACCGATACCCGCCATTTTCGGGTCCGCGTCATGGATTTTTTTGGCGCGCGCCAGCAAATCGTCCCAACTGGATGGTACTTCCTTTGGGTCCAGACCAGCTTTCTCTACTGCGTTTTCGTTCACATAAATAATGGGAAGCGACGCATTGAAGGCCATTCCGTATTTGACGCCGTCAACGATGCCCAAGTTAAGCATCGACTGCGAATAATTCTCCGTTTTCCAGCTTTCCGGTTCAGCGTCCAGAAACGGTTTTAGGTCGGTAATCTGTTTGCGCTTGGACAATGTGCGCGCAAGTTCCGGCAGCAGATGGTAGCCTGGGAAATAGATGTCGGGCAACTGATTGGTCACGGCGAGCCGCTGCATCAGAAGGTGTCCTTCATCGTAATCCTTCGCTGGAGCCCGGAATTTTATTTTTATGTCTGGATGCTCTTTCATGAAGGCCTGTGCGATCGGATCGTGAAACTTCGCGAAGCCCGGTTGAGCATAGAGCACGTCCAGCGTTACGTCGGCGGCCAGCGCTGTTCCCGTCATCTGCATTGTCAAAACACTGGCAGCGATGAGTTTTGCTATGTGTTTCATTGGTTCCTCCCTGGATAAAACTCTTCTATTTATTGAGGTTTTTATTTAACGCCGGTCATGGTGATGCCCTGAATGAAGCGTTTGCGAGCAACCAGGAAACAGATCACCAAAGGCGCAGTCAGCATGGTTGCTGCAGCCGTCAGTGCGCCGTAATTCGAACCGGTTTCGGCATCTGCAAAGAGCAGCATTCCAAGCGGTGGCGGTGCGAGCTGGTTGTCGGAAATCACGATGAGCGGCCAATAAAGATCGTTCCAATGCGCTACGATCGAAAAGACCGAGAATGCTGCGATGGCGGGCATGGCGCTTGGCGTGACAATGCGCCAGATGATTTCCAGCTCTCCCATGCCATCCAGACGCGCGGCATTAATGATGTCATCGGGAAAACTCCTGAAGAATTGCCGGAACAGGAAGATCGCGAAGGCCGACAGGAAAAACGGCAGCATCATCGAGAAATAGGTATTCAACTGACCGACCCAGGCCAGAGTTATGTAAAGTGGAAGCGCCGGCACCTGTATGGGTATGGCCAAAGCGAGCAGGATCAGAACGAAGAATACGTTGCGACCAGTGAATTCCAGCTTGGCCAGTGCATAGGCGCAGGGAATGGCCACAATTAGCTGCACCAGAAGTATCCCGGCACAAACAATGACGCCATTCAAGGCAAAGCGAAGCAGAGGTGCGCTTTCCAGTGCAAAGCTGTAATTTTCGACGCCATAAAACTGCGTTGGCCATAATCGCAACTGCGCACTGAAGATCTCGTTCGGCGGCTTGATTGATGTCACAAGCATCCAGACGAACGGCATGAGAATGAAGATTGCACCGAGGACCAGGATTCCGTGGACCGTCAGAAACATCAGACTCTTTTTCAATCTCGTCGAATTTCGGGCTGGCGGGTTGCCGATTGCAGCGGTTTCGTTGTGTTGCGCTATCAATAGTGGACCCTCCTATCGATGAAAAAAGTCTGGATACCGGAGAAAATCAGAATAAATGTCAGGAAGACCAGCGTCAGGGCAGCGGCGTAGGCAGTCGAGAAATACTGGAAACCTTCCAGATAAATCGCATAGAGGATCACATTGGTGGAATCCTGCGGACCGCCTCGCGTTATAGCAACCACAGTATCAAACACCTTGAAGGCGGTGATCGACGTCGTGATGAGGACGAACATAGTCGTCGGTCCGAGCATGGGCCAGGTTACGGTTAGAAACCTGTCGATCACGCCCGCTGCGCCGTCAATATCTGCGGCTTCATAGAGATCTTTGGGGATCGAAGAGAGCCCCGCCAGAAACAACACCATATTGAAACCGACGAGCTGCCAGATGCCGATGACCGCTAGCGTCGGCAGCGCATAAGAGGGATCGCTGAGAAAGTTCACCGGTTCGAAGCCCAGCGCAACGATAACTGCGTTGATAGGGCCGAGAGTAGGGTGGAGTAGAAATTTCCAAACCGACGCCATGGCGATAAGGGTCGCGGTGACTGGCAGGAAGAATATCACCTCATAGATCGCCCGACTCTGTTTTCTGCCATGAATGAGGAGTGCAAAAAAAAGGCCGAGACCGACCGAACCAGGAACGACGATGGCTACGTAGATGAAGGTATTGAAAAGCGACCGTCGAAACGCATCGTCCTGCAAGGCGCTCGAAAAGTTCTTGAGACCGACAAAATTCAACGCGAGGTCACCCAGTTGATAGTCGGTGAGGCTCAAAACGACCAGCATGATCAGAGGCACGATATGTAACAGCAGGAGCAGAAGCAGTGCTGGCCCTGCAAGTCCGACCCCTGTCAGTTTCTCGATGAAAACTCGTCTCCCGTTCCCGAAGGTAACGGCATTCTCAGACGATAGAGCCATGTTTCGGCCTCCCCGCCTCATCGCCCGATAAAAGCACAGGTGTTTTTTCCACCCGACGTCCATCGGGACCGAAAATATGACAAAGAGCGGGATCGAAGGTGAGCCGCACGACATCCCCTTCATGGATAGTGTTATGAGACGAAGCCGCCCGTACGATAAAGCTGTTCGCATCAGTGCCGGTCAGGTCGAAATGGTAAAGGAATTCGGCCCCAAGATTCTCCACCCGGCGCAAGCGCGCGTCGATGATCGACCGGTATGCGGATGTCCGCTCGTTCGTAAGCAAGCTGAGCGCCTCTGGCCTGATACCCAGAGTCACATTCTGGCCCTGCGCCAAATCGACAGAGATACCGAGGGATCTGCCCTGTATCTCCACGCGACCGCCTTGTCCGACGGTGGCAGCCATCGTGTTTATTGTCGGGCTTCCAATAAAACGGGCCACTTCCAGATTGGCGGGCCGCTCGTAAAGCTCAGACGGTGTTCCAAGCTGTTGTACCTTGCCGCCATCCATCATCGCGACACGATCCGACATGGTCATGGCCTCGGTCTGATCATGGGTGACATAAATGAAAGTCGCCCGCATCCGCCTATGCAGTTCCGTCAGTTCGGTACGCATATGGACGCGCAGTTTTGCGTCCAAATTGGACAGCGGTTCATCCATCAGGAAGGCGCGCGGCTGACGAACCATTGCTCTGCCGAGGGCAACACGCTGTCGTTGCCCGCCCGAAAGCTGAGCGGGTTTTCGCCCAAGAAGAGCTTCTATTTTCAATTGCGCGGCGACGGATTCCACCTGTTCGCCGATCCCATACATCAGCTTTTTACGCCGCGGTGACAGATATTTCAGAAGTGGAATTCGCTCGAAGAGACTCAGTTTTTCAACTGTTAGCGGAACGGCGATATTGTCGAAAACAGTCATATGTGGATAGAGCGCATAACTCTGAAAAACCATGGACACTTTGCGTTCGTGGGGACGCAAATGGTTCACAGGCGAACCATCCACGCAAATCGTGCCGGAGGTTTGCCTTTCCAGACCGGCAATAATGCGCACCAAGGTTGATTTCCCACAGCCGGAAGGGCCGACGAGTGTAAGAAACTCCCCGTCACGGATCGAAATATTGATGTCATCCAACACCCGAAGAGTGCCGAACGATTTGCTTATGTTTTGAATATCAACCTGGGACAAAAGCTCTCCTCCAGCATTCGTCGTCCGCCAATTTATCGCGGGGGGTAAACTTCGTGCACGACGTCGTCGATCCACATCATCGTCAATTCCGGCAGATGCACGCGTTCGAATGTAAAACCCGCATCCGAGAATTCATAACGCACCGCGCCAAGCTGCTTTTCACCGCCCAGCGGCGGCTGCATGTCGGGACCGACTGCGAACGCAGCCGACGGGCACCAGACGAACTGAACCCCGTCGAGAACAAAATCGTGCGAAAGATGAAGATGGCCACTGGCAATGAGATCAACACCGAAACGCTTGACCAGATCCTGCAGTCGGCCACGTGGTTCGCGCTTGACCGACCAATAACCATTATCGACGTCATCCCAACTATTTATGAACAACGGCTGATGACAAAACCATGCGATGTGGCGGCCATTCGCATTATCCATCTGTTGTTCCAGCCAGTGAAACTGCTCTTCTTCGGCTGCGAGACCAGAACTAAGGATCATGGAATCAAAGCCGATCAGACGCCAGTTTCCCTCGTCTTTCACCCAAAAATCCTTGCCAAACTGGCGGTTCCAGCGCTCCAGACGATGATTGTCAGTCGGCTGATGCACGCTTTTCGGTTCACCAACATCGTGATTTCCCGGAACGACAAGCATCGGAGCCGGCAGATCCGCCATAATCTCGTGACAGAATACAAAATCATCATCGACATCCGCACCATCCACGCTGATGTCGCCGGAATGAATGATGAGATCCGGATTCTGACTGACAAGCCAGTCTCGCAAGGGTTGCCAGTTGCCCACGAAATGCGCCTTCCGGCGGCCAAGATGGGTATCTGAAATCTGTATGACGCGGGCCATTTTTTCGTTCCCCGGATTGTAAACTGATTAGATCAATTCACCGCATCGAATAAAAGCTTACAGTTGTTGGTGCAATCTTGCAAATGTAACACGGCGTTCAAGCCACACTGTTTGCTTCACCGAGCAAATTATTGGCCGCAGATATCGCGACCGGCAATTCTGCTGCACCATGGGCGATGAACGATGCCCCACTGGCCATCAGAAGGGATGCGCGATCAGGCCTCGGGTCTGCCGGATCGACAAATCCTATTGCCACAGCTCCTGCCGCTACAGCGGCTACTATTCCATGCGGACTGTCATCGATCATCACGCAATGCCCCGGCCTGACCTGAAATTTCTCCGCGCAAAGCAGAACAAGGTCTGCAGCGGGCTTGGGGCTGGCCACCATTTGAGCGCTGAACACAGCCGGATAAAAATGCTCCCAGAGATCGAGCCTTCCCAAGCTTTTCTGCAAACGGTCGAGAGAACTGTTAGAGGCCACACATTTGGGGCGATTGATACTCGCAACCACCGCATCCATGCCCGGCATCGACCTAAGTGAACGGCCGAATTCCCGGTAGAGGTTTTCGTGCCAGGCTTCAAAACGCACATCAACGTCCGTCAAACCGAACTCTTCTTCGCATATCCGGCGAATTGCCGGTTCCGAATTGCCAGTGAACCTGACATGTGCCTCCCGCGCGTCTATAAATATTCCGGCTTCCTGCAGCATTTCGGCAAGCGTCCGGCTGGCGAGGGGTTCACTATCGATCAGCACGCCGTCACAATCGAAAATGACCAGCGCAATATTTTCGAGCTCGTTCGTCAAGCACAAGCTGTTCATCGCGATCACCAAATTGCACCAAAATTGAGTCGCCAGGAGAAACCTCGAAGCGGCTTCGTCGTCTGGTTTGCTCGTGGCATAGCCTTCTTCTCCCATTTGGGCTTCGTTTGTTGCCTTCAATCTAGAAGGGCGTTCATACAAATGTCAATATTAATTTACAATTGTAAATTCCTATGCGATATGAGCTGGAAGGGAAGAAGGGCACGCTATGCAGCCGATCATGCAAATATCTTTTCGAACAAGGAAAGCGCTGCTAATCAGGGATGGTCAAACGTCTTCAAACTAGGACGCCGAACAGCGAATTTGCATGACGGGAAAATGAGGTTCAGACAATGAACGGGAAACCGACGCAAAATTCTTCAGCCGTTCACGCTGACGAACGAATGCAGATGCGTGTGGTCTGGCAGTACTTCATGGAAGGCCGCACTCAGGGAGAAATAGCCCAGGCACTTTCCACTAATCGATTGCGCATCAACAAGATCATTGCCGAAGCGCGCCGGTCGGGGCTGGTGACGATCACGCTGAACTCCCGACTGGCTTCGTGCGTCGAACTTGAACAGCAGCTTATAGCCGACTTTTCTTTGCATCATGCGAGCATCGTACCCACGCCCGAGAACGCCGATCTCGTGCCGGTTCTGATTGGGCAGGCAACGGCCGATTATCTCGTCACTCAATTGAACACCACCGCAGTATCGGGAATCGGTGTTGGCTGGGGCGCTACATTGCGTGAGATGGTGCGCCATATTCCCGTGATGAAGCGCTCTGACGTCTTCGTGAATTCAGTGCTTGGCGGGTTAACACACGGGATCGAAATCAATACATTCGATATTGCGAGCGATCTTGCACGCCAGCTCAATGCCCAGTGCGCCTATCTCGCAGCACCGATCTATGCCGGCAGTCCTCAGTCGCGGGACGCGATCATGAGCCAGGATGTTTTCGAGGATGCCTTCGAGCAGATTCAAAAAAACGATATTATCATCGTCAGTATCGGCGACATGACCCCGCGTTCCCTGCTGGTGCGCTACGGATTGCCGAGCGATGTCAAGCTTGAGGAGTTGATCGCGGCAGGTGCCTGCGGCGATATCATGGCACAGTTTATCGACAAGAACGGATCGCCGATCAATCATCCGATCAATCAGCGTGCTATAGCGCCTTCCTTCGATACGTTGGAAAACGTGCCAACCGTCGTGTTCGCGTCGGGTGGTCTCAACAAGACAGAAGCAATTGCCGCAGCGTTGTTATCAGGCATGGGAAATGTCCTTATATCTGATGAAGAGACCGCAAGGCTTGCCCGCCAGATCGCTCTTGAAAGAAGATATTCGGCTTAAGAGCTACTCAGAAAGAATCCGACTTATGGCTGCATTATAACAAGCATCACCCGATGCGAACACGATTCCTTTCGTGGGAGATGCATTCCCTTATTATGCTTGACACCCCCAATCTTACTGGAATTAATTTCTGTTAATATCGACAGCAAAAACTGTAATCAGGCGATATAAAAGCTCACTATGATTGCCAGTCAGAATCTGCTTAACTCGGAGCACCGTTTCCTCGTCCATGAGCAAGATTGATAGAGACATTCACTAAATAATTGAATCTACCGGGGTTCGGCTTAAAACTCATTATGGAAACTACTCTGCACAACACCAGCGGTAGCTCGATCTACAGAACGGGCGGAGGGAACCACTGCTGTGCCGCAGCTCTGATTGCGGCCTGCTGATCGAGGCGGTCACCTAGAAATCCTGCCATGTCAGAGACGTGACAGTCGATTCCGGCCACAACTGACATCTAGCCGGTCTGCGCGTTTTCTTTCTTCAGAGCGGCAAGGCTTGAAATCGACGAGCTCCGCTTTCGCGGTTCACGGCGCGCGACCACCGGCCGGAGCTGGAGCATGGCACAGCACTGGCTCGACAAAGCTTCCGAGACAGGTGTCACCGCATCTTCAAATCCACCTTGCAGAACCACCCGCATCCTGCAGCGAGATGACCTTGAACCCGCGATCCGGTGTCACTTCACGATGGAAACCGAAATGCTAACCTTGCTGCCGACGACACGCAGCCATGTCTTCTGGATTTGGCGAGAAAACCACCCTAATGTTGCCTCGACAAATTTCCGGCAACGCAACAAAGCCCACGGCCGAGGCACAAAACATCTGGGAGGATAAAATGCTCGACGCAGGCAGTGTTCAACCACCCAAAGGAAGTCGTTTTGCGTTCCGAATTTTTGTTATTCTGCTTGCGGCAGGACGTTCGAGCCGAACGAGCTCGGTAGGAGCATCCAAATTACTGGCAGAATTCGAGGGCGTTGCTCTCGTGCGACGTTCCGCCCAAGTCGCGCTCGGTTCGAGCGCCCACGCTGTAATCGTGGTAACGGGTCATCGTCGACTTGAAATTGAAGCCGCACTAGATGGGCTGGGAGTCGAGTGCATCGAAAATACGAAATACGACCATGGGATGGCGACGTCGCTTACCACCGGGATATCGTACTGCGATGCACGAGGGGCGAATGCCGTATTGGTCCTACTTGCCGATATGCCAGGATTGACCACCGCCCATCTGGATAGACTTTTTGCAGCTTTCCGCTCGACCGACGGCGAAGTGGTGGTGCGTGCAATGGGAGATGGCAAACCCGGAAATCCCGTTATACTTCCAAAATCGTTATTCGAGACAATCGCGCGTCTCGAAGGCGATGTAGGGGCTCGCCAGATCATAGAAACGTCCAACCTCCCAATCGTTTATGTAGAGATCGGCGAAGCTGCACTGCTGGACGTAGACACTCCCGAGGCAATACGCGCCGCAGGCGGAACGTTAAAAGCGTAATCTGATCGATCTCGCGTATTCGCGACGCCACCCAAACCAATTTCGACAATGCACGATGTGTCCAACACACGTCGGAACCAAGCACGGTCGAGGCCACGCCTTCTAATATTTATCCTTGCGCCGATGCCTGTTGAATCTGAGTTCTAGCCGCTGCGATATCAGCGACCACAGAAAGCGCCACCGACGAAGCATCTCGGGCCTTATCGAAGATGCCGATCGGCGCTTTGATTCTGGTGATATCTGCGTCTCCAAAGCCGTGCTTGCGGAGCAAGGCCATCCGCTTATCGTGGGTCCGCCTGCTTCCCAGAGCGCCGACATAAAAAGAGTCAGAACGCAAAGCGCCCTGGAGCAGAGTCAACTCCCGGTCAAGGTCGTGGAACAACAACGCGACGGCGGAAAACGTGTCAATCTTCGAAGCAAACACACTGCTGTCAATGGCCGGGTCGATCTGCTCGACCTCATACCCGGCCGCCCTTGCCACAGCGGCGGTGATCTCCAGTTCGACCGATCGGCCGCAAAGAAGGATACGGGTAACCGGCTGGTAGTCTGTAATGAAAGTTCCGTCGAACCAGCCGATTTGCCCCCGACTGCCCTCTCCACCGAACTCTATTGATTCCGATCCAGGCGTATACCAAAGACTAGCGGGGCGTCTGGAAGCCAGACGTGACAAAACCTGGCCCACCGGATCTGCATTTTTGAGGATGTGAATCGATAGGTTGATCCCTCCCCCGCACGGAAGCACGATATCGAAGAATGGGGAACCTTCTCCAAGCCGCAGAAAACGGTCACGCCCCTTGCGCAGGGCCTCGATAGCTTCCGCTGCCACGGCCGTTTCAGTGCAGCCACCGGAGACAAAGCCGCAGTAGCGGCCGTCTCCTCGCACTGCCATCTGTGCTCCAACCGCACGCGCCGCGCCACCGCGAACCTCAACCAACGTGACCAAGGCAACGGGAACTCCGGCGAGGAAAGACTCGTGCGCATACCGTAGGATCCTGCCCGGTTCGTCTGTCACGAGCTCAACCGTCGGCAACACCACATCGTTCTCACTGAAATCATGCCGGGTCATTCGTGATCTCCCTTTGACATAGGTCCGAAGTTCAGCACCTGACTTTGATCACCCGCCCCAGCAAACTGCCAATTTGGGCGGCGACGTCGTCAATGCCGGCCGAAGCGTCAACACGACGAAGCAACCGGCGATGTTCGTAGAACGGCGACAATGCCGCCGTGGCTCGGGAAAACTCTTCAAGTCTTTTCTTCAACACCTCGGCATTGTCGTCAGAGCGTTCTTGAGCGCCGACGGCCCGCGTCTGTTCGGCTCTTTTGGCAATCCGCTCGTCGAGAGGATCGATCGCAATATCGAAGATGATGACGTGATCGAGCGGCTTGTCTAAGCTGTAAAGCAGTCGCTCCAGCGCCTCAGCTTGCGCGACCGTTCTCGGAAAACCGTCCAGGATAAAGCCCTGGGCCGGTTTTTTATCGGACAAACGTTCTTCAACGAGGCCAATTACGACCTCATCCGGGACGAGTGTCCCGCCATCGACGGCTGCCTTGGCCTCGCGGCCGAGAGGCGTCTCTGCCTTGATTGCCTCGCGCAGCAGGTCGCCGGTGGAGATATGCATGAGCCCGTAATCCCGCACGAGACGCTCAGCTTGCGTTCCTTTCCCTGCTCCAGGTGGGCCGATGAGGACAAGCTTGACCATCACGAAATCCCCATGCACATGTATTTGATCTCGAGATAGTCATCCATGCCGTACTTCGATCTCTCGCGATCATTGCCGCTTTCCTTCACGCCACCGAACGGTGCGACCTCGGTCGAGATCATGCCTTTGCTAATGCCATTGCCGACGTAAATCGCCTGGCCCTGATCGGCGTCCAGCCATTCGCCCGCAATAAAGCATTTGCCACGTTGAATGGACGAATGCTTGAGTTCGAGAGCTACCAATTTAATGGTCCTTTCGCGAAATTTGTTCTTGCTCAGACAACGAGCGGTTCCAGCAGAAGCCGGGCCACGTCGCCGAACGGGGTCGGCCTGCGCGAGATGCGATCCACATTGACGTGGACGAAGAAGCCTTCCGCGGACGCTGTGTCTTCGTCGTTTCGAAACAATCCGATCTCGTAGCGAACCGATGAACTACCCAGTCGCGAAACGCGAATTCCGGCCGTGACCATATCTGGAAACGTCATCTCGGCGTGATACCGGCAGCCGGTTTCGACCACGAGAAAGACTTGCGTGTCCTCTTTGATGTTCAAGGCGCCCTTTTCGATCAGGAAGCTGTTCACGGCCGTGTCGAACATACTGTAGTGAACGACATTGTTCATGTGACCGTAGCTGTCATTGTCCGACCAACGCGTCGCGGTAGTGCGAAAGACCTTGTAGGAAGACCTGTTTCCGGGCGCTGCGCGTTCTGCCATCACCACGCCGCCTTGTAGATCGAAAGCGCGTCCGCTTCACTGAGGTCGCGTGGATTGTTGACCAGAAGCCGCGTCTGCTTCATCGCGTCGCGCGCCATACCCACTAGATGTTCCTCACCGATACCGACATCGCGCAATCGAGGCTGCAATCCCAGCTTCGAGGAAAGAGCGGCTAGCCGCTCGATGAAAGCGGCGCAGCGGCTTTGGGTGCTTTGTTCCGACGCGAGATCCGGAAAGGCGTCCGTTGCGATTTCCGCATAGAGAGATGCAGCCTCGAGTGCGTTGAAGCGCAGGACGTGTTGCAGCACAAGCGCGTTGGAGAGCCCATGCGGGATATGGAAAGTGCCACCGATCGGGTAGGCTAGCGCATGGACAGCAGCCACGGGCGAGTTGGCGAATGCCTGACCGGCCAGCATCGAGCCAAGCAGCATAGCGCCTCGGGCGTCACGGTCCTTCCCGTCAAAAACCGCCTTCTCGATGTTTGCACCAAGCAGTTGAAGCGCCTGATGGGCAAGCATCTTCGACAGCGGATTGTTGTTGGCGTTCTTGGACGCATAGGCCTCGATGGCATGCACCATGGCATCGATCCCTGTCGCCGCCGTGATGTGCGCGGGCAGACCGAGGGTCAGATCGGCATCGAGAATGGCAATGTCAGGAAGGATAATCGGTGAAGACACGCCCCGCTTTTCGTCGCCCTGGACGGTTAGGATCGACACCGGGGTGACCTCTGAGCCTGTCCCTGCGGTCGTCGGCACGAGAACAAGCGGCAGCCGCGGCCCTTTGGCATTACCGACGCCCCAAGCGTCATCGATGTCCTCACCGGATCCGCTGAGCAACGCGGCGACCTTGGCGACGTCGAGTGACGAGCCGCCTCCAAAGCCGACGACGCCCGTCACGCCGGCAGATTTCGCAGCCTGAGTGGCTGAAAGCACTGTCGCAATAGACGGATCCGCCTCGACACTATCAAAGACGGTCGTTTCGATGCCGGCCTCAGAAAGGGACCTCAGTGCCGGATCACAAAGACCGAGCTTACGCAATCCCGGATCGGTTACGAACAGAATCCTGTTCCCAAGCTTCGGCTTGACGAGACCACCAATTTCCGCCGAAGCGCCAGGCCGAAAAACGATCTGGCTGGTCGTGCTGAAAACAAACGGGTTCATGGGCATCTCCTATGGTGCTGCATCATGCGCCGGGCAGGACTTCCCTGAGTTTGACCCTCAGGATCTTGCCGGAGCCGGTGCGGGGAATTTCGTTGACGACATAGACTCTGTCAGGGACCTTGTAGGCGGACAGGCGCTGCTTGCAGTGGTGCAGCAACGTCTCCAGGTCGAAAAGTTCCGCCGACCTCAGCACCACGCATGCGACGGGAACCTCGCCGAGCATAGTGTGCGGCATTCCGATCACCGCGCAATCCATGATCGCATCGTGAAGGAGGATTGTTTCCTCGACCTCTGCGGGAGCAATATTCTGGCCGCCACGGATGATGAGTTCTTTGAGCCGACCGGTGATCGTCAGAAAGCCGTTCTCATCGCTCCTGGCAAGATCACCCGTATGATACCAGCCGTTCACCACAGTCTTCTGCGTTTCCAACGGCTTGTTGTGATAACCTTGCATCAGATTGGGACCTTTACAGATCAACTCGCCCTCTATGCCGACCGGTACATCGAGCCCGGTTTTGGGATCTACAACTCGTACCATGAGCCCTGGAAGCGGCAAACCGCACGACCCGGAGACCCGCCAGCGGCCGGGCCAGTTCATGGTCACCATTGTTGATGTTTCGGTGATCCCATAGCCGTCAAGCAGGGGCACACCGAAAAACTCTTCGAAATCGTGATTAAGGGGTCCCGGCATGATCGCGCCGGCCGACACGCAAAGCCTAACCGAGTCAAGGAGCTTCTCACCGCTCGCCTGGCAGGTCGACAGGAAATAATGAAAGACTGTCGGAACGCCGGGCATGAAGGTGAAGCGGCCCGAACGCAACAATTCGGTTGCCTGACTAGTGGAAAATTTCTCCATGATATATTCACTGGCACCGGTCGCAATGATCGACAGCACCGCGATATTCAGGGCATAGGAATGGTAGAGCGGTAGCGTGTTGAGGACGACATCGTTCCTGTTCATCCCCGCGATCGGAGCCCAGCATGCACTCGTGACCCACAGCATCGACCGCGTCGAGAGGAGCACGCCCTTCGGCAGGCCTGTCGTTCCGGAGGTGTAGACGATAAAAGCGGCGCGGTCGACGTCCTGATCGTCTTCGAAGTCGACAGCCTCCGCCAGATCGAAGACAGCATTCTCGTTCGCCGTGACGAGGACGGTGGTCCGATCCAGGCGCCGCAGCAAAGATTCGGTCGCCGCGTGTTTGTCCGGTAGGGTAATAACCGCAACGCAATCGGAATCTGTGATGCGGTAGCTTGTTTCATCTACCGTCGATTCGATACTGATCGGGACCGCCACGCCGCCAGCTCTGACCACGGCGAGGCATGCCACGACCCAATTGACGGAGTTCGGCAGATAGATTGCGACCGCCTGACCCTTCTGTAGACCAAGAGCGATCAGTCGTGCCGCCAGACCTTCCGTTTCACGGTCAAGTTCGGCGTAAGAGACGGATCTCGTCTTGTCCTCGAATGCCAGTTTCTCCGGGTACAGGCGAGCGTTCCGCCGAAGAATCTCTCCGACAGGTGCAATGAGCTCGAAATGTATCATTTCAGTTCCTCCCCTTCCTCCCTGTTAGACCATCGCAAAGCCGCCGTTGACGCTGATGACCTGGCCGGTCACCCAGGAGGACGCGTCAGAGGCAAGGAAAGTAACCATCGGCGCCACGTCGTCGGGCTTGCCGATCCGCCGCAAAGGATAAGCCTTAACAATCTTCTCGCGGTTCTTCTCGAGGAAGTCAGGATCGGAATGTGAGGTCTCGATCAAGCCGAGCGAAACGGTGTTGACGGTAACGTTGTTGCGACCGAATTCGCGGGCAAGCGACTTGCCAAGCGCGATCGTGCCGCCGCGCGCTGCCGCGGCCAGGGCAAGGTTGGCTTCGCCAATACGGGAGCTGTCGCCGACGAGATTGATGATCTTGCCGGAGTTCTGAGCGATCATCATCGGCGCCACCTCGTGGCAGCAGTTAATCGCACCAAAGAGACACACCTCGATCTGCTTCTTCCAGTCGTCCGGCGTCGAATCCACAAAGCGTTGGTATTTGACATAACCGGCGTTATTGACGAGGATATCAACCGTTCCGAAGTCCGACTTGATCGCTGCGACCATCGCTTTGACCTGTGCATTATCGCTGATATCCGCCTGATACGCCTTCGCCCTGCCGCCGCCTGCCTCGATTGATTGCACGACCGCTTGGGCTTCATCTTTTGATCGGGCGTAGTTTACCGCAATGGTGGCACCTTCGACCGCAAGAGCTCGCGCGATGTCACCGCCGACATCGCGGCCACCGCCCGTGACGAGCGCCACCTTGCCCTTGAGATTGGTATCCATTGAATGTCTCCTTGGGATGAGATGCTGCGTTTGCAGCAGATTGATGGGTTGGTTGAATTGGCCGTCAGCGGCCCATAAATCGCGGCGACCGTTTTTCGGCGAATGCTTTGCGTCCTTCAGCGTAGTCCCCGCTGGAACTCGCGTGGTCGATCAGCCTTTCAGCTTCGGTTCGGTCGAGATCACCCCTGGCGCAACCGTTGAGGATGAACTTCGCGCCCTGGATCGTCAGGGGCGCATTCGCGACCATGGCGTTGGCACGCTCCAAGGCTGCCGCCGTCGCGTCATCCACCAGTGCGTCGATGAAGCCGTTGCCTAGCGCCTGGCTGGCGTAAAAGCGGTTAGCCGAATAGAGAATTCGTTTCGCCTCGGTGACACCGACGAGCGAAAACAGTTTGCGTGTCGCGGAGACGCCATACACTATCGACAACCTGGCGGCGGGAATGCCGAAAACGGCGCTTTCTTCGGCAATGCGGAAATCGCAAGACATGGCCAAATGTGCTGCGCCACCAAGACAATATCCACGCAACACCGCGATCGTTGGCTTCGAAACGTCGTAGATGGCATCGCCGGCAGCGTCAACGGCGACTTCGTAACGCGTGCTTTCCTCCGGGCCGCCCCTTACCGCATCGAATTCGCTGATATCGGCGCCGGCGGAGAAGTCCCCGCCGGCTCCGGTGAGCAGAATGGCGCGGACATCTGGATCCGAGTCGAACTGGCGAAACCTTTCGGCAAGCTCGCACCACATCGCATATGTAACGGCATTGCGTTGTTTGGGCCTGTTCAGTGTAACGATGGCGACGCCATCTGTGTTCTCGACCTGAATCTCAGTCATGCCTGCTCATCTCTTCCTGCCAATCGCAACCGCGTTCAATGCTTGGGTTATGCCCGGCGCAGGAGAGCCGGGCATTTGTTTGGATCATTGCTTAACCAGAGGGCACTGGCTTTCGGAGAGGGGCCGGAAGGCCTGGTCGCCTGGAATGGTGGTGACAAGCTTCAGAAGGTCCCATTCGCTCTTCGATTCAGCCGGTGTCTTCACCTGGTAGACATACATGTCATGCACCATGCGGCCGTCCTCGCGGATCTTGCCGCCCTTGGCGAAGAAATCATTGACCGGTGTTTCCTGCATCTTCGCCATCACCTGCTTCGTGTCGGTGGTACCGGCGGCCTTCACGGCTTGAAGGTAATGCATGGTCGAGGAGTAATCGCCCGCATCGCCCATATGTGGCGGACGGCCAACACGCGCCTCGAACTTCTTGGCGAAAGAACGGGTTTCTTCGTCGCGATCCCAGTAAAAGGCGTTGGTCAGGATCATACCCTGCGCAGTTTCAAGGCCGAGCGAATGGACGTCTGTATCCCAGACAAGTAGCCCGGCAACGGTCTTACCGGAGGACGCGAGACCGAACTCGGCGGCCGACTTAACCGCGTTGACAAACGTCGTTCCGGACCCTGCCATCGCAACAACATCGGCGGGCGAAGCTTGCGCCTGCAGCATAAAGGCGCTGTGATCGGAGGTCTCTATTGGATAGCGAACGGCGCCTGAAACAGTACCCCCGTTTGCTTTGACCAGCTGGCTCGCATCCGCTTCCAGAGCATGCCCGAAGGCATAGTCGGCAGTCAGGAAGTACCAGTTCTTCTTACCTTCACGGATCAGTTCGTTGGCAGTGCCATTGGCCAGTGCATAGGTATCGTACGAGTAATGGATGCTGTTTGGCGTACAGCCGTCGTTCGTCAAACGTGACGTACCAGAGCCGTTGATGATCGCGATCTTGTCCTCGTCCTTCGCGACCTGCGTGACAGCCAGGGCGATACCAGAATTGATGAGGTTGTTGATCATCGTCACCCCTTGCGACTCGTACCATTCCCGGGCGGTGGAGACGGCGACCTCAGGTTTGTTCTGGTGATCGGCTACGACCACTTCCAGCGGACGATCGAGTACTTTGCCACCGAAATCTTCAACGGCCATTTTCACCGCAGCAATCGCCCCCTCGCCCGCCTCATGCGAGAACTGGCCGCTGATGTCGGTCAGGACGCCGATCCGGATCGGCCCAGAATCCTGTGCTTGGGCACCCATACCCATAGCGGCGAAAGCCGCCGTGCATGACAGCAAAATTCGCAGATGCTTCATCAATCCATCCTCCCAGATGCGGCACTGAAGCTCCCCCTCGAGCGCCTGTATTAAACTTGCGTTATCATACTTATAAATGGCTAAAACCGAAACTACGGCACTCTTAGTAGGATAACAAGATAAGATAAGCAGAGTTTCCGCCATCATGCAAGCTTGCATTATTAGACTTTGTGTGTTTTTCTGAAACTGCCTCTTCCGTTGGACGAGGCGGTGGCCTGGTTCCGAACCCGCGCCACAGGAGGAGAAAATCAAGCCGGTAGGGAGGACTCGTGCCGGAGAACGCACCCATTATCGAGGCGCGTGGTTTGACGCGCTCGTTCAGCGGCTTCATCGCCGTCAACAATGTCGACATCGAGATTCGGCGGGGGACTATCCATGCGCTGATCGGCCCAAACGGTGCCGGCAAGAGCACGCTGTTCAATCTTCTGACCAAATTTCTTTCGCCAAGTTCCGGCCAGATATTTTTCAAGGGCCGAGACATTACACAGATGGCGCCTGCCGATATCGCTCGGCTTGGCCTTGTCCGATCCTTTCAGATCTCGTCGGTATTTCCGCACCTCAGCGCCCTTGAAAACGTGCGCGTGGCGCTCCAGGCCCGTGAGCGAGAAACCTTCTCCTTCTGGAAGTCCAACCGGTGCCTAAAACGCTTTGATGAAGAGACCATGGCGCTCCTTGAAAGCGTCGGCCTCGCCGAAAAGGCTCGAACAAAAGCCAGCGAGCTGTCGTACGGACGCAAGCGTGCGCTGGAACTGGCGACGACGCTGGCGCTCGAGCCGGACGTGCTGCTGCTCGACGAGCCGATGGCCGGCATGGGCACAGAAGACATCGGTAGGACGGCGGCGCTGATCCGCCGCGTCGGCACGGGTCGCACGGTGTTGATGGTCGAGCACAATCTTGGCGTCGTTGCGGATCTTTCTAACACAATCACGGTGCTGCGCCGCGGGGAGGTGATTGCAGAGGGTAGCTATTCTGACGTCTCCACGAACAGTGAGGTTCGCAAGGCCTACATGGGAGGAGCCCATGGCTGAAACAGTTTTAAACGTCAGCAATCTTCAGGCCTGGTATGGCGAAAGCCACGTCCTTCACGGAGTGGAATTCAACGTCAGGAAGGGTGAGGTCGTCACCCTGATCGGTCGCAACGGCGCCGGCAAGACCACTACCCTGCGCAGCCTGATGGGGGTCGTCAGCAAGCGGGCCGGCAGCAGCACCTACAAAGGCGTCGATCTATTGCGAACACCCGCGCACAAGGTTGCCCGGCTCGGCATCGGCTACGTTCCAGAGGAGCGCGGCATTTTTTCGAGGCTGAACGTCATCGAAAACCTAATGTTTCCGCCAGCCTGGCAATCGGGCGGGATGAATGTGGAGGAAATCTACAGTCTCTTCCCGAATCTCAGAGGCCGCGACACCACGCCCGGTACGCGGCTCTCCGGCGGCGAACAGCAGATGCTGGCGATCGGCCGTATCCTGCGCACCGGCGCCGATTTCATTCTGCTTGATGAGCCGACCGAAGGCATCGCTCCCGTCATCGTCGAGGAGATCGGAGCGGCGCTCCGCATCCTCAAGGAACGCGGCATCACCATCATTCTTGTCGAACAGAACCTGAACTTTGCGGCCACCGTCGCCGACCGGCACTTCGTCCTCGACCAGGGAAAGGTCATCGACGAAATCTCCAATGGTGCGCTCGACGCCAGCATGGACCGGCTGAACCGGTATCTGGGGGTTTGATTGCCATGCGCACACTTCAACAGGTCAAAATCAGATGACAGATATTCTCGGGGTGCCGATACCCGTTCTCCTCGGCCAATTGCTGCTCGGACTGATCAACGGCTCATTTTACGCTCTGCTCAGCCTCGGGCTGGCGATTATCTTCGGCATGCTTAACGTCATTAATTTCGCGCATGGCGCCTTTTACATGCTGGGTGGTTTCGTTGCCTGGTACATGCTGTCGAGGCTCGGCCTTGGATATTGGGGAACACTCGTCGCGGCTCCCATATTGGTCGGATTCGCGGGGATCGTGGTTGAAAAGCTGTTTCTGAGGCGGCTTTATCGCATGGACCATCTCTACAGTCTGCTCCTCACATTTGGCATTGCACTGATGCTGGAAGGGCTGTTCCGACACCTCTTCGGCGCGGCAGGAAAACCTTATCCGGTTCCGGCCTCACTGACTGGCGGCATCAATCTCGGTTTCATGTTTTTGCCCATGTACCGCGCATGGGTGATCGCTATCTCGCTCATTATCTGCCTGCTCACGTGGATTGCGATCGAACGGACCAAGCTCGGCGCCTATCTGCGGGCCGCCACCGAAAACCCGTCGCTGGTCCAGGCTTTCGGTATCAATGTGCCACTCATTCTGACACTGACCTATGCCTTCTGCGTGGGTCTCGCGGGCTTCGCCGGCGCGCTCGCGGCACCTCTCTATCAGGTGAGCCCAGGCATGGGCTCCAGTATCATCATCACGGTCTTCGCGGTCGTCGTGATCGGCGGCATGGGATCGATTGGCGGTGCGATCGTCACTGCGCTTGGTCTCGGCATCATCGAAGGCCTCACCAAGACATTCTATCCACCAGCTTCATCGATCGCGGTTTTCGTCATGATGGTGCTCGTGATTCTCATTCGGCCAGCCGGCCTGTTCAAACGGGAGGCATGACATGAAAAGCGCAACCCTTTCCAACCCGACAACCACCTTTCGTCGCGGTCAGATGATCGGCCGCATCCTAATACTCTCCGTTTTGGGTATCATGCTGATTGCGCCGTTGGCAGTCTATCCGCTCTTCCTAATTAAAATCCTTTGCTTCGTGTTGTTCGCCGCAGCCTTCAACCTAGTGCTCGGCTACGCGGGTCTGCTATCCTTCGGACACGCCGCCTTCTTCGGCGGCGGGGCCTACATCGCGGCCCAGGCTGCAAAAGTATGGCAATGGCCATTCGAACTGTCGGTGTTGGCGGGCACACTGTTTGCAACCTTGCTAGGGCTTGCCTTTGGAGCGCTCGCCATCCGTCGTCAGGGCATCTATTTCGCCATGATCACGCTGGCACTTGCCCAGATGGTCTACTTCATGGCGGTCCAGTTGCCGTTCACAGGCGGCGAAGACGGGATTCAGGCCGTGCCCCGCGGTTACCTGCTCGGCATGATCGATCTTAGGAACATCACAGCAATGTACTATACCGTGCTCGGAGGCACGATCATTGGCCTCGTCATCATCTGGCGCGCAGTCAATTCGCCTTTTGGACATATGCTGTCCGCTATTCGCGAAAACGAAACGCGTGTTGTCTCGCTCGGCCTGAAACCCGAACGTTACAAGCTGATAGCATTTACACTCTCAGCAGCTCTGTCGGGTTTCGCCGGGTCACTGAAGGCGATTTCCTTCCAACTCGCCTCACTGGTCGACGTAACATGGCATATGTCCGGGGAAGTCATTCTTATGACCCTTCTTGGGGGCATGGGAACGCTCATCGGACCGATTGTCGGCGCCACCATTGTTGTCGGGCTCGAGCATTTCCTGTCGACCAGTGGGTTGCCCATCACCTTCATCATCGGCCTGTTCTTTGTGGTCTGTGTGATGATGTTCAGACGGGGCGTGTTCGGCGAACTGAAGCTTCTCCTCGAGCGAGGCAGGAGCGAATAAAAGTCTTTCTGTGCAAGCGAAAATAAAAGGCCGAAGCGTTCGCTTCGGCCTTTTTGATGTGGATGGGGAAAAGTTTATTTCGATATTCGTCCGAACAGGTAACCGATAGCTGCCGCCATGACCAGTTGGACGATGCTGGCAAGATCGGGCGAGACATAAGAGGGCATATCGGCTGCGGACGAAAGGCTCGGCAATAGCCCGGCATAGACGATCCAAAGAGCCACAAGCACTGACGCAAAGACCACGAGCGCAAGCACCGGGAGAGAGACGTTGGAGCCAGCTGTCACTGCGGCCTGGGCGGAAGGCCGGAGAACGGCCATGGCAGGGGCATCCAGATGCGGCGGACCGGCTTTGGTCTGCGCGGGAGAGGGGCCGGCACCTAGCGGCGACGCTGCCACGGCCTCCTGCGGATTCTGCCGCACATGAATTTCCTCGGCAAATCGCTTGAAGAACTGACCGGCCATTTGTTTCGCGGTCACATCGATCAATCGACCGCCAAGCTGCGAAAGCTTTCCACCAATCTGCGCGTCTACGGTGTAGTCGAGTACCGTCCCCCCGTCTTTTGCAGAAAGTTTTACGACAGCAATCCCCTTGGCAAAGCCAGCCACGCCACCTTGCCCTTCACCAGTGATCTTGTAGCCATTCGGAGGATCCAGATCTGACAGTGTTACCGCCCCCTGGAACCGCGCCTTGACCGGCCCGACCTTCATGACCGCGACGGCTGTCATTTCCGTATCCGATGATTTCATCAGTTCCTGACAGCCGGGAATACAGACCTTGAGCACGTCAGGGTCGTTGAGCGCGGCCCAGACCTCCTCCTTGGTGGCCGGGATCAACTGTTGGCCAGACATTTCCATGGATAATCCTCCTCAACATCAGAACGAAAACGCTCCACACGGCGCGATCTGCGTGCTTGACATTCTCCTCTTAAGTCTAATAATGCAAGTAATATTTGCGATAAGCATCATTCTGGGAAGATGATGCCGGAGGAACACTTATGGCTCGACCTTTAGACAGAGCGGCAGCTATGCCGGCGGCGTGGGCGAAACCGTGAAGCCCGCACAGTTCGATTACAGCGCACCGGTAACGGTCGAGGAAACGGCAGCGACACTCGCTGCATCGGCTGGTGACGGCAAAATCATCGCCGGTGGGCAAAGCCTGATGCCGATGATCAATTTCCGACTGGTGAAGCCTTCCATACTTATTGATATCAACCGCATCGCGGGATTGGATAAGATAGAGTTCGACGGCAGCCGGCTGAAGATCGGGGCGACCGTTCGTCATCGCATGACGGCCACCGATGCGCTTGTCGCTCGACACTTGCCGATCATTCACGACGCTATGCATCACGTCGCACACATGACGGTGCGCAACCGTGGCACATTCTGCGGTAGCGTCGCGCACGCGGACCCCGCAGCCGAATTGCCACTGATGACCCGGTTCCTCGACGGCACGATCATCGCCTTTTCAGTGCGTGGAGAGCGCCGTATCCCCGCCGCGGACTTCTTTACGGGTTCATTGATGAATGCCCTTGAAGAGGACGAACTGATCACCGCGGTGGAGATCGACGCCATGCCAGAGGATTCCGGCTGGGCCTTTGAAGAGTTTGCCCGCCGCCATGGCGACTTTGCGCTCGCCAGCTTCGCAACAACGTTTCGCCTCGAAAATGGTATCGTACGCGGCGTTCGTATCGGCATGATGGGGGTGGGTGAAACCCCGCTTCGCCTGCCCGAAATAGAAGAGATTGTCGAGGGCACCGACCTTTCTGAGCCCATTCTCAATACGGTGGTAGAGAGATTGGCAAACATCCTGACCCCCAACTCCGATATCCACGCATCCGCAGATTATCGCAAGCATCTATCTGGCGTATTGGCCAAGCGTGGGCTGCGTGCAGCATGGGCACGAGCCAATGGGGAGATACCACGTCATGGCTGAAAAGCAGATCACCTTTAGCGTTAATGGCCTTTCATACACGCGCACAGTTGAACCCCGAATGCTTCTCAGCGACTTCCTGCGCCATGAGTTGGGCCTCACAGGAACCCATGTCGGCTGCGAGCACGGTGTATGCGGCGCATGCACCGTGCTCCTCGACGGGCGTAGCGCGCGCGCTTGCCTCACGCTCGCCGTGCAGGCAGAGGGCATGGTAATCGAGACCATCGAGGGCCAGGGAAGCATTGACCGGCTCGGGCGCATTCAGGAAGCATTTCGTCAGCATCACGGCCTGCAGTGCGGCTTCTGCACGCCGGGCTTCATCATGGCGATTACCGATCTTTTGCGCCACCACCCGCTGGAAAGCGATGAGGAGATCCGGGAAGCGCTCTCTGGAAACATCTGTCGCTGCACGGGCTATGAGCACATCGTCAATGCCGTCCGCGAACTCGCACGTGAAAGAGGACCTCTCAAATGAAGATGCATTTTCTCGAAGGCGGCCGGCTGCGGATGCGCCGCTCGATCTATGTTTCCGGCGCCGCGAAAGAAGAAACCATTGAACTGCCCGTTCATGCCGCGCTGATGCGCCATATCCGGGGCAATGTGCTCTTCGATAGCGGCTGCAATCCGGAAACTGCGAACGATCCGCAGGCGCGTTGGGGCGGGCTGAGCAAGGTCATGACACCGATCTTCCAACCGGAGCAGACGGTCGTCCAGCAGCTCCAAAAGATTGGCCTCCAACCCGACGACATCGACCTCGTGATCTGTTCGCACCTCCATCCGGACCACTGCGGATGCAATTCCTACTTTCGCAAAGCAACCATCCTTTGCCATGAGGTTGAGGCCGCGACGGCCAGGGCGGAAGGTGCAGAAAATCTTGGCTACCTTCGAACGGAATGGGAACAGCCCCAGGGCTTCCAGACTTTCGTTGGGGATCATGACGTGTTCGGCGATGGCCGTATCGTCATCATGCCAATGCCCGGCCATACTCCGGGCATGAGCGTGGCGCGCATCGAACTGGAAAAGGACGGTGCTTTCGTCCTCGCGTCGGATGCCGCCCCCCTCCAGGCCAATATCGACACCGGCATCGCACCGAAGAACACTTGGAACATGGATCTGGCGGCTGCCTCGCTCGCGCGGCTCAAGGCCTTGCGCGACAGCGGCGACACGATCATCTCAGGCCATGACGACGTCCAGTGGCAGGGCCTGAGAAAAGGCCGGGAGTTCTATGAATGAAACACTCTGACCATTCCGTCGAGCTTCGTCCCAAGCTGGTTGGCAAGCGCGTCAAGCGCACGGAGGATCCTCGTCTTCTGACCGGCGTTGGTAAATATGTCGACGACATGGCGCTTGACGGCATGGTTCATGTCGCGTTGCGCCGCTCCGACCAGCCTCATGCGAAAATCCTCAACATTGATATCGGCGACGCATTCTCGGTGCCTGGCGTTGTCGCGATCTATGATGCCAGCGATCTCGAGGGAGAAATAAAGCCTGCCATCCCGACTTCGCGGATGCCGGGCTATTATGCCACGCCAATCTGGCCGCTGGCACGGGACAAGGTCCGCTATGTCGGCGAGCCGGTCGTCGCCGTTGTGGCCGAAAGCCGCTATGCCGCTGAGGACGCGCTGGAACACATCACCATTGACTATGAGCCCCTGCCTTTCGCCATCCGTCAGGTCGATGCTGTCAAAGACGACGCGCCACTCCTGCATGATGAGGCGGGAACGAATACGATTATCCGCCGCGAATTCAAGCGCGGCGATGTCGATGAGGCTTTCAAGGAGGCGGCAGTGACCGTCAGGGGCCGGTTCAGGATGACCCGCAAGACCGCTGTCGCCATGGAGAACCGATCGTATCTTGCCGAATGGGAAAACCGTAAGCAATCTCTGACGCTCTACACCTCCTCCAACATACCGGGCGTCATCCGGGACGTGCTCTCTGGCTGCCTGGACCTTCCTGGAACCCGGATGCGCGTCGTCGCGCCGGATGTGGGCGGTAGCTTTGGTGGCAAAGGATCGCTCTATGGTGAGGAAATTCTCGTCTGCGCACTCGCGCGGAAGCTGAAGCGACCCGTCAAGTACATCAGCGACCGTCTTGAGGATCTTTCCGCCACCAGTCAGGCCTTCGATGAACTGATCGAGGCGGAACTGGCGGTTACGAAGGACGGTACGCTGATCGGTCTCCGTGCCGATGTGATCGGCGATGTGGGCGCGTATTCGATCTATCCATGGACGGCAGCGCTCGAAACGGTGCAGGTCGTCAGTTTCATGCCCGGCCCGTACCGGATGGAACATTACCGCGGCCGCATTCGCGGCGTGCTAACCCCGAAACCGCCCACCGGCCCCTATCGCGGTGTCGGGCGGCCCTCATCCACCTTCGCAATGGAGCGCCTGATCGAGATGGCGGCGCGTAAGCTTGACATGGATCCGGTCGAGTTTCGCCGAAAGAATCTTGTGAGGGATGATGAATTTCCCTACCGCACGGCCTCCGGCATCATCTGGGACAAGTCGGCCTTTCAGGAGTGTCTCGAAGGCGCCTGCAAGCATGTCGATTATCCGGTGCTGGTTCGCGAGCGTGACGAGGCAAGAAAAGCCGGCCGCTGGGTCGGCATCGGGCTCGCGAGCTATGCGGAACTCACCGGCATCGGATCACGTATTTCTGTTGCCCCTGGCATGCCGATCAATACCGGTACCGAAACATCGAAAATCGAGATCGACGCGACCGGCGCCATCACCGCCGCCTTCGGCATTGCTTCTCACGGTCAAGGGCTGGAAACGACGCTGGCGCAGGTCATCGTGGACGAACTCGGCTGCAAACTGGAGGACATTGAAGTCAAACACGGCGACAGCGCTCTTGTTCCAATGGCCAGCGGCACCTATGCCAGCCGCTCGGCCGTGCTCGGCGGTGGCGCCGCAACGCTTGCCGCTCGCGTTGTCAAAGGAAAGGTGCTGCGCGCAGCAGCCTATCTGATGGAGCAAAAAGTTGAGGACTTGGATATCCACGACGGCATTATCAGCAGCCGGAATTCCAACTTGTCGATGACGTTGAAGGAGGTCGCCTCCGCCGTTTATACCCAGATGGGCCGCATTCCGCGTGACCAGCGGGAGGACCTGACGGCCTCGGAGACCTATGACCCCTATCTCGGAACAGCCTGCTCATCGACGCATCTGGCCATGGTCGAGGTCGATACTGAGACCTTCGGGGTAAAGATCCACCGCTATGTGGTGGCGGAGGATTGCGGCAAGATCATCAACCCGATGATCGTGGACGGACAAGTACATGGCGCGGTGGCGCAGGGGATCGGAGCAGCCTTGCTCGAAGAAATAATACATGACGATCAGGGACAGGCAGTGGCAGCCAGCCTAGCGGATTATCTTGTGCCGGTGGCGAGCAGCGTGCCCGAAATCGGCATAGTCCATATCGAGGCCGATCTACCCAACAACATCGGTGGCTTCCGCGGAATGGGCGAAGGCGGTACGATCGGCGCCCCGGCGGCAATAGCGAACGCCGTGTCGGATGCACTGGCTCATCTGGGGGTGTCCGTGGAGACGCTCCCAGTCACGCCCGAACGCATCTTCCAGATGCTCCGCGAGAGACGCCAGACTTCCCCAGAAGCGACAGATTTGCCGTAGTCGGATTCAAACGGCTATAGGTCGAACTGATATCTGAGCAGATAGTCGGTATCCTTGGCCGCGATCGGCTTGCGGCATTCCGAGCACACGACGATCGCCGAGAAGTCATGACCGCAGGTCTTGTGGCGTAGCCTCATGGGGGGCTTGCCATCAGCCAGCCAACGATCCCCCCAGGCCATCATAACCAGCATCGGCTTGTAGAGATCGAGCCCCATTTCGGTGAACCTATATTCGAACCGCTCGCCAGAATTGTAAGGGACCTTTCGAAACACGCCGGCCTGCACGAGCCGTGCCAGGCGGTCGGACAGAATATTCGTCGCAATCCCGAGATTTTCCCGCATTTCTTCGTAACGCCGCACGCCGTTCCATCCTTCGCGGAGGATCAGAAAACTCCAGCGGTCCCCAATGATGCCCAGTGTGCGTGCCACCGAGCATGGTCGAACCCTCTCCAACAGGCTTGCATCGGAGCTCCTACGCGATGTAGGGCGATTTTCTACCGGAGCATAGCCCGCGCCGGGTCCGTCCCTCGGCGCCACCTCCTTGGCTGTGAACGGCTCGAGACATTCACTGCAGACGGTTACAGGATGGCAATTGCATCCGCAGCTCTTGTGGATGAGTTGGAGGGGAGGCTCGCTCGAGCCGGCCAGCCACTTGTCACCAAACTCCATTAGAGAAAGCATTGTTGGGAAAAGATCTTTGCCACGCACCGTCAAGAAATACTGCTGCCCCGGTTCGTTCGGCCGTTTCCCAGTGCTGAGGATATCGTTCGCGACGAGCGCAGATAGTCTGGAGGAAAGGGTCTGCCGCGGAATTCCCAATCGCTGCTGAAACTTATCGAACCTGCGTACGCCAAAATAGGCTTCCCGGAGGATCAAAAAGTTCCAAGTGTCCAGAACGATTTCCATGGTCCGACGCACAGACGATTGCCGCTGCATAGACACGGGCCTACGCGATGGAGCAGGAGCGATATTTTCGATCTTTGTCATTCTTACGTCATTCACGGACTAAAAACCTGCAGCAGATAAGACCACGTAACGCATACTTATAGACAGCAAAGTCTGATAATGAAAGCTAATGCGATACCACCTCGTTCAAATTTGCATACCCTTTCGCAATCAATCAGCGATGCGGAAGCAGTAAATTAAAGCGACGACTTAGTTACGGAGCGGGCAGACAGAGCGCACGTCACATTCCTGCTCACACTCGGATCGATCCTCTATTAAAAGCCTACACCCCCTTTGGAACGACGGGACAATATGATCCACAAGCACTGACGCCGCCCCAACCTGGCTCATTGGCGAGTTCAATGCTGGCTTTCAGTTGGCTTCTTGCCTGACGATACAAGGTCGTCTTTGAGCAAAGGCCTATCGAACAGCTCATCATAAGGGATAGTTTGCGCCGATTTGGTCTTCGCTAACGCTTTACTTTGATCAATCATCGCCCAGCAAAAACGGCACAGTCGGCAACAAATCCAGGACGAGTGCGATGATAGCGGAAGCGCCCCCATCTTCAGTCCAGCCTGAGCCCGGCCGAATTCAACTGCTTACTTGAACGCGTTCTGAGCATCTGTGCCGACGGTAGCCAAAGCTAACATGACGTCGCCGTCCGCTCACTTATCTGTAACCCCAACCGGGTTCGCATCCCGACGAGCCCCTGGCATTGTGCCGCGTTTACTCCAGCGTCGGTAGCTTCCTGGAAAGCTGAGACCGGCAGCTATCATTCCAAGCCAGGAAACGCTCCGGTCGACGGAGCGTGGACCGCTACGCCTTGAAAGGAGCAGAGCCCACGACTCAGTTATTCAAGCAGCTAACGCGTTGAAGTTTCTTAGCGGGTCGGGTCCAGTTTCTCTTACGCGGAACACTTCACTTTTCCCAGAGCGGAACCTTCTATCGACATTAAGCCGATTTTGAAGGTCGAGACTTGGCCCACTAACAGACGATGAGCAGCCCTATTCACGCGAAGCCCATTCAGATGCCTAGAGCGTAGACTCATAAACTGATGCACCAGATGCGGACAGCGATCAGTTTGACAGCAGGAAGGAAATTGTCCGGGTTCTTGTTGTAACGCGTGGCGATGCCACGATAGTGTTTGATGCGATTAAAGAAGCGCTCGACCAAGTTTCTCTGGCGATATACCCATGGCGAGAACGCGAAGACGTCCTTACGGTTGGATTTGGGAGGAATATTGGCCCAGATTTTTCGTTCTGCTGTTGTCTTCCGGATAGCATCGGTATCATAGGCCTTGTCCGCAAGCAGGGTGCCGCCTGCTTTGATGCGTTCAATGAGGCCCTCGGCCTGAGAGCAGTCAGCAGCCTGACCACCCGTCAGGCAAAGATTGATCGGACGGCCTTCTGCATCAACAATCGCGTGGATTTTGCTTGTGAGGCCGCCACGGGAACGTCCCATGCCACCATCGTCGGCATCCCCTTTTTTCCTGTGGCTCCGTGCTGGTGAACACGAACACAG
>JACDJC010000315.1_pt1 | contig 60682 bp, 54 predicted proteins | sample 7454191 | NCBI WGS metagenome assembly JACDJC01 (sample SAMN14253291, study PRJNA609438) | sludge metagenome | isolation source: sludge after 25d culture with pyrite and EDTA | collected 2018-12-20 | reverse complement strand
CGCACAAGCCATCGGCCCCGTGCTCCAGGGCCTCGCCAAACCCGCAAACGACCTCTCGCGCGGCTGCAGCGCTGACGATGTCCTCCACATGATCGCTATAACAGTCAATCAGGCCAGGTGAAGGACACCGTGTCGTTCGTGAACCTCTAAGAGCCTGTTCCAAAAAGGGTTGAGCGATTACAGTAGGTTATGATCCAATCGGATTGCTTACATTCGATGGAGATCACAATGGCCTGGACAGTAACCGCTCGCCGCCACTATGTACGTCGCAATTCGCGCTATGCAACTGATTTAACGGATGCGGAATGGTCAGTGATCGAACCGCTGATGCCTTCGCCCAGATACCTTGGTCGCCCTCGCAAAACGGATCTGCGTGAGGTGGTAAACGCGCTTCTTTATATCGCATCATCTGGCGGTGCGTGGCGGCTTCTGCCAACCGATTTCCCACCATTCTCGACGGTACAGAAATACTTCTACCGCTGGCGCGATGAAGGCTTGCTGCGTACCATCAACAACACGCTTGTGATGCTGGCGCGTGAGCAGGCTGACAGGCAGCCCAGTCCAACGGCTGGCGTCATCGACAGCCAGTCAGTTAGAACCACGGAAAGTGGCGGAATACGGGGCTTTGACGCGGGAAAGAAGATTAGCGGACGTAAGCGTCACATTGTCGTTGATACCCTTGGCTTGATGGTTGGTCTGGTGATCCATTCTGCGGGTATTCAGGATCGCGATGGCGCACCGGACGTCTTGAAAACCATACTCAAACGATGGCCGTGGCTGCGACATATCTTTGCTGACGGCGGATATGCAGGCCCCAAGCTCAGAGGCAGGCTGGAAAAGGTCGGAAAGTTTACACTGGAAATCGTCAAGCGCTCCGATCAGGCCAACGGTTTCGAAGCCCTGCCACGCCGATGGGTGGTCGAGCGAACATTTGCATGGCTGGGAAGGTGTCGCAGACTGGCCAAAGACTTCGAGAAAACTATCGCTTCTTCCGAAGCGTGGATATACATCGCAAATATCCGCTTCCTCACACGGCGTATCGCAAGAGCCTGATATCATTACATTCATTATGATTCAGGCTCTAAGGCTTAAGGAAGCGCACAGCGATGCCATAAAGAAACTGTGGCAGCACCGTAAAGGCATAGGGCGCATAGACCCGTTCCAGCCGCTGATGATACTCGCGTCCCCATGGGCCGATATTTACTACGGGATAAGAAAGCGCCTTTGGATTGGCACGGTCGATAAACTGAGCAGCGGGCGTGTTGGCCGCGATGACTTCGCTATCCATCGCGTCAGGGATATGACCGAAGAAGCTCATATCCGAAATCCCGGCAAAGATTTCCCTATATCGGATCGTCGTATCAAACTGGCGCTCCGCATCCACGCGTGCGGTTTCCAGAGCTTCCGCAAAACGCAGTTCTTCTGCCGTTTCGGTCCCCATCCGAACATGTGGATAGACAAGGCTCCCGAAACCGATAATGATCGTCGGGCCTGTAATACGCGCCTCGGCAACCATCGCATTGACGAGTTCCCGCGTGATGAGAAGCGGGTTGTCGCTGCTTGAGAGCTCGGCTTCCAATATGGCTATCCGTTCCAGTGCCGCGTCACCACCAATACGCCGGACTTCGTCGCGCAGCTCGGCAGTGGTCAGAATTCGACCCTTGTGATTGGCGTCTGCATCGCTGCCAACCAGCTTTGCGAAGCGTTCAGCCTCAACATTGAAGTGCTTGATCGCACGATCCAGTGCCTCGCCGACAACCGCCTTGAACTGCTGGAACAAAGCATCAGGCGAGACGGAATGGGTGAGCCAGTTGAAGGCAATCCATGTTCGTTCCGGCGTGGTCACTTCATAGCCACCGCGGAAATCCCGCGCTTCAAGACAGATCGGGGGCGGCGAAACTTCATCATCCGCTGTATCGCAAAGAGCTGCATTGGCTTCCACTGCCCGCATGATTTCCGATGCGATGAGATGCGCGCTGACACCTTCGAACGGATAACTCGCATGCGAAGGCTGCCCGACCACGAAGGCAAAGGGAAGTTGCTTTCCGATAGTGCCGCGATAGATGGCGCGGCCTTCCGCACCGTCACCTTGATCGCTTGTTGCATCCAAATTGATACCGGCGACGATGTCGAGGTCCCAGCGTTCGGCAAGTTCCGGCAAAGCATCGCGCAGGCTGCGCATTCCCCGCGAACCGCGCTCTTCGTCAGGTGTTGCAAACAGGATCAGATTGCCTTCGCGATCCGGCTGCTGCGAGAAATATTCGAGTGTGGCGATGCCAGCGGCAACGCCACTCTTCATGTCCAGCATGCCGCGTCCTGGAATGTAATGTCCGCTCCGGAAGTCGGCGAGTGCCTTTTCCTCGTTCGGAGCAAGCGGGCGGCTGGTAAGGTCGGCGAGAAGGGCTTCAAGCAAGGCATCCGGCTCGAAGGCCAGATGCTTCAAATCGCGATAATTTGCAGTTTCCACCACGTCGAAATGGCCCGCCAGAGCCAGAGTTCTGCGCCCCGTGCCGCGGACGACCGCGATGACATTCTTGGTCATCGGTGAACCGTGGCTATCGATGACAGCGATGTTGTCCGGGTTTTTCTGGAAATATGGAATCTCGCGCAAAAGTTCGGCAAGCTTCGGACCGAACGATGCCTCGTCAGGTGTTCCGGTCTCGCTTGGCCATTTTACCATGCGATAGGAGAGTTCTCTCACCCGTTCTGTCGGGTTCCATTCGTTTGGGGATGCCACGGTCTTTCCTCGCTCAATAGTTCCCCGCCTCCGTACCTTGAACAAGGCACAGGCAGGTTTTCACGATCTGACTAATTGTTTTCGCAGTTCCAGACGCAAAACCGTTTCACACTTTTGCTGGAACAGCTCCAAACATCAACTTACTGGTTGAGATGTTTCCTCAGGAACGCCCTCGTTCTTTCATTTTCCGGATTGCTGAAGATAACATCCGGCTTGCCTTCCTCGACCACAACGCCCTTGTCCATGAAGAGCACCTTGTCGGAGACTTCAGCGGCAAAACGCATTTCGTGGGTCACGATGAGCATGGTCATGTGCTCCTGTGCGAGCTGCTTCATGACCTGATTGACCTCCTCGACCAGTTCCGGATCGAGTGCGGAAGTTGCTTCATCGAACAGCATGACTTTGGGCTGCATCGCAAGCGCACGGGCAATAGCCACGCGCTGCTTCTGACCGCCCGACAGTCGCGACGGATACATACTGGCCTTGTCGGCGAGGCCGACCTTTTTCAAAAGAGAAACGGCAAGTTCCTGCGCTTCCTGCTTGCTCTTGCCCTTCAACTTGATGGGGCCGAGCGTGATGTTTTCCATGACATTGAGATGCGGAAACAGATTGAAGTGCTGAAAAACCATGCCCATCTGCTGGCGCACGACATTGATATGCCGCTCGAATGCCCGCCCGTTCAACGACTGGTTCACCTGAATGCCATCCAGCAGTATCTGGCCCGAATTGACCGTTTCCAGGTGGTTGATGGAGCGCAGCAACGTACTTTTACCGGAACCGGAAGGGCCGATAATGGCGATGATCTGTCCACGTTCGACCGACAGATTGATGCCCTTGAGAACTTCGAGTGCGCCGTAAGCCTTGTGGACGTCGCGCACTTCCACCATGGGTTTGCTGTTGCTCATCGGTAAGCCTCGACTTTCTTTTCCATCCAGTGCAATCCGGCTTCCAGGATGAGATTGAGTACGTAGAAGATCACTGCGGCAGTGATGTAGAATTCAAACGGGCTATAGGTTTCACTGATTGCCTGCTGTGACGCATGCACCAGCTCTGTGATGCCGATTACCGACACGAGCGCCGTGTCCTTCAAGAGAGCAATCAGATTATTGCCCACCTGCGGTAGCGCGTTGCGGACAGCTTGCGGCACGATGATGTAGCGCAGCGTCTGGCCACTGCCGAAGCCCAACGAACGGGCGCCCTCATTCTGCCCCGGATCGACAGTCAGGATTGCGGTGCGGAAGATATCCGAATTATAGACCGCAAAATGCAAGCCAAGTCCGATGATACCAGTCCATACGGCAGGAATGTTGATGCCGATCTGCGAGAGGCCGTAATAGAGCAGAAACAGTTGCAGAAGCAGCGGCGTGCCCATGAACAGCCAGATGAAGAAGCGGACCGGATAGCGCACCAGCCAGTTGCCGTAGAGAACAAGCAGGGCAAATGCGATGCCACCGAAAAAACTGACGATGGATGAGGACACAGCGATGATGAGCGTCCACCAGATGCCGGTCATCAGGAGTTCGGTATAGGGCGGGACGATGGAGAAATCGAGTTGCATGATATCACCGCCTATTTGAGTGCGTAGCGGGCTTCGAGAAAATCGACGAAGCGTGCAACGATATAGATGAGGACCATGTAGATGGCCGCGGCGATGCCGAAAATTTCAAACGGACGATAGGTCGAGCCGATGAAACGCTGGGCTGTGTAGGTCAGTTCGACTACGGAGATCGCTGAAACAAGAGCAGAGCCCTTGATCAGCATGACAGTGTTGACACCGAGCGAGCGGATCATGAGCCGGGCTGCCTGCGGCAACACCACAAAGCGCATCGACTGTCCACTGCTGAAACCAATGGAACGAGCAGCTTCGTTCTGCCCGGCATCAACCGTCAGAATAGCGCCGCGCATGGCTTCGGCGTAATAAGCACCGATATTGAGTCCGAGACCGATGGCACCGGCTGCAAAGGGCTCAAGATTGATACCGATCTGCGGTCCGCCGAAATAGAGAACAAAAAGCTGCAATAGGCAGGGCGTGCCGCGAAAAACACTGACATATGCTGTTCCGACAAACCGCAGCAGCCAGAAGCGCGACAGTTTTGCGGATGTTGCAAGCGCACCGACGCTCAACCCGATCAGAATGGCAAGCGCCGAGATTTCGACGGTAACCAGGGCGGCTTCCAGAAAGTATGGAAAGACCTCCGCCATCAAAGAGAAATTCATTATCTCCCCTTTCCTGTCTGGAAAACCAAGCCGGAAAGAAACTTTGCCGGGACAATTGCGTTAATAGCCGTCCCGGCATGGGGTTTCACGCGGTTAGCGGATGTCGCGACCGATCCATTTGGTCGAGATTTTCTCGTAGGTGCCGTCGGCTTTCATGTCATCGAGAGCCTTGTTGATCGCGTCCTTCAGCTCAGGGTTACCCTTGCGCAGAGCAATACCAACATTGTCGGTACCCTGAAGTTCAGGCGTATCGAGCTGACGAACCTTTTCGCCGCTTTCCTTGATGGCAATCAGGATTGGAATGTCATCCGAGGCAATGGCGTCCACGCGGCCCGAACGAAGCTCAAGCAGCAGTTCCGGAATGCCCTTATAGGTGCGGACGGTCCAGCCGCCCTGCTCGCGCGCCCACTTGTCGCTGGTTTCGCCAAGCGTAACGGCAATGGTCTTGCCCTGCTTCAGTTCGTCCATGGACTTGACCGGCGATGCTTCCGTCACGAAGATACCACGACCACCGCGATAGTAAGGACCTGCGAAATCGACAGCCTTTTCGCGTTCCGGCGTGATGCTCATGCTGCCGACGACGACATCAAACTTACCTGCACGCAGCCCTGCAATGATACCGTCGAAAGCGGTGGTCACGACAACCGGCTTTACATCAAGGCGCTTGGCGATTTCAGCACCGATATCAACGTCGAAGCCGACAACCTGGTTCTGACCATCAACAAAGCTGAACGGCGGAAAAACACCGCTCATGCCGATGCGCAATTCGCCGCTCTGCTTGACTTTTTCGAGGTCGTTAGCGTGAGCGGGAGCGAGCATCATCAGCGCGCCGACGCTAGCTGCAACGAGTGACGACAGAAGGGTTTTCATTTTATTTTCTCCTAAGTGATCGTACGCGATCACGGGCAATGCCCGTTCCGAGCGCCCGGATGGACGCATCTTTCCAGATCGTCGACGCCCGACGGGCGGCGGCAAATTTGTCGGGAAAACCGATTCGGAACAGGCAAGATCGACGCGCTCTGGTTACCCAGGAGCGGGAGAAAGAAAAACTCCATCGATCCACCTCCGAAATTCCCCTGCCAGTTGCGTTGCTGCTTATCCGGCTTGTTTGTTTTCAAGCACGCTAACGGAGCAAAGGATCAACGAAAACGTCAATTCGGTATAGAAATATCCAGCAATTTGCGATAAACGCAATCAAACTGACGAAATCGTCAAATGGTGGTTTGGTGATGGATGATCTGGATCAGCGCTTAATATCGGAACTGCGTATCAATGCGCGTGCATCCATCCCGACGCTTGCGAGCATTCTGGGGGTGGCGCGAGGCACGATCCAAAGCCGTATGGAACGTTTGATCACATCAGGGGTCATTGCAGGCTTTACAGTCAGATTGAAGGATCATGGCGCCACCGACATGATCCGCGGTATCATGATGATCGAACTGACCGGGCGAAACATCAAAAGCGTGATAGCGACTTTACGCAAGAACCCAGGCTTCTCCGCTGTAAATACCACGAATGGTACATGGGACCTGATCGCCGAGATCGAAGTCCCAAACATGAATGAATTTCACCGGCTGGTAACAGGAATCCGCGCCATGGACGGGATTGCTAAGTCCGAGACGCACATCTTTCTCGGACCCGCCTGAATCTTCGACCCTCTATTCCGCAGCTTCTGCCACATAACCGAACTGCAAAATGGCGTCCGGCGCAGCAACGCCAGGCAAAATATGACCGTCATCCACCGGAGCCCCCATCCGGGTAGTCATAGGAATGACGCCTGCCCAGATTGGCAGTGCATAATCGGCGTCATCATCCTTCGGCGGACCGGAACGAACCTTTGCCGAGGCTTCATTCAATTCCAGTTCCAAAAGCATGGTGGCTTTCAGCTCCTTTGCCATCATCGGACGCAGTCCCTCCCAGCGACCGGGAAAAAGTCCGTTTACGAAACTGCGCAAGTGATGTTCCTTCGTCGCGACATCCGAGATTTTACGCGCTGTCCCGAAAGCCATGACCGAGCGATAATTACAGGAATGATGAAACGCTGATCGGGCAAGGACCAGCCCATCGAGCAGTGTAAAGCTCACGCACACTTCCGCTTCGTCGCAGCTTTCCAGCATGCGGCTGGCGGATGATCCGTGCCAGTAAATGAAATTGCCTTCACGCCAGACCAGCGTTGGTGTGACATAGGGCGTTCCATTGAACACATAAGCCACATGAGCCAGAGGCTGAGCATCGATGATTGCGTGAACCGTGGCTGCATCATAGGCACCGCGCTCATGCATGCGCTTCACGCGGCTGCGTTCGGAAGGGGGTGTCGTCATGGCCGATATTTCTCCTTTATGTTTGGCCAAACTGCCGCCATAGTGGTTTTGAGAAAATAACCACTTTCAACGAATACGATAATGCCAATTTCCAATACGCTTCCGGAATTCGGGATTGATCGCGCCAGCGATGTCTCGCTTACTGCGCAACTGGTCGGTCAGATAAGACAAGCGGTTTTGGCCGGACGCCTGAAACCCAATGCAAAACTGCCTTCTACCCGTGCCTTGTCTCTGGAACTCGGCCTGTCACGAACAACCGTTCTTGCGGCCTTCGACCAATTGATCGCCGAAGGCTATCTGGAAGGACGTCAAGGTTCCGGAACCCATGTCACCGCCGAACTTCCCGAAACCAGCCTGACAGTCGACCAACCGCCCCTTCATACGATAGCCCAGCAGCGGTTACACCGTGAGGAAGCCAAAGCCTTCCGGCTCGGTATGTTCGATAGCGATCATTTCCCGCACGACGAATGGGGCAAACTGTTAGGACGCATCTGGCGCAATCCCTCCCCTGATCTATTAAGCAGCGACGATGTGTTTGGCTTTCATCCTCTGCGGTCATCTTTGGCCCGTCATTTGCACGAATGGCGCGGTATGATTGTCTCACCGGAACAGATTATCATCACCAACGGCAGCGCAGACGCTCTTGGCCTTATCCGGGAAGCGCTGTTTGCGCCGGGTGACAGACTCTGGATGGAAGAACCCGGATATCCGCCTGCGCGCAAGATCCTAGGTACCAATGGCCTCGACATAATAGCCGTTCCCGTCGATGTCGGCGGTCTCGATGTCTCGACGGGGCGAGATAAAGCCAGCGACGCACGCGGGGCGTTCGTCACACCGGCTCGACATCACCCGACAGGCGTAACCATGACGTTGGGTCGCCGTCTTGAATTGATTGCATGGGCAAGAGAGCGTGATGCTGTCATCATCGAGGACGATTACGACAGCGAACACCGTTATATCGGCCAGCCCCTGCCGGCGTTGATGTCGCTGGACCCAGACCGTATTCTTTACATTGGAAGCTTTTCCAAGGTCTTTTCGCCACTCCTGCGGCTAGGCTTCCTGATCGTACCGGCACATATGACCGCTCAATTCAGATCTTTGCGACAAACCCTGTTTCCTGCGCCGTCGCCACTGGCGCAGCCAGCATTGGCCAGCTTCATAGAAACGGGAGCCTTTGCGCAGCACATCAGGCGTATGCGTCGCATACATGCATCGCGGCGGCGTAAACTGATGGCAGCACTTGCCCCCGGAGAGCCGGAACTGTTCCGGATTGAGGCTCCTCCTGCTGGGCTTTCACTGCTTCTGGCTTTACCGGACGGGCAGCGATACACGTCTCGCAGGCATTCTGTCAGAGTCTGGCATTGAGGTTCATGCACTATCGACACTCTACACGAAACTGAAGCCGCGCCAGGGGCTTATCCTCGGCTTCTCAGGATTTGATGAAACCGTATTGGAGAATTCTGCAACAGCACTGATTAAAATTCTCGCGCAATCAAATTAGAGAGCGTGCATTAGCAATTTCGTAAACTTTGGATTCAGCATTTCCCGGTAAGCTTTGATTAGCAATTAGCTCAGAGGGAGCGTTGCAGCCCATTTGTTTTGCGTTACGGGTGCTCATGCGTTCTTCGGTTGTATCAGTCATCGCCCTTGCCTGCGCCGCTTTGACGGGCTGTACGTCAAGTTCCGGCATCGACAGCATCATGCTCCAGTCGAAGACTTCGGCTGAGACAACGAGTTCGGTGGCTCGCCCGGTACCGCCCGCTCCTCTGAGCGAAATGGCGAGCGCTTCGCAGCCGATGCCAGCAGCCCAACAGGAAGAAGTTCTGGCTTGGGCAGGCCCCATACCTGATGCAGGCCCGTTCAAGGCAGAGCCGCCAGCCCGCATTACGCCGCAACCACAGCCGCAGGAACGCCCCCAGGCGCGCATCTCGCTTCCGAAGCCTGAAGTCGCAGCCTACCCGCCGGTACGCCTTACGCCGCAAGAACGCTCGAAAATCTACAGCCACCGTTTCCGCGATGCAAAACCGATCAATTTCGGACGCTCTTCGCCGCGCAAGCTGGCAGTTCACGGTGTGGACGTCTCGCGCTGGCAGGGTGATATCGACTGGGTGAAGCTGCGTACACAAGGTGCAAACTTCGCCTATATCAAGGCAACTGATGGCGGCGACCATCTCGATCCCATGTTCCGCAAGAACTGGCGAGAGGCGAAAGCCGCAGGCATCAAACGCGGTGCATACCACTTCTTCTACTGGTGCCGCGTGGCAAGCCAGCAGGCCGACTGGTTTATCCGCAATGTTCCCAAGGAAGCCGATGCGCTTCCACCTGTCATCGATGTGGAATGGAACGGCGATTCCTCCTGCAAGCGGCGGCCTTCTCCGGCGCAGGTGCGGGAAAAGATGCAGGTCTTCATGGACAGGCTGGAACAGCACTACGGCAAGCGGCCAATCATCTATACCGCGCCAGATTTCTATGACGACAATCTGAAAGGTGCCTTCACCAACTATCCATTCTGGCTACGTGCCGTCGCCCAACATCCGTCCAAGGTTTATCCGGGGCGTCCATGGACCTTCTGGCAGTATTCAGGATCGGGGCTTTCGCAGGGTGTAAGCGAAAAGATTGACCTGAATGTCTTCCACGGCTCAGAGGACGACTGGCACAGATGGCTGGCGCGCGCTGCCAGTTAACCGCTCAAAACCCGGCGTGCAATATCGCCATGCCGGGTTCGTTCATTTAGGCCGCGTCCGCTCCGTGCTCTTAGCGCTTCCCGATATTTTCCAGGTCGTAAGGCGTCGATTGATACATCTCGTTGATCCAGTTTCCAAAAAGAAGATGCGCGTGGCTGCGCCAGCGGTTTTCCGGCTGGCGCGTTGCGTCGTCTCCAGGGAAATAATTCGCCGGAACCTTTGTTTCAGGTTGGGCCTGAATGTCACGGAAATATTCGTCCGCCAGTGACGTCGTGTCATACTCCACGTGATTGAACATATGCAGTGAGCGATGACGCGGATCGTCCAACAGGCAAAGCCCCGTCTCTGGGCTATCGACCAGCACCTTCAACTCGCTGTCGGACGGAATGTCGCTCTTGCGCACTTCGGTCCAGCGCGAAACCGGGATTTTGAAATCATCCGAAAAGCCGCGAAGGTAGGGAGACGATGGCGCAAGGTTGCGTTGGCTATAGACGCCCGACGCCTTGCCCGGTAGTTCGTATTTGCCCATGCCGTGGAAATGATGAACGGCAGCTTGCGCAGCCCAGCAAATATTCAGTGTCCGATGCACATGGGTCTGTGTCCAGTCGAACACGCGTTGCATTTCGTCCCAATAGGTGACTTCCTCGAACTCAAGGCGTTCGACCGGAGCCCCGGTGATGACAAAACCGTCAAAGCGTTGATCCTTCACATCTTCCCACGGCTGGTAGAAGGACAGCATGTGATCGGCGGGCGTGTGGCGCGCCACATGGTTGGTGATACGAACAAGGGTCAACTCCACCTGCAACGGCGTTGCTCCGAGAAGCCGCGCAATCTGCGTCTCGGTGGTGACCTTGTTGGGCATCAGATTAAGAAGGCCGATCTTCAGCGGGCGAATATCCTGACGAACGGCATCTGCTTCACGCATGACCATGACGCCCTCGGACTGGAGAACACTGGTTGCTGGCAGATCGTCAGGAATTTTAATCGGCATGTCGCGTCGGTCCCTAGTTTATGTTGGTGAGGACGCGAGTGGCTTTATCCGTATATTTGCCGGTTTGGCCACATCCTCTCCTTGCAGAGAGTACCACCTTGCCCGGAGAGGCAGGTTGGCGTTGGGCGTCTCCCCAACTCTTGATGTGACGACACTTCTACTCAAACTCTTTGGGAGTGGCAATAGGGATTAAGTGTCACCTTAAAGTGTATGAGAAATTTCCGTTTCAGGCGTCGATCAATATGCGAATACTACACTCACAGACGCCGCGAATTTGGATTGAATGGCCTTTAAGCGCGCGCGATTGCAGTTTTCAAAGCTCTAACGCGTTGAACGCATGTCCGAAATGATTGTTCAGCAGCAAAACCGAAGGCGATAGCACGAGGATCCTTCTCCTCGACCGGGACCCGGCATGAAGCATGAACTTCTGCGGCGCCAGTTGCCTCCATGATCCGTCCCACATTCTCAGCATTCACGCCGCTACCGGGCATAATGCTGATACCCTCGCCAGCCATTTCAGCTAGCCGCCGCAGTTTATCAAGCCCGTCCTCGGCGGTTTGTGACAGGCCGGATGTCAGAATACGTTCAAAGCCGAGCGCAATTGCTTGCTGCAGCGCAATCTCCATATCGGGAACAAGATCGAATGCGCGATGGAGCGTTACTCCAAGGCCCTTTGCCTCTGCAATCAGTCTTTCCAGCATAACCGCATCAAGAGAGCCGTCGCTCAGCGATGCACCGACAACGACACCGGCCAAACCAGCATTTCTAGCGTTGCGAATATCAGCCAGCATTATGGCTTCATCTTCTGCCGAAAAGCAGAAGTTGCCCCCGCGCGGTCTGATCATTGCGTAAACCGGGATTGGTGCTTTCGAGGCAAGCTCAATCAACCCCAGCGAAGGGGTTAAGCCACCCAGCTCGAGCGCAGAGCAGAGCTCAATCCGATCAGCACCACCTTCAATTGCCGACCGCAAGCCATCGGCACTATCCACGCAGACCTCAAGTAGTGCGCTCACGTCTGATGCCCCAATATTGCTGCCCCGACCAAACCGCCATCGCTGCCGAATATACCCGGAACAACTAACGGCTTGTCTGTCTTCCGCAGAATTCGAGCCCTGACCGCCTCATCGACTGCTGAGATCAATTCGGAAGCGGTAGCAAGTCCACCGCCAACCGGTATGATTGATGCGCCGGTTATGTTGACGACGGCAGCAAGCGGATCGGCAACCAACTGGAGATAGGCCGAAATTGTCCGTCTCGCCTCCGGTCTGCCTTCCAGCCATTCCTGCAGGATCGCATGGCTATTCGCGTCGATACTATTCAGAAGCTGGTGCAGCTTTTCGATCCCGCGTGCACCGCCGATCGTGTCGACACAACCGCTTTGACCGCACCCGCAATCGAAGCGAGGAACCGACACTGTTTGCCCGTCTATTTCTACACACGTGTTGAGAATCGGGCCATGCCCCCATTCACCAGTCAAACCACCTTTACCGCGAACCAATTGACCGTCGATAACAAGCCCACCGCCGACGCCTGTTCCCAGCACTGCGCAAAAGACTATGTCATGTCCCTTACCCGCTCCTTCGATTGCCTCAGCAAGCGCCAGACAATCGGCATCATTGGCGGCAATTACCTGCCGTTGTAATCGCTCGCCGAGTTCAAAGCTTAGCCTGTGTCCGGTAATGCATGGGATATTTGCAGAGAAAGCGGTAGTTGTATCCGGATCAACTAATCCAGCGATGGAAAGTGCAAGTGGCCCCCTGTCGTCCGGCGCGTGGGTTCGGAGCGCAGTTTCCAATGCCCCGCCAAACTCATCCCAACTGTTGGCCGGGGTTGGCAGTTTTTCAAGCAGCTCGATATCGCCCGGATTGGCTGAGCGCGCCAGCCGAATGAAGGACCCGCCAACATCAGCGGCGAAAACTGTTCCAGCCCGTTGAGACTGACGCGTCCTTCTGTCGTGCATCATTGATCATCCGCCGATACGTTTCGATGTTCCATCCAATCATCGTAAATGTAACGGCAGTCAATCGGGAGGCACAATCTATCCTACGGTTTCGAGGCAACAAGCGAGATGTTCACGCCTTGCGGGTCCTTGCATTGAACAACCCATTCGCCGTTGGGCACTTGCATCGGCTCTTGCAAAACGGCTCCACCGAGAGACTTGACCCTGCTGGCAGCATCCTTCACGCCATCGACCATGAAGTAGAAACCCCAGCCGACGCGAGTACCAGGAGGCGCGGTCATGATACCGCCATGATCGGCGCCATCGACACTGAACACCTTGTAGTTCCCCATAGGCCCCATGTCGAAGTTGCGTGAGAGCTTCCAGCCGAAGACCTTCTCGTAGAAAGGAAATACTGTCTCGCCGTTCTGGGCGTAGAGTTCGTGCCAGCCCGGATGTCCCGGTTTGCGCGAACCGAAGTCGGCCGGTGGCGGCATTTCGTCTTTCGGCTCAAAAAGTGCAAAGACACCACCTTGTGGGTCCGACACAATCGCAAATCGCCCGATGTTCGGAATATCTTGCGCAGCTCTGAGAACTTTGCCGCCCTCCGCCTCAACTTTCCGGGCGTAATCATCAGCATTTGCCACACCGACATAGCCGATCCAGCCGGGCTCGCCGCCGCAGTCCTCTTTGGGCATGTCGGCCATCGACATCATGCCCGCAATCATGCATCCGGGCACTTCAAACAACGTATATTTCATGCCGGGGACACCGGCGTCTTTTGCCGTCCAGCCGACGACTTTTGTATAAAAATCCTGTGCCTTGTCAGCATCTGTTGTCATCAATTCGTACCAGACGAACGGAGAAGAACCGTTTTTCATTGAAAGTACTCCCTTGGGTTATTTCGCGGTTGAATGATCAGCCGCAGCAGCTGTGCTTGGAAGCCTGTGCTTCATACTCATCGTGCCGTTTGACGAAATGCATCGTGCCATTTTCATTCCGCCCCTTGGGCGCGCGGTCGAGGATCATCAGAGTGCCGATCCATTCTTCGATACCGCGGGCATAACTGGAATAGGTGTGATAGATGGCACCGCTTTCATCCTCGTAGAAAGCGCTCATGCCGGGCAGCTCATCGAAAGCATCTTCTGCTGCCAGCTTGTCGAAGTTGTAGAAAACGCGATTGTTCTCGAGCTCATCCTTTGTAAAGGAGACGTGATAATCGAAATTGAAATCGCTGCCTTCTGACGAAACCCAGGGGAAGTGCCAACCCATCCGCTTCTTGTATGCTTCGAGCTTTGCCAACGGGCCACGCGAAACGGCAACAAGCGTGACATCGTGATTATTGAGATGTGTGACCGCGCCGTCAAAATTATCGGCGAGGAACGAACATCCTGTGCAGCCTTGATCCCAGTCTGGACCGAACATGAAATGATAGATCAGCAACTGGCTACGCCCATCGAACAGATCGGAAAGCGTTTTCCGTCCTGAAGGCGTATCAAATGTATAATCCTTATCAACCTTCACCCACGGCAGAGCCTGCCGCTCACGATTGACCTTGTCGCGCAGATGGGTGGCTTCTTTCTCGCTTGCCAGAAGCGCGCGTCGCGCTTCCAGCCAAACTTCTCGGGATACGACCTTGTTCATGGTGCAAGCCCTCCTCCGGCTTTTGCTCCCTGTCTATGCCCATATATGAATGTTCCCGCTTGACGATTTACATTGATATCAATATTAATAAGTCATGTCAAATAGCCTCGATGTACCTTTTGAAACAACACTTCTGGTTCGTGATACCTGCCTTTGTTTGCATGTTCAGCGCGCCGCACGCGCCCTCGCCCGCCGCTTTGACGATGCTCTACGTCCGGTCGGGCTGACCAACGGCCAATTCTCTTTAATGATGTCGCTCAACCGCCCGGCACCGCCACCGATGAAGCCTGTTGCGGAACTTCTGGCAATGGATCAGACCACTTTGACGGCAGCCTTGAAGCCCTTGCAGCGGCAAGGTTGGGTTGAGATCATCGTCAACCCGAATGACAGGCGCGAACGACTATTGCAGCTCACGTCTGAGGGAAAGACAGCTCTCGCTGCAGCGGTACCTATATGGAAGGCCACGCATGCGGATATCGAGAAGCAGCTCATAAGCGGCAATGGCGATAAAGTGCGCAGGGACTTGCTGGTTCTATCGTCGGTCTGATGGCAGATTGAATTTCTTGCCATAAACCTTTTCCGCAATACGTCGGAGCGAATGCCCGATGGTGGCATATTCATTGGGGTTCGTCAGCGAAATACAGCCTGCAGCGTGCCAAAGCCGGCGCCCGGCAACACAACAATGCTGGTTTCGTGCACTATATGGAAAAGCAATGGCGGTCAGGCACACTTCGATTGAAAAGTTGAAAGTGTTTTCCGGAGCTTTCCTATTTCAGAACTGGGACAATATTCTTACACATCTCGATGATGAAAAGCCTGACAGACATAAATATTAAGAACGTAAGGTCTGGAAAACGTGTGGCTCGGGCATAAAATAAGTCTAAAGCCCCCCGTTTCGCAACGAAACAATTGCGATCAGTTTAAAGATGAAAGCAGGCTGAAATAATGAGTGATAAGCGTGTCCCCCATCTCGTTGTTGTCGGCGCCGGTTTCGGCGGATTGCAACTGATCCACGACCTCAGAAACGTCAACGTGCGGATAACGCTGATCGATCAGCGTAATCATCATCTCTTCCAGCCACTTCTCTATCAGGTCGCAACAACCATCCTCGCCACGTCCGAAATCGCATGGCCAATCCGCCATCTGTTTCGTGACCGCAAGGAAGTAACCACCTTGCTGGGCACAGTTACTGATGTCGATACCGGACGCCGTCAGGTGCAGCTCGAAAACGGCACTGAAATTTCGTACGACATGCTCGTACTTGCCACTGGAGCTCGCCACGCTTATTTCGGCAATGATCAATGGGAAGTGCTGGCGCCCGGGCTGAAAGCGCTTGAAGATGCAACCACCATTCGCCGTCGCCTGCTTTTGGCCTTTGAGCGTGCCGAACGTGAGACAGACGAAGCAAAGCGGCAGGCATTGTTGACATTTGCCATCGTAGGTGGCGGACCGACCGGTGTGGAGCTTGCAGGCATTATCGCGGAACTAGCCAAGCAAACCATATGGCCGGAGTTTCGCAATATAGACACGCGGCTGACACGCGTAATGCTGCTGGAAGCAGGCCCACGCATTCTGGCGGCTTTTCCAGAAGACCTATCCGATTATGCGCTGAAAGCGCTCGAAAAGCTGGGCGTCGAAGTGCGGCTCGGAATTCCGGTCAAGGATATTACAGCCGAGGGCGTAACTGTCGGCGAAGAGTTCATTCCCTGCCATACGGCAATCTGGGCGGCGGGCGTTGCCGCCTCTCCTGCTGCTACATGGCTGAACGCTGAGAGCGACCGCGCGGGACGTGTGAAGGTGCTGTCCAACCTCAATGTGCCGGGGCATGATGATATCTTCGTCATCGGCGATACGGCTTGGGTGGAAGGATCAGATGGCAAGCCGGTTCCGGGCATTGCGCCTGCCGCCAAGCAGCAAGGGGCTTATGTTGCCAAAGTCATCAAAAGCCGTATTGAAGGAAAAACGCCACCGATGCCATTCCGTTACAAGCATCAGGGCAACCTTGCGACTATTGGTAGAGGTGCTGCCGTTGTCGATATGGGGCGCTTCAAGCTTAAAGGGATCATCGCCTGGTGGTTCTGGGGAATTGCGCACATTTTCTTCCTCATTGGAACGAGAAGCCGTGCGGCTGTCGCCTGGAGCTGGCTGTGGACTTACATCTCCGGCCAGCATAGCGCCCGGTTGATAACACAGGGAAAGCCAGTCGAACGTTGAATACAAAACGGCCCGCCAAAAGCAGGCCGTTGCACTTTCTGCCCGATAAACTCTATTCAGCTGGCTCAAGCTGCGGAACAAGGTCTGTAATAACGGGCGTTCCGTTCATCGCCGCAGCGAGCTTGTCCGCATCAAGTTCATTTTCCCAACGCGCCACGACGATTGTTGCGACCGCATTACCAACGAGATTGGTCAGAGCACGACATTCCGACATGAAACGGTCTATACCGAGGATCAGGGCCATACCCGCGACTGGAACGGCCGGAACGACAGATAATGTCGCCGCAAGCGTGATGAAACCGGCCCCGGTAATCCCCGCAGCGCCCTTGGAGCTTAGCATCGCCACCAGCAGAAGCAGAATCTGGTCGCTCAGTGACAGTGGAATATCCGTCGCCTGAGCGATGAAGAGGGCTGCCAGCGTCATATAGATATTTGTGCCGTCGAGATTGAACGAATAACCGGTCGGGATAACGAGGCCGACAACAGAGCGCTTGCAACCAGCCTTTTCCATCTTGTCCATCAGCGCAGGCAGTGCTGCTTCTGAGGATGACGTACCCAGAACCAGTAGCAGTTCTTCCTTAATGTAGCGGATAAGGGCAAGGATTGAGAAGCCATTGTAACGTGCAACCGCCCCTAGAACGACAAGCACGAACAGCAAGGACGTGAGATAGAATGTGCAGATCAGAAGTGCGAGATTGGCGATCGAACCGATGCCGTATTTACCGATGGTGAATGCCATGGCACCGAAAGCGCCGATTGGAGCCGCCTTCATAAGGATCGCAACCAGCTTGAAAACAGGTGCGGTCAAGACATGAAGAAAGTCGGTAACAGGCTTCCCCTTGTCGCCGACGAGAGCCAGCGCAATACCGAACAGGACCGAGAAGAACAGCACCTGCAGAATGTCGCCTTCTGCGAATGCTCCAACAATCGTTGTCGGGATGATATTGCTCAGAAAGCCGGTGATGGTTTGCTCATGTGCCTTGGCGGCGTAATTGGCAACAGCTTTCGGATCCAGCGAAGCCGGATCGATATGCATTCCGGCGCCCGGCTGCACAACGTTAGCCACGATGAGACCGATAATCAGGGCAAGTGTCGAGAAGGTCAGGAAGTAGAGCATCGCCTTACCGGCAACGCGACCGACCTTTTTCATATCGGTCATCCCGGCAATGCCTGTCGCAACGGTGAGGAAAATGACAGGTGCAATAATCATTTTCACGAGCTTGATGAACGCATCTCCGAGCGGCTTTAGCTGCGTGCCCAACTCGGGATAAAAATGGCCAAGCAGAATACCGGCAGCAATAGCTACCAATACCTGTACATAAAGATGCTTATAAAGTGGGATCGGACCGCGCGGCTCTGCCGCGGTGCCTGTCGGTACTGCAATCATGATGTCCTCCGTTCGACCCAGTCCGGAACCTGTCCGGCCTCCCGAGCCTTTCAGTCTGGAATTCCAGCGGTCTGAGCCGCTGCTGAACCTTTTGTTTGCAATGTCCGTGCCAGTTTGGTCAGTTTTATATAAGGTATTGTTTTATATATATTTATTATCCATCCAAACGACCAACCCCCCCAACAAAAGTGCGAATATCCGCACATTTTTATTTTCAATATGTGTGGAATAATGCACTATGGAAGCAATGAATTCGAACTCTTCGACAGAGGGCATCACGGCCCAATCCGCTAATTCCAACCGCCGCACATGGGCGCTGTTTGGGTTGTTTTGGGTTGTGGTTTTCGTATCTGCTTTGTGGATTGTCGGCGATTTTGCGCGGGACAAAGCCATTCTGGCATTGAGCGAGCAGACAAGGATCGATGCCAATCTCAACACTGCATTACTGCGTGCCGTTCTCGATAAACAGCGCGCCCTACCTCTGGTGCTTTCAAAGGACAGGGCACTTGAAGCAGCACTTCAGGACAAAACTTCCGCGACAATCGATCCTTTAAACGAGAAGCTGGAGACGTTGGCGAAAGGTACGCAGGCTGCCGTCATTTATCTTGTTGGCATGGATGGTATTGCAATTGCTGCGAGCAACTGGCGCGGACCGACCAGCTTCGTCGGCAACGATTACAAGTTCCGGCCCTATTTTCAGGAAGCGTTGAAGAATGGGGATGCCGAATATTTCGCACTCGGTAATGTCAGCAATCGTCCCGGCCTTTACATATCCCGTCGTATCGAGGGGCCGAACGGACCGCTGGGCGTGATCGTCGTCAAGCTGGAATTCGACCGTCTGGAGAGCGACTGGAACAATGCCGGACGACCGACATTCGTCACAGACGAGCGCAACATCGTTCTGATTACCAGTCTGTCGTCCTGGCGCTTCATGACCGTTGGTTCAATCGGTCAGGAACAACTCCAGTCCATCCGTGATAGCCTGCAGTTTGGTGAAGCACCTCTCACCGCACTGCCGCTGACGGTTAAGTCAATCGGCGGCGGCGATGTTCTGCTGATCGATGCATTGCTGCCGGGTAACGCCCGCAACACAGACTTTCTCGCCATTCGTTCGTCCGTGCCATCCACTCCATGGCAGATGTACAGTCTCGCTCCAATCCGCCCGCAAATTACCGCAGCCATGCGTGAAGCGCGTCTGTTTACCTTGATTGTTCTGGCAACAGTTGCCACGGTTGCCGGACTTCTTTTGCGACGCAGGCAGAAAATCGCAGCACGCATTGCCGATGCCCAACGCACGCAAGCAGAACTGGAAGAGCGCGTGGAGGAGCGCACCCGCGATCTCAGCTTGGCGCGTGATCGTCTGCAGGCCGAAATCAGCGACCATCGTCGCACCGAAACAATGCTGCAAGGCGTCCAGCAGGATCTTGTTCATGCCAACCGGCTTGCCATCATGGGCCAAGTTGCGGCTGGAGTAGCACATGAAATCAACCAGCCGATTGCAACCATTCGCGCCTATGCTGACAATGCAAAAACTTTTATCAAACGGAAGCGCCTCTCCGATGCAACCGAGAATCTCGATGAAATCGCGGCACTGACAGACCGTATCGGCACAATCACAGGTGACCTTAAAGCACTCGCCCGAAAGGGCCGCTCTCCTTCAGAGCCGACTTCGCTCAGTCAGGTCATTTCAGGCGCGCTGATATTGTTACGAAGTCGGTTCTCCGGACGCATGGATCAGCTTGATATCGCGCTGCCGCCGTCCGAACTGCGCGTGACAGGCCAGTCCCTCCGACTTGAACAGGTTTTCATAAACCTATTCCAGAATGCGCTGGAAGCTGTTGATTTAAAAGAAAATGACGGACGAATAGAAGTTCGTACACAGGTGAATAACGATAAGGTCATCATCACGGTCTCAGACAATGGACCCGGCATACCACAGCATATTCGCGACAATCTGTTTTCGCCATTCAATACATCGAAAGAAAAAGGGCTCGGCCTCGGTCTTGTGATCGTCAAGGAGATCATCACCGACTATGGCGGAACCATATCCGCCGAAAGCAGCACCGCAGGTACATCTTTCCGCATTGAATTGAGAAAAGCATGATGGACAAGTCCCTTTCCGTTATTCTCGTCGACGATGACAAGGCGCTGCGTCGCGCCACCCGTCAAACGCTCGAACTGGCTGGTTTCGAAGTTGCCGACTTTTCAAACGCTCTGGATGCTTTGAATAGCGTTACTTTTGAATATGATGGCGTTGTCGTTACCGATGTCCGCATGCCGCAGATCGACGGTCTCCAATTCTTTGCTCAGATCAAGGCCATCGACCCCGATTTGCCTGTAATCCTGATTACGGGCCACGGTGATATTCCCATGGCTGTGCAGGCCATTCAGGACGGCGCCTATGATTTTATTGCCAAGCCCTTTGCAGCCGACAGGCTCGTACACAGCATCCGTCGCGCATGGGAAAAACGCCAGTTGATCTTGGAAAACCGTGCCCTGCGCGAAGCCGCTGAGAATGTGGAGGGCGATCTACCGTTGATCGGACAGACACCGGCGATGGAAAATCTGCGCCGAACCTTGCGCGATATAGCAGATACGGATGTCGATGTGCTGGTGGCTGGTGAAACCGGTAGTGGCAAGGAAGTGGTCGCACAATTGCTGCACAACTGGGGCCGCCGCCGCAAAGGCAATTTCGTGGCACTCAATTGTGGAGCCTTGCCCGAAACGGTGATTGAAAGTGAGCTGTTCGGTCATGAAGCAGGCGCCTTTACGGGTGCCCAGAAGAAGCGGCTCGGACGGATTGAACACGCAAGTGGCGGCACTCTGTTTCTCGATGAAATTGAGAGCATGCCTGCAGCAACGCAAGTGAAGCTACTGCGCGTGCTTGAGATGCGCGAAATTACGCCACTTGGCACGAATGAGGTTCGCCCGGTCGACCTGCGGGTTGTGGCAGCGGCAAAGATAGACCTCGGCGACCCGACCCAAAGAGGCGACTTTCGTGAAGACCTCTATTACCGGTTGAATGTCGTCACGCTTTCCATCCCACCGCTAAGAGAACGGCGGGACGACATTCCGTTACTCTTCGCACATTTCCTGACGCGGGCGTCGAAGCGCTTCAATCGCGATGTACCTGCGATCGACGCCACCACGCACCGCCATCTTATGAGCCACAACTGGCCGGGAAATGTCCGCGAACTCGCACATTTTGCCGACCGTGTTGCGCTTGGTATTGCAAAACCGGGACATTCGCCGCAGTCCATGGCCAGCAGTCAAGAAGCGCTTCCAAAGCGGCTCGAGCGCTACGAAGAAACGCTCATTCGCGAAACCCTTGCCGCGCATCATGGCAATGTTCAGGAAACGATTGAGGCGCTCGGTATTCCTCGAAAGACCTTTTACGATAAGATGCAGCGCCATGGCATCAATCGCGCGGACTACCGCGCCAATGGTGATTGAAGTTCATCCGCCATTTGTCTGGGAGGACCACGATGACCTTGAAACTCTACCTTCACCCCTTTTCGTCATACTGCCAGAAAGCAATAACAGCCTTCTATGAAAAGGACATAGCTTTCGAAGCAAGAATACTGGACGGCACAGAACCAGTGGCCAGCGAGTTCACCTCACTTTGGCCCTTCGGTAAATTTCCTGTGCTAACGGACCATGGAAAACTGGTGTTTGAGGCGACGGGCATCATTGAATATCTAGAAGCCACCTACCCGCATACCAGACGGCTGATCCCATCAAACCCGTTGGTCAGCGCGGACGTTAGAATGTGGGATCGCTTCTTTGATAATTACATAAACTACCCCCAACAACGCCTCGTTTACATTGCACTTGGTCGTGAACATGACGACGGTGGTGACCGCTGGCGGGCGGCGTTCGATACAGCCTACGCATTTCTGGATCGGCACATGGCTGGGCGTGAATGGGTCTCCGGCGACAATTTCAGTCTTGCCGACTGTGCTGCGGCACCTTCTCTGCTCTATGCAGACTGGACTTATGCCATTCCCGAAAAATTCGCCAATGTGTGGGCGTATCGCAAACGCCTGCTTGCGCGACCAAGCTATGCACGCGCGCTGGATGAGGCGCGACCGTTTCGTCGTCTTTTTCCATTGGGTGCACCCGAAGAAGGCAGAGACTGAGAAGCCAGCCCCTTCAGATTGGCCTACAGGGATTGCATGAACTCATGCAGAACCACAGCTTGGTTGTGCTCTTCGTCCCGCGCACCATATAGAAGCGTCAGCCGGCCACCCTTTGCCTTCGCGATCAAATCCTTGAGCGCTGGCTTGTTTCCTTCAAGCTCCTCGCGATATTTTTCCTGAAATTCATTCCATCTGGCAGGGTCGTGGCCAAACCATTTACGAAGATCAGTCGATGGAGCCACGTCCTTGGCCCAGAGGTCTATATCTGCCTTTTCCTTCGTCATGCCACGCGGCCAGACCCTGTCCACGAGGACACGATAGCCGTCATCCGCCGAAGGAGCTTCATAAATCCGCTTCAAGTCAATCGTCGTCATAGGAATGGCTCCTCAGTACCCTGTTGACACATATGGCGAAGCAAAAGCCTTCGACAAGTCAACTTAAAAGAACGCGAAAGAAAAAGGCCGCTGCACATCAGACATTTCATGTCCGACAGGCAACGGCCTTTTGATTGCGAATACCGGACTGCGAGGGAGCCGCCGGTTATCGCACGAAACGGAAAACTTAATTCTTCTTGGCCGGAGCGGCCTTCTTGTGCGACTTCTTCGCAGTGTGATGCTTCTTGTGAGCTGTATGCTTCTTCGCATGATGCTTGGCGGTGGTCGTGTGAGCCGCAGCAGCCGGAGCAGCGTTAGCAGCGCTTGCCGTCAGGACAGGAGCAGACAGGCCCAGAACAACAGCCATTCCAAGAGCAGAAATAAGGGACTTCTTCATTTTCCGGTTCCTCAATTGGGTTTTCCGTTCGGGGTCTTCCCCGCCGGAGGTAAAACAATTTCCTGTCCGCCTGTATCGGCCATGTCAGGTTTGACCCCTAGAAGCTTGAGGGCCTCGGCATAGGCTCGCAGGCCCTGTGCCTCTCTTCTGCTTGCGCAGAATTTCATCCCCCTCTTCTGCAAGGTCTCCGCCTGACGAGCCTGCCGAGTTTCGACACGACCGGAAAGTGCGGTTTGCAGTTGATGCTGAAGCCTGTCACACCGTTCGCTGCGTGTTACGAGTTGCGCTGCCATTGCTCCGTTGGGAAGCGGAAAGGACAGCAGACCCGCTAGACAAAGTGTTGAAAGAAACGCTTTCGCAGATGTTTTCGATATAAAAATCGAGTTGAACATACGAATTCGATCTTTCATTGGGCTTCAGTTTCTTCAGCGAGACCGTTATTGCACGCCTTGTTTGCCCTTGTTTTTCGCATCTGTTGCAATTTGTTTCTGAATTGTAGCGCCATGCAAATGCCGGTTGAAAACCAAAGCTTCAGGCTTTTTATCGTCGCAATCCGGGCGCTACTATCAGGAGACTTTTAGCTATTATGGAAGCTGCAAATTGAAAGAAGACGCCCACGTTCTGATTGTCGATGACGACAAAGATATACGTGACCTTCTGCACGAATTTCTCAAGCGCCGTGGCATGCGCGTTTCCATCGCTCAGAACAGCGAGGAGATGCATGATGTAATGAGCCGCACGGCCATCGATCTGATCATTTTGGACGTCATGCTTCCCGGCAGAAGCGGCATCGAAATATGTCAGGATATCCGCCGTCATTCGCGTGTTCCGATCATCATGCTGACGGCAATTGCTGATGCCGCCGACAAGATATTAGGCCTTGAGATCGGCGCCGATGACTATCTGGCAAAGCCGTTCGATCCGCGCGAGCTTCTTGCTCGTATCCGCGCTGTGCTCAGGCGCCTGGAAAACAACCGTGGTCCCAGCCGCCCCGTCACGCACAGCTACCGCTTCGCTGGCTGGACACTCGACTGCGCGCGCAGGCGTCTTACGTCTCCGTCCGACGTGCGCGTCGAACTGACCACGGCAGAGTTCAATATGCTTGAAGCTTTCGTCAAAAGTTCGCAACACATCCTTAGCCGTGATCAGTTGATGGAAATGGCCGGAAATCAGGCTGTTTACGGCTATGATCGAAGCGTCGACATCCTAATCAGTCGACTGCGGCGCAAATTGAATGACGATCCTCGCTTCCCGAAACTGATCCTCACCATTCGCGGCGGCGGCTACCAGTTCGGCCATGAGGTCGAAATGGAATGAGGTTTCCCTTCCCTCGTTCCCTGCCAAGTTGGCTTCTCACAATTCTGATCAGCGGCCTCCTGATTACACAGATTGCTACGCTCTGGATTGTTTCGCAGGATCGCAAGGATGCGAACAATGCGCTGGAGCTGTTCCGTCTCAGCGAAAGAGCAACGGCCCTCGTCAAACTGCTCAGCACAACACCAGTCAGCGACTGGAACAGTCTTGCCACTCGCCTGACGAATTCCGGTCAGGGCATCACCATCACGACACAACCCGATGTGCCGACCGTGCTGGCCAGCGAAGATGACCTCGCTGAACTCGAAGACGTGCTTGTCGCGCGTCTGGCACGTTATGGCGTTATCGACGCCCGTATACGCCGCGATAAAGTTGCACATGGATTCCGTGCCGCTTCGACACAAACCACCGACAACAGTGATATCGGCGATGTCGAAAAGCAGATCAACGATCTTGCAGCAACAACGAACTTGAGCGCGAGCCTGACCACCTCACTGCAGTTTGGCGACGGGCGCTGGATGAACTTCGCGACACGGATCACACCGGCTGATCCGATCATCACGATCGAAACCATTCCTCTGTTTGCGCTTGTGGCGCTGAGCGTGGTTCTCGTGGCGATATGGGCGACCCGCCGTCTGACAGCACCCTATCGGGTGCTCGAACGCGCCGTGCACCGGATTGGTGGCGACTTGAAAAGCGCGCCACTGCCTGAAGATGGAAGCCGTGAATATAAAGCTGCTGCGCAAGCCGTGAACACGATGCAATCGAAGCTGCTTGATTATGTTGCTGAACGTGAACAGCTCGCGGCCGCCCTTGCGCATGACCTGCGCACCCCGCTCACACGCATTCGGCTTCGCCTGGCACTGGTCGAAGATGAAGTTCTGGCAAAGTCACTCGCCAAAGATCTCAATGATATTGAGGCGATTTCGCGTTCGGTAATCGACTTTGCGACATCCGAACTTGCCAATGAAAAGAGGGAGAAAATCGATCTCTGGTCGCTTCTCCTGTCCATTGCCGACAATTACCCGCAGGCAACGCTGGATGAGAGAAATTCCGACCGACTGGACGCTGTAGCCTACTGCCAGCCTGTCTCGATCCAGCGCTGCATCACCAATCTGATTGATAATGCCCTTGCTTATGGTAGCAAGGCCAAACTCTCACTTCGGCAAGACAGTAATGAGCTCGTGTTGCTTGTGAAGGATAATGGGCCGGGTATTCCTGAGAACCAGATCGAGGAAATGTTCAAGCCCTTCAACCGGGCAGACAAATCCAGAAATCGGGACTCCGGCGGCTTCGGCCTTGGATTGACTATCGCCCGCAACGTGGCGCATGCTAACGCTGGTGAAATCTTTTTGAAGAACGATCCATCAGGCGGACTGGTCGCCGAGTTACATCTGCCTGCCTGGCGGGAATAGTCCCCGGAAGACCTGCCTCCGAGGACTATGGCTCAAGCAAAAACGGTGTCGATCGCCTTTTTCGTAGCTGCGACAACCTTGTCCGCCTCTTCAGACGTGAGGCAAAGCGGTGGCGCAAATCCCAGAATATCGCCTTCCGGCATGGCGCGTCCGATAACGTCGTTAGCCAGAAGCGCCGTTGAAACCTGTGCGCCGATCTTCAGCGACGGATCGAAAAACTTGCGATCATCACGATCTTCCACGAATTCGATTGCCGCCATCAGGCCCTCACCACGAATTTCGCCGACGTGCTTATGATCGCCAAGAGCGTCCTGCAATGCCTTACGGAAATAGGCGCCTGTGGAGCCGGCATTTTCAACGAGCTTTAATTCGTCGATGAGCTTGAGATTGGCTACGCCTGCTGCAGCACAGATCGGATGAGCGGAATAGGTCCAGCCGTGACCGATTGGTCCCATCTTGTCCGATCCTCGAACCAGCACCTGCCACATCCGGTCCGATACAATCGAACCGGAAAGCGGTGCATAGGCCGAAGTCAGTCCCTTGGCGATGGTAATCAGATCGGGCTTCATGCCGTAGTGGTCGGAACCGAACATACTGCCAAGACGGCCGAAGCCGGTAACGACCTCATCTGCAACAAGCAGAATATCGTAGCGGTCAAGAACGGTTTGAATTTTCTGCCAATAGCCAGCGGGTGGCGGGACGATACCTCCGGTGCCCAGAACAGGCTCACCGATGAAGGCCGCGATCGTATCCGGGCCTTCTGCGAGGATCATTTCCTCAAGCTTGTCGGCGCAATGTTGTGAGAACTGCTCTTCACTCATAGAGCGATCTGCGCGGCGGAAATAATACGGCGATTCCGTATGCAAAACCGGTGCACGCGGCAGATCAAAGGCATTATGGAACGTCGCAAGACCGGTCATACTGCCGGTCATCACACCTGAACCGTGATATCCGCGCCAACGGGAAATGATCTTCTTCTTTTCCGGGCGGCCCAGAATATTATTGTAATACCAGATGAGCTTGATGTTGGTTTCGTTCGCATCCGAGCCAGATAAACCGAAGTAAACGCGGCTCATATGCTCTGGTGCGCGGTCGATGATCATCTTGGCGAGTGTGATCGATACTTCTGTGCCATGACCGACGTAAGCGTGATAATAGGCAAGTTTGCGCGCCTGCTCCGCAATTGCATCGGCGATTTCTGTCCGGCCATAACCAACATTGACGCAATAGAGGCCTGCGAAGGCATCTAGGCTCTTGCGACCGTTCACATCGGCAATATAAACACCCTCGCCGCCTTCCAGCACGCGCGTCGGTGTTTCGCCCCGCGCATGCATACCCATATGAGTGGAGGGATGAAAGAAATGATCCCGGTCCCAGGCGGTGAGTTCATTGCTATTGTTCAACATGGTTATGTTCCTTTCCTGCCGCCACGCTCTCACGCGGCGGTATCAATGCAGAGATATTTGAGTTCGGTGAAGGCCTCTATGCCCTGATGGGAGCCTTCGCGGCCAAGACCGGATTGTTTCCACCCCCCGAAAGGGATCGGCGCGCCGGTGATCTTCGCGCGGTTGATGGCTACCATTCCGTATTCGAGTGCCCGGGCCATACGGAGCTGTCGGGCGCCGTTTGCCGTTACGACATAGGCAACGAGACCGTATTGTGTGGCATTGGCACGCTCGACGACTTCGTCTTCATCGTCAAATGCCGAGACGGCGGCAACAGGTCCGAATGTCTCTTCGTGCATGATCGCAGCATCATCCGGCACATCGACCAGCAAAGTCGGCTCGAAGAAAAGCCCAGCTTCCCCGCTCCGGTTACCGCCCACGACTATCCTGCTGCCCCGTTGCTGAGCATCCCGCACATGTTCTTCGACCTTATCGACCGCCCGACTATGCATCAGAGGACCGATGTCAGACGCCGGATCTAGCCCGTTACCGAGCTTCAGCGCCGCAATGCGCGCCGCAAACACCTCGGTGAAGGCTTTTAAGATTCCGCGCTGGACAAAGATGCGGTTCGCAGCAAGGCAATCCTGACCGGATGTCGCGAACTTGGCAGCCAAAGCAACTTCTACCGCCCGTTCGATATCGGCATCATCGAAGATGATTAACGGCGCATGGCCGCCGAGTTCCATGACAAGCCGTTTCATCGTGTTTGCGCTTTTGGTGGCAATCAGCTTGCCTATTTCCGTTGAACCGGTGAAGCTCAGTCCCCGCACGCGCTCATCACGGCACAATACATCAACGATGGGCGCAGCCTTGCCTGTTACAACATTGAATATGCCGGCAGGCATTCCGGCACGTTCGGCCAGTTCGGCCAAGGCAAGCGCGGAAAGCGGTGTTTCTGAAGACGGATGCACCACCACCGGGCAACCGGCGGCAATCGCTGCAGCCGCCTTGCGTGTAATCATGGCATGCGGAAAATTCCAAGGGGTAACAAGCGCGACGACGCCCAACGCCTCACGGCGCACCAGCATTTCTGCATTCGCGAGATGGCTCGCTATGGTTTCGCCATTGAGCCGCTTCGCTTCTTCAGCAAACCACTCGATGAAAGATGCGCCATAGTCGATCTCGCCGCGCGATTCCGCCAGCGGCTTACCCTGCTCCAGCGTCATCAGCAATGCTAGGTCTTCGCGATTTGCCGTGACCAGCTCGAACCACCGCCGCAAGATTGCGGAGCGCTCCTGGGGTAGCTTATCACGCCAAGCTGGAAACGCCTTTACTGCGGCATCGATCGCCAGCGTCGCCTCCGCTTCGCCAAGACTTGCCACACGGGCAAGCCGCTGGCCTGTTGCAGGGTCCAGAACAGCGAAGGTTTCGGCCTTTTCTCCCGCCACCCAGCGTCCTTCGACATAGCCCAATTCACGAAAAAGATGCTTATCGCGAAGCCTGCCAAACCCGTCATGTTGTATCGGATGATCCAGAACGGCATTCATTATTCTTCTCCCAATTCAGGAAGAAGTTTGTCACAAGATAGCTCCGGGTTCGGACCAAAGACATCCTGACGGACATGCGAATTGGACTAAATTTAAAAGCGAGACAGTCTGTTTGGGCTAGTCCGCGATTTCCTTGAACAGCGACAAAGGTGCGCTCGCCTTCTCGTCCTTGACCAGTTTGGTCACGATATAGGTGAAGTAGCGTTCTATGCCGATATTCTGGTCCAGAAGACGATCAATCAGACGCTGATAGCCGTCAATGTCGCGTGCCACGATCATCAGAAAATAGTCCACGCCACCGCCAACCGACCAGCAGGACACGATTTCGGGTACAGCTGTGATGGCTCTTTCGAACCGCTCAAAATCACTTTGACGATGATTACCCAGGGTGATCTGCACAATGACATGCGCAATCGGCGCTATTTTTCGATAGGCGATGCGCGCGTGATAGCCGGTCACGATGCCCGCCTCTTCCAGCTTGCGCAGTCGCAGCCAGCAAGGTGTCGCAGAAAGTCCGACCTTCTCCGCCAAGGCAAGCTTGGTGATCCGCGCATTCTCCTGAACGGCTTCGAGAATACGCAAATCGACGGCGTCGAGCTTCAAGGCGGCTTTCATTCTGTTGATCCAGCATCTGCAAACATTCCTGTTCTCATTGGCACGCCCCTGCGCCGCTGACAAGGCTCCGACACCGAAAAGTCGTTACAGATCAAAATTGTAATGATCCAATATAATTATTGACATGATCCTATTGGTCTTTCACACATAAAGCCAAGAATAAAAAAACAAACATATGGGGAACGAGGATGCGACCTTACGGTTTCGCACGTGGTGCATTATTGCACCTTCAGTCCGCTCATCCATTGCAGCGTTCGACAAAACTCAATGCTGCCTTCCCCATTGCCATGACGCTATGAGAGGCAGCGCCGTGCCAAGAATGACTAATGAAATGATTGGTCTTGAGGAAATCGAAGCAGCGCGCAACAGGCTGAAGGGCCTAGTCCTGAGAACGCCGCTGACACGCTCCGATGGTCTAAGCGAGCTTACCGGAACTCCGGTTTATCTGAAACTGGAAAATCGGCAGACGACCGGCAGCTTCAAACTGCGTGGTGCGACCAACGCTGTCCTTAGTCTGTCGTCCGATGATCGCAGACGTGGACTGGTGACCGCGTCAACCGGCAATCATGGGCGTGCTGTTGCGCATGCCGCTTCCGAACAAGGGTTGATCGCTACTGTTTGTCTTTCATCGCTCGTGCCGCGCAACAAGGTCGACGCAATCCGCGATCTTGGTGCGGATGTGCGCATCGTCGGGAAATCGCAGGATGACGCCATGGACGAGGTGGCGCGACTGGCGCGCGAAGAAGGAATGAACATCATTCCGCCCTTTGATGATCCGCGAATTATTGCCGGACAGGGCACAATCGGTCTGGAGATCATTGATGATCAACCCGACACCGAAACTGTTCTTATTCCTCTTTCAGGTGGGGGACTTGCTGCAGGCATCGCCGCAGCAGTCAAAGTCCTACGCCCTCATAGCCGTGTGATCGGCGTTTCCATGTCTCGCGGTGCCGCCATGAATGCCAGTCTCGAAGCCGGTAAGCCAGTCAATGTCGAGGAACTGGAGACACTTGCAGATTCATTGGGCGGAGGCATCGGGCTTAACAACCATTGGTCTTTTGCGATGTGTCGCTCGTTGCTGAACGAGGTGGTCCTGCTCGATGAAGAGGAGATTGCCGCAGGGATCAGATACGCTGCGACACACGAAGGGGAAATTGTCGAAGGCGCTGCTGTGGTCGGCATTGGGGCCCTGTTGAGCGGCAAGATCAGACCAACGGGCCCCACCGCCATCATTATCTCAGGCGGCAATATCGATCCCGAACAACATCGCGCGATTATGGAAGACCGCTATCGGAGGGCTGGCTGATGGCTGAAATGAGAATTCTGACCGAAGCTGATCTGCGAGGGATCATAGCCCTCGATCTTGAAAGCGTGACGTGCGTGGAGAATGCCTTTCAGGCACTTGCCCGTGGCGGTGTCAGCATGCCGCCAATTCTACGGCTGGACATCCCCGCCGAACGTGGCGAAGTCGATGTGAAAACGGCCTATATTCCCGGACTTGACAGTTTTGCCATCAAAGTAAGTCCCGGTTTCTTCAACAATCCTTCCATCGGCTTGCCCTCTACCAACGGACTGATGATCCAGTTCTCGGCAAGGACCGGGCTTATTGAAGCGCTATTGCTGGATAATGGCTATCTGACCGACGTGCGAACTGCGGCAGCAGGTGCTGTCGCCGCAAAATATCTGGCGCGGGAAGACGCCCATGTGGCCGCCATCTTCGGCGCAGGCATGCAGGCTGCAATGCAGCTTGAAGCGCTGACGCTGGTGCGCACCATCACCGAAGCAAGGATTTGGGCACGCAATTTCGACAGCGCCCAAAAAGCCGCGCGAAACTTTACCGAGAAGTTTGGAATACCGGTGACGGCAGTTGCAGATGCGCAAGAGGCTTGCGACGCTGCTGATATTATCGTCACGACGACGCCGTCGGAAACGCCGCTTATAAAGGCTGAATGGCTTGCACCCGGCCAACACGTTACTGCGATGGGTTCAGATGCCGAACATAAGAACGAGATCGATCCCGCCCTGTTCCGGCGACCGATCACCTATGTTGCCGACAGTCTCGCCCAAACGCGCAGGCTTGGCGAATTGCATCATGCAATTTCGGCAGGAATTGTTGCAGTGGATACTGTTTTCCCGGAACTGGGCCAGATCGCTCTCGGTGCAGCCGTATTCCAGCGGAAGGCGGGAGACATAACCTTCTGCGACCTCACCGGGACAGGCGTTCAGGATACGGCTATCGCCCGTCTTGCAACGGAGCGCGCCAGCCTGCGCGATGCAGGCACGAAAATCGATTCAACCAAAACTGCAGGAGCCAGTCGATGAGTGTGGAACTCAACTTCACCCGCGCGGAATACGATCAGCGGATAGCCAAAACCCGTCGCGCCATGGAGAAGGCAGGCTTCGATATTATCATTGTCACCGATCCATCCAATATGCATTGGCTAACCGGCTATGATGGCTGGTCCTTCTATGTCCATCAATGCGTTGTGCTTTCGATGGAAGGGGAACCGATCTGGTACGGTCGCGGTCAGGATGGCAACGGTGCGAAACGCACCGCATGGCTCCGCCACGACAATATTATCGGCTATCCCGATCATTACGTGCAATCGCTGGAGCGCCACCCCATGGATCTCCTGGCCTTGATGCTGGAAGAAAAGGGCTGGGGTAACAAAACCATAGCTGTCGAGTTCGACAATTATTGGTACACGGCTGCCGCGCATCATGCTTTGCAGAAACATCTGCCGAATGCCCGCTTCAAGGACGCGCAAGGGCTGGTCAACTGGCAGCGCGCCGTCAAAAGCCCAACTGAAATCGACTATATGCGCAAGGCCGGTCGTATCGTTGAAGCGATGCACCGGCGTATTGTCGAAAAAATCGAGCCGGGCATGCGTAAATGCGATCTGGTTGCTGAAATCTACGATGCAGGCACGCGCGGCGTTGATGATTTCGGCGGCGACTATCCTGCCATCGTGCCACTGCTGCCTTCCGGACCGGACGCATCCGCGCCGCATCTGACGTGGAACGACATGCCGATGAAGACTGGTGAAGGTACCTTCTTCGAAATCGCTGGTTGTTATAGGCGCTATCATTGCCCGCTGTCGCGTACCGTATTTCTCGGCAAGCCGACACAGGCCTTTCTTGACGCCGAAAAAGCCACACTCGAAGGGATGGAGGCAGGACTTGCCGCAGCCCGCCCCGGCAACACGTGCGAAGATATCGCCAATGGCTTCTTCGACGTGTTGAAGAAATACGGGATCATCAAGGACAACCGCACCGGCTATTCAATCGGCCTGTCCTATCCGCCGGATTGGGGTGAACGCACGATGAGCCTGCGCCCGGGCGACCGCACCGAACTGCAACCCGGCATGACCTTTCATTTCATGACGGGTCTCTGGCTGGAAACCATGGGGCTCGAGATTACCGAGAGTATCGTTATCACCGAAACGGGCGTGGAATGCCTTTCGAATGTGCCGCGCAAACTCGTGGTCAAGGATTAGGACGCTGCGATGATGCACACCTCGCCTCCCTCACGTCCCTCCCCGATCACACCGACCGTCGATCTCAACCGCGACGGCGTTCAGCACGGACATTTGCGGCTGCCATGGTCCAGAGACGATTCCGCATGGGGTTCGCTGATGCTGCCCATCTGCGTAATCCGCAATGGCGATGGCCCTACCGCCCTCCTGACTGGCGCCAATCACGGCGATGAATATGAAGGTCCGGTCGCCCTCTACGATCTCGCCGCCAATCTGAAACCGGAAGAGATCAGCGGACGTGTTATCATTGTTCCGGCAATGAACTTCCCGGCATTTCTGGCCGGGACGCGAACATCCCCTATCGACAAGGGCAATCTCAATCGCAGTTTTCCCGGTCGCCCGGATGGCACCGTCACAGAAAAGATCGCGGACTATTTCACCCGCTACCTTTTACCGGCAGCCGATATTGTCATGGATTTTCATTCCGGCGGACGGACACTTGATTTTTTGCCTTACGCTGCCGCACATGCCTTGCCCGATACGGCACAGGAAGCTCGCTGCTTTGCCGCTGTTAAAGCCTTCTCTGCTCCTTTTTCCATGCGGATGATCGAGATCGACGCCGTCGGCATGTACGATACGATAGCGGAAGAAGCGGGCAAAGTGTTTGTGACGACCGAGCTTTCGGGCGGCGGCACAATTTCTGCCCGCACCGCTTCCATAGCCAAGCGCGGCATTCGCAACCTTTTGCGCCATGCAGGCATTCTCGATGGCGATGTGGAGCTTTCACCCACGACATGGCTCGACATGCCATCGCAGGAATGTTTCGGCTTTGCCGATACCGAAGGTTTGCTTGAACCATTGGTCGATCTCGGCGCCGAGATACGCAAAGGCGACCTCATTGCCCGCGTTCATACCATAACCCGCACTGGTGCGGCTCCGCAGGAATACCGCGCCGCACTCGACGGAGTTCTCGCGGCCCGGCACTTTCCAGGCCTCATCAAGATCGGTGACTGCCTGTCGGTCATTGCCACGATCAGTAAGGAACCAGACTCGAAATAAACCTATCAATACCAGCCAACCGACAAGCCGGACAGACAAACAACCGGCATTCAAAAAGAGGAGTGAACACGATGCGCATGAAACTTCATACGATTTCCGCCCTGTTTTCGGCTGCGGCAGTCCTAGCACTTACGCTTCCGTCGCACGCCGTCACGGTCGATGAACTCAAGAGTGCGGGCTTCGTTCGCGGGGCAACAGCGAACGAAGTGCCCTATGGTTATATGGACGAGAGCGGCGCTGCCAAAGGCATTGGCCCCGACGTCGCGGCTGCGATCTTCAAGAAACTCGGTATCGAGGAAATCGACTGGACGGTTACCCCATTCGGCTCGCTCATTCCCGGCCTGAAGGCAAAGCGGTTCGAATTCGTCGCAGCCGAGCAGAATGTCCTGCCTGATCGCTGCAAGCAGGTAACTTTCACCGTTGCAAATTCGAGTTATGGTGAAGGTCTTTTGGTACCCAAGGGCAACCCAAAGAATATCCATTCCTATGAAGACATCAAGAAAGATCCATCCCTGAAAGTCGCAATCGTTTCCGGTGCGGATCAGATCGACTTCCTGCATGGAATGGGTATCGATGAATCTCAGATCGTCATGATCCAGGGCAATGCCGATGCACCATCGACCGTCCAGACCGGGCGAGCTGATGCCTATGCCGCAACGGAACTGACAGTCGCCAAGCTGGTCGACAATTCACCAGAGTTGGAACAGGCGCATCCATTTACCGATCCGGTTGTCGATGGCAAATCTGCCAGAAGCTTCGGCGCTTTCAGCTTCCGTCCGGAAGATAAGGAATTCTATGAGTCCTTCAACAAAGAGCTCATCGAGTTCAAAAAGACTGACGACTATAAGAAAATCCTTATGAATTATGGGCTTAGCGAAGAAAGCGTAGAAGCTGCACGAACCGTGGATACTGCCAGCCTCTGCAACGCAAAGTAAGTCGATTTGCTGCCCGCTGAACCGGTTGACGGCTCGGCGGGCATTGTCTCATCTCAACCGGGAGACGACCATATGCATTGGACGGAATATCTTCCCGCCCTTTTCAAGGGGGCGCAAATCACCGCCATTCTTGCCCTCAGTTCTATGGCCATCGGCACCATACTGGCATTTGCAGCCGGAATTGCTCGCTTTGCAGGCGGACCGATCCTATCCACGATTGCGGTGATCTATATCGAGATATTCCGCGGCACCTCTCTGCTCGTGCAACTGTTCTGGCTCTATTACGCCCTGCCGCTGATTGGCATTTCGTTCGATCCGATCACGACCGGCATCATGGGGCTTGGGCTCAATATCGGCGCCTATGGCGCAGAAGTGGTTCGTGGTGCCTTACAGGCAGTTCCTGAAGCACAACATGAAGCCGCACGCGCACTCAATTTCAGCAAGGGGCACACCTTATTTCACGTCATCCTGCCGCAAGCGGTGGTCGAAATGATGCCAGCATTCGGTAACCTTGCAATCCACAATCTCAAGGATACCGCGCTTGCTTCACTGATCGCGATCAGTGACCTGACCTTCCAGGCCCAACGTTTGCGCAATCTGACGCTCGACAGTGTGACGATCTATACGCTGACCTTGTTCGGTTATTTTGCGATGGCGCTCGTGCTGGCCGCTGCCATTAGTTGGCTGGAACGGCGTCTGAAACGTCAGACGATGGCTGGAGGTTTCGCATGATCTACGGCTATGCCTGGGACACCTCGTCCACGCTCTCATTCGCGATTTCCATTTTGCCAATTCTGGCGATTGGTTTGACTGTAACTTTAAAGGCTGCCGCTACCGGCTTCGCAATTGCGCTGGTTCTCGGTCTTGTCTTCGCGCTTCTGCGCCGCAGCCCATACAAGATCATATCCTGGCCGACAGCAATCGTAGTGGAATTCCTTCGCGATACACCGCTGCTGGTGCAACTGTTTTTCCTGTACTATGTGCTGCCGGTCTACGGCATTGTTCTGCCTGCCTTTCTGACTGGCGCACTGGCACTAGGCCTTCAATACTCTGCCTACACGTCGGAAGTTTATCGTGGAGGTATCGAAGCCATTCCGCGCGGACAGTGGGAAGCGGCGCGGGCGCTCAATCTTACGCCATGGCGGACCTATCGGGATATTGTCATTCCGCAAGCCATACCCCGGATCATCCCGGCCATGGGCAATTACCTCGTCTCCATGCTGAAAGAGACACCAGTTCTGTCTGTCGTGAGCATTGTCGACATGCTGAACCTCGCCAATTTGATCGGCGACCGCACCTTCGAATATCTAGTGCCACTATCGATGGTCGGCCTGATCTTCCTTGTGCTGACCCTCATCTGCTCGGCGCTTATACGCCTGCTCGAACGCACACTTCCAAAGAACGGGATCGCTCTCAAATGACCCAGGAAATTATCCGCTTTCAGGACGTAACCAAGCGCTTCGGGGCCCTGACTGTACTGGATCGCTTCAATTTTTCGGTCAAGACAGGCGAGAAGGTCACGCTGATCGGCCCCTCTGGATCGGGAAAGTCAACGGTCCTCCGTATCCTCATGACACTGGAGCCGTTTCAGGAGGGTACGCTTGAGCTTGCAGACATGTCCTATCACGAGCCGAGCGGGAAAGGGCAATTTCAGGCGAGCGAAGGCCATTTGCGCAAGATCAGATCACATGTTGGCATGGTGTTCCAGAGCTTCAATCTGTTTCCGCATATGTCGGTGCTACGTAATATCATCGAGGCGCCGGTTCATGTTCTGGGCATGAAACGCGATGAAGCGGAGGCTCGTGCCCTTGACCTGCTCTCGCTTGTCGGGTTGACCGACAAGAAAGATCATTATCCTTCGCAACTTTCAGGCGGCCAGCAACAGCGCGTTGCTATCGCTCGCTCGCTTGCCATGCGCCCGCGTGTCCTGTTGTTCGATGAACCGACCTCGGCGCTTGACCCGCAGTTGGTGGGCGAAGTGCTCTCCGTCATTCGCAGCCTGGCACAAGAACATGATCTCACCATGCTTCTTGTCACACATGAAATGCGATTTGCCCGGGAAGTATCCGACCGCGTTTGTTTTTTTGACAAGGGACGTATCTGCGAGCAAGGCACCCCGGAACAGATATTCCAGTCACCGACAGAAGCTCGCACCAAGGAATTCCTGCAGTCTGTACTTTGAGATTGATCGTTTAGAGCGCGTTTCGATCTGATTGGATCAGATCGGCGCTCTATCTCTTTGTTTTGACGCGTATCTTTTCCGAAAACCGTTTCACACTTTTCGGGATGCGCTAAGCGATCGAACCAACATCATAAACGGGCGGCAGTTGGGAAAAGGTTTCACGGATCGTTTCAAGTGCAGTCTGCAAAGCCGAACGCGAAAGCCGTCCGCCAAGACAGACCCGGATGCCCCCGTTTCCTCGATCCGCACCAGCGACAAAAGGATCGGACGGTGTGACTGCAACACCTTTGTTGGCAAGCGCGCGCACCAGCCCATCCTCAGACCAGTTGCGAGGAATTTTCAGCCAGGCACATAGAGAAAGCGGATTACTGCCTGCCACGAGTGTGCCCATAGTGTCGGTCACTTGCGCCTGACGGGATCGCAACTCACTACGCTGGATGTCAATAAGTTCCGCTGCCGTACCATCTTCGATCCAACGGCTGGCCATTTCTCCCATGAGATTGACGCCGCTCCAGCTTGTTACGCGTAGAATGGATGTAACCCGAATGGAATATTGCGTCGGAACAACGAGATAACCCGTACGCAAGCCAGTCATGACCGTCTTGGTAAAGCTGGTCACAAAGAAGCCAAGGTCTGGAAGCAGCTCCGGCATCGAAGGCAGTTTCTCTTCAAGGATGGGTTTGTAAACCTCGTCCTCGATAACGCAGACGTCATATCGCCGCGCGATTTCTGCGATGGCTATGCGACGCTCGGGCCCCATCAAATGGCTGGTCGGATTGCCGAGTGTCGGAATCATTACAAGTGCACGAACGTCTCCAGCTTTGCAGGCGGTTTCGAACGCATCCGGCAAAATGCCTTGTTCGTCAATCGGGAGCCCGCGCAGGGTAAATCCAAGCACATTGGCAAGACCAATGATGCCATGGTCGGTCAGGCTTTCCGTTAGCACTACCTCCCCCGGCTGAACAACCGCGGCGACGGCAAGAAACAGCCCATGTGCGGCACCGTTTGTGATGATAATCCGGCCCGGATCGACATCTACGGATAGACCACGCAGCCACTCCCGTGCGACCGCGCGATGTCGATCCAGTCCCGCAATCGGACGGCAAGGACGCATGAAGCTTGCATTATCCGACCGGCTCATTTCTTCGAGCAGGCGACGCGAGGCATTCTCATGCACTTCGGTATAAACCGCCCGAATGATCGACAGGTCGGCTGTCCCGCTGGGATCCCGATCAAGCATGAACCGGTCTGCTCGCTCCGTCACTCGATTGCAAACATATGTTCCTCGCCCGACCTCACCGCGCAGATAACCGCGCCGTTCAGCCTCCTTGTAACTGATACTGACTGTCTGCACAGAAAGCCCGAGCTTGTGAGCCAAATCGCGATGGGTAGGCATGCGCGTGGCGGGCAGAAGAATACCCTTCTCGACATCGTCAACGATTTTGTCCGTCAAAAGTCGGTGCTTTGTGACACCCTTGCGCATTTCCAACATGGGTTCCCACATACGTCCACTGACTCCATCATGACATATCTATAATTGTCTTATCATACTGGAAATTCATCATGACAATCTAGTCAAAACAGCAATTAGGAAGCAGTCATCCTGGCTAACGAGCACAACGTCCGAACAACGGAGAATATGCCTCAAAGAACGCTGATGTCGCGCGATACATTGTGCCCGAAATAGCATCGGAAGATGTCAAAATCGCCTCATAAAGGATGACAAGTCCCTCAAAACAAGCTATTGATAGTTAAAGTGAATTCTATCGTTCACCTATATAAATCGCTCATCGCCGCCGGATGAAATGCGCATGAATGAAAAACGGAGCTCACAGGCTTCCAAGCCGCAAAATCCAACCAAATCATTCCTTGAGAATGAACGTCCTACACTGAAGACAATTGCATTCATGACCGGCCTTGGCGTGACCACGGTTTCCCGTGCCTTGAAGGATGCACCAGAAATTGGTTTGGAAACGCGGAAACGCGTACAATTGATCGCCCGACAGATCGGCTATCGTCCCAATCGTGCGGGTGTGCGTCTTCGAACAGGTAAGACAAATGTCATTGCGCTGGTCCTGAATACACAGGACGAGATCATGGGTTTCACCAGTCAGGTCATTCATGGCGTCGCCGATGTTCTAGCTGAAACACAATACCATCTCATTCTCACGCCCTATTTTCATTCGAAGGCGTTGATCGAGCCGATCCGCTACATCGTGGAAACGGGTTCAGCCGACGGCATTATTTTCTCGCGTACAGAACCGGACGATCAGCGAGTCCATTTTCTGACGGAACATGATTTTCCTTTCGCCACCCATGGTCGTACTGATACGGGCATTGAGCACCCTTTTCACGACTTTGATAATTTCAATTTCTCGCTGGGTATGGTCGGCAAACTATCATCGCGTGGACGAAAGCGGCTCGCTTTGCTGACTCCACCGGCCCATCTCACCTATTTCCGGCATATGGTGGGCGGGTTTTATGAAGGACTTCGTGCCTTTCACTGTAGCGGGTCGCCCCTTGAAGGTGTTGATCTCGATACGCCGCTTGAGGAGTTGCGGCGGCATATTGCTCAATTGATGAAAAGACCTGATCGACCGGATGGTATCATCTGTTCCGGTAGTGCGGCTGCGTTGGCAATCGTTGCAGGCGTCGAAGATGCCGGATTGAACATTGGCAATGAGGTCGATGTCGCAGCCAAACAATCAACGCAGATTCTGCATTGGTTTCGACCAGGGCTGATCGTCGTTGAAGAGAGTTTCAAGCTCGCCGGGCAACAGCTCGGTAAAGCCATTCTTGGCCGGATCAACGGCGTCGATGTCAGGTCTTTGCAGACCATCGGGTAAGAATAGGCGGAGGCCACTCCGACCCCGTAGAACCGGAATAGCCTCCTATCGCTCGGGAGGAGCGATGCAAAGTCAGTTTGCCACCCGATTCTTTCCGTTTTCTGCTGGCCGCAGCAAAGCTTCTGCTGCCGCAATGTTGAGTGCTTCCGGGCGCGTGCAGCGCGTTTCGATGTCGATAAAACGCCTTTCTTCACCAGATCTTAGCACAGCCAGCATGACATCGACCCCATGCAGTGCGCGTTCCAGCGAACAACGCATATCACGGCCATCCAGAATAGCAGCCGCCATATCTGCCAAACCAGCTGTTCTATAGTTAGCCATCATACCTTGAGAATGCTGTTCATTGGCAATTCCAAAGGGGTGCTCCCAATTACCAACTGGTTCAGCTGGCTTGCCCGGCTTCGTCAGTTGAACCTCTCCACCAAAGAAATTGGGATCCGGCAGATAGAGCGATCCTTCGGTGCCATACAACTCCATGTTCGCATGGCGATGCGCCCAGACATCCCAACTCGCTGAAAGCGTTATTGTGGACCCCTGCTCGAACTCCAGCAATGCGTGAATGGTCGTCGGCGTCTCCACTGGAATGGTTTCGCCCTTGCGTGGTTCCGAGCTGATCATTCGCGTTGGTGTAGCCGCCGAGGTCAAAGCTGCGACGCGCTTTACAGGGCCAATCAGATTAACGAGATTGGCGATGTAATAGGGCCCTAGATCAAGGATCGGTCCGCCACCCTGTCGAAAGAAAAAGTCGGGGTTCGGATGCCAATGTTCCATGCCATGGCTCATGACATGGCATGTACCTGACGTAATGCGCCCGACATTACCGCTATCGATTTCGCGCCGCGCCAACTGGTGCGCTCCGCCCAGAAACGTATCCGGCGCGCAACCTACTTTGAGATTGCGGCCATCGGCAAGCGCTTTCAGTTCCAGGCCCTGTTCCATCGAGAGAACCAGAGGTTTTTCCGAATAAGCATGTTTGCCTGCAGTCAGAATTTTCTTTGTGACAGCATAATGAGCATCGGGAACCGTAAGGTTGACGATGATATCGATGTCGTCGTTCAGAAGCAGTTCATCGATAGTCTGTGGTTTAACACCAAACTCTTCCGCACGCGCTTTTGCTGCGGCAGGATTGATATCGGCACATGCCCTTATTTCGATACCTCGAAACAACGGAGACAGCCGTAGATAGGTAGCAGATATATTACCGCAACCGATAATGCCGACACCAAGTGTCTTGGTCATTTCGTTCTCCAAATCAGAAATTCTTTACGGTTTCGATAGAACGGCTGGCAAATCGGGTATCGTCCGACGGATTATCGTGTTCCATGATGAAATAGCGGGCAGGCGTCTTGCGCAAAGCTGCGAACAACGCAACCCAGTCGACAGTTCCGTGCCCGACATCTTCCCAGCCGTCTTCGTCAGCTTTTTCACCGGTTATCGCGATATCCTTGACATGAACCGCAAGGATGCGGCCACCATAGCGCTTGATCCACTCAAGCGGGTCGGCACCACCTTTGATGATCCATGCGATGTCCGCCTCCCATGCAATATCCGGCGATGCATCAAGGATATGCTCCTGTGGCACTGAACCATCAGCCAGGGGACGGAATTCAAAATCGTGATTGTGCCAGCCAAACGCGTAGCCCTCCTTGCGATAGGGCTCTCCGGCCGCAGCTAGGCGCTTTCCGAACTCCTGCCAACCGGCAAGGCTATCCGGGCGACGATCAGCATCGAGATAAGGGCAAAAAATCGCCTTCATATCGGCAACGTTGGCGATTTCCAGAACACGGTCGATTTCGTTCTCGAGCATGTCCAGACCGAAGTGCCCGGTAGGCATGGAGAGCCCCAAAGCGTCGAGCTCCTTCTTTAATCGAACCGGATCACCATAAATCCCGCCATAGCCTTCCACTCGACGATAGCCGAGGTCTCGCAGCATTGTGAGTGTGCGCTCTAGCGGTTGAAAATTACGGGAGCTGTAAAGTTGATAGGAGTATCCGTTCATGTTTTCATCCTTCGAACTCGTTCCAGAATTTGCCGGGCTTTCTTACGGACGAAGAAATCCAGCCCGGTCCGAGGCAAGCCCTCGTGCCGTCTATTGAAAGCCAATAACTTCGCCTCTCGCAGGAGGCTCTTAAGGGGAGCGTTCTTCGCTATTCATCTAAAGCCTCTCCTCGGTTTGGGCGTCGAAAAGCGACAAGGCATCCGGCTTGAAACCAATTTTCACCTTTTCGCCTGCCCGATAGCGCTTACCCGCTTCCACCCGTGCGGATAGCGGATGGCCATTCAAACGTAGCCAGACCAGACTATCAGCGCCCATTGGTTCATCCAGATCGACTGTCGCCTCAAAACCACCTTCGACCTCAAGCCGAATATGCTCGGGGCGAATACCAAGCGTCGCCTTCTGGCCCGAAGCCAGTCTCCCGTCATATCCATCGAGCCGCACGGCAGTCTCACCGATATGAAATACGGGCTTGCCACGTTGGGCCACAATTTCCCCGGTAAAGAAATTCATCGATGGTGAACCAAGAAATCCCGCTACGAACCGGTTCTTGGGACGATTGTAAATCGTCAGCGGATCAGCCAATTGCTGGACCACCCCGCCTTTCATTACTGCGATGCGGTCCGCTAGCGTCAGGGCCTCAATCTGATCGTGAGTGACGTAGATCATCGTATTGCCAAGCTTCTGGTGAAGACGCTTGATCTCGACACGCAGCTCAGAGCGTAGCTTTGCGTCCAAATTGGAAAGCGGCTCGTCAAAAAGAAACACATCGACGTCGCGCACCAGTGCGCGACCGATGGCAACACGCTGGCGTTGTCCGCCCGACAGGGCTGAGGGTTTACGTTGCAGCAAAGGTTCGATCTGGAGAATTTCGGCAGCACGCTTGATGCGCTTATCGATCTCTCCTTTGGGCAGCCCGGCAACACGTAAACCAAAGGAAAGGTTCTTTTCGACAGTCATCTGCGGATAAAGCGCATAGGATTGAAACACCATGCCGATGCCGCGATCCTTCGGTTCTTCCCACGTAACGTTGCGCCCCTTGATGAATATGCTGCCTTCCGAAATATCGAGAAGGCCCGCCACGCAATTGAGCAGCGTAGACTTGCCGCAACCGGAAGGCCCAAGAAGCACAAGGAATTCCCCTTCTCCAATTTCCAGATTGAGATTTTGCAGCACATTGACCGAGCCGAAGCCGAGCGACAGGTCCTGGATGGAAACGCTGGAGTTCATGAGTTCATCCTTTCACTGCGCCAGCGGCAATGCCACGAACGAAATAACGGCCAGAAAGGAAATAAACGAGCAATGGGACGGCACCCGTAAGAATGGTGGCAGCCATATTGACGTTATACTCCTTCACGCCCTGCATGGAGTTGACGATATTGTTGAGCTGGACGGTCATCGGAAAGTTCTGCGTTCCCGCGAACACCACACCGAACAGAAAGTCGTTCCAGATACCTGTTACTTGCAGAATGATCGCGACAACGAAGATCGGTAGCGACATCGGCAACATGATCTGAAAGAAAATGCGCCAGAAACCCGCCCCGTCGACACGCGCCGCCTTGAAGAGTTCCGGTGGCAGGCCGGCAAAGTAATTTCGGAACAACAGCGTCAAGATCGGCATGCCAAAAATGGTATGGATGAAGACAACGCCAGTCAGCGTACCGAATATGCCAAGCTCGCGCGTAATTATGACGAGCGGATACAGCATGACCTGATATGGAATGAATGCACCGAACAACAGGACCGAAAAGAAGATTTCCGATCCTTTGAATTTCCAGTTGGCCAGCGCGTAACCATTGACTGAAGCGATGGTGATGGAAACGATCACGCTCGGCACGGTGATCTTGATCGAATTCCAGAAACCCACGCTGATGCCTTCACAATAAAGGCCAGTGCAAGCCTGGCTCCACGCCTTGACCCATGGTTCAAATGTGATCTCGACTGGTGGTGAAAAGATATTACCAAGCCGGATTTCAGGCATGCCTTTCAGGGATGTAACGACCATCACGTAGAGCGGCAGCAAGTAATAGACGGCGGCAACGAACAAAATGCTGTAGAGCATGATGGTGGCAGGCGCAAAACGCCGTTTCGGCTTACGACCCCAGGGCTGCGAAGCCTGCTTTTGTGTCGGACGAGCCTTGGCTGCTACGGCCTCAGTTTCGGACGGATTCTTCCTGTTCAGGACAGCTTCCATCATCGCGCTTTCCTTCGGCTATATTCAAGCATCGTCCACGGAACAAGGATGATCAAAACAGTGGTCAGCATGACTGTAGACGCAGCAAGTCCCTGCCCCAAATTGGCCCAGCCAAACATGAAGTCGTAGACGTATTTTGCCGGTACTTCTGATGCGATGCCGGGACCGCCATTGGTCATGGCAATCACCAGATCGTAAAGTTTAACAATGCCTGTCGCTATCAGAACGACAGTTGTTACCAGAACGGGGCGCATCATCGGCAGGATGATGAACAGATAGGCTTTCCACTTCGGAATGCCGTCAACTCGTGCAGCCTTCCAGATTTCATCATCGACATTGCGCAAACCGGCCAGCATTAGCACCATGACCAAACCTGTCATCTGCCAGAGCCCGGCAATGACAATCGCATAGATGACGTAAGTTCGGCTCGATAGGATCGCCATCTGGAAATGGTCGAAGCCTATATCGCGAATGACTTTCTCCAAACCGAGTTGGGGATTGAATATCCACTGCCAGACAAGACCCGTCACAATGAACGACAGGGCATAGGGATAGAGGAAGATCGTACGAAACGTGTTCTCGAAGCGGATTTTCTGATCCATCAAGGCAGCAAGGACAAACCCCGTCACAAGAGAAAAGCCCATGCATAGGACGCCGTAGATCGCCAGATTACGGACTGATACATGCCAGCGGGTTGCCGAAAACAGGCGCGTATATTGATCGAAGCCGACAAAGTTCAACATAGGCAGGGATTTGGAAGACGTGAAGGAATACAAAACCGTCCAGAGCGTGCAGCCAATGAAGACCACGAGAACTGTCGCGATCATCGGAAGTGCTGCAACCTTTGCATTCAGATTGCGAAATATTCCCGGCGGTTTTCTAGGCTTGCCCTTTTCCACGACGGCCATGATATTCCTCCCTGTCCCGGTTCTCGGGGGTGTCCTCCACCGTACTCCTCATCGACAGCACAGGACTTGAACGTGACTATTGAGCCTGTTCGATAATCTCGGCAAAACGTTCCTGAATATCATCGACGGTCATGTCGGGATTGGAGAAAAACTCAGCCGCCAGGCTTTCGATCTGTCCTTGCGTATCGGGTGCCCGCAATTGCTCCACAGACGGAACAATGTTGTCCGGGTTTTTCAGAATATCGATGCCTGCACGCATACAGCTTGAGGCTGAATGGAGATCGACATCGCCACGGATCGGCAACGACCCCTTGGCAAGATTGAAGGCAACCTGCGTTTCCTTGGAAACGAGCATACTTGCCAGCTTGAGCTGTGCCTTGGTGACTTCCGGATCCTTGTTCTTCGGGAAGTAGATCGCATCACCGCCGGTATCCAGATATTGATGAACGCCGAGCCCCGGCAAGCAGTCATAATCCTTGCCTGCAACCTTGCCCGCCGTACCAAACTCGCCCTGCGCCCAGTCTCCCATGATCTGGGTACCTGCGCGGCCGGTCAACACCATATTGGTTGCCTCATTCCACGAACGGCCGACATAACCCGGATCAGCCAGTGAGCGCGCCTGCGCAAGTGCTTCGAAAACCTTCTTCATTTCAGGGCTGCGCGCCGCATCGGCATCCTTGTCCTTGTTGACCTTCAGATAAAGGTCCTTACCGCCAATTGCTGTTGTCAGGACTGTCAGCATACCATTCACCTGCCAGCCGTCGCCGGTTGCCAACGGCACGATGCTCTTTTCCTTCAGCTTGGGAGCTGCGGCGACGAGATCGTCCCAGTTCTTCGGAGGTTCAGCACCGGCATCGCGAAAGGTTTGCGGATTGATCCACATCCATTCCCATGAATGAATATTCAGTGGCACACAGTAGAGACGCCCTTCAAACGTACAGGATTCCAAGAGGCTTTTCGGGCGAATAAAATCGGCCCATCCCTCCTTTTCGGCGAGCTCTGTAAGGTCGGTCATCAAGCCGCCCTGAACCAGCTCTTCGGCCTGCCGTCCGTGATTGAGCTGGGTTGCGCCCATCGGATTACCACCGAGAATACGGCTGATAATGATCGGTCGCGCGGTAGACCCGCTACCGGCAATCGCTCCATCGACCCACTTGTCGCCACCGAGTGCATCATATTTTTCAGCGAGAACTTTGACCGCCGCAGCCTCACCGCCAGATGTCCACCAATGCGTAACTTCAAGATTGGCCGACGAAGCTGTATCTGCCATTGTCAACGCTGTCATAACCAGACAAGCGGATGTGGCGAGAAGCTTTGCTCTTTCAATTAACATTTCATATCCTCCCAAATCTGAAACGTTACAGATATGGTATTCGAAACAATCTCTCTTGCAAGTATTTAATTTCCAACGGACAGAATTCCACGCTTGCGTGGAGATTAACTAATTGAATCTCCCTTATTTTTCCTTGATATATTTTTGATTGTGAGAGCATCAGCCTGTGTTTTTCCTCATGACCAACTCAGCATAGAACACACATTTAGAAAGAATCTGTAACGTTACAGATTGCGTAAGCCGCAAACAAAAAGGACGCCCGCGAGGACGTCCTTTCGCTTTTCGAAATAGACTTAAATCAGGCAGCCTTGTTCAAAAGGCCATGCGGATCGAGCACGAATTTCTTCGCAGCACCCTGATCGAAGCTTTCATAGCCCTTCGCTGCATCCTCAAGTGAAATGACCTGAGCGTTTACGATTTCGGCGATATTCAAGCGCCCATGAAGGATCGCTTGCATCAACTGACGATTATACTTCAAAACGGGGGTCTGTCCGGTATGGAACGACTGCGCCTTGGCCCAACCGAGGCCGAACCGCAGCGAAAGACTACCTTGTTTCGCAGCTTTATCGACGGCGCCCGGATCTTCGGTGACATAAAGTCCCGGAATACCGATTGCTCCGGCTGGACGAGTTATCTCCATCATCTGGTTCAACACGATTGCCGGTTGCTCACCGCCACTATGTCCCCGCGCCTCGAAACCGACGGCATCGATCGCGCTGTCGACTTCATTGCTGCCTGTGACCTCAGCAATCATATCGCCAAGGCGGTCGCTTGCCGAAAGATCGATAGGTTCGAAGCCAACTTTTCGAGCGTGATCGAGGCGCTCTTTGTTGAAATCGCCAATCATGACAACCGCAGCGCCCAGAATACGTGCTGAAGCAGCAGCGGCAAGACCGACCGGTCCCGCGCCTGCGACATACACAACGGAACCAACCCCGACGCCGGCCTTGACCGCGCCATGGAAGCCCGTCGGCAGGATGTCGGAAAGCATGGTCAAGTCGCGGATTTTTTCCATCGCCTGTTCACGATCAGGAAACTTGAGCAGATTGAAATCAGCGTAGGGCACCATGACGTAGCGTGCCTGCCCGCCAATCCACCCGCCCATGTCAACATATCCATAAGCGCCACCAGCACGCGATGGATTGACCGTCAGGCAGACACCAGTGTCCTGGGATTTACAGCAGCGGCAGCGTCCACAAGCAACGTTGAACGGCACCGAGACGATATCGCCCACGTCGAGCATCTCGACATCGCTGCCCTTCTCTATGATTTCGCCCGTGATTTCATGACCCAACACAAGGCCGGGCATCGCAGTGGTGCGTCCTCGAACCATATGCTGGTCGGAACCACAAATATTGGTCGAGATTACTTTCAGTATGACGGCATGCCCCAGCTTCCTCCCATCAGGTGCCGCCAACGCTGGATCTTCAATATCGCGTACTTCGACTGTCCCGGGCCGCAAATAAACGACACCACGGTTCTTGCTCATGTCTACCTCCTCCAGGTCGAACAACACTGACAGATTTCAAGCAATGCAATGATCGATAGTTTCCGGGCATGAATTGAAAATGCCCGTTTCACGGAGGTTACAGACTGACAGCGAGCTGTTCAGTCTCAATCGCGACACGTCTCATTCAAATTGACCGTGGGAGAATGAAGGTCGCACCGTCAATATACAGAAGGCTTCACGTTCTCCCCACCTTCATCAAAAATGAAAGCAGAGCCGACTATGCGCACGTTGCGGTCGGTTATGGGTGCGAAAGACGCAGTTGAAACACTGACAACATCGTTACGCGCGGGACGCGTATCCGGCATGGGAACAACCACATTCTTGAGTGCTCGACCGCCTCTGTTATTGGCGCGCAACTCGCTGATCTTGCCGATATAGCCAGCCCAATCACATTTCTGGAATTCGCTGCTACCCTGATAATTGTAGGCAGTGGGCAACTCGATATAGGGTTTGCCATTCGAGACTGACACCATATCGGCTGTCTCACCGTTCGGGTCGTTCAGAACATAGAGATCGACATTCTGCCCCTGACAGATGAACCGGCATTGTGCCATCGTTTCCGCCACATTGTCAGATTTCTGAAATTGAGAATGCGGGGTGGGAAACAGATAGCCATCCGACAAACGAACACAGTAAGTCAAAGCGCCTTTGATGCCGTTCGGCACCCATGGTTTGCTGTTCGTTGCAACCGCCGACATCTTTGGTCGATCAAGCTTCACCTTTGTGGTTTGACTGGCACCGGGCTGCTCACCACAAGAACGGGAAGAAAGCGAACTGGACGAAAGCTGCCGCTGTATTTCAGCTATTCGCTGCGAAAGATCGCGACAAGGATTGAAAAAACCACCGCGCTCGTCCCCGCCCTTGCAACCTCGACTGCGTTCCAGCGCGCGCAGTGCCGAAAGCTGGCGCTGCGTCATCATATCCGCAGCACCGGCTGCTCGCGTACAAGACGCGGCAGCCAATTGCGGAAAACAAAGCAGTCCAGTCAAAAGAAGCAAGGCGAAAGATTTTGCCACCACAACACCTTTGAAACCCATAACTTTTGATGATTACCTCACCGACAAGAGCTGTCGAGGTGCTTCCAATTCTGAACCTTCGCGTTTGGAGTTCAGCACTTCATCAGGATTCATTTCTGATACCAGAGCAGCTAATGCCAACCGCAGATAGAGAGGCGCGTCTGTGCGATCTATCGCCTTCAGCGCAACTCGCGAGATACCGAGAGAGTGCGCCAACTCTTGCTCGGAAGTGTTCAGGGATGCACATATTCTCGCGAGCTTTTCGTATGCACGTCTACCCATTGTCGTTGTTCCCTCCTCTGAAATCTGGCGATTGATTTCGATCGCCATTGTTTTTACCATTTTACGTTCAGCCCCAAATTGCCTTCCCATATCCGGCTGCGCTCCCCGCCAAGATTGGTCGTATAATCAGCTGTCGCAAACAGACTGGCTTTCTCGGTGATATCCAAGGTCAGTCCGCCACCCAGTTCCAGCGACGTACCTTTGAGATCGGTCACAATCGGATCAGTGGCAAAACGCACAGTCTGATCCGACGAAAAATTCTGCCATAGATTGGCTTTCAGATACGGTCGCAATTTTCCGACCGATGTTTCCTGCCTGCCTTGCAGTCTGAACCCGATCCGCCCCGTCCAAGCATCATTTGTATCAAACTCTACCGAAGAATATCGATCCGCCTGATCGTCGAGCGAAAGGCGCTGCCATATCAATTGCGCCTGCGGTTCCAGTGTCCAGTTTTCGCTCAGGGCAACAGGATAGCCCCCTTCGAGCGAAGCCGTAACCCCTTGCCCGTCGAGATCGATACTCTGGCCCGCATTCGAGGCTGCATCACCACCGAACCAGGTTCCCATAAGTATAGCGTCAAGATACCAGCCCTGTGGCCCGATATGAGTCCAGTACCCACCGAAACTTGTACCTGTAACTTCGAGATCACCAACTGCGAGATCATTCCAGCCGAGCGCTTGCCCGGTAATGTCACCTGTTGCGCGGGAATAGCCGAAGAACAGGCCGAAACGGTCAGAATGTCCGCCACCCGTTTCGCGACCAAGAATATCCTGTCCCGCCTGAATACCAAAGAGCTTTCCATCGAGGCCCGGTGCAATTGTCCCCCGCCATTTCATGTCGACGTCCTGCCCGAAGACTCTGCCCCAGCTCGCAGGCAGATAGCCGGCGGTGTCCAGCAAATCCTGCTCACCGCGACGCTCATGAAACGTACCGAGCGTGGAAAGTGCCAGATGGTGTGCCACTGGCGGCAAAGCCGAATAGACTGGCACTTCCACACGATAAAGCGGCACTACGTCGCCCTGAACCCGTGTAGCTCCCGGAGAAGGCGGAACTGCTCCATCAAATGGAAGGCCAACCTCGTGCTGCTGCCCTATCGCATTATTCGGGGGATGAGGCGCTTCTGCCGAATCTGGCGGTGGCGGAGCTTCAGGAGCGATGGCACCTTCAGTCACCGGAGTTTCTGTGTCCGGATCGGCTGGCAAGGTTGCTGGCGGCTGCTCAAGTGCAGGGGGTGGAGCAGTCGTTTCAGGTTCTTCCGGTGTAACGGAAGTTCCGCCTGTCGAGGCAGGCGGTTCACTTCCATGAACCAATGTGGATCTCAGATACCAGTTCTCAGTCGTATTCGCCGATACACCGCCCTTGAACAGAAAGTATTCGTAAGCGCCGGCAGCCGCACGACCATTCAAAGAAAATGCGTTCTGGTTAGTCGAGGCACCATTCAACGCCTGCACAACCATGATACCGTCGGCATTCGTCGCAGCGCCTGCGCCACCAACATTCGTGACGGCGATGCTTGTATTACCCGATGCAACGCCCGCATCAATCACAAGCTTGTCCGAAGGTGCGCTGTCGGAAGCGAGTACTGTGTCTACGAACAGAAGACCGTTCTGGCCGTCATAGTTGCCCTTGATCGTAAATGTGTCAGCGACGCTGGTTCCGCCATTGGTCAAATCAATGCGCCCGGCATTAAAAACATTGGCCAGTTGTCCTGCCGCGAACGGATTTACACCGCCCTTTGCCGCACCGCCATAGACCGTACTCGTCGCGTCTATGTTGAGCACCCCTGTCCCTGTTCCGGCGTCGCCCAACGTGAGAGCGCTATCGAAAAGAAGACGTGTATCATCGGTAAGATTGATCGTTTCCCAGCTATCAAAACGGGCGACTTTTCCCGTCTTTACATTATTGAACGTGAGAACATCGGTCCCCGCACCACCGGTAAGCTGTTTGGTTGCGCCAATATTGGCATCCGTGAGGTTGGTGAGAATTGCGGTATCATTATCCGGGCCGAGATCAATCGCCCCATAGATTATACCGCCGCCGTTCCAAGAGAACTGATCGTTACCGAAACCAAGCAGGACGTCGCCCGCAACTGTTCCGCCCGTCATGGTGACACTGTCGGTTCCGCTACTGATACTTATGTTGCCGCCAATCATGCCGCCCGAAACGATAATCGTATCGTTGCCAAGCCCTGCAATAAGATTGCGGTCAATGGTTCCGCCAGACATATTGAAATAGTTATTGTCGAGCTTGAGATTGACACGTCCGATACGCCCATCAGTCACCACGGCATAGTCACCGTCGTCAAAGGCATCGACGATACGCCCGCCCGACATGAAAAAACGGTCGTAACCATTGCCCTGATTGAGCGAACCAATCTCGCCGCCCGTTATGCGGAATTCGTCAATATCGTTTCCTTGACGAACGTTGCCCGTGACATTTCCACCCGTAATGAGGAAACTGTTGAGACCGTCACCCTGATTGACATTCCCCACGATCGAACCGGAATGGACTTCCACACGATCAACGCCGGAGCCGAAGACAACATCCCCGCTTATGGTTCCTGCTCCTCCAGATGGCAAAAGCAATGTGTTGTTGCCGCCAGTATCGGCAAGGCCACCGGAAGATGTGCCGCTATCGCAGATGAATGTGTCATCGCCGAGCGTTGGAGAGAACGAACATGCAGCCAAGGAAGGGGTGCCGTGCAGCAAGGCGGCGCCCAAAGAAATCAGCGCCGTACTCGATAAAAAATGAAACGCGCTAAAGCCAACGCTGCGACGATGCATTGAAACCCCTCAGTTACTAGCAATGCATTACTCGTAACAATAGAAGGGCATTTTCTTTCATTAGGCAACGCAAAATATCAGATGGAAAATAAAACTACTTCTGTAAAACCAAGGATAATCAAACAAATAAAACAACCGCGTGGAACGCCTCAATATGGAGCATATTCATGCTGAGTAAACCGCTATCGCATATACTTACACCTATAAGGTATTAATTTTATTAGAAAATTTGTCAAAATCCCCCTGAATAGGGGAATATGCGGGGACATAAAAACAGCCACCAATGATTGATTTATCAGGTAAGAAGCAATCTACAATTGTATGAAGTCGAAGATTTCACATTGAGATAGGCATTAACTTTGTCGGAAAAAAGTACATGCAACGCGGCTCTCCACTATACGCCTGACGCGACATAGGGAAGCAAATTGATTGAATCTGAAAATCAGTAAAGAATCGCGGTGTGATAAGCGCAACGTCTTTGCAAACAAAAACATCTGACTTGATTTCAACCAGGCCAGACAAACCACACTGAAGTTATTTTTCAGCTTCTAGAAATCGTCCCTATGCCGGATCGATTGCAGATAGGCATAGGCAGTACCCAAAAGCACTGGCACGATTACCAAAGCGGTCCAGAATAGAATATTGCTCATCTCTGCCCTCCCTCCCATGGTGCGTAGCGATGTGCATCCTGCATCTCTGCAGCTTCTATTCTAACACGTAAAAGCGCCGCTTGTTCCATATTCTTAATAGGAGGTTAACAGTCCCCGCTATTCTGTTGGGCAAATATTGCGACAAGCCAATCGATGAATACCCTCACGCGTGGAGAAAGCTGCCGATCGCGTGGATATACAACGGATACAGGTGACGGGCTTGGAGGATAAGCAGTGAGTATCGACACCAATTTTCCACCAGCGATATGTTTCATCGCGTGATAACGGGGTATCTGGATAATGCCGAGCCCCAAGCAGGCATTGGCTGTATAGCTTTCAGCGGCATTGACCGTTACAGGCGCTGGAATCGTGACTGTCCGTAACCTGCCTTCGACCATAAATTCCAATGGCATAGGCGCAATACTACCGCTGGTCCTGAAACCGATCATCCGATGACCAACGGCCAGATCATCTGGATGTTTGGGATGTCCAAATCGCGCGATATAAGAAGGGGATGCAACGGTGATTTCTTCCAGCGTCGTAACACGCCGGGCAATCATGTCACTATCCTGCAATGCGCCGACGCGCAGTACGCAATCAATACCTTCCCGAACCGGGTCAACGAACCTGTCCCCCTCGGTCATATAGAATTCAATCTCCGGATACTTCTCCAGAAAGGCTGGTAACTCCGGCAGGAGAAAATGACGCGCAAGCGTCCCCTGCACTTCTACGCGCAGCAAGCCTCTGGGTGTTGCCCCCGAAAATCCGCCTTCTGCATCTTCAACACTGGCGATAATTTCTATGCAGCGCTGATAATATGCCTGACCGTCAAGCGTCGGATTGACATGACGTGTGGTTCGCAGAAACATCTGTGCGCCCAAGCGCTTTTCAAGCTGCTTGATCGCGTCCGTAACCGTTGAACGGGGTATCCCGAGATCTTCCGCCGCCAGAGTGAAACTGCGCCGTTCCATTACGCGGGTGAACACCCGCATCGCGTCAAATCTGTCCATCTCACTGTTCGGTATTTTCGGATAGTGATGACAAATAATGCCCGATTAAGCGGATGCAGAAAAGTGCAATCTTGCTGTGGGTTGCACAAAATCAAATCACGCGAACGGAGAGGACAATGTCCAATACGAAAAGCAAGGTTGTCATCGTCACTGGAGCATCGCGCGGTATCGGCGCGGCTATTGCCGAAAGGCTGGGCCGCGATGGCTTTATCGTTATCGTCAATTATGCAGGCAATGCCGCTCTTGCTGATGCAGTGGTTAGCAAAATCGAGGCTTCCGGCGGCATTGCGCGAGCAGCACAGGCAGATGTTTCCGATCCCGCCGCAGTAAAGAGAATGTTCGATGCTGCCGAAGACGTGTTCGGCGGCGTAGATGTTCTCGTCAACAATGCCGGGATTATGGCCCTCTCACCTATTGCCAAGACTGAAGACGCTGATTTCGATAATCTTGTCGCAGTCAACCTCAAGGGCACCTTCAATACCATGCGGGAGGCCGGAAAACGTCTTCGCGACAATGGGCGTATCATCAATTTTTCCACTACCGTCGTTGGCTTGAAACTGGAAAATTACGGTATCTACGCCGCAACCAAGGCCGCAGTTGAAATGTTGACAGCCATCATGGCCAAGGAAATGCGCGGGCGAAACATAACCGTCAATGCCATTGCGCCCGGCCCCACGGCGACCGATCTTTTTCTGGATGGAAAGTCTGAAGAACTGATCGCGCGCATGGCCAAAATGAGCCCGCTTGAACGTCTCGGCACACCGGAAGATATCGCGGCGGTAGTCGCATTCCTGGCTGGACCGGATGGCGGCTGGGTAAACGGCCAGACATTGCGTGCCAATGGCGGTGTCATCTGAAGTACTGGCTACGTTCTGCGATGCACGTATTATCTCGCAGAACGCACTTTCCCCTAGAGTTATCCTAATAGTTGTAGATATCCCCTATTCGCCTTGACAGTTTGTCGCGGTGAGGCTTCACATGAGCCGAATTCTTTTTGCCTTTTCTAATAGAATTAGAAATGGCACCGGTCGTCGTGAGGGGATGCAAATGCGTATTGGTTTCAACCGGCTTTTATCGGCTTTTGCGGTCGCAGCCTGTCTGTCGGCAGTTCCATACACGACACAGGCTGCCGAAACCCGGCGGATAGAGATTACCAAAGATAGTTATTATTTCGGCTTCGACTTGCGTACGGAGAAGAATGTTTCGCTCGACCAGTGCAAAAGCATTTGTCTGGGCGACAATGCATGCCTCGCCTTCACCTATAATCCGAAGGTGAAATGGTGCTTCTTGAAATCTGATTTCAACAAGCTCAATCAGTCCGTTGGCTCCATTGCGGGCAAGGTCGTAACGCAATCCGCAGCCGCGCGTGAAGTTGAAGATATCGGTGCCCCACCCAGCATCTCGTTCTTTGCCACCAATCTGGTTGATGAAGCCCGCCGTCTGAAGCGCGAAATCAGCGGCCTTGAAAGCTCTGACAGCCTGCGCGATCTGAGCAATGAAGCAGGCGCTGCTGGGATGAATGGCGATCCGCGCACGGCAATGGAAAAGTTCCGACTGGCTGCCAGCATGTCGCCGGACGAAAGCGAAATCTGGGCCGGATATGCACTGTCAGCGCTTGCGGCCGAGCCGTCCAATGGTCAGGAACGCTCCAAATTCCAGCGCGATGCGACGTCAGCCTCGTGGTTTGCCTACCAGACCTCACGCACCAAGGATGAGCGCGCGCAAGCGCTTGCCGTCATGGCGCAGGCACTCGAAAAGCGCGATGCATCGCGCCCGGCCTTGCAGGCTTATGAAGCGAGCCTTGATCTTGTCAATTCCGCATCCGTTCGTGACGCCTATGAAGATCTGAAGGCCCGCAAAGGCTTCCGCATCGTCAATAATACGGTCGATAATGATAATGCCGTGCCGCGCATCTGCGCGCAGTTCTCCGAAGAACTGGTGAAAAGCGGTGTCGATTATTCGAGCTTCGTTACACTCGATAATGGCGCGCCAAAAGCCGTTGACGCCAAGGACCGCCAGATTTGCGTCGAGGGTCTGGAACATGGCCGCAATTATACGGTGACTTTTCGTCAGGGTCTGCCATCGGCTGTTGGCGAAGTGCTGCCAGCTCCGGTCAATCTTTCGATCTATGTGCAGGACCGCGCGCCATCGGTGCGCTTTACCGGCGACAGCTTTGTGCTGCCCGCGAAAGCCCGTCGCGGCATTCCGCTGGTCAGCGTCAATTTGAGCACAGCCAAGGTCAAGCTCTACCGCGTCGGCGACCGTTCGCTGGCACAGCTTCTGTCCGGCTATCAGTTCCTGCGCCAGTTGGACAGCTACGACATCAGCACGGTTTCCGATCAGATGGGTGCGCCTGTCTGGGAAGGTGAGATCGAGGTTGCAGGCAATGAGCTGAACAAGGAAGCAACGACCAGTTTCCCGGTTGATGAAGCACTGCCGGAACGCAAGCCCGGCGTCTATGTGCTGACCGCTGAACCTCTGGTTCAGAAGTCCGATGATGAATATGGCACCAAGGCAACGCAGTGGTTTGTCGTTTCCGACATCGGCCTTTCGACCTATACCGGACAGGACGGCATCAACGTGTTTGCCCGTTCGCTGGAAAGCGCAGAGCCGCTTAAAGGCGTGAAGCTGACGCTGCTTGCACGCAACAATGAAGTGCTGGGCGAAGCGACCACCGACAGCGATGGCCGGGCGACGTTTACGCCGGGACTGACACGCGGCACAGACGGCATGGTGCCAGCGGTGCTGATGGCCAGTAGCGATGATGAGGATTTCACATTCCTCGATATGGCGCGCGCCGGTTTCGATCTTTCCGATCGTGGTGTGACCGGCCGTGCCGTGCCGAAAGCGCTTGATCTTTATGCATGGACAGAGCGCGGTATCTACCGTGCGGGCGAAGTTGTGCATGTAGGCGCGCTTGCGCGTGACGACACCGCAACCGCAATTGATGATCTACCGCTCACCTTCATCTTTACGCGTCCCGATGGCGTGGAAGATCGCCGTCTTGTTTCCGATAGCAAACTGGCCGGTGGTCATGCCATCGACCTGACCTTGCCGTCGAACGCCATGCGCGGCACCTGGAACGTTTCGGTCTATACCGATCCCAAGCAGCCAGCGATTGCCGCGCAGATGTTCCTGGTTGAAGATTTCGTGCCGGACCGGATCGAGTTCGATCTGACGTCTGACAAGCCGGAAATCGCTGTTGGCGAAACCGCCAATATCACCGTGGACGGTCGTTTCCTCTATGGTGCGCCTGCCGCCGGTCTTGCGCTTGAAGGCGAAGTCACGCTTTCGACCAAGCGTCAGTGGGACCGCTTCAGGGGCTATTATTTCGGCCTCGCCGATGAAGAACAGGGCGAAGCCACGCGTCTGCCGCTCGATGGCCTGTCAAAAGTCGATGACAATGGCAAGGCGACTTTCCCGGTTACAGTCGATGAAATGCCGTCAACGACGCGTCTCGTAAATGCAGCCGTGACCGTTCGTATGCGCGAAACCGGTGGTCGTGCGGTTGAGCGTAAGATCGATGTGGCCATTCAGCCGGAAACCGATCTCATCGGCATTCGCCCGGATTTTGCTGGCGATGAAGTTCCGCAGGGTGGAACTGCAAAGTTCAGCCTGATCGCCTCTGACAGCAAGGGTGATCGCAAGGCGCTTGATGGCGCACAATGGTCGCTGGTCAAGATCGAGCGTAATTATCAGTGGTATCGCAGTGGCAACAGCTGGAACTACGAACCAGTGACTTTCACCAAGGCGATTGCCAACGGCAAGATTGACCTTACAACCGATAGCGAGGCTGAAATCAGTCTGCCGGTCGATTGGGGCCGTTACCGTCTGGAAATCGAAACAGCTGATGCTTCCGGCCCGGCCACAAGCTATGAATTCGATGCAGGCTGGTTTGTCAGCTCAACCTCGACCGAAACGCCGGACGGGCTCGAAATCGCGCTCGACAAGGAACATTATGCGGCAGGTGACACGGCAGAACTGAAAGTGTCCCCACGTTTTGCCGGTGAGCTGCTCATCACCATTGGTGCGGAAAAGCTGCTTAAGACAATCACCACAAGCGTGCCGGAAGGTGGCACGACCATCGATATTCCGGTGGGTGAGGATTGGGGTGCAGGCGCCTATGTTACGGCAACGCTGTTCCGACCGGGTGAGGCTATTGAAAGCCGTATGCCAGCGCGTGCGATTGGTCTTAAATGGCTGAAGGTCGATCCTGCCGACAAGCAGCTTGCAGTCAAGCTGACCCCGCCTGAAAAGATCACGCCGCGTTCCACACTTTCCATCCCGGTTTCGGTTGAAAATGCGGGTGGCGAACAGGCCTATGTCATGGTCGCGGCAGTCGATGTCGGCATTCTTAATCTGACACGCTATCAGCCGCCGAACCCTGAAAGCTGGTTCTTCGGCCAGCGTCAGCTGGGCCTTGAAATGCGCGATATGTATGGCCGCCTGATCGATGGTTCGCTCGGCGTCACCGGCAAGCTGCGCACAGGTGGCGATGGTGGCAATATGGCAGCGGAAGGCAGTCCGCCCACCGAAAAGTTGGTTGCGCTGTTCTCCGGTCCGGTTGAACTGGATAGCGACGGTAAGGCAACTATCACTTTCGACATACCGCAGTTCAACGGCACCGCGCGCGTCATGGCGGTGGCATGGACCAAGAAGGCTGTTGGCCATGCGGTAACTGATGTCATCATCCGCGATCCTGTGGTCATCACCGCGGGTCTGCCACGCTTCATGGCCCCTGGTGATCAGGCCAATATCCGCTTCGATATTGCCAATACGGATGCACCAGACGGCGATTATCGTGTGAGCCTTGAGACTACCGATAATCTCGGTGTTGAGGTTGGCTCCTACCCTGAAAGCATTGCGCTTAAAGGTGGCAAACGACAGTCGATCACCGTTCCACTCAATGCTGTGGCCACGGGTGCGGGTGGTGTGACGATCCGGCTTTCCAACGATGCAGGCCTCAATGTTGAACAGGCTTTGGCATTGCCGGTGCGTCCGGTCGATCTGCCGGTCACGAGCCGCCATGTCGTCAATCTCACGGCCAATGGCGGAAGTGTGCGGGTAGATGGCGGACTTCTGTCTGAAAGCCTGCTTGATGGTGCTTTTGTCAGCGTTGGTGTGACTCGAAGTGCCGCATTTGATGTGCCAGCTTTGTTGATGGCGCTCGACCGCTATCCTTATGGCTGCACAGAGCAGACCACCAGCCGCGCACTGCCGCTGCTTTATTTGAGCGAAATGGCTGCAGGTACGGAAGCGGCAGCCAATCTTGCGAGTTCAAGTCTGGAAAGTCAGGAAGAACTTAAAAAGCGCGTACAGGATTCCATCTTCCGCGTGCTCAACAACCAGTCTTCAAGCGGTTCGTTTGGCCTCTGGTCGCCGGGATCGGGTGATCTCTGGATGGACGCCTATGTGACCGACTTCCTGACGCGTGCCCGCGAAAAAGGCTATGACGTGCCGCAGCAGGCGATGCTGTCCGCACTTTCTAATCTGCAAAATGCGCTCGGCTATACCACCGACGTCAAGGAACGCGGCAACGACATTGCCTATGCGCTCTATGTTTTGGCACGCAACAAGAAGGCTTCTGTTGGCGATCTGCGTTACTTTGCCGATACCCAGCTTGAAAACTTTGCAAGCCCGATGGCTGTTGCCCAGCTTGGTGCAGCATTAGCGCTTTATGGTGATCAGCCGCGTTCGGAACGCGTGTTCAATGCGTCGCTCCAGCTCGCAACCAGCCAGTCCAGCTACGACTATAATCGCTCCGATTATGGTTCGCCGCTGCGTGATGGCGCGGCAATGCTGGCTCTTGCTTCGGAAACCAAGCCTGCGCCGAAAGTGCTGCCATCGTTGATTACGCTGGTCGAGTTCCAGCGCGAAAAGGCACGTTATCTCAGCACGCAGGATCAGGCATGGATGCTGCTTGCAGCACGCGGGCTTCAGGATGACAATGGCGCAATCAGCCTCGACATCAATGGCACAGCGCATCAGGGGGCGTTCTCCGAGCGTCTCAATGGTGCAGCCCTTGAAACGCTGCCGCTGGTCGTCACCAACAAGGGTCAGGGTTCGGTTGATGCGGTCGTCACGGCTGTTGCGGCACCCGCTCAGTCACTGCCTGCGGGTGGAGAAGGTTTCAACATCGAGCGCACTTATTATACGCTTGATGGCGAGCCGGCCAATGTCACCGGGGTCAATCAGAATGAGCGCTATGTTGTTGTTCTGAAAATCGACGATCTGCAGGAATGGCAGTCGCGTCTGCTTGTGACCGATCTGCTGCCAGCTGGTTTCGAGATCGACAATCCGGGTCTTGTTTCCAGTGCCGATCTTGGCAATTTCCCATGGCTTGAAAGCACACAGGCAGCGCATCTCGAATTCCGCAATGATCGTTTTGTGGCCGCTTTCGACCGCTCTGCAGGCGAGAAGAAGCCGATCACGCTCGCTTATGTGGTGCGTGCGGTGACGCCGGGTCTTTACACCCATCCGGCAGCAACGGTTGAGGATATGTATCGTCCGCAATTTGCAGCGCGCACGGCGACAAGCATGATGGAGGTGGCTGCACCGTAAGCCATGATCCCGAAAAGTGGGAACCGGTTATCGGACGCGATCATGGCCAAACAAATGAAAAGGCGTTGGAAAATAGCGATTGGCGGTGCCGCGTTTCTCGGCATCGCTGCACTCGGAACCGTGGTCGGGCTTGACTGGCTCGACCGCGCCTATCCTCCGCCTTTGCCGGAACGGCTGACCATTTCCACTGAAGTTATGGATCGCGACGGCGCTTTGCTGCGTGCCTATGCAACGCCGGACGGCTATTGGCGTTTGAATACCCGCATCGAAGATGTCGATCCGAAATTCGTGAAAATGCTGATCGCCTATGAGGACAAGCGTTTTTACGAGCATGGCGGTATTGATTTCACAGCGCTTCTTCGGGCCGCGTATCAGCTTGCAGGGAGCGGCCGTATTGTTTCCGGCGGTTCCACACTTTCCATGCAGCTTGCACGCCTTATTGAGCCCCGCGAAAGCCGCAGCTTCGGCTCGAAGTTCCGCCAGCTGGCGCGTGCAGTTCAAATTGAGCGACGGCTGAGCAAATCTGAAATTCTCGAACGTTATCTGACACTCGCGCCCTATGGCGGCAATCTGGAAGGCGTACGGTCGGCATCATTAGCCTATTTTGGCAAGGAGCCGCTG
>JACDJC010000314.1_pt1 | contig 60815 bp, 52 predicted proteins | sample 7454191 | NCBI WGS metagenome assembly JACDJC01 (sample SAMN14253291, study PRJNA609438) | sludge metagenome | isolation source: sludge after 25d culture with pyrite and EDTA | collected 2018-12-20 | reverse complement strand
TCACATCGCAGGTGGGATGGCGGGCCGCGTCCACCGGCGTTGTTACCGTCGACGACGTTTCTCGATCCCCGACGATCCGAGGGTGGTTCCGGTGGCACACCATGAGCACAGCCAGCGCGGCAACGTCGACTTCGACGGCGTGCCGGCCGTGACCGAGGGACCGCACCCGCTGTCCATGGTCTACGGCGGAGGCGGCGTGTTCGGCATCGGCTACGCCGTGGGCGTGGCGCACGGACTCGCCGCCGGCGGAGTGCCCGTCGCCGACGCCCCTGCGCTCGGCACCTCTGCGGGTTCGTGGGCGGCGGCAGCGGTCGCGCTGGGGATGACGTACGAGGACGTGGCCGACATCGATGCTCCGCCGGTGCCCAACCGGCGTCGAGGCGTGCTCGCAGAGGTCGCTCGCAGCATCTTCGACGACGCGACCCACCCCCTCGTCTCGGTGTCCGCGGTGTGCCTGCGCTCCAGGCGGCGACACATCCTCGACGGGGGCCGCTACCCGCTCGCCGACCTCGTCGCTGCGTCCTCGGCCGTACCGGGACTGCTGCCGCCTCACCGCATCGACGGACGCCTCTACATCGACGGCGGCATGTGGTCGGTCACCTCGGTCGACGCTGCCTCCGATGCCGACGAGGTGATCGTGGTGGCTCCGCTCGCGGGACCCCACATGGGCCCCATCGGCCGCAGCGCGGGGTTCCTGCTCGAGCGGGAGTTGCGCACGTGGCAGCGGCGCCATCCCGGCCGGCGGATCACCCTGATCCGACCCGGACGCGAGGCCGCAGCTCACGCGGGTCGCAGCCCGTTGAGCCTGTTCGACAGCGACCGTGCAAAGGCCGTGTACCCGCTGGCCCTCGAGCAGGGTCTCCGTTGGGCCGAACGCCTCCGAGCCGACGTCTTGGCCTGATCCGGTTCTCCCGGCCGTGTCCTCGTCGTCGGAGGCCGACGGCTCGCCGGTGGACACCCGGCGAGCCGACCCGGGCCCCTCGTACGCTTCGTCCATGGCACAGGGGCGAACGGACGCACCAGGAACAGAGTCGGGCCCGCTGAGCAGCGAGGACGCCACGCTGCTGTGCGCGACGACGCGGGAGGCACAGCTCCAGATCGGAGCGCTGTGCATCTTCGAGGGCGCACCGCTGCGCGGTCCGGACGGCAAGCTCCTGGTCGACGAGCTCCGATGCCACGTCATGTCTCGACTGCACCGCCTGCCGCGATTCCGCCAGCGGATCCAGCCCGTGCCCCTCGACGTGTCCCGGCCCGTCTGGATCGACGACGCGGACTTCGACCTCGACCGCCACCTGCGCACCGCGGAGCTGCCCGGTCCCGGCGGCGTCGCCGAGCTCCGACGCTTCGTCGCCGAGCTCCTCGGCCGGCCGCTCGACCCGGCGCACCCGCTGTGGGAGCTCTGGTTGATCGACGGTCTCGACGACGGCGACGTCGCCGTCCTGTTGCGCACCCACCACGTCGTCGCCGACGGCCTCTCCCTGCTGCGCGCCGCGACCGCGCTCCTGGATCTCGAGCTCGACCCACCGGCGGGCACGCCACCACCCGATTGGGAGCCGGCTGACCAGCCGGGTCCGGTCGAGCTGGCCATCAGTGGGCTCGTCGAGCGGACGCGGTGCCAGATGGGACTCGCGGCGGCAGCGGGGCGGGAGCTCCTCGACCCGCGCCGCGTGCTCCAGCTCGGCCGGACGGTGGCCACCACTGTGCTCTCGCCGCCCCGACCCGCACCTCGGGTCGCGTTGACCGGCCGCGTCGGACAACGGCGGGACTTCCTGTGGACCCAGCTGCCGCTCGACGGGCTGCGCACGACGGCCCACGCGGAAGGGGTCACCCTGAACGACGTCGTGCTGGGCGCCGTCGCCGGGGCGCTACGACAGCTGCCGGGGACCGGAGTCGCAACCGAGCGCGCCGACGACCCGCCCAAGGTGCTCGTCCCGGTGGGCGATGTCGGCGACGGCGACGCCGGCAACACGTTCTCGTTCGTGGTGGCCGCTCTGCCGGTGCACCTCGGCGAACCACTGGCAACGCTGCACGCCATCCACGACGAGATGCAGACCCGCAAGGAGTCCCGGCAGTCGATCGAGCTCCAGTCGTTGTTCTCCGCGGTGGACCTCGTGCCCATCGCGTTGCTCCGGCGCGTGGCCCCGGGGCTGCTCTCCCGCCAACCCTTCGTGAACCTCGTGGTCACGAACCTGCCCGGTTCGCCGGTACCGCTCTACCTGCGAGGCGCCCGACTGCGACAGCTGCAGCCGATCGTCACCGGGGTCGGCAACATCGCCTGCATCATCGGCGTCCTGTCGTACTGCGGGCAGCTGGGTGTGGGCATCACCGTCGACCCCGACGTCGTGACCGACGCCGACGAACTGCTGCACGCCGTGGTCGATGCGTCAGAAGACCTGATCGCCGCAGCCCGCACCTGAGCCGAGCGACCTCCGCCACCGCGCTCGGCGGCCGACGCGCCCCGCTCAGAGGAGGTCGACGTCGCTGCCCGGGGGCGCTGTCAGGTCCTCATCGGTGGCGATCGGAGCCGCACCGGCATCGAAGGCGTCGACAGCGGCACGGACGCCGGCACCGTAGGCAGGGTCGGCCTGGGTGCAGTTGTCGATGTGGCGCTGGATCGTCTCGGCGGATGCACCGGTGATGGCGCGGGCCGTGTTCTCGAACAACCGCTGCTGCTGAGCGGGAGTGAAGGTCCGGAACAGCGCACCGGGCTGACCGAAGTAGTCGTCGTCGTCCTCGCGGAAGTCGAAGCGGTCCGCGAGCGGGTCGATGCGCAGGGGCGGCTCGCGGAACTGCGGCTGCTCCTGCCAACGGCCGTAGGAGTTGGGCTCGATTCCCGGCGTCGGCTCCGAGTCCAGGCGCATCGCTCCGTCGCGGTGGTACGGGTTCGCCATCGGGCAGCCCTTGGGCTGGTTGACCGGGATCTGGTGGTGGTTCACCCCCAGGCGGTAGCGCTGCGCGTCGCCATAGGAGAACAGTCGGCCCTGGAGCATCCGGTCGGGCGAGAAGCCGATGCCGGGGACCACGTTGGCCGGGTTGAAGGCCACCTGTTCGACCTCGGCGTGGTAGTTCTCCGCGTTGCGGTTGAGCTCCCACTCCCCGACCTCGATGAGCGGGTAGTCGGCCTTCGGCCACACCTTCGTGAGGTCGAACGGGTGATACGGCACCGTCTCCGCGTCGGCCTCGGGCATCACCTGCACGAACAGCTTCCACTTGGGGAAGTCACCCCGCTCGATCGCCTCGAACAGGTCGCGCTGGCTCGACTCACGATCGCCGGCGACGATCGCTCCGGCCTGCGCGTCGGTGAGGTTCTCCAGGCCTTGCTGGCTGCGGTGGTGGAACTTCACCCAGAACCGCTCGCCGGCGTCGTTGTAGAAGCTGAACGTGTGGCTGCCGAAGCCGTTCATGTGGCGGTAGTCGGCGGGCAGACCGCGGTCCGACATCACGATGGTCACCTGGTGCAGCGCCTCGGGCAGGTTCGTCCAGAAGTCCCAGTTGTTCTCGGCGTTGCGCAGGTTGGACTTCGGGTCGCGCTTCACCGCGTGGTTCAGGTCCGGGAACTTCAGCGCGTCGCGGAAGAAGAACACCGGCGTGTTGTTGCCGACCAGGTCCCAGTTGCCCTGGTCGGTGTAGAAGCGCACGGCGAAGCCGCGGATGTCGCGTTCGGCGTCCGCCGCGCCGCGCTCCCCTGCCACCGTCGAGAAGCGCACCACCATCTCGGTCGTCGAGCCGACCTCGGCGAACACGCTCGCGGAGCTGTACCGGGTGATGTCGTTGGTCACGGTGAACGTGCCGTAGGCACCGGAGCCCTTGGCGTGCATCCGCCGTTCGGGGATCACCTCGCGGTCGAAGTGGGCGAGCTTCTCCAGGAACCACACGTCCTGGAGCAGCATGGGCCCACGAGCGCCGGCGGTCAGGCTGTTCTGGTTCTCCCAGACCGGCGCCCCCGCCACGGTGCTCAGCGGCTCGGTGTTGCCGGGATCCTGTCGGGGTCCTTCGATCGCCATGCTGACCAGCTCCCTGAACGACCCGTCGGTGCGGATCTCGTCGTGACGGACCGATCATCCCATGTGCCCTGCCACGACGTCGGTCGGACACGATCGTCGAGCGATAGTTTGTGTCGATGACGGGACCTGCACAGACCAAGTCGGGCACACGGAAGTTGGGGCTCGCGATGGCGGCGGTCGCGTTGCTCCTCACCGGTTGCTCAAGCGACGACAGCGGATCCGGCTCCACGTCGTCGACCTCGACATCGACGACGGTCGAAGACCTCTCCGACGCACCCATCGCAACGGCCACGGTGTTCCGATCCGGTGACGACGGCTACTCGACGTTCCGGATCCCGGCGGTGGTGCGCGCTGATGACGGCACCCTCGTCGCCTTCGCCGAAGCCCGAGTCACCTCGGCGGCCGACGACGGAAACGTGGACCTGGTGTCGAAGCGGTCGAGCGACGAGGGTCGTACATGGGGTGAGCTCCAGGTGGTTGCCGACTTCGACTCCAACTTCATCGGCAACCCGTCGCCGGTGGTCGACCCCGAGTCCGGCCGGATCGTGCTGCTGGCCACGTACAAGAACGCGGCGGACAAGGAGCTCCAGATCCTCAGCGGCACCGGCACCGAGACCAGCCGCGAGTTCCTGCTCACGAGCGACGACGACGGCGCGACGTGGTCGGAACCGACCGACATCACCGAGTCCGTCAAGCGTCCCGACTGGCGCTGGTACGGGGTCGGGCCCGGACACGCGTTCGTGCTCCGCAGCGGTCCCCATGCGGGTCGAATCGTCGCCCCGGCGAACCACTCCGATGCCGGAGCGAACTACGGCGCGCACCTGCTGCTCAGCGATGACGGTGGAGCGACCTGGCGAATCGGTGCGGTCGACACCCCGCAGGGTGGCCCGCTGCACCCGAACGAAGCGACCGGGGCGCAGACCTCCGACGGAACGATCGTGGTCTCCGCCCGGGACCAGGACGGCAGCGATGAGTGGCATCGGCTGCGGACCACGTCGACCGACGGCGGCGAGTCGTTCACCGCGCCGTTCAGCGATCAGGCCGGCCTGGTGACCCCAGTCGTGCAGGGATCGATGCTGTGGGTGGACTCCGCCGACGGCGAGCAGGGCGCACAGGCTGGCGGGGACGGCGACGGGATGCTCCTGTTGTCCGGACCGTCGGCGAGCACGGACCGGGTGAACCTGCGAGTGCGGACCTCGACCGACGCGGGCGTGACGTGGCAGGACGGGCTGCTCCTCCGCGACGGCCCGTCCGGGTACTCGGACCTCGTCGCCCTTCCCGGTCACGTCGTCGGGGTCCTGTACGAGACCGGCGACGCCACCGCGACCGAACGGATCGACTTCAGCACCTTCGGCGTCGATCTGCTGACGTCGTAGCTTCACCGCCATGGATGCACCCCCCGCCGATCCGTTCGTCGACCTCGACGCGTCCGCCCTGGCCGCGCTGGTCCGCGACGGCGACGCGTCGCCGTCGGAGCTGGTCGCAGCCGCGATCGCCCGCATCGAGGCGCTGAACCCGGAGATCAACGCGGTGATCACCGAGCGCTTCGACGCCGCTCGGGCCGAGGCCGCCGCATCGCTCCCAAAAGGGCCGTTCCGCGGCGTGCCGATCCTGGTGAAGGACCTCGGCGCGGCGATGGCCGGCGAGCCGCTGCACCTCGGCAACGCGCTCCTCCGCCGGATCGACCATCGGGCCAGCGAGGACAGCTACCTGGTCAAGCGGCTCAGAGCCGCGGGCTTCGTGATCCTCGGACGCACCAACACGCCCGAGTTCGGTGCCACCTGCACCACCGAGCCGTTCGCCTACGGCCCGACCCGCAACCCGTGGGACACCGGCCGTTCGGCAGGCGGTTCCTCGGGTGGGTCCGCAGCAGCGGTGGCGTCGCGGATGGTGCCGGTCGCTCACGCCTCCGACGGCGGTGGGTCGATCCGCATCCCCGCGAGCGAGTGCGGCGTGTTCGGCCTCAAGCCGTCGCGTGGACGGATCAGCCGCGGCCCCCAAGCCGGCGAGGGCTGGGCCGGCGCATCCACCGACGGGGTCGTCAGCCTGACCGTCCGCGACACGGCGGCACTCCTCGACGTGCTGTGCGGCTGGGAGCCGGGCGACCCCTACACCGCTCCCCCGCCGGCCAGGCCCTGGGTTCGCGAGCTCGACACGCAACCGGACCGGCTCCGCATCGGCGTGCACACGGAGCACCTGTTCCCAGGGCTGTCGATCGACCCCGAGGTCGTGGCCTCGGTCCGTCGGACTGCGGACCTGCTCGCCGAGCTCGGCCACGACGTGACCGAAGCGGCACCGCCGGCGCTCCTCGAGCAGGACTTCATGGTGCACTACGGCACGATCGTCTCCACAGCGATGACTCGCCAGCTTCAGGAGATCAGCCGCCTGGCGGGACGGGAGGTGACGGCCGACGACATCGAGCCGGCCAACTGGGCCAACGCCGAGAACGGCCGGTCGACCTCCGGAGTGGAGTACCTCGCCGCGCTGGAGTGGATGCACGCCCACGGTCGCCGGATGGCGTCGTGGTGGCGGGGCGGGCCAGGCGCGGGCCAAGCCGTCGCCGAGAACCCGGACGGCTTCGACCTGCTGCTCACGCCGACCATCGCCACGTTGCCACCCCCGATCGGCCACCTGACGAGGCAGCCGGGAGAGGACCCGATCGCAGCGATGATGCGCATCGTCGAGGTGATCCCGTTCACCGCCCAGTTCAACACGGCCGGCCAGCCGGCGATGTCGCTGCCGATGGGGCAGTCCGCGGACGGTCTGCCGATCGGCAGCCAGCTCGCCGCGGCCTACGGCCGCGAGGACCTGCTCCTCGGGCTCGCCGCACAGGTCGAGCGAGCCCATCCGTGGTCCGAGTGTCGACCAGCGCTTCGAGCCTGACAGCGGGGCTCGGCCCGCTGTCAGCACGCTTCGACCCACGTCCGCACCGTCGACCCGGGCATAGGGTTGCCGCCCATGACATCGCCGTCGACCGCTGATCCGAGACCGACCAACGAGCGGCTCCCGGAGGTCCACGCCTACGCGGATGAGCTGGCGCGCCTCGATGCCGTGGCGACCATCGCCGCGATCGATGCCGGGGAGCTGTCGGCCCGAGAGGTCAACGCGGCCGCGATCGAGCGGGCCCGAGCCGTCGATCCCCGGGTCGCAGCAGTCGCGTTCGAACGCTACGACGAGGCGCTGCGCAGCGTCGGCACACGACCCACCCGTCGCGGAGGGCTCGAGGGGGTGCCGACCTTCATCAAGGACATGGTGCCCGTCGCGGGTCTGCCATCGACGTGGGGTGCGGCGGCGCTGGCTGACGCACCGCCGCAGTCCCGCACCCGGGGTGTGGCACGCGACGTGGAGCGGATGGGGATGTCGATCCTCGGCACGTCGACCATGCCCGAGTGGGGGTTCGTGCCCTCCACGGAGTTCCCGGAGCGCGCCCCGACGCGCAACCCGTGGAACCCGACTCGCACCGTCGGCGGTTCGTCGGGGGGCTCTGCCGCGCTCGTCGCAGCCGGCGTCATCCCGGTCGGCCACGCCGTCGACGGCGGCGGGTCGATCCGCATCCCGGCGGCGGCAGCCGGACTGGTGGGGCTCAAGCCGAGCCTCGGGCGGCTCCGCCGCCACACGGATGAGCGGAACCTGCCCGTGTCGGTGTCGGTCGACGGCGTCGTGACCCGCACCGTGCGCGACACGGCGCGCTTCTACGCCGAGATGGAGCGGGTCGTCCGGCCCACCCACATGCCGGCCATGGGAGAGATCACCGGGCCACCCTCACGGCGGCTCCGCGTCGGTGTGCTGGGCGAGATCCCGGGGCAGGTGACGATCGACGAGCCGACACGCTCGACGCTCGACTCGACCGTCGAGCTGCTCACCGAGCTGGGCCACCACGTCGAAGAGACGACCTCGCCGGTGGACCCCGAGCAGTTCAGGGACGACTTCATCTTCTACTTCCGGTTCCTGGTGTTCTCCGCGACGAGCTCGGCGCAGTTCGTCCACGGCTCGCACTACGACAGGTCCAAGCTCACCAACTTCTCCCAGTGCATGGCCGCGTCGTTCCGAGCGCACCCGAGCAGGATCGTTGGCGTGTCGCGACGGCTGCGACGGGTCCGATCGCTGCTGGCCAGGATGCACGAGCGGTTCGATGTGGTGCTCAGCCCGACGATCGCCACGGTGCCTCCCGAGCTCGGCTACCTGGGCACCGACGTGGACTTCGAACCGCTGCTGTCACGCATCGCCGCGTGGATGCCCTACACGCCGCTCGCCAACGCCGGCGGCACGCCCGCGATCACGCTGCCGATGGGTTTCGACGACGCCACCCACCAGCCGGTCGGCGCCATGCTCTCGACGGCGTTCGGCGCCGACGCGCTGCTCGTGCAGCTCGGGATCGAGCTCGAGGCGGCGCGTCCCTGGGACCTCGCACTGCTGCGATGACGGCCACACCGTCGAGGCAGCGGCTCGGCCGCAGCACCTACGTGTTGTCGCTCGAGTCGATCGTCGAGGACACGGCGTCGGAGATCCGGACGGCGTCGACGTGCAGGTCGGCGAGGAGGCCCCGGACGCGGCGTTCGATCTCGTCGCGGATCGAGCGGACCTCGTCGAGCTCCCGGCCCGCAGGGTCGTCGAGCTCCCAGTCCTCGTAGCGCTTCGCCGGGAAGTAGGGGCACGAATCCCCGCAGCCCATGGTCACGACGACATCTGCGGCCTGGACGACCTCATCGGTCCACCGCTTGGGGAGCTCGGCAGAGATGTCGATGCCGACCTCTGCCATCGCTGCGACGGCGCTGGGGTTGACCTCGTTCCCCGGCTCGGAACCGCCGGACCAGGCGACGGCACGCCCGGCAGCGAGCTGGTGGAACCATCCGAGCGCCATCTGGGACCGGCCCGCGTTGTGGACGCAGAGGAACAGCACGGTGGGCACTCGTTCCGCACGGGCAGGCGCTGCGTTCATGGTGGTCGCGATCGTGGGTTCGGCTGCGGTCACGGTGGGGCTCCTGTTCCGGTGTCGTGGGGGACCACGACGTCGTCGGGGTCGAGTCTCGGGTGCAGGTAGAGCGACACGGCGAGCGCGAGCGCCCCACCGACGAACTGGCAGGCGATGAACGCCGGGACCGACGAGGGAGCGATGCCGGCGAACGTGTCGGTGAGGGTGCGGCCGATGGTCACCGCCGGGTTGGCGAAGCTCGTCGACGATGTGAACCAGTAGGCCGCGGTGATGTAGGCGGCGACGGCGAACGGGGCGAGCGCGGCACGGCCGGCTCGGGCGAGACCGAGGATGACGACGACCAGTCCGAACGCTGCGACGATTTCGCCGAGCCAGATCCCCGATGATGCCCGGGTCGTCTCCGAGACGGCGACGGGGCCGAGGTCGAACATGACGTTCGCGGCGATGCAGCCGGCGCACGCCCCGACGACCTGGGCCGAGACGTAGGCCGATGCGGCAGCGACGTCGAGGCCGCCGAGGGACCAGTCGATCACCGACACGACCGGGTTGAAGTGGGCCCCCGACACGGACCCGAACGCCAGGATGAGGGCGACGAGCCCGGCACCGGTCGCGATCGAGCTCTCGAGGAGCTGGACTCCGGGGTCACCTGGCGAGAGTCGCTGGGCGGCGATTCCGGAGCCGACCACGACGGCGACGAGGAGTCCAGTGCCGAGACCCTCGGCCAACGCCTGGCGGCCGAGGGTGCCGGTCGTGACGCTCACCTCAGCAGCAGCCAGTGGTGGGTCCGGGCTCGGCGCCACCACTCGCCACGGAGGAGCCGACGGCGACCGGAGCGCAGCACTGTCCGTCGCCGTCGACGCTGTTGGTCATCTGATCGGCGTCACCGGTCTTCACGTACCACTCCCAGGGAGCACCGTCGGGATCGTTCACCCAGGTCTCGGTCTTGAGCGCGTAGCAGCACGTGGTGTCGTCGACCCCGGTCGTCGCCACACCATCCGCGGACAGCCGACGCTCCGCATCGACGACCTGGTCGGCCGATTCGACCTCGACGCCGAGGTGGTTCAAGGTCCCGCCGTCGTCGCCTTCGATCAGCACCAGCTTCAGCGGCGGGTCCGCGATGGCGAAGTTGGCGTAGCCGGGCCGGCGCTTGTTCACCTCGGTGGCGAAGAGCTTCGAGTAGAACTCGACCGCCTCATCGAGGTCGGACACGTTGAGAGCGAGCTGGACCCGTGGCATCAGAGGGCCTCCTTCGGTAGATTCATGAACGTCGATGCATCCACCATCGCGAATACATCGACACTTGTCAATCTGTTTCGGAGCTCCGCATGCCTGCGACCCAGATCCCTGTGCTCACCGCCGAGTGCTGCCCGTCCATCCTCGCTGCTCCCCTCGCCGAACGCGAGGCGGAGATGCTCGCCACTGCGTTCGCAGCCCTCGGCGATCCCGTGAGGCTCCGTCTGTTCTCGATGATCGCCAGTGCCGGCGAGATCTGCTCCTGCGACATGCAGGCGCCGCTCGGCAAGTCCCAGCCCACGGTGAGCCACCACACCAAGGTGCTCGCCGACGCTGGGCTCATCACCGGCGAGAAGCGCGGTCGCTGGGTCTACTGGAAGGTGGCCTCTGGCCAACCCGAGCTGCTGCGCCAGGTCCTGGCCGAATAGGGATCAGCCCTCGGCACCGATGGGAACCGGCGACGGCATGGGGCCATCGCACGAGTCGGTCGGCGCTTCGCCGGCCAGCCGGGCGTTGAGCCACGCCGCTGTCCGGTTCGCGGTGTCGGGAACGATCGCGGAGTGGTCCGCGCCGTCCACGACGAGCAGCTCGGTGACCTGACCCGTAGCGCACAGTCGCTGGTAGAGGTCACGGACGCGTTCGATCACGACGCGATCGTCGGTGGTCCCCGACACCAGGAACAGCGGTGCGTCGACCGCGACGCTGCCGACGTCGTTCGGCAGCAGGACCGAACGGGCGGGCTCCGTCTGGCGAGGGTCGGCGGTGAACAGCTTCCCCTCGATGGCCAGCGGGATCAGGTCATCGGTGATCTGATCGAGGCAACCGGAGTGCAGCACCTCCGATGCGGCGGCCATCTCGGCGGTGACGTAGTCCTCGACGGTGATCTCGGGATGCTCGCCAGCCCCGCCGTAGAGGCTCATGACGGTGAGGATGCCGGTGACGATCGGGTCGATGCCCCCATAGATCCGGTCGAGCATGGACGCGGGCGCCATCGCCAGGGTGCCGAGCAGGCGGAGCTCCGGCGCATAGGTCGTCGAGAGCTCGCTGGCCGAGAGCGCGCCGTGCCCACCCTGGGAGTGGCCGACCGAGAGCCAACGATCGCTGGCGTGGGCTTCGGGCAGATGCCGCACCGCCCGCACGGCGTCGAGCACGCTGTGGCCCTCGCTGGGTCTGGACAGGTAGGGGTGCAGGCGGCCGACCTCGGCCCCGAGCCCGACGTAGTCGGTCATCACCCGCACGCCGTCGACCCCCCAGGCGGGAGCTTCGGTCGCCCGTCGGGTGACCCCGCACTGCGACGCCAAGCCGACCGTGCCCGGCGCGGTGGCGACGACGGGCCGGCCGCCCTTCGGTGCCGTCGTGGTCGGGTAGGTGGCGATGGCCGTGACCGGCACGTCACGATCCGCGGCGTCGCGGGAGTGGTACATCAGCTTGACCGTCGCGACGCCGTCGGCCTCGCCGACGCGCAGCACCCGGATCAGCGAACCCGGATCTCCGGGCGGCATCGGGCTGGGCGGGCGGTAGAACTCCGCGTCGCTCCCGGTGAACCACGGAACTGCGTCGCGCTCGCCCGCCGAAGCGGTGGCCGTCGAGGTCGGTCGCTCGGAGGCTTGCTCGGACGCCGTCGATCCGCCGTCGTTCGAACACGACACCAGCGTCAGGAGCGCGACGACGCCCAGCACGCTCATCGTGAACCGATGTCGTCGAAGTCCCACACGACGTGTCATCGCCGACGAAGGTACCTGCGGCGACGAGGCCGCCGCCGCTCACCACCGGGCGCAGAGGTCCGCTTCGTCCGTCCACCCACCTTCGTTCTGGATTAGAACGACGTTCCGACGACGCAGGAGGGTGACTGCGATGGAGCTCAACCTCGCCGACCTCTTCGAGTCCGTCGCGGACTCCGTCCCCGACCGGCTCGCGATGGTCGCCGGAGAGCGTCGACTGACCTACGCGGCACTCGACGAGCGCTCCGACCGACTGGCGGACGTCCTGCGAAGGGCCGGTGTCAGCCACGGCGACTTCGTCGGGATCCAGGTTCCCAACGGCGACGAGTACATCGAGGCCATGCTCGCCTCCTTCAAGCTGCGGGCGGTCCCGGTGAACGTGAACTACCGCTACGTGGGGGCCGAACTGCGCCACCTCTATGCGGACGCCGGCCTGGTCGCACTGGTCCACCACGTCGACTTCGCCGCCCAGGTCGCCGATGCGATCGACGCGATGGCCGAGCGCAAGGCGGTCCTCACCGTCGGTCCAGGCGGGAGCTACGAACAGCTGCTCGCCACCGCGATGCCCTCCCGGTCCTACCCCCCGAGGTCCGCAGATGACCTGTACTGCGTCTACACCGGCGGGACGACCGGCCTCCCCAAGGGCGTGCTGTGGCGCCAGGAGGACATCTTCTTCGCTGCGATGGGGGGCGGAGATCCGTTCCAGTTCGGCGACCACATCTCCCGGGCCGAGGAGTTGAGGGGCCGCATCCCCGACGCCGGCCTGGTCGCGCTGCCCGTTCCGCCGTTCATGCACGCGGCCGCGCACTGGCTCGCCTTCTCGGTGTTCTTCGGAGGCGGCACCATCGTGACGCTGCCGATGGGCCACTTCGACGCACGGACCACGTGGCAGCTCGTCGCGGCGGAACGGGTCAACGTCCTCGTGGTGGTCGGCGACGCCATGGCACGACCGCTGCTCGACGTCCTGGAGGCAGGACCGGACGAGTTCGATCTCTCCTCGCTCATGGCGCTGGGATCGGGAGGGGCACTGCTCTCACCATCCACCAAGGCACGTCTGCGGCGGCTGCGACCCGACCTCGTCGTGCGCGACGCGTTCGGCTCGTCGGAGACCGGACAGCTCGGCGGCGAAGCACCTGCCGACGATCCAGACGGTCCACCCCGCCTGCGCGTCGACGAGCGGACCTCGGTGCTCGACGACGACCTCCGACACGTCGTCGCCGGATCCGGCGTCGTCGGACGCCTGGCCCGCGGCGGACGGATCCCATTGCGCTACTTGGGTGACCCCGACAAGACCGCGGCCACCTTCGTCGAGGTCGACGGCGTTCGCTGGGCCCTTCCGGGCGACCTCGCGACGATCGAGGCCGACGGGACGATCGTGGTGCTGGGTCGGTCGTCGCAGTGCATCAACACGGGCGGTGAGAAGGTCTACCCCGAAGAGGTCGAGGCGGTGCTGAAGTCCCATCCCGACGTGGCCGACACGGTGGTCGTCGGCGCCCCCGACGACACCCTGGGCCAGGCGGTGTGCGCCGTCGTGCAACCACGTCCGGGCACCGAACCGACCCTCGAGTCGCTGCGCGACGCCGCTCGGGGCAACCTGGCCGGCTACAAGCTCCCCCGCCGCGTCGTGCTCGTCGACCGCGTCGAGCGCTCGCCGGCCGGCAAGCCCGATCAACGCTGGGCCGCGGCGGTCGCCGCGGCAGCCGCCACCACCACCGGGACACCTCCGTCGTGAAGGTCATGTCGGGGCTCGACGCGCGGTTCCTGTACTCGGAGACCAAGACCGCGCACATGCACACGATGAAGGTCGTCGTGGTCGACCTGTCGGGTCGCTCCGAACCGCTGTCGCTCGACGCCATCCCCGCGGTCATCGGCGAGCGGCTGCAGCGTCTGCCGGTGCTGCGCCGTCGGGTCATCCCCGCACCCCACGGGTTCGGGAACCCGATCGTGGTCGACGACCCCGACTTCGACCTGGCGCGCCACCTCCGCACCGCCGTCGCTGCCGCACCAGGGGGTCAACGCGAGCTCGACGAGGTCGTCGCCGCGATCGCCACCGTCGCGCTCCCCCGCGACCGACCGCTGTGGGAGCTGACCGTCGTCGACGGGCTGGCCGAAGGCCGGATCGCGTTCGTGATGAAGCTGCACCACGCGCTCGCCGACGGCATCGCGTCGGTGGCGATGCTCGAGAACGCGTTCGTCGCCGACGAGAGCGACGCGGTGGTGGAGCCGTTCCGGCCCCAGACGCTCCCGACCGAGCGCCAGCTGTACCGGGCGTCGGCTGCGAGCGCGGCACAGGCTGTGCGCACCGTGCCCCGCGTCGTCCGCCAGACCGTGTCCGGCGCCCGACACGCCCGCGCCGTCAAGCGCACCGTGAGCGCGATGCTCCCCGGACCGTTCGCCGGACCGCGAACCCCGTTCAACCGCGCGCTCACCGCCGATCGGACCTTCGCCGGCGTCGCGATCCCGCTCGACGGGCTGATCGCCGCCAAGGAGGCCGCCGGCGCGTCGCTCAACGACACGTTCCTCGCGCTCTGCGGCGGCGGCATCCGCCGCTACCTCAACCGCCTCGGACAGCTTCCGGAGAGCAGCCTGGTCGCGTCCGTTCCGCTCGCCACCAGGATCCAACGCCACCGGCTCGGGGGGAACCACGTCGACAACCTCTTCCTGCCGGTCCGCAACGATCTCGTCGACCCCACGGTGCGGATCCGGGCGATCCACGACTCCTCGGTCGCTGCTCGCGAGGTCCGCTCGGAGTTCGGCCCCGACCTCTTCGAGTGGAGGTCCGGCCTGGTGCCGGCGGTGGTCCACGGCCTGCTCCCCAGGGCGTGGGGGTCGACGCACCTCGCGAACCGACTGCGGCCGCCGCTGAACCTGGTGGCGTCCTGCGTCCGAGGCCCGCGCCGGCGTCTCGAGGTCGACGGCGGTGTCGTGACATCGCTGTTCTCTGCCGGCCCGATCCTGGAGGGCATCGGGCTCAACATCACCGCGTGGACCTACGCGGACGTCATGTACATCTCGGTCCTGGGTTGCTCCGCGACGCTGCCGGACGCCGGCGTGCTCGGCGGTGACATCGAGGACGAGGCGGCGGCTTGGACTTCCGGGCCGTGATCCTGACCGATACCGTCTAGGGAGATCTTCGGGAGGAGGTCCGAGATGACCGCTGCTGCACTGGTCGAGGCCACCGGAGCCGACGAACCCCTTGAACCGACGGGGTCGAACGCCCCGACTGGACCACAGGCGCCGGATGCCACGGCGCCGGATGCCACGGCGGGGCTGCCCTCGTCGCGGTGGTGGCATCCGGGCTCGGCGATCGAGCGGATCGCCGGGTTGCCCAAGGACGTCGAGAAGCGGCTGGCACGCCAGCCGCTGGCCCGGCTCACGCTCGCCGCGCCCCGAACCGCTCGCTACGTCGTGGGCGAGCTGCTCGGTGAGGACGTTCCGGGCGTGCCACCGGCGCGGCTCACGCCCGCGCTGGTCGGCCACGTGCTGATGGACGAGTCGATCATGGCCATCGCGGTGGGACCGAACCGGTTCCCGCGCCGGTCCGACTACCAGCGGGTCGGCGAGGAGCTCGGTCGCGCCCACGCGCTGTTCACCGAGCGCGGATGGATCGAGGATCCGGCCTCGTACCACCAGGAGCCGCCCACGCTCGACGACCCCGTGGTCACCCGCGGCTGGGCGCTGGGCCAGAGCTACGAGCGGCTCTGGTGGCCGAGCGGCTACGAGCCCCACCTGGGCGTGCCGGGGACCGATCGCTGGCTGGCCTTCGAGTCGAACCGGACGGCGTCGGCCTGGGTGCTCCGCCACCGTGATGGTCCCCGCCCCTGGGTCGTGTGCGTGCACGGCTTCGCCACGGGGTCCACCTTCATGGACCTCGTCGGGTTCCGTGCCCGGTCGCTTCACGAGCAACTCGGCGTGAACGTGGCGGCGATCGTGCTGCCGGTCCACGGCGTGCGCCGCCCCAGCCGGATGAGCGGCGAGGAGTTCCTCAGCTTCGAGCTCATGAACAGCGTGCACGGCCTGACCCAGTCGCTGTGGGACGTGCGACGGTTGCTCACCTGGGTCCGCCGGCAGGAGCCCGAGCGGGTCGGCGTCTTCGGAGTCTCGCTCGGCGGCCTGGTCACCGCGCTGACCGCTGCGTTCGAGCCGGACCTCGACATGGTGCTGGCGGGGATCCCGGTCATCGACTTCCCCGGGTTGTTCGCGCACCACGCGCCACGGCACCTCTACATGCGCAGCATCGAGCACGGCGTCCTGAACGGCACTGCACAGGACGTCCACCGGGTGGTCTCACCGCTCGCGATGGCCACGGTGACGCCACCGGCGGCGCGTGCCATCTTCGCCGGACTGGGCGATCGACTGGCCACGACCGACCAGGCACGCCGGTTGTGGGAGCACTGGGAGGAGCCGGAGACCTGCTGGTTCGCCGGCAACCACGTCGGCTACCTGTGGTCCGACACGGTGTGGCGCTTCGTCGCGTCGGCGATGGAGCAGCGGGGTCTCAGCGCCTGAACGTCGCCAGGACGCCGCAACCGATCATCCGATGACGGGGTACCGCCGTTCGGCCACCAGACGGTCGAGGGCGCTCTGCATCGTGTCGGTGAGCTCCTCGTAGCAGCGCTGCACCACGTCAGGATCGTCGGCCGCATCGGGGCCGAAGCGAGTCGAGAAGTCGATGGGTTCGAGCAGTTCGACCGTGACCTTCGCCGGCAACGGCCAGGTCGGGATCCCACCGGGCACGATGCCGAACGGAGGTCCCATGACGAGCGGCATCACCGAGACGCGGAACCGCCTGGTCAGACCCAGGCGCTTGGCCAACCCCTCACCTCGGGCGAGGACGACGAGCGTCTCGTGCGCTCCGACCGACACGGCGGGCACGACCGGCACCTGGGTCCGCAGCGCCAGCCGGATCACGCCGGTCCTGCCGCCGAAGTCGATTCGGTTCCGGTCCTGCCACGGCCTGAACACCTCGTGGTCGCCACCCGGGTAGTCGATCAGGACCGCCCCGCTGCGGAGCACGGCCTCGGCGTTGACCTGGCCCGCCTCGATGCCACCGGCCCGTGTCAGCCACGAGCCGATGCCGGGCATCCCGAGGACGAACGAGTGGAACAGGACGTAGACCGGCTCGTCCTCGCCACGCTCACGCCACCAGGCGGTCAGCAGCACCGGGACGTCGGGCGGGAGCTGGCCCCCGGAGTGGTTGCCCACCACGAGCATCGGGCCCTGCTCCGGAACACGATCGAAGCCTCGGACCTCCGAACGGAAGTACGACGCGTACGCCTGGAGCAGAGGGCGGGCCGAGCGCAGGAACACCGGGTCCCGGGCCGAGCCGACGCCCTCGAGCCCGGGTGCCACCGGTGAGCTCCGATCGAGCTCGTCGTCGGTCAGTTCGACGATCCCGTCACGCCGTCGAAGGCCTTCTCGGACACGTCGACGAGGTTGATCGCCAGCTTGTTGGACGCACCGACGACCTGCTCGGTCATGCGGAACGCAGCATCGATGATCTGGCGTCGAGGACCGTCCTCGCCGACGTCGGGGAACGCGTCGTTGACGGTGTCGACGAAGCGCTTCACAGCGTCGAGCGCTGACATCTCGTTCTGCTGGAGCCCTTCGATGAGACGCTGCAACCCCGCAGAGGTCGCCTCCTCGGACTCCGGCTTGCGGGCCTGCTTGGTCCCGTCGGTCTTCGTGGTCGCGGTCGCCATGACCCCTCCTTCACGCCCGGACGCCGGGTGCACCCGGGACGACCTGAGCTTCGCGCCGGTTGCGGCGGATGTGAGGAGGGTGGGCCCGAAGTCACAAGGCTGGAACGTCGTCGAACGGATCGCGCCCGCTGGGCGTCGGAGTCGGTCAGCTCATCGTTGCCGCGACGCGCCACCCCCGAAGAAGAACGAGTCGGCGTTGTCGTACAGCCAGGCCGCCTTGGCCTCGTCCGGAAGGTCGAGCGCCGCCACTTCGCCCGTGCAGCGCTCCATCGACAGGACCGGCGAGTCCGTGGCGAAGATGACGCGGTCGCGACCGCGCTTGGCGATGAAGTCGAGGAACCGCGGCGGCAGCCGCTTGGGCGACCACGCCGAGGTCATGATCGTGGGTGTGCAGCGTGGCGTAGTGCCCACCGGCACGCGTGGCCAGCCAGCCGCCCAGCGTCGAGAACTCGAAGCTCTGGGGGAAGTGGCGAAGGGTGAGCCCGGCCGGACGCAACTGGTCCTCCAGGTCAGGCCCTCGTGCCCCGCCCTGGATCCTCGCCGCCCGGCTCGTGCGGTCGACCTCGAGCACCCGGTCCAGCCGGGACATGTCGAGCGAGACCACCCCGGCGTGGTCACCGCCCCGGTATTCCACCCCACCGACCACCGAGCTCCCCGCGCCGTAGGGCACCACGGCAACTCGAGCGTCGCCGGCCCAGTCGAGCACGCGGATCACGTCGTCCTCGGCGCTCGGGTACGCCACCACGTCGGGGGCAGCGGCCATGTTCCCATCGAGCGCACGCACCACGTCGCGGTACGCCTTGCCGTAGGTGTGACCGGCACGATCGGCGACGGCGCTGGTGACGACGCCGCCGAGGGACGCCGGCGGGACCACACGGGGCCGGGGCAGATCGAGGTCCGCGAGGTCAGGGATCGGCCGGGGGGCATCCGGCAGACCCGCCACGAGCGCCCCGTAGGTCGCGCACGCATCGTCGGACAGCGCCTGGTCGGCCCACCCCCATCCCCACCACGATCGGGTTCGGCCGTCGTTCGAGTGCGACATCGTCGACTCCGAAGCTAGGCGACCCCACCGTGGCGCGTCGGACGTGTCGAGGGACTGCCGTTGTGTCCCGGCGCCGTCGCCTCACCGAGGAACGCCCGAGCGCTCGGAGGCAGCGACGGGACCAGCTCGATCACCTTGGCCCGCTCGATGGGCCCTTGACGTCTGGCACCAAGAGGTGGAGCGTGACAGCCGGGGATCGTTGCGACCGAGGAGGTTGCTCATGTTCGTTCAAGTGATGGAAGGCAAGACCTCAGATCCCGAAGCGCTCCATCGGCGCTTGGAGCTGTGGGAGCAGGAGCTGATGCCAGGAGCGATCGGCTACCTGGGCTCCACGGGCGGCTGCACCTCGACCGGGGACTGCATCCTGATCGCGCGCTTCGAGAGCCGAGAGGCGGCGCAGCGCAACAGCGACCGACCGGAGCAGACCCGGTGGTGGGAAGGGACCGAGCAGTGCTTCGACGGTCCTGTGACGTTCCACGACTCCGCAGACGTGCAGGTGATGGCCCACGGCGGCCTCGATGATGCCCACTTCGTGCAGGTGATGGACGGTCACGTCACCGATCGGGATCGTGCGGCCGACCTGGAACGTCGGTCCGATGCGGTGCTCGCCGAGATGCGACCGGATCTGCTCGGATCGATCACCGCGTTCTACGGCGAAGGGGAGTTCACCGAGGTCGCGTACTTCGGTTCCGAACAGGAAGCCCGAGCAGGCGAGCAGGCCGACATGTCACCCGACATGGCCGAGATGTTCACCGAGTGGGAGTCGGTCATGAAGGTCGACAAGTACTTCGATATCAAGGAGCCGTGGCTCACCTCGGCCTGACATCGACGTCGGGGCGCGTCAGCGGAACATCGACGAGCCGGCGAGCTCTGCTCGATCGGCCCAGGTGGCGTGCGTGCCGCTGCTGATGCGTTCCGGGAGGCGCAGCGTGCACACCGGTCCCGCCGCGGGATCGGCCGCGTCGTAGACCACGCAGAACGACGCGTCCGCGTTCAGATCGATTGTGAACGTGACCAGGTAGCCGTCGTCCTCGCCGATCGACCCGACACGAGGGGCCATCACGGTCTCGCTGCAGAACACCCCGGGATCGAGCGCGACGGCGGTCTCGGTGCCGGCGACCAGGTCGTGCTTCACCAGACCGTTGAAGAGGAACATGCCCGGCACTCCGGTCGCCGCGTACACGTAGCGGTGCGGTGCCGTCAGCGTGGATGCGTTCAACATGCCGAACTCCGTGCACCGCCCGCTCAGGTGCTCCTCGTTCGTCGCACCGGTGCGGAGGTCGAAGCGCCAACGGTGCAGCACCGTCTGCAGGTTGTCGAGCGCCAGGCTGCGGAACGCTGCCTCCTCGAGGCTCGCGGCACCCTTCGCCGAGGGCATCGGACAGCCCTGGAAGAACCCGTCGAGCACGATCTCATCGCCGTCCTCGTAGGCGTTCACGAAGTGCAGCACGTAGGTGGGGTCGGCTTCGAACCAGCGCGCCTCGCCCGTGCCGTCGCGAGGCACCACGGCGAAGCGCGACGGCAGGTCGCGATCGAATCGAGGCAAGTGGATGCCGGCTTCGAGGAGATCCGGCCGCCAGAACAATGGGAAGTCGTTGAGGATCACGTAGTTCGTCGTGAAGGCCATGTCGTGGGGCAGGCGCGGCCCCGGCAACGCCACATCGGTCGTGTGCTGCAACCGTCCCTCGGGTGAGACGGCACCGAATCGCAGGTACGGCTCCTCCTTGCTGTACGCGAAGAACAGCAGCTCGCCGGTGTGCGGGTCGACCTTCGTGTGAGCGGACACGCCCCACGACGGGATGGCACCGTTCCAGGTCTGCTTGCCGAGGGTGTCGCCGGTGGACAGGTCGGTCCGGTACAGGTCGCCGCAGAAGTAGAAGCTGGTGAGCGCCTCGCCGCGATGCACGACGACGTCGGTGCTCGACGCGTCCTTCATCCGCCCCCGGATGCCCCAGCCGTCGGTGCGGTGGGCGTCGTCGGGCAGCTCGATGAAGCCCGACCACAGCTGGGTGTCGGAGTCGGCCTCGGCGGCCAGCCCGTCGGTGCGCACGAATCGGTTCCGGTACGCCGCCCGTCCGTCGCAGAACTCGACCATGTGCAGCATCGCGTCGCCGTCGAACGGGTGGTACGCAGAGATCGCCGGATGCAGAGGGTTCTCGGTGTTGCGCAGGTACATGCCGTCCAGGTCGCTGGGGATCGACCCCTGGACCAGCTCGGGCGTGGCGTTCCACTCGTTCACCATGGGCCGCCACGCACCGCTGCGGTACGGATGGGTGTCCTCAGAGGGCAGCGTCGAGGTGAGGGTGTCGACGATCTGGCCTCGGAGGGTCACCGGCGAAACGGTAGGCGCTGAGAACAGAGCGGTGCGGCGTGGTCCGCCGGTGATCACGAGCTCCGACACGCGACGTTGCGGTAGAACGACCGCGGAACTGCCCACGATGACGATGACGCGCGACACCTCCCGCTCGGCATGCGGTCCACCAGACGTTGCGTCGGTCGGTTCGCCGTGACCGGCGATGCACCGGCCCGCTCGTCGGCCTTCCGCGACGGTGGCGACGACACGGAACGGGAGCACCGGCTCGGCGTCGCCGCCGGAGTCGCGGCCTACGGGCTCTGGGGCGTCTTCCCGATCTACTTCCACCTCCTGTCGCCGGCCGGGCCGATCGAGATCCTGTGCCACCGGATCCTGTGGTCGCTCGCGGTCATCGCCGTCGCGCTGGCATGGCGACGTGACGTCAGCTGGATCCGACCGCTGCTGGGCCGGCCACGCCAGCTCGCCGAGCTGGCGCTGGCGGCGGTGCTGATCGCCGTGAACTGGCTGCTCTACGTCTGGGCGGTCGACGAGGACCGCGTGGTCGACGCCGCGCTCGGCTACTTCATCAACCCGCTGGTCACCGTGATGCTCGCCGTGATCCTCCTCGGCGAGCGACTCCGTCGCCTCCAGTGGATCGCCGTCGGACTGGGCGGGGTCGCGGTCGTGGTGATCGCAGTGGGCTACGGAGAGGTGCCCTACGTCGCGCTGGCGCTCGCCTTCTCGTTCGCCGGGTACGGCTTCCTCAAGAAGCGGGTGACGCTCACACCGGCGCAGTCGCTGGGCGCAGAGACGGCCATCCTCGCACCCGTGGCGACGGTGGCGATGGTCCTGCTCGACCGCGGCGACGGCCTCACGGTCGGCCAGGAGCCCGGGCTGTCGCTGCTGCTCGCGACGTCCGGAGTGGTGACCGCGGTCCCGCTGGTGCTCTTCGCGGCCTCCGCCCGCCGCATCCCGCTGACGATGCTCGGTCTGCTCCAGTTCCTGACGCCGACGCTGCAGTTCCTGTGCGGCGTGCTCGTGTTCCAGGAGCCGATGTCCGCCGAGCGGTGGATCGGCTTCGCGCTCGTCTGGGTGGCGTTGATGTGCATGTCCTTCGACGCCCTGCGCCGTCTGCGCACCGGCGAGCAGCTCCACGACTCCGACGAGGCAGTCGTCGCCGCCACCGCGGACCTCGGCTGATGGGCTCAGCGCCGACACTCGTCATCCTCGCTGCCGGACGCGGGCGGCGGTTCGGTGGCCCCAAGCAGCTCGCGCGGGTCGGGCCGTCCGGTGAGCCGCTGTTCGTGCTCTCGGCCCGCCAGGCGACAGCGGAAGGCGTGCGACACGTCGTCGTGGTCACCCGGAGCGACATCGAGGGCCCGATGCGTTCGGCTGCGGGCATCCTCGACGACGTCGAGGTCGACGTCGTCGCTCAGGACCGGGTCGGGCCGTCCCGTGCCGTGCCTTGGGGCACGGCGCACGCCGTAGTCGCCTGCGCGCCGTTGTTGAATGGACCGTTCGTGGTGCTGAACGCCGATGACCACTACGGCGATCCGGCAGTCGCCCTCGCTGTCGCGGCGGCACGGTCCGCCGACGATCGAACGGCGACGGTCATCGGGTTCCGTCTCGAACGGACGATGAGCCCCGCCGGTCCGGTCAACCGGGCCGTGATCCTGACCGGGGAGGACGGCAGGGTGAACGGTCTCGACGAACGGCGCGGCCTCCGTTCCGACGGCGACGTGACCGTCGACGGACACGGGCACCGGTTCCCGTCGGAGACGCTCGTCTCCATGAACCTCTTCGCCCTGCCGCACAGCCTTCCGTCGTTGCTCGCCCCGTCGCTCGAACGCTTCGTCGCCTCCCGCGGCCCCGAGTCGACAGAGGAGCTCCTCCTCCCCGACGAGCTCGACCGCCTGGTCGGCGACGGTTCGCTGACGCTCCGGGTCGTGCCGACCGACGCGCCGTGGGTGGGCCTCACGTACCCCGGCGACGAGGCGACGGTGAGAGCGTTCCTGGCCTCCGGGAGCAGGCGGAGCTGACGATCATCCGAGCCAGCGACGACGCCGCTCCCGACGCCGTGCCCGTCGGCGTTCGGCCGGCGTTCAGCCGCCGACGCGCGTGTTGTAGTCCTCGATCGCCGCGTCGGCATCGGACTGCGCCTGGGTCAGCGCCTGCTGCACGGAGGCGCCGCTGCCCAGCATGGATGCGATCCCGTTGGTCACGGCGTCGCGGACCTCCTGGTAGGGCCCGATCAGAGAGCCGGCGGTCGCGTCGTCGACCGGGCCCTGCAACTGGTCGTACCCCACCCTGTAGGCCGGCTTCTCCGCCCAGAGGGCCTGCACCGCCGGATCCTCCGCCACCGAGATCCGGGTCGGCACCGCACCCTTGCGCGTGTGCCACAGCACCTGGGCGTCCTTGGAGACGAGGAACTTGATCCACTGCCACGCGGCCCCTCGCTTCTCGGGCGACGACGCCTTCGACAGCCACAACGAGCCGTCACCGATCGGGACCCCGCCACCCTCGGTCAGCCCGGGTAGCGGCGCCACACCGAGCTCGATGTCGGTCCAGGCTCCGCTCGAGAGCGCGGCATCGATGCGGGCGAGGGTGGCGTTGCCCTCGATGGTCATCGCGGCCTGGTGGTTGCCGATCGCCAGGAAGTGGTCGATCGTCGATTGATCGGTGCCGATGTTCACCGCGAGACCGGAGTCGACCATGTCCTTCCACCACGTCCACAGCTCGGTGCCGGTCGCGCTGTCGATCTCGGCCTTGGTGGCTCGCCCCTGTCGGCCGTTGGCGTTGTCCACCAGGGTCTGGCCCTCCTTGGCGAACCAGAACTCTGTGAAGTAGGGCGCGATCCGGAGGCTGAGGCCATGCGGGGTGACGCCGGTGTCCACGAGCTGTTGGGAGTACTCGCGAACCTGCTCGAGGGTGGCCGGGGGCTTGTCCGGGTCGAGCCCAGCCTTGACGAAATCAGCCTTGTTGTAGAAGAGGGCGACGTTGCTGACGTTCCACGCCATCGACTGGAGGACGTCGTCGACCGTGTAGAACTCGAGCGACCGCTCGGAGAAGTCGGAGAGGTCGAAGTCGTCGGCCTCCACGCAGGCCTGCACCGGCACCGTGCTGTCGGAGTCGACGAGCCGCTGGACTGTCGTCTCCTCCATCTGGGCGACGTCGGGCTGGTCGCCGGTCGTCATCCCGGCCTGCCACTTCTGCATGGCGTCGGGATAGCTGGGCTGCTGCACCAGCTTCACCCGCACGTCCTGCTGCGACGCGTTGAACTGATCTGCGAGCTCCTGGAGGTTCGTCGCGTCGGCCTCCGACTGGACGTGCCAGAAGGTCACCTCGACCGGCTCCGTGGCCGCCTCGAGCTCTTCCAGTCCGCAGTCGGCGGGGTCGACCGACGGTCCCGACGACGAGCCGGAGGAGTCGTCGCCGGCTCCACCGCACCCAGCCGCGATCAACGTCATCGCGAAGAGCACCGCCACGGCCTGCAACGTCCTCGGGGTTCGCATGGCGCGATTGTCGACGATCCGGCTCGTTCGTGCGAGGGCACTTGGTCCCAACCGGGCCGGGGTTGCGTCACCCCTTGACCGCCCCCGCGGTGAGTCCGCGGATCAGCTGCTTCTGGAACGCCAGCAACAGGACCACCAGCGGGATCGCGGCGATGACGAGCCCGGCGAACACGACGTTCAGCTGGTCGAACTGCGTGTTGCGCAACTCCTTCACGCCGATCTGGACCGTGCGCAGGTCCTCCTTGGAGATCAGGTAGGGCCACAGATACTGGCTCCACGCACCGAGGAAGCAGAACACCGTCAGCGCAGCGATGCTGGGTCGCGTGAGCGGCACGGCGATCCGGGTCATGAACCTGAGGTGACCGAACCCGTCGATCATGGCGGCGTCGTGCAACTCCGACGGGAGGCTGAGGAACGCCTGGCGCATCACGAAGGCGCCGAACCCGCTGGCCAGGAACGGGATGGCCATGCCCATGTAGGTGTTGTAGAGGCCCATGTCGCTGACCGTTCGCAGGTTCGTCACGATCGTCACCTCGAAGGGCAGCATCAGCGTCCCCAGGAACACGACGAAGAAGGTCCGCTTGAACGGGAAGCGGAGGAACGCGAACGCGTACGCAGCGAGCACGGAGGTCGCCACCTGGGCGACGACGATGATGAAGGTCATCACCGCGCTGTTCCAGAGGTAGCGACCCATGTGGCCGGTCGTCCACGCCCGCACGTAGGACTGCCACTGCGGGTCGAAGGGGAAGAAGGTCGGGGGGCGCCGTGTGATCTCGCTGCCCCGGAGCAGGGAGTTCACGGCGGTGATGTAGAAGGGGAAGAACAGGATGGCGGCGACGCTCACCAGTCCCGCGTAGAGCAGTCCCGCCCTCATGAGCCGCGACACGCCGATGGCCCGAGCGCTCTCGAGCTTCGGCCACACGACAGCGAAGTAGGCCACTTCGACGACGACCCATGCAGCGGGGACGAGCGCGAGCCACAGCGCATCACGGCCACTCGCGAAGAACGGCGCGATCGCGACCGTCGGGGTGAGGACGAGCGCCGTCAGCCAGATCCACTTCGAACCGCGCCCGGCGGCCTCGAAGTCCTCTCGATGCCGCAACGACAGGTCGACGAGACCGAGCAGCAGGAGCGACAGGACGAAGTAGCCGACCACGCCGAAGAGGAGCAGCCGGATCATCCGCGGTCACCTTCTCCGTAGGACACCCGGCGCTCGAGGAACGTCAGCTGGACGAGCGTCAGCGCGAACGCAAGGCAGAACAGCGCCACCGACAGCACCGCCGCCTTGCCGTAGTCCTGGCTGGTGCCGCGGGTGCTGTCGACGATCAGCCACGCGAGCGTCTCGGTCTTGTGCACCGGGTCCCCGCCCGTCGTCACGTCGATGATCGGGAACGACTGCACGAGGCCGAGGATCGAACCGAGCACGAAGACGAAGATGAGCATCGGCGACAACATGGGGATCGTGATCTGGAAGAAGCGGCGGAACGGGCCGGCTCCGTCGACGAGGGCCGCTTCGTAGAGCTGATCGGGGATGTTCTGGAGGCCGGCGGAGAGGAACACGAACGCGGAGCCGATCTCGAGCCACCACACGAACACCGCCACCGACAAGAGCGCCCACGTGGGGTTCTGCAACGGCGGCGGGTCCGAGTCGATGCCCAACCACGGCAACAGGCCGACCTGGGGGTTGAGCAACGTGAAGAAGATGGTGCCGGCGACACCGACTCCCGTTGCCAGGCTCATCATGAACAAGGTGCGGAAGACGCTGATGCCCTTGAGCATCCGGTGGCCGAGTACGGCGATCAGCAGGCCCAGCACGATCGTGGGCGGAACGATCAGGAACCAGAACTGGAAGGTGACCTTGAGGCTGTGGGCGAACCCCTGGTCCTCGGTCGTGCCGAAGGCGAACACCCCGAGCCCGATCACCGCCGCGAACATCAACCACGTCCCACCGACACGGCGCGTCACGGACCAGACGCTCGGACGTCCCGCCGGCACGCCCGGACGGGCGAACCGCGCCAACATGAACCTGGACGCGAGCACGAGCAGGGTCGCCAGCAGGCCGACCTGGGCACCGATCGCGAGGGTGTGGGCGAGCCGCGGCAGATCGAGCACGTCGCGCCACTGTCGCCAGCCGACGTAGGTGACGACCGCGGGGTTGGCCGGGTTGGACGAGTAGAAGCCGAGGCGGAAGTTCTCTGCGAAGGGGTAGTAGACGAAGAGGCCGAACACGATCAACGACGGCAGGATCAGCGCGTACGCGAGCAGCGACTCCTTGCCGTACCAGCGACGACTGCGGCGCTTCATGGCCCGATCCGAGCGCCGGATGCGGCGTCGAAGAGGTGGATCCCGGCCGCTTCCACCGCAAGTCGAGCGACCTCGCCCGCGGCGGGCACAGCGCCATCGGACTCTTCGCGGACCGTCATCATCGAACCGTCGTCCAACCTGCAGCTCACGTGGCGTTCCGAACCCAGCAGCTCCACTCCGACCACGGTCGTCGCCACGGCACCAGTCGGGTCGCGCTGCACACCCTCGGGTCGGATGCCGACGATGACGTCGCGTTCCGGTGCACCGATGGCGATGGCCCCGACCTCGTCGGACAGCGTGACCACACCGCCGGCGACCGACACCGCCTGGCGACCGACGTCGTCGGTGACGAGCTCCCCCGGCACGCAGTTCATGGGTGGCGAGCCGAGGAACTGGGCGACGAACACGGTCGCGGGACGGTCGTAGACCTCCTGAGGCGGACCGATCTGCTGCACGCAACCGTGATCGATCACCGCGATGCGGTCACCCATGGTCATCGCCTCGACCTGGTCGTGGGTGACGTAGACCATCGTGGTCTCGAGCTGGCGTTGGAGCTCAACGAGCCGCCCACGGATCTGCGTGCGCAACGTCGCGTCGAGGTTCGACAGCGGCTCGTCCAGTAGGAACGCCGACGGTCGGCACACGATCGCACGCGCCAGCGCCACGCGCTGGCGCTGACCTCCGGAGAGCTGCGCCGGCCGACGCTCGAGGACACGGCCGACGTCCAGGGCCTCGGCCGCCTCGGCGACGAGTGCACCTCGCTCGCGGCGCGGCACCCGACGGCACCTCAGCGGGAACTCGACGTTCCTCCGGACGCTCATGTGCGGGTACAGCGCGTAGTTCTGGAAGACCATGGCCACGTCGCGTTCCCCGGGAGCGACCCGGCTCACATCACGTTCCCCGATGTTGACGGTGCCCTCGGTCGGATCCTCCAGGCCGGCGATGAGCCGCAGCACGGTCGACTTCCCGCAGCCCGACGGGCCCAGCAGCACCACGAACTCACGGTCGTGCACCTCGAGGGAGAGCTCGTCGAGCACCAGCGAGTCGCCGAACCGCTTCTTCACGCGCTCGAGCGAGATGCCGGCCATCGTCGTGGAACCTCAGACGCGTTCAACCGGCCGGCGGCGACCGCGAGGCGTCCGAACGGAAGGCACTTCCGCACTGTACGGTCGCGGCTCACGCCGACGTAGGGACCTTGGTCCTCAGCCCAGGGCGCATCGAACAAGGAGTCGACACCGTCACGTCGGGACGCGTCGCTACGTCAGACCGCTCTCGTCGTCGTCGCCACCGAGAGTCCGATCGAACACGTAGGTGATCGCGGCCACGAGATCGGTGGAGTCGGCCGCCCCCCAGTACTGGTTCAACCCCGGAGCCTGCATGGCCGCCATGTCGAGCATGATGTTCAGGACGGCACCAAGGGCGACAGGGTGGAGATGCGGATCGATTCGCCCCTCCCGTTGGCCGGCTTCGATGTTGCGCTGAAGTGCTTCCGCTGAAGGTCGAAACGCCTCGTCGGCGACCTGTTGGTGGCGTTCGTCGCCAGCGATGATCGCCATGTGTCGGGCGGTCAGCAGGGACCGGTGTTCATCCCAGTAGTCGAAGTACTGCTCGATGAACGCCTGCGCACTTGTCCGACGATCACCGCTCCACTCGGCGGCGTCCTCTTTGAACTGCGGTGAGAGCTCACCCACCTCCTCGCACAGGGCGAGGATCGCGTCGTCGAGACCAGCGAAGTACTGGTAGAAGGCCGGCGGCGAGAACCCTACGTCGGCCGCCACATCGGCAAGGCGCAGGCCGCGTACCCCGTGGGCCTCGATCGCCGCGCCGACCGCCTCGAGAATCCGCTGGCGAGTACGCATCCCTCGCGCTCCCAGCGCCTGTCCATCCGCGGACCTCGCTTGGGCTCTCACGATCGGCACCCTACTTGTCGAACGTTTCCGGTCGGCCGACTGCAGAGCACCCGCCAGCGACCCCGACGTGACCCTTGTCGCACCAGCTGAACAAAGTTAAGCTGAGTGCCGGGTTCGGTTGGGCTGCGCACGGGGTGGGTCATCTGAGCAGTCAGCGACGACGACAGGAGAAGCGCCGATGATCGGGGGCGAAGAGAAGGACTTCTTCATGAGCGGCGCGCTCGTGGTCGATCCGTACCCGTACTACGACGACCTGCGGGCCGATTGCCCCGTGCGGCGCGAACCCCACCACGGCGTGGTCATGATCACCGGCTACGACGAGGCGCTCGCTGTGTACCGCGACACGGCGAGCTTCTCCTCGTGCACAGCGGTCACCGGCCCGTTCCCTGGCTTGCCCGTTTCGCTCGACGGTCTCGGAGACGGCGACATCAGCGACCTCATCGAGCGGCATCGCGAGGAGGTGCCCTACAGCGACCAGCTGCCTTCCTTCGACCCGCCCAAGCACACCCAGCACCGTGGCCTTCTCATGCGCCTGCTGTCACCGCGACGTCTGGCCGAGAACGAAGCAGCGATGTGGGAGCTCGCCGATCGCCAACTCGACCACTACTTCGACACCTCGGATCGAGAGTTCGTGCGCGACTACGCCGAGCCGTTCGCGTTGCTCGTCATCGCTGATCTTCTTGGCGTACCGACCGAGGACCGAGAGGACTTCCGTCACCAGATGGGACGGACGAAGGGGTTCGGCAGCACGAGCGGCGACACCTTGGCTCAGACTCCGCTCGGCTACCTCTACGACGCGTTCGAGACCTACATCGAGGACCGGAGGCGGTCACCGCGCGACGACGTGCTCACGCAACTCGCCCAAGCCACCTACAAAGACGGTTCGACACCCGACGTCATCGACGTCGTGCGGCTCGCCGCGAACCTGTTCGCAGCCGGGCAGGAGACCACGGTCCGGATGTTGGCGGCTTCAGCACATCTGATCGCCGAGGATCCCAACCTCCAACGACGGATGCGGTACCGGCGCGACCTGATCCCCGAGTTCATCGAGGAGACCCTCCGCTTCGAGAGCCCCGTCAAGGGCGACTTTCGCATGGCGAAGGTCCCCGTCACCGTCGGGGGCGTCGAACTGCCAGCGGGTACCACCTTGATGCTCCTCAACGGAGCAGCGAACCGCGACCCCAGGCACTTCGATGAACCCAACACGTTCCATCCGACGAGGGGCAACGCACGTGAACACCTCGCCTTCGGACACGGCGCCCACTTCTGTCCCGGCGCGCCGCTCGCCCGAGCCGAAGGGCGCATCAGCATCGAGCGCATGCTGGACCGGATGATCGGCATCTGCATCTCGGACGAGCATCACGGACCGCCCGGAGAGCGGCGGTTCCGCTACCACCCGACCTACATCCTGCGTGGTCTGACCCGACTCCACCTCGACTTCGAGGTGAATACACGTGCGTGACCTGGATGGCAAGGTCGCGATCGTCACCGGCGGCGCCAACGGCATCGGCAGGGCGATCACCGAACGGTTCGTCGCAGAAGGTGCCCGAGTGGTGATCGCCGACATCGATGCCGACAGCGGCGAGGCGCTCGCCGGCGACCTGGGCACACCCACCACGTTCCGCCGGACCGACGTCACGAACCGCGACGACCTGCAGGACCTCGTCACCGGCACCGTCGCCCAGTTCGGCCACCTCGACGTCATGTGCAACAACGCCGGCGTGTCCGGCAGCCTGCGCCGATTCCTCGATGACGACCTCCGAGACTTCGAACGAGTCGTCGCCGTCGACCTGTTCGGCGTGATCGCAGGTTGCTCTGTCGCCGCACACAACATGGTCGGGCGAGGCGGGTCCATCGTGAACATCAGTTCCGGTGGTGGTGTCACCCCCGGCGTCGGAATGCTTCCGTACCGAGCGGTCAAGGCCGGAGTCGCGCACTTCACCCGATCGCTGGCGGTCGAGCTCGGCGAGCACGCAATCCGCGTCAACTGCATCGCCCCGGCGAACATCGCCACCGAGATCAACGCGGCGTTCGACAAGTCAGCAGTGCTCGCTCTGCAACCGCTGCCGCACCAGGGCGTGCCCGACGACGTCGCCGAGGCCGCGCTGTACCTCGCAGCTGACCGGTCGGCCCACCTCACCGGCGCCGTCCTCAAGCTCGACGCTGGCATGCATCTCGGAACACCCCCTCGAAGCGACCGACGCTGACCACATCCGCCGGCTCGCCAGACACGCTGGCGTTCCGGCGCGAAAGGAATGAGCTCCATGACATCAGTTGAGACCGACCCGGTGGAACGATCCGGCGACTGGGTGCAGACCGCACCCGGACTGCAGGAGATCGACTTCAGCCGACTCAAGATGAAGGTCGACGCCGACCGGTACCTGTCGCAGGAGTTCGCCGAGCGCGAGCGCGAGCGCATCTGGAACCGCGTCTGGCAGGTCGTCTGCCGCGTCGATGACCTCCCGAACGCCGGCGACTGGAAGGAGTACAAGATCCTCGACCGGTCCTATCTCGTCGTTCGTGGAGCGGACGGGGTGATCCGTGGTCTCGTCAACGCGTGCCGCCACCGCGGCAACGTCATGTGCGTCGACGGCAAGGGCAACACGGGACGGCGCTTCACGTGCCCCTACCACCTGTGGTCCTACGACCTCGAAGGCAAGCTGCGCGGGGTTTCACACCCCGAGCTCGTGGGAGAGATCGACAAAGGCGAGCTTGGTCTGTTCGAGGTGGCGGTCGACACGTTCGCCGGCTTCGTCTTCCTCAACCCCGATCCCGACGCCGGGCCGCTTGCCGAGTTCCTCGGCGAATCGGTTCTCGCCTGCATGGAGCCGTACCACCTCGACGAGATGGTCACGGTGCTCGACGTGCGCGAGGCGATCGAATGCAACTGGAAGATCGTCGTCGACGCCTTTCAGGAGGGCTACCACATCCAGGGAATCCATCCGGAGCTGCTCCAGGTCATCGTGATCGACCCGTACTCCGCTCGGTTCAACCTCAGCGGTGACCACGTCGTGTCCTGCGCCCCGTTCCAGGTGCCGAACGCCGATCCCGAAGACGAGCTCACAGGACTCCGCGACCTGCCGACGACGTTCCCCACCGTGGCGGGCTACCTCCCCCGACTCGAAGAACTGGTCGACGCTCACCGCGGCGCCGACGGCAAGATCGAGTACCCCGAAGGCGTCACCGGCAGGACGCTGCTGCAGCAAGCCACTCGCGAGACGCTCACCGACATGGGCTGCGACGTCACCGGTCTGACGGACGAGCAGATGACCGACAACCACGGCTGGCTCATCTTCCCCAACTTCTTCATGACCATCCGGGCCGGCGAGGCCACGGTCATCACGATGGTCCCGCACCCCGATGGCGATCCCAACCGGTGCATCTGGCAGATCCGGAGCTACATCTGGCTGCCCGAAGAGCACCACGAAGCGTTCCGCTCCGAGCCGGTCGAGGTCGCCGAGCCGGGGTCCTACCCGTACTTCCGGGCCCTGCAACAGGACTACGACCAGATGCCTCGACAACAGCGGGGGCTGCGGAGCCTGAGAGGCAGCTACATGAACCTCGTCATGGAGGAGCTCAACGTCGGGCGCTTCCACACCGTCCTGGATCGCTGGCTCAGCAAGGAGAACTGACGCTCATGACCCTGCAACCGATCGATGAAGCCATCACCGTGCACTCGGGGCTGTCGCGTGAAGTGCTCAGGTACTGCGCGGTCATGCGCGGCCTCTGCATCGCATCGAAGCAGCCGGCCTTCTCTGCGGCTCATCTCGACGAGTTGGAATCCTTCGTCGCGATCGACGACTTCGAGCGGGTCGGCCCCTTCAAGGACGCGATGACGTGGCCCGAGTACGCGGGGTTCCTCGCGAGTTGGATGCCCACCGCAGAGTGGGACTGCTCACTTCGCCGCATCACCGAGAGCGGGAACCTCGTCTTCCTCGAGCTCGAAGAGCGCCTCGGCGATGGGCCGGCTGACACAGTCAACTCCTCCTCGATCTACGAGTTCGATGGTCGCGGCCGGCTCCGGCACCTCGACGTCTACCTGCAGATGGCGACGGCGACCGGTTGACCGGGCCCTGGGGCTTCCCTTGGCAAGAGCGTGAAGCCCCAACCGGGCGACCGCAGTGGCCTTCTGCGACCTCATGTTCAACCCAGTGCCGTCCGGCCGAGGCCGTCGAGCGCTACGCAGGGGCGCAGTACCGCCAACACAACACCGAGGTCGCCGATGGCAAGCAGGCCTTCATCGACTGCTTCGACCGGATGGCGGCGGAGTACCCCGGCAAGCACGTCGAGTTCCAGCGCACCGTCGCCGAAGGCGACCTGGTCGTGCTGCACTGCCACCAGAGTTGGCCCGGCGACCACGACTACGCCGGAATCGACATCTTCCGCTTCGACGACGACGGCCGGATCGTCGAGCACTGGGACGTCCTCCAAGTGGTCCCCGACATCACGGCCAACGACAACGGGATGTTCTGAACCCTGCGACGACACAGCGACCGCCGACTGCTGCGTCTTGTCGAGGTTCGACATCAGCGATCCCTCTAGGCTCTCGGTGCGTCACCGTCGACGACGAAGCAGCGCTGAGCGTCGTCGAGCCGGCCTGCGCGTACCTCGCCAGCATCCTCAGCCACGACGGCAGCAAGGTCCCGGTCGCCGACGATGCCTGGCGCATCGAGCAGGGGGTCAACACCGGCACGTCGGGACCTGAGATCCAAGAGAGCATGTCCAACGACTACTTCACCACCTATGTCGAAGGACTGCGCGACATCCGCTGGTTCGTCAGCGGCGACGAAGCGATCGCCTACTACGTCCTCGACATCCAGGAGGCTCCGGGCATCGAGTCCACGATGCTCGCGGAGCGGTTCAAGGTCAAGGACGGCCTCATCACCGAGATCGAGGTCGTGTTCGCGTACTGCCGGGTGCCGGTGGAGAACGCGGCAGCCCCGGACGGCAGCGACATGTGCCCCAAGGACGCGTCACCACCGCCGCCGGTGTCATAGGGCGATCGCGTCGCTACGAACAGCGCTGATGCCGAGCGGACCGTCAGTCGAAGCGGGGCGGCTGCCATGAGGTCCAGTCGCCAACGCCGGAGGTCTCTTCCCATCGCGATGCGTAGTGCTCGAGGAAGATCTGGCCCACCAGCTCGTTGCGCGTCCGCACCCCGGTCTTGTCGAAGATCGACTTGAGGTGGTCCTGCACCGTGTACGGCGAGACGTGGATGGCAGCGGCGATCTGCTTGGTCGGCCGACCTTCCATGCAATGGCGAACGATCTGGCATTCGCGTTCGGTCAGCCCATAGGCCAGTGCGACGAGCGGTGCGATCTCATGCGGTGCCGCCGGCTGGATCACGACAGCGGTACGTCGGTCAGTACCACCGGTGAGCGGCGTGCCGTAGAGCACCAGCCACGTACCGCCACGGGTTCGGGCGCGCGATCGTGCCGCGCCGCGGATCGGGTCGTCTCCGGGTCCGAGCGACCGGGCGCGCGCAGCGACGGCTTGCACGAGCTTCGAGTCGGCCGCCGATTCGGGTGGGGGATCCTCGACGAGTTGAGCGATCCAGTGCTCGGCCGCCGGCGAGATCGTCTCGGGCTGCCCGTCACCGTCGAACACGACGATGCCGGGGCTGTCGTCCGGAGCGACGACGTCGACATCCAGCACCTGCGCCACGAGCGCGCGCCGCACGCCGTCACCGAGCGTGCTCGACAACGATGCGAGGAATGCGACGTCGTCCTCGGTGAAGTGGGCTCGGTCCTCGTTCCGCAGGAAGCCGGCGGCGCCCCAGTAGTCCCCGCCCTTGACGAACGACCCCCGCAGCTCGTCGCCGATCCCGAAGCCCGCCTGCGAACGGTACCGGGCGCAGCGGGACAGGTCGCCGTGGGTGGCCAGCCCCGTGGCGCCAGCTCTGCGGCCACTCCTGGCCAGGAACGACCACTTGTTCACGTCCTCGACCACGTACTCGTACTCGTACTCGGCCAACCACGCGCCCGAGCATCCGATGTCGCGGTTCACGCTGCCGGTGAACAGCACCGTGCCGGGGTCGACCGTGTGCCAACACGAGCGGTCGAACTGCACGACGGTGCCGATGAGGTCGCTGGCCTCCCTGGCGAGGGTGACCCAGTCGAGGCCGTCGCTCACCAGTCGCTCGATGTCGTTGCGAACCTGCGCCTCGTGTCGAGTGTCCACAGGTCGATGGTACGGCGCTGATCGTCGACCGGTCAGTCCCAGATGTCTGGGACGGGAACAGCCGATCTACCCGGTGATCTGGGATGGCCACCCGGACGCGATGGCCGCACGATCGAGCCAAGCACCGCATCAACCGGGGAGCCACAACCATGAGCACGACGACAGAACCATCTTCGACCGTCCCGACCACCAGCCCTGCCTCCATCCTTCAGGTGGCCGCCGGGTACATGGCAGCGAAGCACTTGTTCGCGGCGAACGAGCTCGGCATCTTCGAGGCGCTGGCCGACACGCCCGCCGACCTCACAGCCCTCGCCGCCCGCACCGGTCTGACGACCCGAGCGGCGCGGATCAGCGTGGACGCCATGGTGGCGCTCGGCTTCGTCGAGCGGTCCGCAGACCACTACCGCAACGGTGACGCGGTCCAGACCTTCCTGGCCGGACGCCCGGGGCCGGACCTGCGGCCCTACCTCCGACTGGCCGACGAGATCCTCTACCCGACCTTCGAATCGCTGGCCGAGGCCCTCGGCAGCGGGCCGCCCCGCGAGGCCTTCGAGCTCGACGAAGCCAAGCAGCAGGTGCTCTCAGCAGGGATCGAAGCGATCCTCGCCGGCCCCGCCGCCGCACTCGGCCACGTCGTCGACCTGAGCGATCGTCGTCGGCTCCTCGACATCGGCGGCGGCACCGGTTCGTGGACGATCGCGGTGGCGCGACACAACCCACACCTCAGCGCGACGATCATCGACCTGCGAACCGAGACGGCGAGCGAACGAGCGACAGCCGCCGGCCTGAGCGATCGCATCGACGTGCTCGCCTCCGATGTGCTGTCCGACGACCTGCCCGACGGCTACGACACGTTCCTCCTCAGCAACCTCGTCCACTACTGGTCGCCCGAGACGAACATCGACCTTCTGCACCGCATCCGACGGGCGGCACCGGCCGGTGCGCTGCTGATGCTCGCCGACTTCTGGACCGACCCGACCCACACCCGCCCGGTCGAAGCCGCGCTCATGGCCGGCAACTTCGCCGTGAACCTCAAGGACGGCGACGTGTACAGCGTCGAGGAGGTGACGGCTTGGCTCACGACCACGGGCTGGCGCTTCGATGACCACCGACACCTGAACGGCCCCCAGAGCGTGGTCGTCGCCCACGCCCGCTGACCACGACCACTTCATGAGGCTGGTTGTGGTGCTCGTGGACGGCTTCAACCGGTATCGGCGCGCACTTCAACCATCGGCGCGCACTTCAACCATCGGACCGAGTCGGTGTGTGGAAGGATCTCCCGCAGGCCGGCGGACCACCGGCGGGGAGGGAACGGATGCGCGACCGACCGGCGATCGTGCTCGTCCACGGAGCGTGGGGCTCCCCGGCGATGTGGGACGACGACGTCCAACGGGAGATGGCCGAACGCGCGGGCGCCGTTGCAGAGATCGCCCGATCCGACGATGGCGCTCGACGAATGACTCGACCCTCCGACACTCCACTCCAAGAAGGGCAGACCCAATGACGCAACTGCTCCGCGTCCAGAACTTCATGCTCTCCCGGGACGGCTTCGGCTCCGGCGAGGGCCAGAGCTTCGAGCGTCCGTTCGGCCACGCTGATCCCGCTGCTCTGGCCTCCTGGGCCGGAGCCACCGCGAGCTGGCCGAACCGGACCGATCCGGGCGGCACTCGCGGCCTCGACGACTACTTCACCCGCGACTTCACCAACAACATCGGTGCCGAGATCATGGGCCGCAACAAGTTCGGCTACCAGCGCGGTCCGTGGCAGGACGAGGACTGGTTGGGCTGGTGGGGTGATGTCCCGCCCTTCCACACGCCGGTGTTCGTCCTCACCCACCACCTCCGACCGAGCTTCACGCTCGACGACACCACGTTCCACTTCCTGGACGCCACGCCGGCCGAGGCGCTCGCTGTCGCTCGCGACGCCGCCGATGGCAAGGACGTGCGGCTCGGCGGCGGCGTGCACACCGTTCGGGAGTTCCTGGACGCAGACCTGGTCGACACCCTGCACGTCGCGGTGGCGCCGGTCGAGCTGGGTCGGGGCGAACGCCTCTGGCACTCTCCGGATGAGCTCACCGATCGCTTCCACCTCGAAACGGTCACGAGCCCCAACAGCGGGATCGTCCACCACCTGTTCTGGCGTCGATAGGTCCAGGACGGGTGGCGGTCCCGATGTTGCTCCGGCGGAAGGTTCCGATCCAGAGCCGGCTCCGCATCCACGGGGACCCGATGAGCGCGCCGAACAGCAGCGGCCGGAGCGGAGCCCAGGTCCATGCCTCGTCGCGGGATCAGACCTCGGAGGGGATCGTCTCACCGTCGGCGAGCGTCCACTTGGACCGTGAGACGACAGGGCTGTCGGGGTCCCACACGTCCTCGATGTGGCAGAAGGTGCACTCGAATGTGTCGGGGGTGACGGTCACCTTCGCATAGCCGTGGCGGGCCTCGAAGTAGCGGATCTGCGGGTTGTGCTCCCGGTAGTCCTGGGGGAACAGCGTGCTCGAGATGGCTGTGACCAGGAACTCCGGCATGACGGTCGTCGGTGATCCACCGTGCGGGTCGCGTTGGACGTCGAGCACGAAGCTGGCGTGCCAGTCGCCGGTCACGGTGACCGGGTTCGGCACCTTCGCGTCCACGACCTTGTCCAGGAGCCGCTCGCGTGCGGCCGGGTACCCGATCCACATGTCCCGGTAGTACTGCGGTTCCTCGGGCGTGCCGATGTTCATGTCGGCCAACATCACCGGGTTGGCGAGGATGTTCCAGCGCGCGTCGGCCCGCTCGAGCTCGCCGAACAGCCACCTCTCCTGGGCGGCACCCAGGTTGGAGCGGTCCGGGTCGTCCGCGGCCGAGCACAGCGGGCCCTGGTCAGCGGAGTACCCCGTGGTCGTCCGGCACGCCGGCGGCGCCGCGTGCTGGCGGGTCTCGATCACGAACATGTTGGCGAGGCTCCCGAAGCGGAACCCACGGTTGACCCGGAGCTCGTCGAAGTCCTCCGGTGACGCTCCCTCAGGCGGGTCGGCAAGTCGGATCGGGGTGTGCTCGTACCAAGCCTGGTAGGCCGCCAGTCGACGATCGCGGCTCCTCGGTTCCTCCAGGTCGCTGCCACCGACATCTCCGGCGTAGTTGTCGGACACCTCGTGGTCGTCGAACGTGATGATCCACGGTGCCCGGTGGTGCGCAGCCTGCAACTGGGGGTCGCCCTTCGCCTGTGCGTAGCGCGTGCGGTACTGCTCGAGCGTCACGGCCTCGGGGGTGGCCCACACGCGCTGGCCGGACTTGTCCGGCGACAAGTCGCCGAAGTTCATCTCATAGATGTAGTCGCCGAGGAACACGACCGCGTCGAGGTCCTCCTCCTGCGCGACGTGCCCCCAAGCTGCGTAGCGGCCCCACTGGAAGTCCTGGCACGTCGCGAAGGCGAAGTGGAACCGCTCGGCATCGGCATCCGCCGACGGGAAGGTACGAGTGCGCGCCGCGGCACTCGTCTGGTCGCCGGCCCGGAAGCGGTAGTGGTACCAGGTGTCGGGCTCGAGGCCTCTGATGTCGACGTGCACCGAGTGCGCCAGCTGGGCCGACGCCGGAGCGACACCCGACGCGACCAGGTCCTGGAACCCTTCGTCGGTCGCCACGTCGAAGGCCACCTCGATCGGCTCGGCCGACGTGTCGTCCGCCGGGAAGACCCGGGTCCACAGCATCACGCGGTCCTCCAGCGGGTCACCGCTCGCGACACCGAGGGGGAACGCCGCGGCCGCGAGGTCTGCGGGCGCAGGGGTGACCGCCTCCACCTCCTTGGGATCTCCGCCGACGGCGCTGCTTGCCGCCCCGCTCCCGGAGCGGTCCTCTCCGGAGGCGCACGCCGTGGTGACCCCCGCGACGAGCGCGGAGATCAGGAGTTGTCGCCGATCCATCCCCCCGTCGTATCAGGTCCCGACGTCGTCGGCGCCGTCGTCGAGCGATGTTCCGCATCCCCACAGGTCCGTGGGAGGTTGTGCCGGTCGATTGCGTCCAGGTCAGAAGCTCTGACGAGCGCCCGTCAGCTCGCTGCCACGGCGTCAGCGCCATTCGGGTGACGTGGGGCCTCCCAGACGATCAATCCGAAGGCGATGACGAACAACAGGTTGACCGCGACCGCGACGGCACCGATGTTGGCGATGTGGGCGATCGGCCATCCGATCGCGCCGACCAGCACCAACGCCGCAGGCAGCCGATGGTGCAGACGCTGCAGCGCCCACGAGACGAGGAGCATCGACAGCGGGAACAGCAGTCCCAACGGCTTGATCAGCACGGCCGCACCTCCGCGGTCGACGAGCGCCACGTCACCGAAGGACTGGTGGATCGCTTCGAAGCCGTAGGCGGCGTTTCCCACGGCGCCGGCCACGCCGGTGATGAAGAGCGCCGCAGCGAGGCCGCTGTCACTGGGCAGCCAGGTCGCGATCCGCAGCACGACCAGGCCGTATGCGATCGCACCCAGCACGTGCAGCACACCGGCTGCGGCGCTGTCCCATCCCGCCACGGCGTAGAGCGTGTCCGCAGCGAGGTAGAGCAGCGGTGCCACGAACAGCGACACTGTCAACGTCCGGTCGGTCGGAGATCCCGACCGGGCCATCGTAGGTGTGGTCTCAACGGCGGTGACCATGGGAGTCCTCCTCAGGATCGACATGCTCGGAATCCGAGCCCGAACACCCACCATCCACGGTTCTCGCAGCACCGTCGACGGGGAGGACCCTTCGATGCGAGAGTTCCAGGGTTAACCCTGGTGCGCTCTGCGGAGCGGATGTGAAGATGCCCCCAGTGACGATGCAGGGTGAACGCGAGCGAAGCGGCACGGGCGGAATCGTGCCCCTTCTCGTGGTCAGCGGCGTCGTGGCGGCTGTCGCTGCCGGCTACTCGCAGGGGCTGTGGATCGACAACCTCCACAACGGCCTGCTGGCACCCTCGTTCGCCTGCGTCGGCGCCTACGTGCTGCACCAGCGGCCGCGGAACAGGTGCGGCTGGGTCTTCCTCGCGACCGGCGTCGTCGAGGCGGTGATGTTCCTCGGCCGCCAGATCGGCCACGACGCCACGGCCGGGACGAGCCCGTGGTGGGGCTGGTTGGGCGTGTGGCCGCTCGTCGTCGGCCTGGCGCTCGTCACCCTGTCGGTGATCCTGTTCCCCGACGGTCGCGTGCCGTCACGGGCGTGGTACCCGGTCCTCGGCGTCGGCGCTGCGCTGACCGTGATGATCGCGGCGATCTCCGCCCTATGGCCGGTCGGCTACGAGTCGGCCGGGGTGAGCACGCCTCCGCCGTTCACCGGTCCAGGCGCAGGACCGTCGACCGATGCCTGGTCGGCGGTGGCGCACACGACGTTCGCTGCGTTCCAGGCGATCTGGCTGGTCGCGGTGGTTGCCCGATGGCGTACCTCTGGTCCGGCCGTGCGGCGTCAACTCGGCTTCGTCGGCGCGTCGGTCGCTCTGTCGCTCGTCGCGCTGGCGACCGGGCTGATCTTCTTGGACAGCCCGACTCCGGGCCTGCTCGCCACGTGTCTGGTGCCCGTCGCCGCCGGCTGGGCGATCGTGCACGGGCAGTACCTCGCCACCAACGCTGCGTTCGATTGGCTCGCCCGACGCTCCGACGGCGACGCGCTGCCGTCCGACCTGGCCGCGGCGATCGGCCAGACGCTCAACGCCACCCACGTGGTCGTGCTGGCGGGCCAAGGCAGCACGAAGCGATCCGTCGGAGCCTGGTCCTTCGGTGACGAGGACGGCCCGGAGGTTGCGTCGCCCGCTCACGACGTCACCACCGTGGCGGTGTTGGACCGCGACGGCCGCGACGTCGGAGATCTGGTAGTCGAGCGAGTCGAGGCCCTTTCACGTCACGAACGGCGACTCCTCGAGGGGTTCCGCTCGCAGGCTGCTCTGGTGCTCGAACACGTCGCTCTCGCCGAGCGCGTCGCCGACGGCGCCGCCGCAGCGCGTCTCGAGCGTCTGACCGAGCGGGAGAACGAGGTGCTGACCCTCATGGCCCAGGGTCTGACCAACGCCGCGATCTGCGACCAGCTGCACTTGAGCATCAAGACGGTCGAACCAGCGGTCAGCTCGATCTTCACCAAGCTCGACCTCCCGCCCGGTTCGGGAAGCAACCGTCGCGTGCTCGCGGTCCTCGCGTTCGTCGATGGTCAGTCGGGCCGGTCGGCGCCCGAGCAGGATGTCAGCGTCGCCGGAGATCTGCGATGAGGCACATAGCCCGGACTCGAACCGGACGTTGTCAATCCCGCGGCGTGTGACCTCCGTCGTTCTCGACAGGATCTCCGGTCTGAGGTAGCGGCGGCGTGGCGCCGACGTCATAGATCAGTCGGTCACCATCCAACCGGACGCCTTCGGTCGGCTTGTGCGCCATGTCGCGACCGTCGTGCATCAGGTGGAGGACCTCGACGCCGCGGACGAGCACCAAGTAGTCAGCGAGCAGACGGCGATGACATCGCCACCAGACAGTCTCGCTGCACATGACCGCTCGACCGTCACCGCGGGCGACGAGATCGTCGACAGCGGCCAGGAACGGCTCGGTCTCCATGTAGTCGGCATAGGACCGGAACGACGGATGGCGAAGGGCGACGTGCTTCGAGCCCGGCACCGGCTTGCGACGACCGCCCAGGTCACGCATCCAGCAGTACGCGACACCGGCATCCGGGAGCCACCGGGCCATGTGCTCGGTGCCGAACTGAGGATTCCTACGGCTGCCCGGAAACGACCGGACATCGACGACCTCCACCAGGCCGGCACCGACCACCAGCGCTGCGAAGTCGTCGCCCGACAGGGTGCCGTGCCCGATGGTGCGGATCATCACGTCGACATCATCGCCGTTCACATCGAGGGAGCCGTCGGACCTGTACCCGGGTCGATGCACAGCGAGAACCCAGGCCTCGACTTCACTCACGCGTTCTGCGAGCTCGCCGATGCCGACCAGTCCACACCCGCGATCGTCGAACCCGTCGCCCTTGCAACCAACGCCTCGGCCTGCTGCGGGTGACAGCGATCGGATTCCGGTGGCGACCGGAATCCGCCGGGTTCGAGCTCGTCAGGCGAGGACGCGGTACGCCAGGAGCACAGCCCCGTTGCCGAAGCGTCGCTCGTCGACGAGATCGAGGTCCAAGCGCAAGTCGGTCGGCAGCGCCGGCTTGCCCGCTCCGACCGCGACCGGCGAGATCACGAGCTGGATCTCGTCCACGAGCCCGGCGTGCAGGGCCTGTGCCGCGAGCATCGGTCCGCTCACGAGCAGGCGCTCGGAGCGAGCCCGCTTCAAGGCACGGACCGCGTCGGGGTCGAACTCCCTCACGATCGAGGTCCGAGCAGTCGATGGCTTGGCGAGCGTCGTGGAGAACACGACCTTGTCCGAGTCCTGCCATGCGGCCGCGAAGTCCGCCAGCACCTGTGACCCCTCGAAGAAGGACGGCTCGGTCTCCCACACCTCCATGGTCTCGTACATGCGGCGGCCGAGCAGCTGGGTGCCGACCCCACGCATCATCTCGTTGAAGGACTCGTGGAGCTCCTCGTCAGGGACCGACCAGTCGAACGAGCCCGCGGAGTCCTCCGTGAATCCGTCCAGAGAGGTGTTCGTCACGTAGATCAGGGATCCCATGCGGTCACGCCAGATCGATCAGCAGCTCGTCCAGCTGATCGAACGTCTCGTGCGTCGCGTCCGCAGCGCCGGTGCCAGCCGCATCCAACGCTTCCTTCGACGGGAACTCCTCCGTCATCACGACCAGCGTTCGTCCGTCGAGCTCCTCGAACGTGACGGTGGTGACCGAACAGTCGGCTCCTGCCTCCTCGTTCGTCCACACGATCAGGGACGGTGGTGTGACCTCGATGTAGCGCCCGAAGAACGCCATGCCGTCGCCGAAGTCGAGTCGGTAGGTGCCTCCGGTGCGCACATCCATCTCGCAGGCGCGCAACTCCATGCCCATCGACCTGGGCTCCCACCACCTCTGGAACAGCTCGGGTCTCGACCAGGCCTCGAAGACGAGGCGCGCCGACGCGTCGAAGGTCCGCGTGACCACCACCTCGACGTCCGATCTCCGTTCCACGGTCGTCCGTCTCGTGAGGGCTTCCTCACCCTGGCTGCTCGTGGGCATCTGCCTTCTCCTTCCGCTTCTCCTCGTCGAGGACCTCGTCCAGCTCGCGGAACCGTTCGTCCCAGAGCCGGTGGTACCTGTCGATCCACACCTCAACCTCGTCGAGCCGACGAGCAGCGAAGCGGCAACGGCGCACACGACCGACCTTCTCGGTGATCACGAGCCCCGCGTCCTCGAGGACACGGACGTGCTTCCTCATCCCCGTGAGCGTCATGTCGAACTGCTCTGCGAGGTCCGAGATCGAGGCCTCGGAACGTCCCAAGCGCTCCACCACGCCACGACGGGTGCCGTCCGCCAACGCCGCGAACGACGCGTCGAGACGGGGGTCCTTATACTGAACCATCTAGTTCAGTATGAGCGCTGATTCGGCGCTCTGCAAGAGGCATCCTGTGCCGGCTCTCTCCAAGTTCGCCGCAGACGGGCAGAGACCGGCGACGCGGCCGCCGGGGACCCACGGGTACTGGGCGCTGACACGGTGCCGAGTGTCGATGCTCCCGCGCGGCTCGTTCAGCCGTTGCTCTGCGCTCGAGACCTGATCGATGTCGCCCAAACAGGACCGGCCCGAAGGTGGCGGCTCTCCGTCCGATCCGGTCGTCACCGCCGACTGGGTCTCCACCGCCATGCTCGACGACGCAACGGCCTCGGCCAGCCGCCGACTCGGTGAGGCGCCCTCATCGTTGCGACTGGGATGCGCCCGCGGTCAAGCGCGGCCAGCTCCACGACCGGTGGATGGTCACCACCCTGCTATCAGCGCGGCCCCTTAGGAACTGCCGAGCGCCTGCGTGCGGTGGTGATCAGCACGAGACCGAGCGCAAGAGCGCAGAGCCCAGCGGTGATGAGGGCCCACGGGTCTGCGCCCGTGATGGGCAGCGATCCCGCCTTCGTGGCTGACGTGGGGCTCGAGGCGGCCGCTGGGCTCGAAGCGACCGTTGGGCTCGTAGCAGCCGGTGGGCTCGAGGCGGCCATTGCGCCAACGGGACCGGCCCCCGAGGTCGGGGTCACCGGGGTGGTGGTGGTTGTCGTGGTGGTGGTTGTCGTGGGTGGTTCGGTACGCGCGCCGAGGACGGGCCCGCCCGGGTCGGTGATGGTGCCGTTGGCGCCGCCGTCGGAATCGCCTCGGCCGCCGTCGGCGAGAGCGAGGCTGAGGACACGAGTGATGCCGATGGAGGGGAGGTCGACGCCGTCGGTCACGCGGACGCCAGTGCCTGATGCGTCGTCGTACGCGAAGTCCCACCAAGTCGGCGCGGCACCGGAGGTCTCGGGGCCGTACTTCCAGTATCCCGTGTTCGCCGGGAAGGGGTCGCTCGGGTCGATGATCGCGAAGGCGATGTTGGTGCGGGCCCCCGGCTGGAGGTTCCGGATGCGGAAGCTCATGATGCCGTAGGGAGCGGTCCAGCCGGCCGGGTGGCTGCCGGAGTCCGGGTCGTTGACGAATTCGAGGCGATCGATCTCACCGCCGCCGCGGCCCGTCCTCTCGTCGTAGGGCGAGACAAGGGCGAGCATGAGCTTCTCGTTGTCGGTGGCGTAGACGCCGGCGCTGGGGTTGCCTGCCGCGTGCACGAACTCGTCGAAGACGTCGATGCTGCCGTCGCCGTCGCCGTCGGGGTAGGTGCCGGCGTCGACGCAGCTGGAGAGCTCGCTGGTGTTGCCGTCCCGGTCGGTGTACGTGACGGTGAAGTGGTCACGGGTGCTCGCGCCTTTGATCTGGATGATCCGGGCGGTCTCGGTGGCGGTCTTCGTGCGGTTGATGTCCATCAAGAACTGGGCCTCGGACGAGGCGCAGTTCCTGTTGGCGAAGACCTCGATGGTTCCGGCGTCGCCTTCGGGCAGGTCCTTCATGAGCAGGGTCGTCCGGGTGTCTTCCCCACTGCCGGACCGCACGGCGGCGGCGAGGTCGGGGGCTTCGGGTCCGTCGGCGACGTCGATGGCCTCGCCGTTCGTCTCCCACACGCGGTTGGAGCGGAGGGTCGCTTTGGCACCGGCGTTCACCTTGATGCCCTCGGCGCCGGTGCCGGCGATCACGTTCTTCGACACCACCACCTTGCCGCCTTCGATCGTGAGGCCGGTGCCGCCGTTCCCGATGACGGTGTCGCTGCCGTTCTCCAGGCCGATGCGGTTCTGGGTCACGGTGCTGCCGGTACCCCCGACTCGCACGCCGTCGGAGCCCGCAGTCACCACGTTGCCCGACACGTTGACTCCGTCGCCGGCGGCTTCGATGCCGACGTCGGACTGCGCGAGAAGCTGGTTGCCGGTGAACTTCGCGCTCGGGGCCTCCGACGCGATGCCTGCGGATCCGCCGACGATCCGGTTCGATGTGATGACGGCGCCCGGGGCGCCGTCACCGACCTCGATGCCAGCGCCTTCCGCCTCTGCATTCGCCGCGGCGATGCGGTTGGCCTCGATGCGAAGACCACTCGCTGTGTCGGTGGCGTCGATGCCGTCGTCGGTGTGCACGATCGAGTTGCCGGCGCCACCGACGCCCCCGATGGTGACGTCAGTGCTGCCGTTGACCAGGATGCCGTCGTGGACGGGCGTGGGCGTGCCCTCGTCGGTGTCGCCGCCGATCGAATTGCGGGTGAGCGTGTGACGGCTCCCACCCAGGAGCTTGATCGCGGTGGCTTGGGTGGCGCCGATCCGGTTGCCGTCGATGGTCGTGTCGGCCATGCCCGCCCATATCGCGATGCCGTGGGTCGTGGTCCCGGCGTTGGTGCCGCTGGCGAGCAGGCCGATGTCGTTGTCGGCCACGGTCGCCTTGGCTCCGGTGGCCGCGCCGTCGATGGGCTCTGTGCTCACCGGCTCCAGGTGGATGCCGTCGGATTGGGTAGTGCTCTGGTCGGAGCCGGCGAGCACGATCGCGTTGGTGGCCGCGACCCGGTTGCCGGTGATGGTGGCGCCCGGTGCTCCGTCGCTGCGGATGCCGTATGCCTGCCCGTCGAACGCCGCTGTCCCGTCGTGGCGCGTGCCAACGGCGTTGTCGGTGACCTTGGCGTCGGTGGCGGTGGCGCGCAGCAGTTCGATGCCGACCGAGGTTCCCCGGATCGTGTTGTCGGAGATGGTGGCATTCGGGGCGTTCACGATGACCCCGACTTCAGTGTCGCCCATCGCTGCCGCCCCGTCGTCGCTCACCCCGATGCGGTTGCCGTCGACCGTCGTGGTGGTGGACCCCGACCGCAAGCCGATGCCGATATCGGCGGTGCCGATGACGTTGTCCTCGATCCGCGCCCCGTCTCCGCCGCTCACCATGATTCCGTTGGACGAACCGGCGTCGCCGGCCGTCCCCGCAGCGTTGGTGCCGATGCGGTTGCCCCGCACGAGTTGCCCGGTCCCACCGGTGACGTGGATCTGCAAGGCACCGCCGCGCACCACGAGCCCCGTGACGAGCGAGGGTCCACCCTGGAGTTGGAGTACCTGGGCGCCAGTCCCGACGACCTCGACCCAGCCGCCGGCTTGCGTGGTGCCGTCGATGGTCGTGGGTCCGATGATGGTGGGTAGCGGGGACGTGGCTGCGATCGACGGGACCCCACCGCCAGCGATGTCGAACGCGATCACACCACCGCCGCCGTCGTTCGCCACCTCGATCGCTGCTCGCAACGTGCACTCCGGCGCATTGCCGATCGTGGCGCCAGTGTCGCAGCCGTCCTCCGGGTCATCCGCGCTCGCGTCGCCAGTCGAGTTGACCACGAGCCCTGTCGTGAGCTCGACGTCCTTGACCACCGTGCTCTTGTCGCCGTGGCTGTCGGTCACCGTGAGCGAGACCGAGTGGGTGCCCCCCCTCGGAGAACGAGTGGGTCGGATTGGGCGAGGTCGACGTGGCTCCGCCGCCGAAGTTCCACGCCGACGTCAGGTTCGACCCGTCCTCGGCATCGTTCGACAAGTTCGTGAAGGCCACCGTGTTCGTCCCCACGTCGGTGACCTGGTACTCGAAGTCGGCCACCGGATCATGCCGGGGAAGGAACTTGGGGGTCCACACTGCGTACAACTCGGGGTGGGCGACCACCTCGGCCATTTGCGCTTGGTAGGCCGAGCAGCCGTCCTCGAGTTGAGCCATGCCTCCCGCACCCCTGACCGGGATGCCGTGGCCGGGGACGTTGTTGCTGTAGCTGGCGAACCAGGTTCGGAAGGGCTCGGCGTAGAGGTCCGCCGTGATGACGTCGTAGGCATCGGCGTCGTTGACGGAGGCCGCTTCGTTCAGCACCGGGGGCGTGCCGGTCGGGCCCTGCACGCGAAACGGCCCTCGGATGTCCTGTCGAGTCGGTCGCCAGGCGTCGCCGTACCGGTCGCCGTCGAAGGTCAGGACGACGCCGACGTAGCACCGGAGCCCGGGAGTGCCGTTGGAGAACGTCCCGGCCTGCGACCACGTGAGGGTGTCCATGGCGAACGGCACCGAGGTGTAGCCCGGGGGCAGGTTCGTGGGATAGGCGGCCGACGCCGGTTGGGCCACGGCCACCAGGCTCGCGGCCACAACAGCCATCGCCGTGACCGTCCTCGAAATCCACTTGATCATGCTCTCCCTCGTTCCTCTGACACGTACCTCGAGAAGTGCCGCGAAAGCAGTCCAGCGCGGTCTGGATCGTCGGCGTGTCAGGTGCCCGGACCCTGCCGACGCCCCGCGACCCGCTGACGGCGGAGCATCCGCTGGCCGGTCACGGGCAGTCCACCATGTTGTCCAGCTCGACCTCGATGGGATCGCCGACGGCGTGGTCCGACAGGTCGATCGTGGTCGACCCGGAGGCACCGGCAGCCGAGTCGAACGGCTCGGACGTCAAGTTCACGACCATCTCGCTGTAGCCGACGGTGTCGACCCGGAACGGGAAGCTGAACTCCCCCTCGAGGTCCGGGACGAGCCACACCGAGCCGAATTGCTGCACGTAGAGCATCTGTCCGGGATCGTCAGGATCCTCTCGACCGAGGAGAACTTCGACCTGCGCCGGCACCCGGCGAGGGTTGACCAGTCCGCAGCTGTTGTCGGAGTCGTCCCCGCCGGTCGTCCTCGACCAGCCGTACCACGAGACGTCCTCGCCCTCGGTCGGCGTGAACTCGATGGCGGACATGCCCGTGGGGATCTCGATCATGTAGTCGGTGGTCGGTTCCCCCGGACCGAAGGGCCAGACCTGGTCCCTGATCTGGAGCCGCAGATGGGTCGCGTCGCTCGACACCGGGATCGAGAACCGGTAAGCCTGCTCGTTCGGGTCCCACGCCCCCGCGAGTGCGGCCGGCACCTCCACCTCCTTGCTCAGGAAGTCGATCGCCGAGTCGGCCTGAGCGGACGGCATCCGGTAGTTGAGGAACTCGAGCCGAGCGGCGTCGTTGTGTGGCACCCGGACGATCACGTCTCTGAGTTCGCTGTACAGGTCGATCGGCGTCGACTCCACGTAGACCGCCGACCCCCGGCTCAGGAAGACCTGGTGGACGATGGGGAAGGGGTTGCCTGGCAACTCGAACTCGACCAACGCCGGCTGCGAACTGTCGTTGGGGTTGACCGGCACGAACGTGCTCAACTGCAGATGGCTCTGCGCATCGGGTGTGACCGTCTGGGTCGACTGGTGCCGTGGCGAGCCGCCGGTTTCGGAGCTGGACCCGAGGTCGAAGGTCCTGGTGGTCACCGGTATCGCCGACGTTCCCATCGGATCGCCGTCCATCGTGAGCGCCGCATCGACGGAGACGTAGGCACCGTTGGTGTACCAGGTGGTCGGGCTGACAACACCGGGCGTGATATCGATCAACTCGGACGTGATACTGACCGTCTCGCCCGTCTCAGCGACTGGGACCTCGGCGGTGAGCGTGGCGAACCGGGTGGCCGGGTCCAGGTCGATCGTCTCGTCGAAGAGTCCGCCCAGTAGCCCGTACGCGGTCAGCGTCACGAGTCGGCCACCGGGTCCGATCTCAACGAGGTTCTCGTCGTAGCTCCGCAACCGCACCTCGACCGGACCGCTCTGCACCTCGCCGAAGATGACCAGCTCGCCGGTGGCGTGCAGTTGCGTGTCGGAGCTGTCGATCACCACCGGCACATCCATCCAGCCCGGGGTGACAGGGTCGACGGTCACCGTCTCGGACCTCGATTCCGCACCGATCGGAACGACCGTCACGGTCGCGGAGGTCGATGCGAGGTGCAGCACCACGTCCGCGGTGTAGCCGCCGGCAACGTCCGGGGAGACGACACGCGTGGTGCTCGTCGTACCTCCCGCTCCGTCGGTCTCCTGCACCACAACGCGAACTCCTGCGGTCTGGGGGACACCGCCGAGGACGATCGAGCCGTGCACCTTGAGCACCGTTGGAGTGAAGTTCGCGTCGAAGTCGGCCACAGTCGTCTGACCCGCCGTGATGCCGTTGACCGTCGTGCGGGGTCGGTCGGCCGTGTAGGTCCCGACGACGAGCTCGACGTCGACGCTCGCCGTCGCTGACGGCACCTCGACCATCGTGGCGTACGCCCCATCGGTGGGGTCGACGACGACTTGGATGTTCTTCGGCAGCTCGAGCTGGGTGCCGGATCCGTCCCGCGGCGTGTAGCGGAGCGTCTGCGGGCTCGGCAGGGCACCGATCGAACCGGTCGCCACGTCCAGACCCGTCAGGTGACCCCGCAGGTCGACCTGCGCCTCACGATGCACGTAGTCGAAGGTTCGGGAGTTCACGCCGACCGAGACGGGGTCGATCACAACGACCTGGGCGTCGGACGGGATATCCCCCACGTAGACCGTCATCCGCGCCTTCGTCGCGGTCAACGGCAGCGCCCGCTCGACGGCGTATGCGCCCGTCGCGTCGGGCGTTGCGACCGCCGAGTTGCTCGACAGCCAGTCCCCTGCTGCGGAGTAGGTGGTGAAGATGACCTCCGTCGGACCGAGGGGTTGACCCGTTCCATCGAGCAACGTCCCGCTGAGACGTGCGATGGGCGGGTCGTAGGTGGTCGACAGGTTCGACTCGTTCAGCCCCGACTGGACGGAGCTGACGGTGATGCTCGGATAGTCGGCCTGGATGACCCCGACCATCGCCCGGGCGATGAACCCCGTCGTACTCGACGACAGCGGCACCACCACTCGGTAGGCGCCAGTTGCGTCGGGGGTCACGACCACTTGGCGGGTCGCGCCGTTCGGAGTGCCATCGGTCGTCCCCCTGACATCGATGGCCGTCGGTCCGAGCGGTTGGCCCGCCCCGTTCACCAGGACACCGCTGACCGCGGCCAGCGGCGGTCGTTGCGACAGGTTCGCCTCGAACTCGTTCTCACCAGGGTGGGTCGCGAAGGTGAAGGTCGGCCGATCCTCCGGGAACCCGACGACGTTCAACTTCACCTCGACCGAGGCGGTGTTGCCCTGGAGGTACCGCACGAACGAGTACCCGCCTTCGGCGTCGGGGACGATCGTCTGCTCGTAGCGCTTCAGGAGCTTGCCGTCGGAGCTGCTGAGCGTGACCGTCGCCCCGACCGGGTCGACGATGGGGGCGAGGCCGTCGCCGGTCAGGTCGGACTGGAGCCGCCCGGCCATGTGGAGCTGGACCAGGTCTGCGGCGTCGACCGCGAAGTCGGACGAAGCGGCGGAGTGGTCGCCGCCGAGCGGCGCGAGCGACGGCGAGCTCACCGACCCGGTGATCACCGGTGGATCACCGACTGCCCATGACCCTTCGATCGAGATGTCCACCGGGGCCGTGCCCTGGGTTGGGCGATCAACACCGTGACGTGGGTACAGGGTGCACGAGTAGGACCCGTCGGCCCCGGTGACGGCGGCACACGTGTCGAGACGCCCCTCGGTGAAGGTCATGTGCATGCCAGAGATGGGCATGGTCGTCCCGTCGGGCAACGCCGAGGTGACGCGGCCGGTCACCTCGTAGCCGCACGTCGCCCTCGCCAGGGCCGCGTCGTCGGTGCCGGCGGCCATCTCCGTGGCGAGCATCTCGACGACGTAGTCGTGGTCGTCGGGCGACGCGACCCCGCAGATCACCTCGATCCCCGACAGGTAGGCCTGCGCCTGGGCACGCTTGGCTTCGATGTCGGCCGGGTCGAAGCCGTACGACGGGTCGTCGAAGCCGTCGTAGGGTTCGCTGAACAGCGAGTCGGACAGGTTGGTGATGCGCCACGATCCGGCCAGGTTCAACAGATCGGAGCCGTGCAGCCTGATGTCGCGGAGCTGGTACGACGTGCCGTCGCGACCTCGGAGGTCGTTGGTGCGATCGCCGTCGGGTGATCCCAGCAACCCCGTGACTTGGGCACCGGTGTCGAGCGAGAAGGTGACGTTCATGGTGTCGTAGGACATGAACTGGCCCACGGCGATGGAGCCGGAAGGGGTGGTGACCTTCCACACCGGCACCAGCCAGATGAAGTCCATCCCGGCGGTGATCGACACCCCGGACGCGACCTCGATCGTCGACCCGTTGGGCATCTGGGTGACCTCGCCGTCGATCTTCAGCTTGATCCCCGGGGTGGCGGACCTCGAGTACCACTCGAACACGTGGCCGTCGACCCGAGCGGCGACACCGGTGATCCCAGTCGCCTCGGAACCGGACCTGAACTTCTCCTGGCGGGCCTGCACCGCGATGTCCGGTCCGCCCGCGGCCGGCATGGCGTACCAGTACTCGCCCTTGGTCTGGGCGCCGAAGCGATCACCTCCGAACGTCGAGAGGTGAGGATCGCCCCACGACCCAGCGGTGTCGCACCGGTCCTCGTCACCGGGGAGGCCTGCCTGCTCGACCACGAGCGTGAACGAGCCCCGGCCCGTCAGGTCTTCGGCGACGGCCGGCCGGGACGTGTAGGGATACCGGAGGGTGCGCGCTGCCGCGCCGCCGCACGACGGCTTCTGGGCGGGGACGGTGACGGAGATGTCACCCTCGTGGAAGCCGGCGAGGAACGGCATGCCAGCGCCCGTGCCTTCCCCGTCGACGACGATCGGGTGCGGTCCGTCGGTCTTCACGTGGGTGGTGACCGTGCCTCCCGCCGCACCCACGGAGAACGACTTCGGGCTGGCATCCAGGTACGAGTCTCGACAGTCCGCCGACACGTCCAGCGTGTCGGACATGGTCAGACCGGTGTCGCTGTTGAGCGCGGACACGACGATCTGCGCTGACACCGGACCGGACTCCCCGGAGCAGTCGACGGTGACGCTGATCGGCGTCACCGACTCCTCCTCGGCCGTGAAGGTTCCCGAACCCGGGTTCAGGGTGAGCCAGTCCGGCTTGCCGGCGACCATCCAGTCCTCACCGCCGAGGAGCGTGGCCTTCAGGTTGACCGTCGTGGGGAAGCTCGTCTGGTCGGAGCGGAACGAGATCGAATCCCGGTCCAGGCTGAGGTCGGGCTGGAGGCACTTGGCCTGGAACTTGCCGCCGTAGGCGTCGACCGCCTGTGCGGCGCCGTCGATGAAGCTCGGGGCGATCACGAGGATGTCCACCGGATCGTTGCCGATGGTGTCGCAGATCGCCTCGGTGATCGCGAGGCTCCCGTCGACGGTCAGCGCGCTCGCCGCCAGGTCACCCGGCAGCTTCTCGTACTCCAGGAGGTTCTTGCGGACGTAGAGCTTCGCCGAGTTGATCGTCTGGTGGCTCGCCGGAGCATCCCCCTTCAACACGGCCTTCAACCCGAGCGACTCGCCGGGCCGGAGGGTGACCGGGCTCGAGTCCGCGGTGCCGTCCACCGACAGCTCCATCGGCTGATCCAGGTCGGGGTTGATCGGCTCGTAGATCGACACGATCGGCTCTGCCACCTCGAACAGCGTGACGCCGATCGCGTCCGCGATCCCGGCGCCGTCCAAGCCGATCCCGGCGGCCAACCGGGCGAGCGCTTCGCTGCCCAGCTCGCCCTTTGCGTACATCTCGATCGCCGAGCGGGTCTCCGCCGTCTCGCTCTGGAGGACCCTGGCGGTGGTCTCCCGTGCGGTCACGAGCCTCGGGCCGACGACGACGTTCGCGAAGTCGAAGAAGCCGGCGGCCGGGTCGCCGAGCAACGACGCCCATGCTCCCGCCAACGGCCCGCCGACCTGGAAGCCGAACGACACCCTGGCCCCCAGCATCGCACTCATCTCGAGCTTCGCCGGGATGCCCTCCGAGTTGAGCCCCAGCGTGCTGTCGAAGTTCGGGGTGCAGTCCTTGGTCTTCAGGTCCCGCTCGAGCGGGACCACGTTCGAGAACCGAGCCCCCGGCGAGCTCCGAACGATGAAGCCCTTTCGGTAGTCGGTGGTGCCGACGCACTGGAGCGCGAAGTCGATGGACGGACCACCTTCGAGTCCGAGCTCGAAGGTGCCCAACACGTCGGCCTTGACGGCGAACGCCAGCACGCTCGCAGCAGGTCCCATCGGAACCGGCAGCGTCTTCAGGCCCAGGGTCTTGCTGCACTCGGCGGGGATGGCGACCGAAGCCTGGATCTTGCCCGAGAAGCTGACGGTCAACTCCGACGTGTAACCGGCGAGCATGTACACGTGCTCGTCGCCGGGTGCGGCGTCGGCGTCGATGTTCGCGGAGAAGTCGAACCGAGGGTGGAGCGTGTAACGCGGATCCGGGCCCTTCAGCTTGGCGATCGCCGCCTTGAGCTCGGCCTTGCACACGACCGGGCTCGCTGGAGTCGCCTGCGTCCGGACCACAGGGGCGTTCACGGCGGCGCCGACCGCCCGGCTGCGGTGTCCGGCCGCATGGACGGGGGTGCCGTCGGGACCGAGGACGTTCATCACCACGTTCGTGACCGGGACCTCGCACTCCTCGACCGGCGACCCGTCGGCACACGAGGTGACCATCTCGTAGCTCTCGGGCACGACGCCGGTGCGGACCAGCTGGTTCTCGCGGGTCGCCAACTCCTCGGCCGTGGCGTCGAGGTCGACCGGGTCCGGCGCCCACTTCATCTTGGTGTAGAGGTCCGTCAGCGCCAGTCCCTGGACCGTCACGAGGCTGTAGGTCTGGCCGTCGGCGCCCGTCCGCTCGATCGCGGCGACGACCTCACCGGCGATGCCGTTGCGCCCGCTGCTCAGCAGCCTGGCCCCCACTGCGGGGGCGGGTCCTCGGAGGACGTACGGCATCCGGACAGAACCGGGGTCGGTGAGCTCCTCGGGGGTGTCGTCGATCTCGGTGTCGGTATCGGCGGGGACGAACGCCCGGTCCTTGAGCTCCTGCCAGGAGAACGGCCCGACCCCGTCGTCGGTGACGAACGAATCCCGTTGATCCAGGAAGTCGACGCCTGGCGCCGCGCCGGCCAACGGGAAGGCGATCGACGACGACGCGACGACCGTCACGTCAGGCTGGGGTTCGACGGTGTAGATCTCGGCGGTGGCGGCCAACGCCTGGCCGGGAACCCGCGTCGCGATGACGATGCCGCCGATCGCTCCGGTTGCTGTCACACGGAACCGGCCACCGCCGAGATCGTCGACCTGGAACGCCGCATCGTCGCCGAGCACCTCGGTCGTGACGCCGTCCGGAACGTCTGCCCCGGAGGGTTCGCCGTCGGCGTAGGCCCCGACCCCCACCTCGACGGACTGGCCGGCCCCGGTGAACATGACCGACGGCTCGGTGTACGCGTAGGTCGTGGCGGGCTCCTCGGGGGGCAGCGAGGTGGTGCTCGACGTCGTCGTGGGAGTGGTCGGTTCGGGGACGCAGGCCGTCACCACCATCAGGGCCGCGCCGAACAGGACGAGCAACGACGTGGCGACCGCCCCCCGCCGGTGTCTCTGGCTCGTCGGGATCCCCCCTTGCGGGCGTTGCCTCATACCTCGAGTCGCCATGGTCCCTCCGAACACCCTGGAGACGGCTCCCTCGACCGCCTGCTCCAGAAAGTAACGACCTCTCCTAACCGACCACCAACGGTGCAGTTCCCGCTCCTCACGACCCGATATCCCGCTCGAATCGGTACCGTGACTGCTGTGGCGCGCGTTCTCATCCTGGGCACATGCGTCGTTGACGTCGGCGACGCCGTGGTGGAGCTCAGCCCCGTCCAGCGGACGTTGCTGACCCGGCTGGCGATCGCCCGACCGGACTCGGTGCCGCTCGACGACCTGATCGACACCGTGTGGGGCTCCGAGCCACCCGCGACCGCCCGCCCATCCATCCACAACCAGGTCAGCCGAATCCGCTCACGTATCCATCCTGATGCGATCAGGACCGACGCCGACCGCTACAGCCTGGACCTCGTCACCGACGCGGAGGCGGCGATCGATGCGCTCGGACAAGCCGAGACGCTGCTGCAACAGGGTGACCCGGGATCGGCCCACGACCTCGCCCTGCAGGCACTCCAGCTGTTCCGAGGTCCTCCGCTCCAGGATCTCGGCGAAGTACCCGACGCCGTCCCCCACCGGATTCGCCTCGCTGAACTGCAACGGGCGCTGGAGACCGTCCGTCTGTCGAGCGGACTGTCGGACGGGCGGGCCAACTGGGCCGTCGTCGAGGCCGAGCGACTCGTGGCGGACACCCCGCACGATGAACAGCGTTGGTCGCTCCTGGTCCGGGCGTTGCACTCAGCTGGTCGACGCGGCGACGCTCTCGGTGCCTTCGACCGAGCCCGTCGGACGATCACCGGCGAGCTCGGGCTTGCTCCGGGCGAGGAGCTCCGAGCGGCCGAAGCAGCGGTCCTCGGCCACGGTACGACACCGCCCCGGGCAAAGGTACGTCCAGCAGTTCGCAGGAAGCTCGTGGATCGGGTCCTGACCCTGATCGAAGCGGGCATGAGCGTCACCCTGGTCGGCGAGGCCGGCATCGGCAAGACATCGGCCCTGAACGACATCTTCAGGCGGACGGTCCGACAGGAGGCGACGGTGGGACGGGCGGCGTTCGTGACCCATCCCGGTCAGGCCACTGCGACCCTCGACGAACTGCTCGAAGACCTCCAAGCCGAGAAGGACCCCCGGTTGCCCCCCCGTGGCTGCGTTCACCTCGGTCATCAACGAGCTCGCCGAGGCACGACCCGTCGTCCTCCTGGTCGACGACATCGACAATGCAGGCCCCACATCCATGGCCGCTCTCCAAACCGTCGGCAGCCTTCCCCAGGTGGTCGTGGTGGCAACCTCGTCGGTGAACGGACTGAAGGCGTGGGACGAGGGCCAGGAGCTGACGGTCGCGCCATTGACAGGCGACGAAGTCTACGAGCTCGTCGAGCAGATCACCGGGACCGTCCTCCCACCAGCCTCGTTGGCGTGGGTCGAAACGATGTCGGGCGGCAATCCCATGCTCGTCGAGCACCTCCTCGACGAGTTGAACGCCGAGGCGTCGGCGGTCGACCCGGAGTTGCAGCCACAGGTGGCTTCCACTGCTCTCCACGAGGTCGTCCGACGTCGCCTGGACCGGGTCGACGTCGCTATCAGCAACGCCCTCGACGTCGCATCCGTCTGCGGCCAACGGTTCCCCGAGGCACTCCTTCGCTCCCTGGCGTCGCCGACCGGCGTCGACGGCGCACTTGCAGAAGGCCTCCTCGTCGTCGATGACGAGGTGGCGGCCCTTGTCTCCCCTCCGTCCCGGACGCTCACGTTCCGACACGGAGCAGTCCAACAGGTTCTCGAGAACAGCCTCGCTCCGGGGCGGCGCATCGAGGTCCACCACGCAGCCGCCGGTGCTCTGGAACGCCTCAATGCCCCCGCCGCGACCATCGCCGTCCACGCGCTCGCCGCAGCGGAGATCGACAGGGACGGAGCGATCCGCTGGAGCGAAGCAGCCGGCACCGACGCCACGACGATCGGTGCGCATGCCGAGGCCGCCAGGTGGTATGAGCAGTCCGCCGGTGTCGCCTCGATGACCGGAGATGGTGCCCGCCGGGTCGCTGCGCTGATCGCATGGGCGGACTCACTCCGCATGGCCGGCTCGTCCGAACAGGAGGCCGCTCTCTTCCGTGCCCTCGACGCGGCCACCGACCTCGACGACCCGGACCTCATCGCCGACGCCACGTTCGCCCTCCTGCAACTCGGGGCGACGACCGAGTCCGGGTCGATCCACGTACGGGCCATCGCTGCAACGGAGCGGACGCTCGAGGTCGTCAAGGACCCGGACCGACGCGCCAGGGTCACCGGAGCAGCGAGCCTCACGTACTCGATGACCGGGGCGTCCGACAGGTGCCGGCTGCTGTTCCTCGAGGCGGCATCCCTCGCAACCAGCGAAGAGACCAAGCGAATGGTGCTGCCGTTCGCGTTCCTCGCCCTTGGTCACCCCACGGACCTCGATCGACGGGAGGAGCTGACCGACGAGCTGATCGACCTGGCACGACGGGCCGACGACCCGGTCGCGGCATTCGAGGGGCACCAGCTCGCGTTCTCGGTCGCTCTTCAACGCTCGAACGGGCCCCGGCTACGCGCCAGCCTGGCCGAGCTCGACGTCCTGGCCCCGCGCGTGGGCGATGTCGGCCGGCGGTGGGCGGTCCTCTACCACCATGCGGCGTTGGAGCACCTCGACGGTGATCTGGAAGCCGCCGAGACAACAGCCGAGATGGCGATGGAGTGCTTCGCTGCCGTGTCCCCGTCCCGGGCGTTCGCCGCGTATGGCGGCCAGCTGCTCCCGATCCGCATCGCACAAGGTCGAATCGACGAGCTCCGCGGAGCCATCGAGGGGCTGGCCGCAGACCAGCCGGGCGTCCCTGCCTGGCGTGCAGCGTTGGCGCTGGCCGTGGTCGACGAGGACCCGGTTCGCGCGGCCGACCTCGCAAGCTCGGCCCTGGACGATGTCGCCGAGGACTTCACCTGGCTGGCCGCACACGTGATCGGTGGACGAGCCGCTGCCCGAGCAGGGTTCGTTCCGATCGTCGACCGGTACCTCGACCGGTTGCAGCCGTGGTCGGGGCTGGTGTGCTGGCAGGGGACCTGCTCCTACGGTCCCGTCGACACCGTGATCGCCATGCTGCAGGAGGCGGCCGGTCGCCTCGATCTCGCCCGCGCCCATGCGGAGCGCGCACGATCACAGGCGCGCCGCCTCGGCGCGAGCGTGTTCGAGCCCGAGGTCGACGCGCTGCTGGATCGCAGCTCCTGAGACTCGACTCCCTTGGCTCCAAGCGAGCGGGGTCAAGGAGCTGAACGCGTTGATCGCTGAGCGTCCCGATCTGGTGGTGGCGGTCGGGCGGCTCGCCGCCGAGCTGCTGGGAACGGTGGTCGTCGACTCCGGCTGGTCACCGGCGACGAAGGGGCGCTGGTCGAAGGGATGCCATCCAAAGGATTCTCGCCGTTGACCGACGACGTCCTCACTGCCCACCTCCGCGGCACCCAGGCGATCGGCATCTACCCGCCCCCATCCCGGCCGGATGGAGGACGGCGACGTGACCGACCGCTCTCCCCGCGTTGAACCGCCGGGGGTTCAGGCGGGGTCGAGGATGACGACGGGGATCTCGCGGGTGGTTGCGGCTTCGTAGCCGGCGAAGCCGGGGAAGTCGGCCTTCTGCTTCTCCCAGATGCTGGTGCGCTCGTCGCCGGCTGCGGTGCGGGCGGTGAAGGCGCGGGTGTCGGTGCCGATCTCTGCGCTGACCTGCGGGTGGGCGGTGAGGTTGTGGTACCAGGCGGGGTGGGTGTCGGCGCCGGCCTTGGAGGCGAACACGGCGACGCGTCCCTCGCCGAGGTCCTGGTACATCATCGGGGTGATGCGAGCTTGACCGCTGCGGGCGCCGGTGTGGTGGAGCAGCAACAGCGGGGCGCCTTCGAAGTTGCCGCCGACCTTGCCGTCGTTGGCACGGAACTCGGCGATGATCTCGGTGTTCCAGTCCTGGAAGTCGGTCATGGGTCTGGTCCTTCAGGTCGGGGTGTGGATGGGACGAGAGCGTGGTCGCCGAACACCGGCGGCACGGCGCAGGCACCGACGATCTCGCTCAGTAGCGTCGCAAGGGTGCTGCGGTGGTCGGGGGCGAGGAGCGCTACGACCTCTTCGAGCCGGGCGGAGGTCTCGGCGTAGAAGGCCTCGGCTCGCCGTTTGCCGTCGATGGTGAGCGCAACGGTGACGGCACGGCCGTCGGTCTGAGACCGCGTGCGGGTGACGAGACCCCGCTGGCCGACACGGTCGACGAGGCCGCTGACGCTGGACTTGTCGATGCGCAACATGGCGACGAGATCGCCCATGGCCCGAGGCCCGTCCTTCACCATGCACAGGAGCTGGGCCTGCTGGGCGGTGAGGTCATGAGCGGTGGCGACCTGCGTGTAGAGCGACTGGACCAGGAACGAGATGCGCACCAGAGCCTCAGCCGGCTCGAGGTCGAGAGCGGTGCGCTGGTCCTCCGTATCGGTCACATCGAAAGGATAATCCGCCCGCGTTGGGAATCGTTGGGATCCCCATCTAGTTTAGATGGGGATCCCAACGATTTGTCCGACGAAGGGCAGTGGCCGCCGATGAGCCCCGCACCAGTAGTCGAGGCAGCGACGGGTGCGCAGACCGTCATCGACCGCCGCCTTCAACACGGCGAGCCGCTCGCTCTCCCCAGCAGCAGCCAGGCGAACCGCGCGCATCACGTCCTCGTGCCACTCCGCCGCGCCCGCCAGCAACCGCCGAGCGACCCGATCATCGAGCCGCGCGACCACCTCATCGATCGGCTCGACTTCGTCAGATCCCTGGACCGACATCAACTGGACGGTCGCGGTCACCCAGGATGAGCGAAGTCGGTCTGCCGACGTGCGATCGACACCGATTCCTCGCCGCTCAGGCGGCCGATCGATCAGCCCGGTCTGGCCGTGCGGCGTCGGACCTCGTCAGCGAACGCTGGCACGCCCCCTCGTTCGAGCGCGTCGAGGAGCTGGGACAGCGTTGTCGGGGCTCGGCGGTTGGCCGCCGCTTGTTGCGACAACTCCTCGACCACCGCACCGGGCGCGAGGTCGAGCAGGTCGAGGAGGAACGTGTCAGGGTGGATGACCTCGAGGTCGAACTCCTCGACGCTGTGGTCGGGGAAGTCATCGATGTTGAATGTGACGATCGCTCCCGCAGCGGACCGCACTGCGGCAGCGAGCACGTGGCGGTCCTTGGGGTCGCAGGTCAGCCCATCGATGAGCGGCTGGTACCCGGTGATCTCTGCGTCGGGGAACGCTGCAGCCATCTGACCGAGCAGCCGCGCCACCGCGCCGGGACCGATCAGCTCGCTCAGGTTCCGGTGTAGTTCCTCGACGATGTCAGCGGACCAGAGCGCCCGGTACAGGCCGCGTTCGGCCAAGCGGAGAAGCGTGTCCCGAAGGTGGGCCGGATACAGGACACAGGTGTCGAGTACCGCGGCGAACGTCACGGGCCTTCAGCGGGTGCGCTTGGGGGTGGCGGTCAGCTCGTAGAGGTCGACCTCATCTGCGATCTCGACCATCCGATCGAGCGCGGCACGCCGCTCGACGGATGCCCGCTCGCGATACGCAAGGACATCTGCGAGGCGAACGCGACGGTGGCGGCCGGGCTGCTCGAAGGGGATCTCACCGGACTCGAGCAGCTTCACCACCGTCGGTCGGCTCACCCCCAGCAGGTCGGCGGCCTCCTGGGTGGTCAAGCGCTGGTGCACCGGTGCGATCGTCACCGCCTGGCCCTGGGCCATCGCATCGACCACGTCACGCAACACCTCGAACACCTCCGGCGGGAGCACCAGGTGCTCGCCGTTCGGCCCCGACAGCGTGGTGGTCGGCTCCGCGCCGAGTCCGTCGAGCATCGCCGCTAGGGCCGCCAACGGCTCGGCCGGCGGCAGCACGGTTCGTTCGATCATCGGTGCAGCCATCTCGCGGTCCTCCTTCTCGACCACGACCGTACGACCAATTCGAAAGATTCGCAACCCCTCTGTTGGGGCGATGGCCGAGGCCGGATCACCCCACGGGATCCTGTCGGCCGTGGATCGAGCCGTTCCCCCGACATTGCCGAACCGGCGTGTCGGCGGCCATGAGATCGTGCCCAGTGGCGGCCATGTAGGTGCCCGCTGGTGGCCAGCAGTTCTGCCCACTGGCGGCCAGTGGTTCTGCCCGCGTTGATGTCCGTTGCTCGTCCCGGGTCCGCCGGGGCGAGTGCTCC
>JACDJC010000312.1_pt1 | contig 61033 bp, 48 predicted proteins | sample 7454191 | NCBI WGS metagenome assembly JACDJC01 (sample SAMN14253291, study PRJNA609438) | sludge metagenome | isolation source: sludge after 25d culture with pyrite and EDTA | collected 2018-12-20 | reverse complement strand
TTACGCCTGGAATGCGCAGCCTGCCGTAGCGCGCTGGAACCTGTATCGCCTGGCGGGCAGCCTGCTGGTGCTGGGCTGCCAGGCGCCCGATCTGGAGGCCAGCCTGGCACCGTTCGAGGCCGAATTCCTGCGCAGCTACCAAGCCGGGCTGGCGCGCAAGCTGGGCCTGCGCGACTGGCGTGCGGAAGATGCCGGGCTGGGTGACGACTGGTGGGCGTTGCTGCAGGCGCAGCGTGCCGATTTCACGCTGGCATTCCGGCTGCTGGCTGACGCGGATCACGATCCGGACCCCTGGCTGGCACTGTTTGCCGATGCGCGACGGGCCCGCGGCTGGCTGGAGCGCTACCAGGCCCGCCTGAATCAGAGCGCTGAACCGGCGGCGCAGCGCCGCGCCGCCATGAACCGGGTCAATCCTCTGTATGTCTTGCGCAACCACCTGGCGCAGCAAGCCATCGACGCGGCGAAGCAGGGGGACCCCTCGGAGATTCAACGCCTGCTGGAGCTGCTGCAGGAGCCGTTCACACCCCGGCCGGGGTGCGATGCATACGCCCTGCCGCCGGCGTGCGATCTGCCAGTGGTGCCGGTCAGCTGCTCGTCCTGACGGGTCGTCTGGGGCCGTGCAAAACAATGCCATAATGAATGGGTTCCCTTTCCACACCGCATACCGACCATGGCTGGCAACACTCTGGGTACCCTGTTTCGCGTCACCAATTTCGGTGAATCACATGGGCCGGCGATCGGCGCCGTGATCGATGGCTGCCCGCCGGGCATGGCGCTGTCCGAGGCCGACATCCAGGCCGAACTGGACCGGCGCCGCCCCGGCACCTCGCGTCACGTCACCCAGCGACGCGAGCCTGACGTGGTGGAAATCCTCTCGGGCGTCTACCAGGGCACCACCACCGGCACGCCCATCGGCCTGCTGATCCGCAACACGGACGCGCGCAGTCGCGACTACACCGGCATCGCGGACACTTTTCGGCCCGGTCACGCGGATTACAGCTATTGGAAAAAGTATGGGGTGCGCGATCCGCGTGGCGGCGGGCGCTCGTCGGCGCGCCTGACGGCACCCACGGTGGCAGCCGGTGCGGTAGCCCGCAAGTGGCTGGCGCAGGAACATGGCGTGCGCATCCGCGGCTACATGAGCCAGCTCGGTCCGATTCCGATTCCCTTCGACTCCTGGGACCATGTGTCCGAAAACCCCTTTCACGCGCCCAGTGCCGCCATTTTGCCGCAGCTCGAGGCCTTCATGGATCAGTTGCGCCATGACGGGGATTCCATCGGCGCGCGCATCGAAGTCGTGGCCGAGGGTCTGCCCGCAGGCTGGGGCGAACCCATCTACGACCGGCTCGATGCCGGCATTGCCCATGCCATGATGGGCCTGAACGCGGTCAAGGGCGTATCCATCGGTTCGGGCTTCGACTGCATCGCCATGCGCGGATCGGAACACGGGGATGAACTCGGACCCGACGGCTTCATTGCCAACCGGGCAGGCGGCGTGCTGGGCGGGATTTCTTCGGGTCAGCCGCTGCTGGTGTCGCTCGCCATCAAGCCCACCTCCAGCATCCGCATCGAACGGCGCTCGGTCAATACGGACAATGAAGCGGTCATGGTGCGCACTCTGGGGCGACACGATCCGTGCGTGGCCATCCGGGCCACCCCGATTGCCGAGGCTCTGCTGGCCATCGTGCTGATGGATCATGCCTTGCGTCAGCGCGGCCAGTGCGGCTGAGCGCTACCGCGCGGGGCGGGCCGTTGCGGCCGTGAGCCATGTTTTCAGGAGACCTCATCGTGCAATTCGTGTCATTTCCAGCGCGCCTGCGGCGCATGCTTCCGGCAGCCGCGCTGGCAGCCCTGGTGGCTGCCTGTGCGCCGGTGCAGACCACGAACTCCGGCCGGGTCGGGGTGGATCGCCCGCAATACATGAGCAATCTGGTCTCCGAGGCCGCGCTCGAGCGCCAGGCGGCCGCCCAGTATCAGCAGATCCTGTCCCAGGCGCGCGCCAAAAATGCGCTGGACCCCTCCGCTGCGCAGACGGCGCGTGTGCAGGCCATTGCCCGGCGGCTGATTGCGCAGGTGGGCGTGTTCCGCCAGGATGCACTGAACTGGCCCTGGGAAGTGCACGTGCTGAAGTCCGCTGACGTCAATGCCTGGTGCATGCCGGGCGGCAAGATCGCGGTCTACACCGGGCTGCTCGAGCGCATCCAGCCCACGGATGCCGAACTGGCTGCCGTGCTGGGTCACGAAATTTCCCATGCGCTGCGCGAACACGCGCGTGAGCAGGTGTCGCAGCAGATGGTCGCCAACCTGGGCCTGTCGGTGCTGGCTGCCGTGACCGGCAGTCAGGCCACCGCCGATCTGGGCTCGGCGCTCAGTGACGTCATGTTCACCTTGCCCAACAGCCGTGCCAATGAAGTCGAGGCCGATCGCATGGGGGTGGAACTGGCCGCGCGGGCGGGTTACGACCCGCGTGCCGCCATCACCCTTTGGCAGAAAATGCAGCGGGCCGGCGGGGGCGCTCCACCGGAGATGCTCTCCACGCACCCGTCCTCGGCCAGTCGCATCCAGGAACTGCAGCAGGCGGCCGAGCGTGTGATGCCGCTTTACCGGCCCTGACGGGGCCGGCAGACGCGGGCCGAATGAGGGCCCCGCGTGTGCCGGGTAGTGCGGATACCAGTATGGCCGCTCGCCTTGTCGGGTGCAGTCAGGCTGGCATAATGGATTCATGATGTCGCCGTGCGCATGCGGCGCCATGCCTTTTTCCATTTTTCGAGACCACGATCATGCCCCAAACCCTGTACGACAAGCTCTGGGATGCCCATGTGGTGCACCAGGGCCCTGACGGCACCTGCATTCTGTACATCGATCGCCACCTGGTGCACGAGGTCACCAGCCCGCAAGCCTTCGAAGGCCTGGCGCTGGCCGGACGCAAGCCCTGGCGGGTGGCCGCCAATCTGGCCGTGGCCGATCACAACGTGCCGACCACGGCGCGCGACCAGGGCATCAAGGACCCCGTATCACGCCTGCAGGTCGAGACACTGGACAAGAACTGCGAAACCTGGGGCATCACCCAGTTCCGCATGAACGACCACCGCCAGGGCATCGTGCACATCATCGGCCCCGAGCAGGGCGCCACGCTGCCCGGCATGACCGTGGTCTGCGGCGATTCGCACACCAGCACGCACGGCGCGTTCGGGGCGCTGGCATTTGGCATCGGCACGTCCGAAGTCGAACACGTGCTGGCCACCCAATCGCTGCTGATGAAGAAAAGTCGCAACATGCTGGTCAAGGTCGAAGGCGAGCTGCCTTTCGGCTGTACGGCGAAGGACCTGATCCTGTACGTGATCGGCCAGATCGGCACGGCCGGCGGCACCGGCCATGCCATCGAATTCGGCGGCAGCGCGGTGCGGGCCCTGTCCATGGAGGGTCGCATGACGATCTGCAACATGGCCATCGAAGCGGGTGCGCGCTCGGGCATGATCGCTGTGGATCAGACCACCATCGACTATTTCAAGGGGCGCCCCTATGCACCGGAAGGCGAACTGTGGGACCAGGCCGTGGCGTACTGGCAGACTCTGCATTCCGACCCGGGCGCAGTGTTCGACCGGGTGGTGGAAATCGATGCCGCGCGCATCGAACCGCAGGTCAGCTGGGGCACTTCGCCCGGCATGGTGACGGCCATCAATGGCCGGGTGCCGGATCCCGCCGCGGCAACGAATCCGGTGCACCGCAAGGGCATGGAGCGCGCCTTGCAGTACATGGCCCTGAAGGCGGGCACGCCGATGACCGACATCGCGATCGACAAGGTCTTCATCGGGTCCTGCACCAATGCGCGCATCGAAGACCTGCGCGCAGCCGCCGCGGTGGTCAAGGGCCGTCAGGTGGCAGCCAACGTGCTGCTGGCCATGGTCGTGCCGGGTTCCGGCCTGGTCAAGGCCCAGGCCGAGGCAGAAGGCCTGGATCGCATCTTTCTGGATGCCGGTTTCGAGTGGCGCGAACCGGGCTGCTCCATGTGCCTGGCAATGAATGCGGACCGGCTCGAACCGGGCGAACGCTGTGCCTCGACTTCGAACCGCAATTTCGAAGGTCGTCAGGGGCAGGGCGGGCGAACCCACCTGGTCAGCCCCGCCATGGCAGCCGCGGCCGCCGTGGCCGGCCATTTCGTCGATGTGCGCACTTTCCAATAGGATTTCACCATGCAAGCCTTCACCACGCACCGGGGCCTGGTGGCCCCGCTGGATCGCGAAAACGTCGATACCGATCTGATCATCCCCAAACAGTTTCTGAAGTCCATCAAGCGCACGGGCTTTGGCCCCAATCTGTTCGATGAGTTGCGCTACCTGGACCATGGCGAGCCGGGCCAGGACAACAGCAAGCGGCCGCTGAATCCGGATTTCGTCCTGAACAAGCCGCGTTACCAGGGTGCCTCGATTCTGCTCGCGCGCAGCAACTTCGGCTGTGGATCCAGTCGCGAACATGCGCCCTGGGCCCTGCAGCAGTATGGTTTTCGCGCGCTGATCGCACCGTCCTATGCCGACATTTTCTTCAACAACAGTTTCAAGAACGGTCTGCTGCCCATCGTGCTGCCCGAGGCAGTGGTGGCGCAGCTGTTCCAGGCGGTCGAATCCACGCCGGGTTACGAACTGACCGTGGATCTGGCGCAACAGCGGGTGACCGCGCCTGACGGCACCGCCTGGGAGTTCGAGGTCGACGCCTATCGCAAGGAGTCCCTGCTGAAGGGCCTGGACGAAATCGGCCAGACGCTGCTGCACGCCGAGCAGATTCGGGCATTTGAAGCCCGGCGGCTGGCACAGCATCCCTGGCTGCACAAGGACCCGGCGGCAAGCGGCGCCTGAGCCGCGGGCACGCCACAGCGCCACTTGGCTGACGCAATATACAGGTACTGGCAGGCGGGCTGTGGCCCGCAGCCCGAGTTTGCGCGGCACCCTTTTGGGCTGCCGCGCGCATTTCAACGGAAGCTCCCATGACATTTCGCATTGCGGTCCTGCCCGGTGACGGTATCGGTCCGGAAATCGTTCACCAGGCGGTACGCGTGCTGCGCGCGCTGGACCTGGATCTGACCCTGACCGAGGCACCCGTGGGCGGGGCCGCGTATGACGCCCACGGTCACCCCCTGCCGCAAGCCACGCTGGATCTGGCCCTGCAATCCGACGCGGTGCTGTTCGGTGCGGTGGGCGACTGGAAATATGACCGGCTGGAGCGTGCCTTGCGTCCCGAACAGGCCGTGCTGGGCCTGCGCAAGGCACTGGGCCTGTTTGCCAACCTGCGCCCGGCCGTCCTTTATCCGGAACTGGCCAATGCGTCCTCGCTCAAGCCCGAGGTCGTCGCCGGCCTGGACATCCTGATCGTGCGCGAGCTGACGGGCGACATCTACTTCGGCCAGCCGCGCGGCGTGCGCACGCTGACCGACGGGCCTTTTGCCGGGCAGCGCCAGGGCTACGACACCATGCACTATGCCGAATCCGAAGTGCGCCGCATCGCTCATGTGGCCTTTCAGGCGGCAAGCCGGCGTCAGAAGCGGCTGTGCAGCGTGGACAAGGCCAACGTGCTGGAAACCTCGCAGTTCTGGCGCGACATCGTCACCGAGGTGGCGCACGAATATCCGCAGGTGACGCTGTCGCACATGTATGTGGACAACGCGGCCATGCAACTGGTGCGTGCGCCCAGGGAATTTGACGTGGTGGTCACCGGCAATCTGTTCGGTGACATCCTGTCGGACGAGGCCGCCATGCTGACCGGCTCCATCGGCATGCTGCCCTCGGCCTCCCTGAACGCCAGCCGCCAGGGTCTGTACGAGCCCAGTCACGGCTCTGCGCCCGACATCGCCGGGCAGAACATCGCCAACCCCCTGGCCACGATCCTGTCGGCGGCGATGATGCTGCGCCATTCGCTGGATGATGAGGTGGCCGCACGGCGCATCGAGGCTGCGGTGCGGGCGGTTCTGGCGCAGGGGTTGCGTACAGCCGACATTCACGAGGCCGGTACTGCACCGGTTTCGACCTCTGAAATGGGCGATGCGGTGTTGCAGGCATTAAACTAATGCTTTCAGGCATTTTTTAGGCTCAGGCAGGGACATATGGCTCAAGCAGTAGGTTTGATCGGCTGGCGCGGGATGGTCGGCTCGGTGCTCATGCAGCGCATGCGCGATGAAGATGATTTTTCACTGTTCGAACCCGTGTTCTTTTCCACCAGCAATGCGGGCGGGGCGGCACCGGCCTGGGCCAGCGGGGCGTCCGCCCTGCAGGATGCGCACGACATCGAAGCACTGCGCAAGCTGCCCATTCTCGTCACCGCCCAGGGGGGTGACTACACCGCGGCGGTCTACCCGAAACTGCGCGCGGCCGGCTGGGACGGCCTGTGGATCGACGCTGCCAGCACCTTGCGCATGCAGGACGACGCCATCATCGTGCTCGATCCGGTCAACCGGCCGGTGATCGATGCCGCACTGCAGCGCGGCGTGCGCAACTACATTGGCGGCAATTGCACGGTCAGCTGCATGCTGATGGGCCTGGCGGGCCTGTTCAAGGCGGACATGGTCGAATGGATGAGCTCCATGACCTATCAGGCGGCATCCGGGGGCGGTGCGCGCCACATGCGCGAACTGCTCACCCAGTTCGGTCTGCTCAATGGCGCCGTGGGCGACCTGCTGGCCGACCCCGCATCGGCCATTCTGGACATCGATCGCGGCGTACTGCAGGCTCAGCAGGATCCCGCCTTGCCACAGGACAGTTTCGGGGTGCCACTGGGTGGCAGCCTGATTCCCTGGATCGACAAGGACCTGGGCAACGGCACCTCGCGCGAAGAATGGAAGGGCGGGGCAGAGACCAACAAGATCCTGGGGCGTGGCAACGGCTTTCAGGCCGATCCGATTCCCGTCGATGGCCTGTGTGTTCGTGTGGGTGCCATGCGCTGCCACAGTCAGGCCCTGACCATCAAGCTGCGCAGCGACATCCCGCTGAATGACATCGAAGACGCCATCCGCACCGGCACGGACTGGGCGCGCCTGGTGCCCAATCAACGCGAAGCCTCGATGCGTGACCTGACGCCGGTGGCGGTCACCGGCACGCTCGACATTCCTGTGGGGCGCCTGCGCAAGATGTCCATGGGACCGGAATATCTCAGCGCCTTCACCGTGGGTGATCAATTGCTCTGGGGCGCAGCCGAACCGCTGCGGCGAATGTTGCGCATCGCCCTGGGTGAACTTTGAATGAAGACCGACATCGCTCGTCAGCCTCAGTCCCCCTTCCTCTTGTCCAAAAGCTGCCTGGCCGGCAGCGCCATTGCACTGGCAGCCCTGCTGATCGGGCACGCCCAGGCCGCCACCTTCGGCCACGCGCGTCTGGTCTCCGGGGCGGGTGAACCGCTGCAAATTTTTGTTCCGGTGGCCGACCTGACGGCTGCCGACCTGGATACGCTGGCAGCCCGGCCCGCGGCGGCGGCAGACTGGGCCCGGGCGGGGCTCACGCCGCCGGTCGCACTGGACAGCCTGAGCGTGACGGTGGCCCCCGACGTACGGCCCGGCAATCGCCGCGTCCTGCGCATCCGCTCGAACCAGCCCTTTTCAGGGCCATTGGCTGACTTGCTGCTGGACGTGCACACGGCCACCGGCCAGCAGCGCTATCAGGTTTCCCTGGTGGCGCCCGGCCCGGTTGCCGCGCAGACTCCTCCCATCCTGGACTCGGGCGCGTCTGCGGCCGGGTCCGCCGTCGCACACACCAGCGCCCGAGGTGTTCCGGGCGGGACCATCGCGGTGCGCCGGGGCGACACGATGTTCGCCCTAGGTCGCCGCCATGCGGTCCCCGGGGTCACGATCTATCAATGGATGATGGCCTTGCAGCGCGCCAATCCGCAGGCCTTCATTCATGACAACATCAACCTGGTGCGCGCGGGTGCTTCGCTGACGGTGCCGGATCGGGCCGAGATGCTGTCGATCTCCGACACCGAGGCACGCCGCCTGTTCATGATTCAGGTCGCCGCCTTTGAACGTTTGCGTGGGCGCATGGCAGCCAGCGTTCCGGCGCTGGCCGGTCAGGCGGCCAGCGGGTCGGTGGCGCCGGTCGTGACGGCACCCGCAGAGCCTCCCGCGGCTGAAGTTCCCTCGGATCAGCTGCGCCTGAGCCACTCCGCCGCCGACACGGCCGCTGATCGGCGCGCGGCCGAAGGCCATGCGCTGAAGGATGCTCAGGGTCGGGTGGCACAATTGCAGGAAAATGTGCAGAACCTGAGTCAGGCGCTGCAAGCCCAGGGCGAGGCGGCACGTCGTGCGGCAGCCGATGGCGTCCAGGCCGTTGGCGACTCCATCAGCGGCATCGCCAAAGCAGTCAGCGAAGCCAGCCAGGATGCCGCCGCGCAGGCCCATCAACAGATGCAAGGCGCGCTCACCACGGGAACAGGCGGTGCACCGGGTGCACCGGGTGCTCCGGGCGTTCCGGCCGCACCGGGCGCTGCCTCCAGCGGCAATGGTGCGGGCACGGCCGCTGCCGCTCCCGCTGCAACTGCTGCCGCCGCAGGTGCCGTCGGTGCCGCGACAGGCGGCGAACGCGGTGCGCAGCCCGCTCAGGGCGCCGGCACGGGTCCCGTCGCCGGCTCCGTGCCGGGCACTGTCCCGGGGCCGGACGCAGTGCGCGGGCCCGGGCCAGCGACAGGCCCTGCGCCAGAATCGGCGGCAGGAGTCGCAGCGGCAGCGGCAGGTCTGGCGCCGGAATCGTCGGCAGGACCCGCAGCGGCAGCAGCAGGTCCCGCACCGGAATCGGCGGCAGGGCCGGCAGCAACAGGATCCGCGACTGCAGTGGCAGCCGCAGGACCCGCATCAGAAGCGGCTGCAGGAACGATGGCAGGCCCCGCGGCAGGAACGACGGCAAGCCCCGCCGCAGGAACGACGGCAGCCCCCGCGGCAGGAACGACGGCAGGCCCCGCGGCAGAAACAGCGGCGGGCAGCAGCGCCGCCGTCAGGTCGCGGCAGGCCGCCGGCGCGGCAGCCGGCACCGACGCCGCAGGCACGGGTTCCAGCACTGGTGCCGCCGGCCCTGCCGGCAGCCCGGGCTCCGGCACGGCAACGGCCTCCGCAAGCATCGCGGCAACGGGCTCCGGAGCCTTTGCGGCAGGGCACCCCGCAGACGGTACGGCAGGGGCTATGGCACCATCGGCTGGCGCAGGCGCGGGCCCTGCTGTGGCGCCCGGCGCGGGTGCAGGTACGGCTGCAGGCACGACAGGCGGCATTCCGGGCGCTGGAGCAGGCACGGGCACCGCCGGCGCGACCGTGGCCGGATCCGGAGCAGGGACCGGATTTGGCCCCGGGGTCGCTGACGGCGCGGACGTGGGCGCGGCCAGCCAGGCCGCTGCCGCTGCCCACGCCGAAGCAGCCGGACAGCAGGCAGCCGAACGCACCGAAGGCCGGGTGTCCTGGCTGCAGGAGCACCTGCTGGGCGTGATGACCGGCTTGCTGGCACTGATCGTGCTCATGATTGCCTGGGTGCTGCGCCGCGCCAATGTGGCGCGCGACGAAGCCGAAGACAGCGTTCAGGTGACCGAGGCCATGGTGCAGGAAAAATTGCAAGGCATTGACCTCGACCTCGACCTCGATGCGAAGCAGGCGCCCGGCTCGGCACCCGGTTCGTAGTGTGCTGCCATCCGGCCAGCGTGTGCCTTCGGAGCAGCCAGCCGAGCCTGCCGCTTGCAGGGCGCACCCGGCAGGCTGCGCAATGAGCGCGGCAGGCGCCGGAATGCCGGCGGCGGCAGACGGTTCCATCCGCATGGCGCTGGGGCTGTGCTATGACGGACGCGGCTGGCGGGGGTGGCAGACGCAGCCCGGCGGGCGCACCCTGCAGGACACGCTCGAAGCCGCCCTGGCTCGATTTCTGGCGGTGCCGGCGGTGGCCACGATCTGTGCCGGGCGCACGGATGCCGGGGTGCATGCGCTGCAGCAGGTTGTGCATCTGGACACCACGGCCGTGCGCCGGGATGAATCCTGGGTCCGCGGCGTCAACACGTTTCTGCCCGACAGCATCGCCGTGCAATGGGCGCGCGCGATGGTGCCCGGCTACCATGCGCGCTTTGACGCCTGCGCGCGCACCTATCTGTATGTCTTGCGCAGCGCACCCGTGCGCTCGCCGATTCTGCACGGCCGGGTCGGGTGGGTGCACGAACGGCTGAACGAGGCTGCCATGCGGGCCGCTGCGGCCCATCTTCTGGGCGAGCATGACTTCAGTGCGTTCCGCTCGTCCGAATGCCAGGCAGCCAGCCCGACGCGCACGCTGCACAAGCTGGACATCCGCCGATGTGGTGATTTTCTGGTCTTCGAATTCTGTGCCAACGCCTTTCTGCATCACATGGTGCGCAACCTGATGGGGGTGCTGGTCCAGATCGGTCGCGGGCGCCGGCCACCGGATTGGGCGGCGCAGCTGCTGCAAAGCCGGGACCGCCGCCTGGCTGCCCCGACTTTCATGCCCGACGGCTTGTATCTGGCACATGTGGCCTATCCTGATGTGCCATCCCTGCCGCTGCTGGCTCCCGAAGAAGCCTTGCACCACCACCTGGGGTGGCTGTGGCCGGTGTCCTGATGCGTGCCTGTGACCATCCCGGGACGATCACCGGCGCGCTGTGCCTGATGCATCGTATAGAATTGGCGTCTTGAATTCGGGCACGGCGGGCCACACGCCTTTCTGCCTTTTTCTGCTGGACGAAGATGAAACTCCTGCTGAAACTATCCCGGTGGATCGATACCCTGAACACCACCGTCGGCCGGGCCATCACCTGGCTGGTGCTGATCGTCACCCTGGTCAGCGCGGGCAATGCCGTGATGCGCAAACTGTTCAGCCTCAGCTCGAATGCCTGGCTGGAACTGCAATGGTATCTGTTTGGTGCGATCTTCCTGCTGGCCGCCGGGTTCACCTTTCTGCGCAATGAGCACGTGCGTGTGGATGTCCTGTCGCAGAAGCTTCCCGAACGCGTCCAGGTCGGCATCGAGATTTTCGGCGTGCTGTTCTTTCTGTTGCCGGCGGCCTGCCTGGTGCTGTGGCTGTCGATCCCGTTTTTCTGGGACTCCCTGATCACCCATGAGCTCTCCTCGAATACCAATGGGCTCATCCGCTGGCCGGCGAAACTGCTGATACCCGTGGGCTTTGCGCTGTTGATTCTGGCGGGCCTGTCGCATCTGATCAAATGCATCGGTTTCCTGCGTGGTGTCTGCGACAACCCGATGCAAGTCTCCGGCAGCAAGAGCGCCGAGGAAGCCCTGGCCGAGGACATCCTGGCCCTCCGGCAGGATGACGGGCAGACGGGCCAGGGGCGCTGATCATGGAATTCTTCGTCGACAATCTGGCGCCGATCATGTTTTTCAACCTGATCGTGTTTCTGTTGCTCGGCTTTCCGGTGGCCTTTTCCCTGGCCGCGACCGGCGTGCTGTACGGCCTGGTGGCCGTCGACCTGAACCTGATGAGTCCTCTGCTGTTTCAGGCTTTGCCGCAGCGCATATTTGGCATCGTCAGCAACGATACCCTGCTGGCGGTGCCGTTTTTCACCTTCATGGGGTTGATTCTGGAACGATCCGGCATGGCCGAGGACCTGCTCGACACGGTGGGTCAGCTCTTCGGGCCCCTGCGCGGGGGGCTGGCCATTGCGGTCGTGCTCGTCGGGGCCTTGCTGGCCGCCACCACCGGGGTGGTGTCCGCTTCGGTCATCTCGATGGGGCTCATTTCCCTGCCCATCATGTTGCGCTTCGGCTATGACCGGCGGCTTGCCTCCGGGGTGATTGCGGCCTCCGGCACGCTGTCCCAGATCATTCCGCCCTCGCTCGTCCTGATCGTCCTGGCCGACCAGCTGGGGCGCTCCATCGGTGACATGTATCGGGGTGCCATGCTGCCCGGGCTGTTGCTGGCGGGCTCCTATGTGGCGTACGTCGTCCTGGTCGCCATCGTGCGCCCCAGCCAGGCCCCGGCGCTGCCATTGCACGCGCGCGGCTTCGTGGATGCCAGGGGGCGGCGCGGCCTGCGTTCGCTGGCGGTGCTGACCGCCATCGCGGCGGCGGCCGCCTGGTGGGGCTCCGAGCATTATTTTCGCTCGCACGCCGGCATTCCGGTCGACGAGCGCGTGGTCATCGTGCTGCTCATCTGGGGGACTGCCGCACTGTTCATGGCATTGTCCAACCGCATTTTCCGACTCGGCTGGCTTTCACCGCTGGCCGAACAGGTTGTGTTCGTGATGATTCCGCCCCTGGCGCTGATCTTTCTGGTGCTGGGCACGATTTTCATCGGCGTGGCCACGCCCACGGAAGGCGGCGCGATGGGGGCGACGGGGGCGCTGGTCATGGCGGTCTCGCGCCGGCGCTTTTCCCTCAAGCAGTTGCGCCAGGCCATGGAAAGCACGGCGCGCCTGTCGTGTTTCGTGGTGTTCATTCTGGTGGGGTCGACCATCTTCAGCCTGAGCTTTCGCGGCATCAATGGCGATATCTGGGTGGAACAGCTGCTGCTGCACGTGCCGGGCGGGGAAATCGGCTTTCTGATCGTGGTCAGTCTGATGACCTTCTTCCTGGCCTTCTTCCTGGATTTCTTCGAGCTGGCCTTCATCATCGTGCCGTTGCTCGGCCCGGTGGCCGACAAGATGGGCATCGATCTGATCTGGTTCGGCGTGCTGCTGGCGGTCAACATGCAGACTTCCTTCGTGCACCCGCCCTTCGGCTTCGCCCTGTTTTACCTGCGTTCCGTCGCTCCCAAGGAAGACTACCGCGATCGGGTGACGGGCAGGCTGATCCCCAAGGTCACCACCGCGCAGATCTACTGGGGTTCGATTCCGTTCATCATCATCCAGGTGCTGATGGTGGCCGCCGTGCTGACCTTTCCGGGGATGGTGACGCATTACAAGAGCCAGGCGCCCACCGTGAATCCCGCTTCGATCACTTTCGGCCAGGGCGGCGCCTACGGCCAGGACAGCTATGGTTCCGATCATGCAGGGGAGGCCTTCCAGTGAGCCGGCGTACACGCGTCAAGATCTGCGGTCTGACCCGCCCCCGGGACCTGGACGCGGCGGTCGCGGGCGGGGTCGATGCCATCGGCATGGTGTTCTACCCCGCCAGCCGGCGCTGCATCCCGATCGAACACGCGCGCACGCTGCGCCTGCGGGTGCCCGCGTTCGTGTCGGTCGTGGCCCTGTTCGTCAATCCTCGGGCTGATGAGGTCCGCCGGGTGATGGACGTGGTGCACCCCGACCTGCTGCAGTTCCACGGCGAAGAAACCCCTGACTTTTGCCAGGGCTTTGGCCAGCGCTACCTGAAGGCCTTCCGGGTGGGTGCGCCCGGGCTGGACAGTGCCTCCGGGCTGGCCGCCCGGTGCCGGGCTCACGCCGGGGCTGCCGGGTGGCTGTTCGACAGTTACAGTACCGGCTACGGTGGCAGCGGTCGCGGTTTCGACGACCGTCTGCTGGCGCAGGTGCCGCGTGATCCGGCGCACCCCGTCATGGTGCTCTCGGGCGGACTCACCGCCGCCACGGTGGCCGAATCCATCCGGGCCTGGGCGCCGTTCGCCGTGGATGTCAGCAGCGGGGTGGAAACCGCACCGGGACAGAAGGATCCGGACCGGATGCAGGCCTTCCTGCAGGCCGTGCACGATGCCGATGCCGGCTAAAATGACCGCCGCGACAGGAATACCCTCTACAGGCAGGAATACCCTCTACAGGCAGGAATACCGTCTACAGGCAGGAATACCGTCTACAGATAGAAATACCCTCTACAAGAACCCCGTTGATCCGCACAAAGGAGCTTCACCATGAAACTGCATTCTGTCCTTCGGGCGCTGGCCGCAGCCGCAGCCCTCATTGGCACCCTGGCGGGCACACAGGCTGTGGCCCAATCCGTGGCGGTCACTTCCATCGTCGAGCACCCTGCGCTCGATTCCGTGAAGGATGGCGTGCGCGAGGCCCTGACCGCGGCGGGCTACACGCAAGCCAAGGGGCTGAAATGGCAATTTCAGACCGCACAGGGCAATACGGCCATCGCCGCGCAGATCGCGCGCAAATTCATCGGCGACCAGCCCGACGTGATCGTGGCCATCGCCACCCCCTCGGCCCAGGCGGTGGTCGCTGCCACCAAGACCATTCCGGTGGTGTATTCCGCCGTCACGGACCCCGTGGCCGCCCAGCTGGTGCCTTCCATGGATGCGTCGGGTACCAACGTCACCGGGGTGTCCGATGCGTTGTCGCTGGAAAAGCAGATTGAATTGATCCGCCAGGTCGTGCCGGATGCCAAAAAGATCGGGATGGTCTACAACCCGGGTGAAGCCAATTCCGTGGTCGTGGTCAAGCGCCTGCGCGAACTGCTGCCGGAATCGGGCATGACCCTGGTCGAGGCCACGGCAGCGCGCACGGTGGATGTGGGCGCCGCGGCGCGCAGCCTGGTGGGCAAGGTCGACGCCATCTACACCAACACCGACAATAACGTCGTTTCGGCCTACGAAGCGCTGGTGAAGGTCGGCAACTCGGCCAAGATTCCGCTGATCGCCTCGGACACCGACAGCGTCAAGCGCGGCGCCATTGCCGCGCTGGGCGTGAATTATCGGGATCTGGGCGTACAGACGGGCAAGATCGTGGTGCGCATCCTGAAGGGCGAAAAGCCGGGCGACATTCCTTCCGAGACCAGTACGAAACTGGAACTCTTCGTCAACCCGGCTGCTGCCCGGCAGCAGGGGGTCACCCTGTCGGATGCGCTGCTCAAGTCCGCCGCACAGATCGTGAAGTAAGCAGGCAGGCTGCGCAGCGCGCAGCCTTGCCCTGTCTTCAGGGAATTCAATGTCCATCTATTCCATGTGGGGTGCCCTCGAGATCGGGCTGATTTTCGGCCTGGTCGCGCTGGGCGTCCTCATCTCGTTTCGCATCCTGAATTTTCCCGACCTGACGGTCGACGGCAGCTTCCCGCTGGGTGGCGCCACGGCAGCCATCCTGATCCATCACGGCATGGATCCCTTTCTGGCGACTCTCTGTGCCACCCTGGCGGCCGGTTTTGCCGGCATGATCACCGGCTGGCTGAACGTCAGCCTGAAGATCATGGACCTGCTGGCCAGCATTCTGATGATGATCGCCCTATATTCCATCAATTTGCGCGTCATGGGTGCTCCCAATGTGCCCCTGATCACCGATCCGACCGTGTTCACGGCCCTTCAGCCGGACGGCCTCGAGGATTACATCGCGCGGCCGCTCATCCTGCTGGTGCTGGTGGTGGCCGTCAAGCTGCTGGTCGACTGGTTTTTTGCCACACAGGTGGGTCTGGCCATGCGTTCGACGGGCTCGAATCCGCGCATGGCGCGTTCCCAGGGCATCCATACCGGGCGCATGATCCTGCTGGGCATGGCCATCTCCAACGCGCTGTGCGGCCTGGCCGGCGCCCTGTTTGCGCAGTCCCAGGGCGGGGCAGACATTTCCATGGGCATCGGCACCATCGTGATCGGCCTGGCGGCGGTCATCATCGGCGAATCCATCCTGCCCTCGCGCCGGCTGATGATTGCCACCCTGGCGGTGGTGATCGGCGCCGTGCTGTACCGCTTCTTCATCGCGCTGGCGCTGAATGCCGATTTCGTGGGCCTGAAGGCTCAGGATCTGAATCTGGTCACCGCCGTCCTGGTGACCGTGGCGCTCGTCATCCCGCTGATCAAGCAGCGGCTCTACCGGAAGAGGGCCTGAGCCATGCTGAGCGCACAGAACCTGCAGCTGACCTTCAATCCGGGTACGCCGATCCAGACGCGCGCCCTGCGCGGCATGTCGCTGGACATTCCCGCAGGGCAGTTCGTGACGGTCATCGGCTCCAACGGGGCCGGCAAATCCACGTTCCTGAATGCGATTTCCGGGGAACAGACCGTCGACAGCGGCGTCATTCTGATCGATGGCGAAGACGTGACCCGTCAGCCGGTGTGGGATCGGGCGCGCAAGGTCGCGCGCGTGTTTCAGGATCCGATGGCGGGCACCTGCGAGGGCCTGACCATCGAGGAAAACATGTCGCTGGCCCTGGGCCGGGGGCAATTTCGCAGCCTGCGGCGCGCCGTGCGTCATGACATGCGTGTCCTGTTTCGCGAACGCCTGGCGATGCTGGGCCTGGGGCTCGAAGGCCGCCTGACCGACCGCATCGGACTGCTGTCCGGGGGTCAGCGCCAGGCGGTCAGCCTGCTGATGGCGGCGTTGCGGCCCTCGCGCATACTCTTGCTCGATGAACACACGGCGGCCCTGGATCCGCGCACGGCCCGGTTCGTGCTCGACCTGACGGTGCGCATCGTCGCCGAGCACGGTCTGACCACGATGATGGTGACCCACAGCATGCGCCAGGCGCTCGATGTGGGTGACCGCACCGTCATGCTGCACCAGGGGCGCGTGGTCCTGGACGTCGCGGGCGACGTCCGCCGCGGCCTGGATGTGCAGGATCTGCTGGTCATGTTCGAACGGGTTCGCGGGGAAGAACTGGCCGATGATTCCTTGCTGCTGAGTTGAGCAAAAGGGCCGCCTTGCGTCGACCGGTCACGGCTTTCACTTTATACTTCAGCTTTGCTGGCGTGCCCGGTCTGGCGCGCGTTCAGGGCGCTTGGGCCATCGGGCATTCCATCTGGCCGTCGTACCCGACCCAGCCAGGCGGGCGTTGCGCCCGAGTGACCCGGCATCCCTTTCAATCAGAATACGAAATCTCGGGAGCTTTTTTATGGCCTTTCTGCAACCGTCCGCCGGAAGATCCCTGCGGCTGTTGGCGCTGGTGCTGCTTGCAATGCTGGCCGCCTGCAGCGAAAAGCCCCGGCAGAGCATGGAAGGCATGAAGGTCCCGGTCAGCGTGATTCAGGTGCAGCCCCAGGAAGCGGTCCTCAACACGGAATTGCCTGGGCGCGTGCAGGCCATCGAGGATGCGGAAATCCGCGCGCGCGTCACCGGCATCGTGCAGGGCATCGAGTTCGATCAGGGCAGTCAGGTGAAAGCCGGCCAGCTGCTGTTCACGATCGATCCGGCCCCCTACAAGGCGGCGCGCGATCAGGCGGCCGCCCAGCTGCAGAACGCCCAGGCCTCGGCGCGCACGGCGCGCTTGCTGGCCAAGCGTTACGCCACGCTCATCAAGCAGCACGCGATCAGCCAGCAGGACTATGACAATGCCGTGGCTCAGGCGCAACAGGCCGAGGCCGCCATTGCGTCGGCTCAGGCGGCCCTGGAAGCTGCGGAAATCGATCTGGGCTACACCCGCGTGACCTCGCCCATCGATGGCACCATCGGCAGATCGCTGGTCACCGTCGGGGCGCTGGTCAGCGCCTCTTCGGCCACGCACATGGCGACGGTGCACCGGCTGGACCAGGTGTACGTCGACATCACCCAGCCTGTGTCACAGCTGTCCGAATTGCGGCGCCAGATCGCTGCCGGTGAAATCAGGCCGGACACCCACGGAGACTCGCCCGCCGAAGTCCTGCTCGGCGATGGCAGCGTGTATGCGCACCCGGGCAAGCTGTTGTTTTCCGGCGTGGCGGTGGATCCGGGCACGGGTCAGGTGAGCCTGCGGGCCTTGTTCCCCAATCCCGAACAAATCCTGCTGCCGGGCCTGTATGTGCGCGTGCGCCTGCCCCAGGGGGTCGACCGCAAGGCATTGATCGTGCCGCAGCAGGCGATTCAGCGCACGGCCGACGGCAACAGCACGCTGGTGCTGGTCAAGGACGGCAAGGCCGCCTTCACGCCGGTCCAGATCGGGCCGCGTTCAGGCCCGGGCTACATCATCTATCAAGGCCTCCAGGCAGGGGATCAGGTGGTGGTCGAAGGCTTCCAGAAAATCCGGCCGGGTGCGCCGGTGCAAGCCATGCCCTGGAAGGCTGGCGGCGCGGGTGCGCCAGGAGCGGCTGGCCAGGCAGGCCACGCGGGCCAGGGCGCAGCCGGGCAGGTGCCTGCCGCCGCTCCGACACAGGCTCCCGGGGCCCAGGCGCCCGCAGCCGGCAAGGCGCAGGCGCCCGCAGCGAATGAGACGCAGGCGCCCGCAGAGCGCGCGCAGCCCGGCAGCAAGCCGGGCTGATGGCCATGCCGATCGTTCGCCCTTCCACCGGTATTCACGCGAGCTCCCATGCCACAGTTTTTCATTGATCGACCGATTTTTGCCTGGGTGGTCGCGCTGGCCATTGCCCTGGCCGGCATCCTGTCCATTCCCAACATGGCGGTCTCGCAGTACCCGGAGGTCGCGCCGCCCACGGTGAACATCAGCGCCACCTATCCCGGTGCGTCGGCCTCCGAGGTTTCCACCACCGTCTCGAGCATCATCGAAAATGAGCTCAACGGCGCCAAGGGCCTGCTGTACTACGAATCGGTCAGCGATTCCTACGGCCAGGCGCAGATCACCGTCACCTTCGCACCGGGCACGGACCCGGACATGGCCCAGGTGGACGTGCAGAATCGCCTGTCCAACGTCGCGGCCAAGCTGCCGGCGGCCGTGGTGCAACAGGGTCTGAAGGTCAGCCAGACCAGCTCCGGGTTTCTGATGGTGGTGACCGTCTCCTCGAAGGACGGCTCCCTGGACCAGACGGCACTGGCCGACTACATCACGCGCAACATTCAGAATCCCATATCGCGTGTCAAGGGCGTGGGCCAGTTTCAGCTGTTTGCTTCGGGGCGCGCCATGCGCGTCTGGGTCGATCCCCAGAAGCTCGTCGCCTATGACCTCAGCATGTCCCAGGTGAATGACGCGATTGCGCGTCAGAATCTGGTGGTTTCAGGCGGCATTCTGGGCGCCCCGCCCAATCCGGATTCCCAGCGGGTGGCTGCCCCGCTGGTCGTCAACGGCGAATTGGCCACGCCCGAGGAATTCGGCGACATCATTCTGCGGGCCAATCCGGATGGTTCCTCGGTGCGCATCCGCGACGTGGCGCGCGTCGAGCTGGGCTCGGACAATTACCAGTTCGGTGCGCGCCTGAACGGCAAGCCCACTGCGGCCTTTGCCCTGTCGCTCACCCCCTCGGCCAATGCGCTCGAGACGGCACGGCTGGCCAAGGCCCGCATGGCCGAGCTGTCGGCGTTCTTTCCGGACAACATCACCTACGCCATTCCCTACGACACGTCACCCTACGTCGAGCTGTCGATCGAACAGGTGGTGCACACCCTGTTCGAAGCGATGGTGCTGGTGTTCGTGGTGATGTTCATATTCCTGCAGAACGTGCGCTACACCCTGATTCCGGCCCTGGTGGTGCCGGTGGCGATTCTGGGTGCCTTTGCCGTCATGCTGGCGCTGGGGTTCTCGATCAATGTGCTGACCATGTTCGCCATGGTGCTGGCCATCGGGATCCTGGTGGACGATGCCATCGTGGTGGTGGAAAACGTCGAGCGCATCATGGCCGAAGAGGGCCTGCCCCCACGCGAGGCCACGAAAAAGGCGATGCCGCAGATCAGTGGCGCCATCATCGGCATCACGCTGGTGCTGACCACGGTGTTTTTGCCGCTGGCCTTCATGTCCGGCTCGGTCGGCGTGATCTATCGCCAGTTTTCCGTGGCCATGGCGGTCTCCATCCTGTTTTCGGCGCTGCTGGCGCTCAGTTTCACTCCGGCATTGTGCGTCACCATCCTGAAACCCATCCCCAAGGGGCAGCACGCCACCAAGGGCGGATTCTTTGGCTGGTTCAACCGGTCGTTCGACCGCGTCACCGGGGGCTACACCCGCTGGGTCGGGCGCAGCCTCAGGCGCGCCGTGCGCATGATGCTGGTATTCCTGGTGCTGGTGGCGGTGCTCGGCTGGATGTACGTGCGCCTGCCCACGTCCTTCCTGCCCGAGGAAGACCAGGGCTACGTGATCGCCAATATCGAGCTGCCATCCGGGTCGACCTCGAATCGCACGATCGACATCATCAAGCAGGTCGAAGACTACTTCATGAAGCTGCCCCAGGTGGCCAACATCATCACGGTGCAGGGCTTCAGTTTCAATGGCAACGGGCTGAATTCCGCCATCGCCTTCGTGCCGCTGAAGGACTTTTCCGAGCGCAAGGGCCCCGCCGATTCGGCCCAGGCGATCTCGGGGGTGGCCATGGGCAAATTGCTGTTCGGCCTGCCCGATTCCATGGTGATTTCCATCACGCCACCGGCGATCTCCTCGCTGGGCAATGCCTCGGGCTTCGACGTGCGCCTGGAAGATCGCAGCGGCCTGGGCAGCAACGCATTGCAGGCGGCGGCCCACCAGCTGCTGCAACTGGCCGCCCAGAGCCCGATCCTGACCCAGACACGCATCACCGGCCTGGGACCGGGGCCCCAGTTGCGCGTCCGGATCGATCGCGCGAAGGCGGCCGCACTGGGCGTGAATTTTTCCGAGGCCGCCACCTTGGTCTCCACGGCGATGGGCGGGGCTTATGTGGGCAAATTCACCAACCAGGGCTGGGTGCAGAACATCTGGGTGCAGGCCGATCAGTTTGCACGGATGAACGCAGACGACATCCTGCACCTGAATGCGCTCAATGCCAGCGGCGAGATGGTGCCGATGTCCTCGTTCGTGACTCTGGACTGGACCACCGGGCCGGTGCAGGTGGTGCGCTACAACGGCTATGAGTCCGTGCGCATCGGCGGCTCCGCGGCACCCGGGTATTCCACGGGTCAGGCCATGGCCGAGGTCGAACGCCTGATCGCCCAGTTGCCCGCGGGCCTGGGCTACGAATGGACGGGCCTGTCCTACCAGGAAATCCAGGCGGGCAGCCAATCGGCCATTCTGATGGGCTTGTCGGTCCTGGTCGTCTTCATGGTGCTGGCGGCGCTCTACGAAAGCTGGGCGATTCCGCTCTCGGTGATGCTGGCGGTACCTCTGGGCATGCTGGGCGCCGTATTGCTCAGCAGCTTGATGGGCAAGGCCAATGACGTGTACTTTCAAGTCGGGATGGTGACGGTGATCGGGCTGGCGGCCAAAAATGCCATCCTGATCGTCGAGTTTGCCAAGGACCTGTACGGCAGCGGGGCCGGTCTGATGGATTCGGCCATCGAAGCGGCACGATTGCGCTTCCGCCCGATCCTGATGACCTCGTTTGCCTTCATCCTGGGGGTCTTGCCGCTGGTGATGGCCAATGGGGCCGGGGCGGCCAGCCAGAACGCGGTGGGGCTGGGCGTACTGGGCGGCATGCTGGCCGCCACGCCTCTGGCGGTGCTGTTCGTACCCACTTTTTTCGTGGTGATTCTGAAATTGTTCAAGACGAAACCGAAGCTGCTGGGCCATCAGGCACCGCACATTCCAGCGGCGGGGCCGTCGGGCACGGGGGACCACACATCATGAAGCGCCGATTGCTGAATCGCCGATCGCCGCAGGAGCAATCGCTGCAGGACGGATCGCTGCAGGACCGGTCGCCGCAGGATCGATCGTCGCGGGACCGGTCGCCGCGCAGCCGTTGGCTGCCGCTGACCGCCCTGTGTCTGACGCTGGGTGCCTGCTCGCTGGCCCCCGAGTACCATCGTCCCGCAGCGCCCGTTCCCTCGCAGTTTCCGGGAACATCGGCCGGCGCGACGCAGGGGGCGTTGCCCGCCTGGCAGGATTTCTTCCACGATCCGCGGCTGCGCGCCCTGATCGAACTGGCTCTGGAAAACAACCGGGATCTGCGCATTGCCGTTGACCGCGTCGAGGAAGCACGCGCGCAGTTTGGCATTGCCCAGAGCGAGCGCCTGCCGACCATCGGCATTCAGGGCACGGGGCAGGCCACCCGCACGCCATCCGACATGCGTGGCTCCAATACGCCATCCGTGAACCGTGCGTATGTGGCGGGCGTGGGCCTGACCGCCTTCGAACTGGATTTCTTCGGGCGGGTGCGCAACCTGAGCGAATCGGCCTTCCAGCAGTATCTGGCCACCGACCAGGCGCGCCGCACAGTGCAGCTGGGCCTGATCGCCCAGACGGCCGAGGCCTACTTCCGCCTGCGTTCCGCCCAGGCACTGCACGATTTGATGGACAAGACCCTGCTGGCGCGTCGGGGCACGCTCCAGCTCGTGCAGGCGCGCTTCAACGTCGGGGTGGCTTCGGATCTGGATCTGGCCCAGGCTCAGGCCCAGCTCGACACCGTGCGGGCCGACCAGGTGGCCGCAGAGCGCGACATCAGCCAGGCGACCAATGTGCTGCAGCTGATCCTGGGCACGCCCATTCCCGATGATCTGCCGCCGGCCGACCCCTTTGGCCGCAAGCAACTGCTCGAGACCCTTCCGGCCGGCTTGCCGTCACAGCTGCTGGAGCGCCGGCCCGACATCATCGGTGCGGAACATGCACTGAAGGCCGCCAACGCCGAGATCGGTGCGGCACGCGCGGCCTTCTTCCCGCGCATCACGCTCACGGGCCTGCTGGGCGTTGCCAGCCCGGAACTGGCATCTCTGTTCTCCGGTGGCGGCGGCTATTGGCAATATTCCCCTGTGATCCAGATGCCGTTGTTCTCCGGCGGGGTGCGCGGCAACCTGGACCTGGCCAAGGCGCGCAACAACATTGCGGTTGCCACCTACGAAAAAACCATCCAGACGGCCTTCCGCGAGGTCGCCGACGGTCTGGCGGGTGAAGCCACCTACAACCGCCAGCTCGATGCCGTGCGCGACACCGAAGCGTCCGCCCTGAAGGCCCTGAAGCTGTCCGAGATCCGCTACGAGACCGGTGTCGACAGTTTCCTGCAGGTCCAGACCGCGCAGGTGAATCTGTACGGCGTGCAGCAGCAATTCATCCTGCTGGGAACCGATGCCCTGTTCAATCGTGTAGAGTTGTACAAGGCGCTGGGCGGGGGCTGGGCGCCCAAGGATCTTTCAACGGAGGCCACATCCTGATGGAACTCGGAGTCAATATCGATCATGTCGCCACGCTGCGTCAGCAGCGCCTGACCACGTATCCGGATCCGCTGCAGGCCGCCCTGCGCGCGGAGGACGCCGGTGCCGACCTGATCACCCTGCACCTGCGCGAGGACCGCCGCCACATTCAGGACGCGGACGTGCGCGCCATCCGACCGGTGCTGCGCACGCGCATGAACCTGGAGTGCGCCATCACGCCTGAAATGCTGGCCATCGCCTGCGAGATCCGGCCCCAGGACGTCTGCCTGGTGCCGGAGCACCGGCAGGAACTGACCACGGAAGGCGGCCTCGACGTGATCGGCCGATTGGTCGAGGTCCGCAGCGCCGTGGCACGCTTGCATGACGCCGGCATCCGGGTGTCGCTGTTCATCGATCCCGAAGCCGATCAGATCGCGGCCGCCGTGCGCGCCGGCGCGGGCATCATTGAACTGCACACCGGCGCCTATGCCGACGCGTCCTTGCGGGCCGCCCAGCTGGAGCGGCTGCGCGCGGCCATTGCCGTGGGTGTGGGTGAAGGTTTGCGGGTCAACGCCGGCCACGGTCTGCATTATGACAACGTCCAGCCGATTGCGGCCCTGCCGGGGATCGAGGAACTCAATATCGGCCATGCCATCGTGTCACAGGCCCTGTTCGATGGCTGGGAGCCCGCCATCCGACGCATGAAGGCCCTGATGATCGCGGCGGCCCGCGCCACCTGAAACGGAGCCTTTCACATGTCAGCCGTGCTCGAGACCCTGCTGGGTCGCCAATCCGTGAAATTTGTCCAGGCACCCGGCCCGACCGAGGCCCAGCTGGATCTGATCCTGCAGGCGGCCGTGCGCGCGCCCGATCATGGCGCCGTGCGACCCTGGCGCTTTGCCCTGGTGCGCGGCGCCGACATCCCCGCACTGGTCGACATCGGTGTGCGGGCCGGTCTGGCAGCCGGCAAGCCGTTGCCCGAGCACAAGGTGGCCAACGCGCGCAAATGGCTGGCGCGGGTGCCGCTGGTGATCGCCATTGCCTGCGCCCCCGATGCCACGGGGCGCATTCCCGAACATGAAAGCATGCTGTCCGTGGGGGCTGCTGTCATGAACATGCTCAATGCGGCGCATGCCCTGGGGCTGGCCGGCTACTGGAGCACCGGGATCGGCACCTATCTGGACGGGGTGGGCGAAGCCCTGGGCTTCGATGCCCTGGATTACCGCTTCATGGGCTATCTGTCGATCGGCACGCCGATCGACACCCCGCCGGCCGTGCAGCGCCCCGATCATCGGGCTTTCGTCACGGAATGGCGCGCGCCGGTCGGCGTGCGCTGATCGGCCAGGCCTTCCAGAATCGGGCAATCGGGGCGCTCGTCCCCGTGGCAATGGCGCGCCAGTTCGCGCAGCGTGGCGGCCATGCTCTGCAGAGTGGCCGCCTTGGCTTCCAGTGCATCGATGTGTGCCAGGGCGAGCCGCTTGACCTCGGCGCTGGCACGGTGCCGGTCTTGCCACAGGCTGGTCAGCTCGGCGATCTGTTTCAATGAAAACCCCAGGTCACGTGCACTGCGGATGAAGCGCAGGGCGTGCAGATCGTTTTCGCCGTACAGGCGATAGCCCGCGGCGCTGCGCGCCTGAGGCGCAAACAGGCCCTGCTGTTCGTAATAGCGGATCATCTTGGGGCTCAACCCGGTCTGCGCTGCGCTTTCACCGATGGTCAGCATGATCACCCCTGCGGATGGGCTGCCAGCGGCAGCCATTTCAGGCGCAGCGCATTGCCCACGACGAATACGCTGGACAGGGCCATGGCCCCGGCACCCAGCATGGGCGAGAGCTGGGTGCCGGTGAACGGGTACAGGACCCCCGCGGCCACCGGAATCAGGGCGGCGTTGTAGGCGAAGGCCCAGAACAGATTCTGCGCGATGTTGCGCAGCGTCAGACGCGACAGCGTGACGGCCCGGGCGACCGACTCCAGATCCTCGTTCATCAGCACCACATCGGCCGATTCGATGGCGACGTCGGTGCCCTGGCCAATGGCGATGCCCACGTCGGCGCTGGCCAGGGCAGGGGCGTCATTGATGCCGTCCCCCACGAACGCCAGCGGACCGATGGTCTGCTGCAGGGCTTTCAGGTGAGTCACCTTGTCTTCGGGCAGGGTCTGGGCATGGACGATGTCGATGCCCAGCGTGCGTGCAACCGACTGGGCTGCCGCCTCGTGGTCCCCCGTGATCAGGGCGGTCTTCAGGCCCAGTGCGTGCAGGCGATCGATGGCCGACCGCGCGGACGGGCGCAGCGTGTCGGCCACCGCCACCACACCGGCCAGCTGGCCGTCCCGCGCCACCAGAAAGGCTGTCTTGCCTTCGGCCGCCAGGGCCTGGACACGGGCGAGGCTGTCGGCATCGAGCGCCACGGCCGCATCCTGCAACAGGCGCATCGAGCCCATCAGCCAGTCATGACCCTGGACCCGCCCACGCACCCCGGCACCGGTGATGGTGGCAAACCGTTCCACCGCGGGGATGTCAATGGCCTGTTCCTGCGCCGCGGCCTGCACGGCCCGGGCGATCGGGTGCTCGGAGCCGCCCTGCACTGCGGCCACCGCGGCCAGCAGGGTGTCGTGTGCCAGACCGCTTGCGGGCAGCAAGTCCGTCAGGACCGGGCGCCCGAGTGTCAGGGTGCCGGTCTTGTCGAACGCAATGACCCGGGCGTTGCGCAGGCGCTGCAGGGCATCGCCCTGGCGAAACAGGATGCCCAGGCCGGCCGCGCGCCCCGTGGCCACCATGATGGAAATGGGTGTGGCCAGCCCCATGGCGCAGGGGCAGGCGATGATCAGCACGGCGACACCGGCGATCAGGGCGTGAGTCAGCCGTGGGTCCGGGCCCCAGAGCAGCCAGCCGCCAAAGGCCAGCACCGCCAGGACCATCACGGCCGGCACGAACCACCCGGTAACCTGATCGACCAGCCGCTGGATGGGCAGCTTGGCACCCTGGGCGTGCTCGACCAGGCGGATGATGTGGGCCAGCACCGTGTCGGCGCCCACCTGCGTGGCGCGCATCACCAGGCTGCCCTGGGTGTTCATCGTGCCGCCGATCAGACGGTCCCCGGCCTGGCGCGCCACGGGCATCGGTTCGCCCGTGATCATGGATTCATCCACCCAGGATTCGCCGTCGGTGACCAGGCCGTCGACCGGGATCTTTTCCCCGGGCCGCACGCGGATTTCCGCACCGACCGCCAGAGCCTCGATCGGCTGTTCGGCCCAGGCGCCATTCTGGCGCACCCAGGCCGTGCGCGGCTGCAGGCCGATCAGGTGGCGGATGGCCGAGCCGGCCCGGCCGCGGGCACGCGCCTCGAGCCAGCGGCCCATCAGGATCAGGGTGGCCACGACGGCGGCAGCCTCGAAGTACAGATGCCGGGATTCGAGCGGAAAGATCTCTGGCGTGATGGTGACCAGGGTCGAGTACAGCCAGGCGCTGCCTGCACCCAGGGCCACCAGCGTGTTCATGTCCGGCCCCAGATGCCACAGGGCCTTGAAACCGCGGGTGAAGAAGGCGCGACCGGGGCCGGCCAGCACCAGTGTGCTGAGCACGAATTCCCCCCAGGCCAGGGCCTGCGGATCCACAGTGGACTGAACGAGATGATGCAAGGCCGGCACCAGATGGCTGCCCATTTCGATCAGGAAGACGGGCAGGGTGAGCAGCAGGGCATAAATGAAACGTCGTCCTGCCGCGGCGTCCTCGGCCTCATCGGCGGCGACGTCGGCGCTCGTCGGGCGCCCGGTGGTCAGGACCCGGGCCGTGTAACCGCGCTTGCCGATGGCCGCCACCAGCGCCTGCGGGTCGGTATCCGCAGCCGCCAGAGAGACGTGCGCCTGATGGGTGGCCAGATTGACGCTGGCGTGGGCCACGCCCGGCACGCCGGTTAGTGCCGTTTCCACGCGGCGCACGCACGAGGCGCAGGTCATGCCTTCGACCTTGAGGTCGATTTCGCGCAAGGCGGCGACTGGCAGGGCGGCTGCTGTGGACATGAAAGACTCCTGGATGCAAACTGGATTGTATGATGAACCTTGACCTGATGGTAAGGTCAAGATCAGACGCTCAAGACCAGGCGCCTCAGGCCTGGTGCCCGGACGCATCAGGCCCCGCAGGCTCGGGCCGCGTCCCGCGGGCTCAGGCCGGATCCCGCAGGCTCGGGCCAGGTCCCGCAGGCTCGGGTTTGCGGCTCCATCCGTCTGGCGCCGCTTGAGCCTGCCACCATGTCAAGGTTTATCATGGAGGTTTCAGGTGCTTGCGGTGAGCATGGTCACCACTCCCTTAATGCATTTTTCTCAGAATTTGAATTGAGCCATCAAAACTGAGCCATCAAATTGGCGGATCGCACTCGACGGTGGCCTTGCCTGGCGGGATCCTGCCGGCGGCTCGACGGGCGCCTGCCACTTGGCGCCTGCCACTTGTCTTCACTTTCCAATCGGACCCTCCTTCATGAAAACTGAATTCATCGTCTCCGACATGACCTGCAATCATTGTGTGCAGACCATCACCCAGGCCGTTCAGGCCATCGCGCCAGGCGCGTCCGTGCAGGCGGATCTGGCCGCCCATCGGGTGACCATCGATACCACCACCGCTGCAGCGGCCCTGGCCGCAGCCATACGCGAGGCCGGCTACGACGTTCGGCCGGCCTGAGCGGGGGCTGTCCATGGCACAGAGAATCGATTGTGATGTCGCCATCATCGGGGCGGGCTCCGCCGGCCTGACCGCCTGGCGGGCCGTGCACCGGGCCGGCCTGAAGGCCCTGCTGATCGAAGGCGGGCCGCACGGCACCATGTGCGCGCGCGTCGGCTGCATGCCCTCGAAGCTGCTGATCGCCGCGGCCGAAGCCGCAGCCGGCGTGCATCACGCGCAGAAGTTCGGCATCCGTCTGGATGGCTCCGTGCACGTGGATGGCGCGGCGGTCATGCAGCGCGTGCGCAGCGAACGGGACCGCTTCGTGGGCTTTGTGGTCGCCGACGTGCAGGCAATGGCGCCCGAAGACCGCCTGGATGCCAGCGTGCAGTTTCTGCGCGACGGCGTGCTGCAGGCCGATGACGGGCGTACCGTTCATGCCGGGCGCATCATCCTGGCCACGGGTTCGCGCCCGGTCATTCCGGACATCTACCGTGCGCTGGGTGATCTGGCCATCGTCAATGATGATGTCTTTGATTGGCAGGATCTGCCGCGCAGCGTGCTGGTGGTCGGTTCGGGGGTCATCGGGGTGGAACTCGGCCTGGCGCTGGCTCGCCTGGGCGTGCGGGTGCGCGTGCTGAACCGCTCTGGCAGCTTTGCCCAGCTGACGGATCCGGCTGTGCGCGCGGTCGCCATCGAACTGCTGGGGCCCGAACTGAATCTGGTGCAGCACGCCCGCGTGACGTCCGTGCGCCGCGTGGCCGGCGAGGCCGAGGTGAGTTGGGTCACGCAAGACGGTGCCGCACGCAGCGAGCGCTTCGAGCGGGTGCTGCTGAGTGCGGGCCGCCAGCCTGCGCTGGCGAGCCTGCAGCTTCAGCGCACCGGCATGCCGCTGGATGAACGCGGCCTGCCGCGCTTTGACCCCGCCACACTGCAGGTCGAAGGCCAGCCGGTGTTTCTGGCGGGCGACGTCACCGGGCGCCACGCCATTCAACATGAAGCCTCGGACGATGGCCGGCTGGCGGGGCGCAATGCCGCCGCCTGGCCCGATGTGCAGGCCCTGCCACGGCGTGCACCCATGGCCGTGGTGTTCAGCAATCCGGAGATCATGCAGGTGGGCGGCGGCCTGGCTGCGCAGGATCCCGAGGCGATCGTCATCGGCGAGGTCGACTGGACGCGCCAGGGGCGATCCCGGGTGATGGGGCGCAATCAGGGCGTGCTGCGCGTCTACATGCGCCGCGCGGACAGCCGCTTCATGGGGGCGGAAATGGTCGGGCCCGATGCCGAACACGTCGCGCATCTGCTGGCCTGGGCGCTGCAGATGGCGCTCACCGTGCCGCAGATGCTGGCGCTGCCGTTCTATCACCCGACCATCGAGGAAGGCATCCGCACGGCGCTGCGGGACGCGAATCGCCAGGCACGGTAGGCTGCGGCGTTGCGGCGATTCAGTGTCGCCGCCATATCGACATCGATGCAGCGGCAGTGTCCATGCGGCAGCGGTGTCCATGCCGCAGCGGTGTCAATGCAGCAACGGCTTCACGGCGGCGACCAGCTCGGTTTCCGTCTCTGCGTCCGGTGCCAGCCAGACGGCGCGGCCCTGCTGATCGAAGCAGTAGATGCCCCGGCTGTGGGCGACCTCGTAAGGCGCGTCGGGGTCACCCGGGGGGCGGTCGATCTGATAGGCCACCCGGTAGCGCCGCGCGACGTCGGCGATGGCGCCTTCGTTGCCTGTCAGGCCGATCGCGTGCGGATCGAACTGGTCCACGTACGCTTGCAGGATGTCGGGCGTGTCGCGGTGCGGGTCCACGCTGATGAACAGGATGCGGACCTGATCGGCCTGGGCTCCCAGGGATTCGGTGACCTGGGCCAGCTGGGCCATGGTGGTCGGGCAGATGTCCGGGCAGCTGGCGTAGCCGAAGAACATCAGCACGACCTTGCCGGTAAAGTCCCGCTCGGTGACCGTGGTGCCGCCCGCACCCTGCAAGGTGAACTTCAGGTCCGGCAGGAAGCCGCGCACCGGGTGCACGGCCGCCGCCGCCAGCCCGATGCCCAGCACGCCCAGGGCCACGAGGGCGGTCAGGCGATGCGCCAGGCGTCGCAACAGGGCGGCTGACGGGGTGGACCGATGGCAGGCAGGCATCTCAGTTCTCCGTCAGGCCGCTGTGGCGCAGCAGCGCGTCGATTTGCGGCGCACGCCCGCGAAACGCGCGGAAGGATTCCGCCGCGGGGCGCGAACCGCCCACTGCGATGATTTCGTCCAGATAGCGCCGGCAGGTATCCGGATCGAAGACGTCGCGCGTGCCGTCCGGCGCACTTCGGGCGTGCTCCTCGAAGGCGGCAAAGGTGTCCGCCGACAGGACCTCGGCCCATTTGTAGCTGTAATAGCCCGCACCATAGCCGCCTGCGAACAGGTGCGAGAAAGCATGTGGAAAGCGGTGCCAGGCGGGCGGTATCAGCAGGGCGACCTCCTGGCGGACCTGATCCAGGGTGTCCAGTACGGCGCTGATCGACAGGCCATGCGACTGCGTGTGGATGAGCAGGTCGAACAGGGCAAATTCGACCTGGCGCAGGGTCTGCAGTCCGCTCTGGAAATTGCGTGCGGCCAGCAGCTTGTCGTAGAGTGCACGGGGCAGCGTCTCGCCCGTATCGACATGGCGCGTCAGGGACTGCAGCACGCCCCATTCCCAGCAGAAATTTTCCATGAACTGCGAAGGCAGTTCGATGGCGTCCCATTCCACGGCGGCAAAAGCCGAGGCACCCGGCTCGTCCACGCGTGACAGCAGCGTGTGCATGGCGTGCCCGCTTTCGTGGAACAGGGTGATCACATCATCGTGGGTCAGCAAGGCCTCGCGTCCATTCTGTGGTGCAGCAAAATTGGTCGTCAGCCAGGCCAGCGGCGCATGCAGGCGGTCGCCCCGACGGCGGCGGCTGCGTTCGCTGTCCACCCAGGCGCCCCCCTGTTTGCCGGGGCGGGCGTACAGATCCATGCCCAGTCGCCCGAGTTCCTGATGCTGCGCATCCAGCACGCGGTAGATGCGTGCGTCCGGGTGCCAGGTGGGGGCCTCGCAGCGCTCCAGACGCACGCCAAACAGCGTGTGGATGACCTCGAACAGGCCGTCGAGCACGCGCGATTCGGTGAAGTAGGGACGCAGTTCCTCGTCGGAATAGGCGTGGCGCCGCTCGCGAAGCCGCTCGGAGGCGTACGCGATGTCCCAGGGCTCCAGCGGATCCAGATTCAGTTCCGCCGCAGCGAAGGCGCGCAGTTCGTCCAGATCGCGCTGGGCACTGGGCCGAGCCTTTGCGGCGAGTTCGCGCAGGAACTGCAGCACCTGGGGGGCGTTGTCCGCCATGCGGGTCTCCAGGCGCAGAGCAGCAAAATCCTGGTAACCCAGCAGCGTGGCTTCCTCGGCGCGCAAGGCCAGCAGCGTTTCAATGGATTCCGAGTTGTCGAAGGCCGGGTCCCCCTGGTCCGAGGCACGCGTGGCGTAGGCCCGGTACATGTCGTGGCGCAAAGCGCGGTCCTGTGCATGCTGCATCACCGGCAGGTAGCTGGGCATGTGCAGCGTGAATTTCCAGCCGTCCGCCTGGTCGGCCTGTGCCGCCTGCCGGGCCGTGGTCACGACGTCCTGAGGCAGGCCCTTCAGGCGGTTTTCGTCTTCGATGCGCAGCGACCAGCCGTCGGTGGCATCCATGACGTTTTCGGAGAATTTCTGTGAGACCTGTGCCTGCAGGTCGGCGTTGCGCGCGTAGGTTTCGCGTGCCGTGCCTTCGAGTTCGACGCCGCTCAGGCGGAAATCGCGCAGTGCCAGATCCACGATGCGCCGGCGCGTCGGCGACAGGGCCGCATGGGCCGGGCTGGCCGCAAGGTCCCGGTAGCGCGCGTACAGGCCCCGGTGCAGCCCTGCCCAGGTGGAGAATTCGCTCATGAGGGGCAGGCAGGCATTGTAGGCGGCGCGCAACTCGGGCGTGTTGACCACGCTGTTCAGGTGGCCGGCCACCGCCCAGGCGCGATGGAGCCGTTCGCCAGGGTCTTCGACAGCGGCAACCAGGTTGTCCCAGTCGGGCGGGCCCGTGTGGTTCGCCGCTGCGTCGATGGCGGCCCGCGTGGCGGCGATGAGCTCGCGGATGGCAGGCTCGATGTGCGCCGGGCGTACCGCGGCGTAGTCGATGAAGTCCTCGGCCGGAACGAGGAGGGGATTGCCGGCGGCGGTGGCTGATTTCATGCGCGAAAGGTGGGGGCGGATACCCCCTTTTTCAAGCTGCGTGCCTCAAAGTTTCAAGCTGCGTGCCTCAAAGCCCGGTGTCTGGCACAGAGGGTCCCGGAGCGCCCCGTTCGGCCACCTCGACCGTATTGACGAGCAGCATGGCGATCGTCATGGGGCCCACGCCGCCGGGCACCGGCGTGATGGCTCCCGCCACCGGAAGGGCCGATTCAAAATCGACATCACCGACCAGCTGGCCGGATGGCAGCCGGCTGATGCCGACATCGATCACGATGGCGCCCGGTTTGATCATGTCGCCCGTGACCATGCCCGGCTTGCCGGTCGCCACGATCAGAATGTCGGCCCGGCGCGTCTGGGCCCCCAGGTCGCGGGTCTTGGAGTTGCAGATCGTCACGGTGGCGCCCGCCGCCAGCAACAGCAGCGCCATGGGCTTGCCCACGACATTGCTGGCGCCCACCACGACGGCTTCGGCCCCGCGCACGGTCACGCCCTCGGACTCCAGGATCTTCATGATGCCGTAGGGCGTGCAGGGTCGCAGGCGCGGGCGACCCGTCAGCAGCCGGCCGGCGTTGCTGATGTGAAAGCCGTCCACGTCCTTTTCCGCGTTGATCGTTTCGATGACCAGACCGGTGTCGATATGCCCGGGCAGGGGCAACTGCACCAGGATGCCATGGATGGCGGGATCCGCATTCAGGATTTCGATCACGTCGAGCAGTTCACCCTCGGGCGTGTCGGCGCCCAGCGGGATCACGCGCGAATGCATGCCCGCAGCTTCGCAGGCGGCGGCCTTGTTGCGTACATATAGTTGCGAGGCCGGGTCGTCGCCCACCAGCACGACGGCCAGGCCGGGGGTCACGCCGCGCGCCTTCAGGGCGGCGGTGCGCTCGGCGACTTCGGCGCGAACCCGGGCTGCCAGCGCTTTGCCATCGATGATGCGAGCCTTCATGATCCGCTTTCCTCGGCGCGAGTCAGGGCGATTTTCATCAGGTCGGCCACGGTGGTGACTTCGAGCTTTTCCATGATGTTGGCGCGGTGTGCCTCGACCGTCTTGATGCTGATGTTGAGATCACCGGCAATCTGCTTGTTCAGGCGTCCGGCCACGATGCGCTCGAGCACCTGCTGCTCACGCGCCGTCAGCCGCCCCAGCACGGCTTGCTGGTTGCGCTGCGCGCGGGCCTCGAGCACCTGTTCGACGGCCTGCGTCAGCATGTTGGCCACGATGTTGCGCAGATCGGCATCGTTGAAGGGTTTCTCGAGGAAGTCGACGGCGCCTTTCTTCATGGTGGACACCGCCATGGGCACGTCGCCGTGCCCGGTGATGAAGACGATGGGCAGGGGGGCCTTGCGGGCGATCAGGGCTTCCTGCAATTCCAGGCCGCTCATGCCCGGCATGCGCACGTCGGCGATCAGCACGCCCACCTGGTCCGGATCATAGGCATCCAGGAATTCCTCGGCGCCCGCAAAGCTGCGCACTGCGTAGCCGTTGGCTTCCAGAAGCCAGCGCAGGGAATCCCGGACGGCTTCGTCATCATCCACGATGAAAATGGTGCTTTGAACTAGTTGCTCGGTCATGCTTGCGGTTCCTCTCTGGATTCATGGCTCCGGGGGCCGGGCGGTGCCTTTGGCAGCGTGAAACGGAAAATGGTTCCACCTTCGGGATTGGGGCTTGCCCACAGCCGCCCATGATGTGATTCTATGATGGTACGGCAGATGTTCAGACCCATGCCGAGTCCTTCGGACTTTGTACTGTAAAAAGGTTCAAACAGGCGCTCGGGATTGCGCAGGCCGTGACCGCGGTCGATCACGGCGATCTCGACCACCGCATCCTGGTCGGTGATGTTCAGGTGCAGGCTGCGGTATTCGCTCTGTTCCATGGCTTCCACGCCATTTTTCAGCAGGTTCAGCAGCACCTGCTCGATCAGGATGGGGTCGGCCAGCACCTCGGGCATGGGCTCGGGCAGGAGCTGGACGATCTCGATCTGGCGCTTGCGGGCGTCGATCTCGGCAAAGCCCACGGCATTCTCGACGATGTGCATCAGGCTGGCGGCCTGGCGGCGGGGTTCGCTGCGTTTCACGAATTCGCGGATGCGGCTGATGATCTTGCCTGCGCGTTCGGCCTGCTGCGAGGCCTTTTCCAGCGCCTGCAGCAGGGATTCAGTGGGTGCATTGCCGGACTTCAGCATGGCCACGGCCGCCATGTTGTAGTTGCTGATGGCCGTCAGGGGCTGGTTCAATTCATGGGCCAGCGACGAGGCCATTTCCCCCATGGTGGTCAGGCGGCTGGTGAGCTGCGCCTTTTCCTGCTGGATGCGGGACGCTTCCTCGTGCTTGCGCCGTTCGGTGATGTCGCGCGCCACTTGCAGCCGCACCCGCCGCGAGTCGGTCCAGGCGAGCATCCGGTGATGCACCTCGAACCAGCGGGCCGCCGAGGGCGAAAACAGTTCCATGGATTCATCGGTGAAACGCCCCAGACGCCCCCCCAGCAGTTCTGCGTGACCGCTGGGCTGGGCGCCGAACAGGCGCCGGTAGGTGCGATTGGCAAAGAGCAGTTCCAGGCCCTCGGGCGTGTCGGCCACGACCGAGATGGCGTCGTCCAGACCCTCCAGCACGGTCATGAAGCGCTCGTGGGCGGCCGTCAGGGCTTCGCGAATGCGCTTGGGTTCGGTGATGTCGGTCATGGAGGTCATCCAGCCGATCTGCTCGCCTCCGGGGGCGCGCAGGGGTGACACGTACATGCGCGCGGTAAAGCGCGAGCCATCGCGCCGCTGGGCTTCGATTTCCAGGCCACTGCTGGGTGTACGCCCCGAGAGCAGCTGCGCCAGCGTTTCACGATGATGGTCGTGGCGTCCGGGCAGCCAGTAGGGAAAGGGGGCCGTGCGGCCGATCAGGTCGGCCTCGTTCCAGCCGATCATGCGGCAAAAGGCCGGGTTCACGTAGGCAATGCGGCCCTGCATGTCGAACACCCGCATGCCGGTGGACATGGAGTTCTCCATGGCGCGCCGAAAGCCCGTTTCCGCAATCAGCGCGGCTTCGGCCTGGGTGCGGAAACGGGTGTAACGCCACAGGGCCAGCAGGCTGAAGACGATCACCAGAGACAGCGCAAACACCACCATGATCAGGCGCTGCTGGCGCGTTTCCTGGTCGATGGTGACGAACATCACGCTGTCGCTTTGCAGGCGCTGCAGCCAGATGAACACTCCCATCACGCACAGATACAGCACGAGCACCAGCGCTGGCGTCAGCCAGTACAGGCGACGGCTATGGCGGGCATGCTCATAGAACGTCGTCGGAATCAGGGACTTGCGATTCGGGGGTGCCATGGCCATGAGGGGTTCGCGATTGCGCCATTTTAGACGCGAAACAAGGCCGTTACGTTTCACATCATGAAAACAGATATCACGAAATGGAATTTCGCTTGTGTTGCCACTATGTTCTTACCTAGAATGGCGGTAGGCCGCCGGCAAGCGGGGTACCCTGGTGTTCCGCCTGCCTCGATATGTCCGGCACAAACCCTGGCAGGCGCGATGTGTGGTCGCGTCCCCCGAACCACACCACAGGAGACACACACCATGTCCTCTCTTGAACAAGCCCGCGAGACAGCGGTGGATCCCGACCAGCAGGAAACCCAGGAATGGCTCGAGGCGCTCGAGGCGGTACTGGATCGCGAGGGCGCCGAACGCGCCCATTTCCTGATCGAACAGCTGATCGACCTGGCGCGCCGCAGTGGCGCCCACATCCCTTATTCCCTGAACACCGCGTATGTGAATACCATCCCGCCCGGGCTGGAACCCCCGCATCCGGGCAATCTGGTGCTCGAGACACGCATCCGTTCGTATGTGCGCTGGAACGCCATGGCCATGGTGGTCAAGGCCAACAAGCACGAGCCTGCCGACGGTGGCAGCCTGGGGGGGCACATCGCGTCCTTCGCCTCGCTGGCCACCATGATCGAATGCGGCCAGAACCACTTCTGGCATGCCGAATCGCCGGATCATGGCGGCGACCTGGTGTATTTCCAGGGTCACTCCTCGCCGGGCATGTACTCGCGCGCCTTTCTGGAAGGCCGCCTGACCGAAGAAAATCTGGACTGGTTCCGTCAGGAAGTCGGCGGCAAGGGCAAGGGCCTGCCGTCTTACCCGCACCCGCACCTGATGCCGGGCTTCTGGCAGTTTTCCACGGTGTCCATGGGCCTGGGCCCCATGATGGCCATCTACCAGGCGCGCTTTCTGAAATACTTGCATGCACGCAAGATTGCCGACACGGCCCAGCGTAAGGTCTGGGTTTTTGTCGGTGACGGCGAAATCGACGAGCCCGAAACCCTGGCCGCCGTCGGCCTGGCGGCGCGTGAAAAGCTGGACAATCTGATCTTTGTCGTCAATTGCAATCTGCAGCGCCTGGACGGCCCGGTGCGCGGCAACGGCAAGATCATCCAGGAACTGGAAAGCGCCTTTCGCGGCAACGGCTGGAATGTCCTCAAGCTCATCTGGGGCGGTTACTGGGATCCCCTGTTCGCGCGCGACAAGGACGGCATCCTGCGCCGCATCATGGAAGAAACCCTGGACGGCGAATATCAGGCCTACAAGGCCAACGACGGCAAGTTCGTGCGTGAACATTTCTTTGGCAAACATCCCAAGCTGCTCGAGATGGTCAGCCGCATGAGTGACGAGGATGTCTGGCGCCTGAACCGCGGCGGCCACGATCCGCACAAGGTCTACGCCGCCTTCGCGTCCGCCGCGGCCCACAAGGGTCAGCCGTCGGTCATCCTGGCCAAGACCATCAAGGGCTATGGCATGGGCGACGTGGGGCAGGCCAAGAATCCCACCCACCAGCAAAAGAAACTCGACATCGATTCGGTGCGTGAATTCCGCGACCGCTTCAACATTCCGATCCCGGACGACCAGGTCGACAAGATCCCATACTTCAAGCCGGCGGATGATTCGCCGGAAATGAAATACCTGCACGAACGCCGCCAGGCGCTGGGCGGCTACCTGCCGCACCGGCGTGTAAAGGCCGACCAGAGTCTCCCGGCGCCTGCGCTCGAGACGTTCAAGGCCGTCCTGGAACCCACGATCGAAGGGCGCGAGATCTCGACCACCCAAGCCTTCGTGCGTGTGCTCAACCAGATCCTGCGCGACAAGGCGCTGGCGCCGCGCGTCGTGCCGATCCTGGTCGATGAATCACGCACCTTCGGCATGGAAGGGCTGTTTCGCCAGATCGGAATTTACGCGCCCGAAGGCCAGAAATACGTGCCGGTCGACAAGGGCCAGGTGATGTACTACCGCGAGGCTGCCGACGGGCAGTTGCTCCAGGAAGGCATCAACGAGGCGGGCGGCTTCTGCTCCTGGATCGCGGCGGCCACGTCGTATTCGGTCAGCAACCGCATCATGATCCCGTTCTACATTTATTACTCGATGTTCGGATTCCAGCGCTTCGGCGACCTGGCCTGGGCGGCGGGCGACATGCTGGCGCGCGGCTTCGTGCTGGGCGGCACGGCGGGGCGCACCACCCTGAACGGCGAAGGCCTGCAGCACGAAGACGGCCACAGCCACCTGCAGGCGGCGCTGATCCCGTGCTGCGTGGCCTACGATCCCACCTTCGCGCACGAAGTCGCCGTCATCATCCGCAGCGGTCTGAAACGCATGATGGACGACCAGGAAGACGTGTTCTTCTACATCACGGTAATGAATGAGAACTATCCGCAGCCTGGCCTGAAGCCCGGCGACGAGGAAGGCATCCTGAAGGGCATGTACAAGCTGCGTTCCACGGACAAGACGCACAAGGCACACGTCCAGCTCATGGGCTCGGGCACCATTCTGCGCGAGGTCATGGCGGCCCAGGAGCTGCTTGAGCAGGACTGGGGCGTCAGCTCCGACGTCTGGAGCATGACCAGTTTCACGGAACTGCGGCGCAACGGCATGGACGTCGAACGCCACAACATGCTGCACCCGACCGAGCCGCCCCAGGAGGCCTACGTGACCAGCCAGTTGAAGGGCACGCAGGGTCCGATCATCGTGTCCACCGACTACATGAAGGCGTTTGGCGACCAGATTCGTGCGTTCATCCCGGAGGGCCGGCGCTTCAGCGTGCTGGGCACGGACGGGTTCGGGCGTTCCGACTTCCGCTCGGAGCTGCGCAAGCACTTCGAGATCGATCGTCATTTCGTTGTCCTTGCCGCCTTGCGCAGCCTGGCCGATGATGGCGTCATCGACATCAAGAAATGCGCCGAGGCGATCGCCAGATATGGCATCGACCCCAACAAGGCCAATCCGCATTACGCCTGAGGAGGACGAGGAACATGAGCAATATCGTGGAAATCAAGGTCCCGGACATCGGTGACTTCGACGCCGTCGAGGTGATCGAGGTTCTGGTCTCCGAAGGGGACACCATCGAGCCCGAACAGAGCCTGATCACCGTCGAGTCCGACAAGGCCTCCATGGAGATCCCGGCCTCGCAAGGCGGCGTGGTGAAGACGCTCAAGGTCAGGATCGGCGACAAGATCAAGGAAGGTTCGGTGATCCTCGAGCTCGAATCAGCCGGATCCGCCCCCGCGCCGGCGGCGGCCGAAGCGCCACCGGCCGCCCCGCCAGCCGCAGCGTCGGCGACTTCCGCATCGGCGGCGAGCGCTGCCACGGCGGCGCCGGCCGCCGCACCGGCGGGTGGTGGCGAACAGGTCCTCGTCGTGCCCGATATCGGCGACTTCGACGCGGTCGAGGTCATCGAGATCCTGGTGGCCGTGGGCGACACCATCGAGCCCGAACAGGGCCTGATCACCGTCGAGTCCGACAAGGCGTCCATGGAAATCCCGGCTTCGCACGGCGGGGTGGTGAAGGCCATCAAGGTGAAGCTGGGCGACAAGATCTCGCAGGGTTCGGAAATCCTGGTGGTGGACGTCGCGGCGGGAGCGAGCCCGGCTGCGGCGCCTGCTGCACCGCCGGCGCCCGAGGCCGTGGCACCGGTCGCGGCCCCCGCGACGGCCGTGCAGGCGGTGCCGGGCGTACCGGCCGTTGCCGCGCCCGACGATGCCGCCAGCCGGGCTTCCGCTCCGCCCGCACGCCCGTCGCCCACGGCCGCTTACGCCGAGGCCGAAGTGCCGCTGCGCAATCTGCCGCACGCCTCGCCCACAGTGCGCAAGTTCGCTCGGGAACTCGGCGTGAATCTGGCCCTTGTCACCGGCAGTGGCCCGAAACACCGCATCACGATCGACGATGTGCGCGCTCATGTGAAGCAGGCCCTGGCCACGGGGGGTGTCAGCCCGGTGGGCTCGACCCTGCCGGCGGGCGAGGGCTTCAGCGTGCTGGGCTGGCCGAAAGTCGATTTTGCCAAATTCGGCGAGATCGAAGCGCGACCGCTGTCGCGCATCCAGAAAATCTCTGGAGCCAACCTGCATCGCAACTGGGTCATGATTCCGCACGTCACCAACAATGACGTCGCCGACATCACCGAACTGGAAGCCTTGCGCCAGCAGCTGAACGAGGAAAACAAGAAATCCGGCACCAGGCTGACCATGCTGGCCTTCCTGATCAAGGCGGTCGTCGCCGCCCTGAAGAAGTACCCGGATTTCAATGCCTCGCTGGATGGCGACAACCTGGTGCTGAAGCACTACTACCATATCGGCTTCGCAGCCGATACGCCCAACGGGCTGGTGGTGCCGGTCATCCGCGACGCCGACACCAAGGGTGTGCTGGCACTGGCGGCGGAAACCGCGCAGCTGGCCGGGCTCGCCCGCGAAGGCAAGCTGTCTCCCTCGCAGATGCAGGGTGGATGCTTCTCGATTTCGTCCCTGGGCGGCATTGGCGGCACGGACTTCACACCCATCATCAACGCGCCCGAAGTCGCCATTCTGGGGGTGTCGCGTTCGTCCATGCAGCCCGTCTGGGACGGCAAGAAGTTCCGCCCGCGCCTGATGCTGCCGCTGTCGCTGTCCTATGACCACCGGGTCATCGACGGTGCCTCCGCGGCCCGCTTCAACGCCTTCCTGGCAAGCCTGCTGGCGGATTTCCGCCGCATCATCCTGTAAGGGGGCACGCACATGAGCAGCATCGATCTGAAGGTCCCGGACATCGGCGATTTCGACGAAGTTGAAATCATCGAAATTCTGGTGGCTGTGGGGGATACCATCGAGCCCGAGCAAAGCCTGATCACGGTGGAGTCCGACAAGGCCTCCATGGAAATTCCGGCGGAGCAGGGCGGGGTGGTGAAGGAAATCCTGGTCAAGCTGGGCGACAAGGTGGCCGAGGGGTCGGCCATCGTGCGCATCGAGCCCGCCATGGCGGCGGCCAGCCAGCCGCGGCAGGCGGGCGCGGCACAGGCAGGCGGGGCACAGGCAGGCGGGGCACAGGCAGGCACGGCACAGGCAGGCACGGCACAGGCAGGCGGGGCACACGCGACTGCGGCACCGGCTGCGGCGGCCGCCGCGCCCGCCCGGGCCGTGCCAGCGCCTGCGGGCGCTTCCTCCGCGGCGGGCTCGCCCGGTGCGGCCGCAGGCGCTGTTGCGGCACCCGTCGCCGCGCAGTTTTCCGGCACGGCCGACATGCAATGCGATGTGCTGGTCCTGGGCGCGGGGCCCGGGGGCTATTCGGCCGCCTTCCGCGCCGCCGACCTGGGCTTGAAGGTCGTCCTGGTGGAGCGCTACGACACGCTGGGCGGGGTCTGTCTGAACGTGGGCTGCATCCCGTCCAAGGCCCTGCTGCATACCGTGGGCGTCCTCGAGGAAGCCCGCACCCTGGCAGCACACGGCATCAGTTTCGGCGAACCCTCCGTCGATCTGGACCGGCTGCGCGGCTTCAAGGACGGCGTGGTGGCCAAGCTCACCGGCGGCCTGGCCGGCATGGCCAAGGCGCGCAAGGTCACCGTCATCCAGGGGCTGGGTGCGTTTGCCGATCCGCATCACCTCACGGTGACCCGCGCCGACGGCGGCCAGACCACGGTGAAGTTCGACTCGGCCATCATCGCGGCCGGCAGCCAGTCGGTGAAGCTGCCGTTCCTGCCTGATGACCCGCGCATCGTCGACTCCACCGGCGCCCTGGATCTGAAATCCATTCCACAACGCATGCTGATCGTGGGCGGAGGCATCATCGGCCTGGAAATGGGCACGGTTTATTCCGCCCTGGGGGCCCGCCTGGATGTGGTGGAAATGCTGCCGACCCTGATGACCGGCGCCGATCGCGATCTGGTCAAGGTCTGGGACAAGATGAACGCACGGCGCTTCGACCATGTCATGCTCAATACCCGGACGGTCGGTGCCGAAGCGAAGGATGACGGCATCTGGGTGCGCTTCGAGGGCGAATCGGCGCCCGCGGAACCCCAACGCTACGACCTGGTCCTGCAGGCCGTGGGGCGCTCGCCCAACGGCAAGAAGATCAGCGCGGAAAAGGCCGGCGTGGCCGTCTCTGATCGCGGTTTCATCGCTGTGGACAAGCAGATGCGCACCAATGTGCCGCACATTCACGCCATTGGCGACATCGTGGGCCAGCCCATGCTGGCGCACAAGGCGGTCCACGAGGGCCACGTGGCGGCCGAGGTCATCGCGGGTCAGAAGGCCTTCTTCGATGCGCGCGTCATTCCGTCGGTTGCCTATACGGATCCAGAAATCGCCTGGGTCGGCCTGACCGAGGACGAGGCAAAAAAACAGGGCATCCCCCTGAAAAAGGGCCTCTTTCCGTGGCAGGCTTCGGGGCGCGCCATTGCCAACGGGCGCGACGAAGGCTTCACCAAGCTGCTCTTCGACGCCGAGAGCGGCCGCATCCTGGGTGGCGGCATTGTCGGCACCCATGCGGGTGAGCTGATCAGCGAAGTGACCCTGGCCATTGAAATGGGGGCCGATTCCGTGGATATCGGCAAGACCATCCATCCGCACCCCACGCTGGGCGAATCCATCGGCATGGCCGCCGAAGTCGCAGACGGACATTGCACGGACGTGCCGCCCGCGCGACGCAAGTAGGGCAGGTTCCTCACGACGGGCAGGGATGCCCGCAGCGACCCGGACGGCAGGTGCTAATATCGGCACCTGCCGTCCTTCATTTTCCGAATCGTTTCCATGTCTTCTTCCGCTCCCGTCCGGGTGGCCCCGCTGGCCGACTGGCTCACCTATCTGGATACCCTGCACCCGAAAGCCATCGATCTGGGCCTGGATCGCATTCGCCTCGTGGCCGACCGGCTGGCGCTCTCCCTGGATTGCCTCAAGATCACCGTGGCCGGCACCAATGGCAAGGGCTCGACCTGCGCCATGCTGGAATCCATTCTGTTGAACGCCGGCTATCGGGTGGGGCTGTACACCTCGCCGCACCTGCTGCGTTTCAATGAGCGCATCCGCATCGACGGCCAGGAGGTCAGCGACGAGGCCATCGTGGCCCAGTTCGAACGCATCGAAGCCGGTCGCGGCGACACCACGCTGACCTACTTCGAGATGGCCACGCTCGCCGCGCTGCTGCTGTTCCAGGCGGCCGAGCTGGATGTGGCGGTGCTGGAAGTCGGCCTGGGGGGCCGACTCGATGCAGTCAACCTGATCGATGCCGACTGTGCCGTCCTGACCAGCGTCGACCTGGATCACATGCAATATCTGGGCAATACCCGGGAGGCGATCGGCCTGGAGAAAGCACACATCTTCCGCGCGAACGTGCCGGCCATCTGTGCCGACCCGATGCCGCCTGAAACCGTGCTGCGGCATGCCCGCGCCATCGGTGCCGACTTGTGGTGCTTCGGCAAGGATTTCAATTATTCCGGCGATCGCCAGCAATGGGCCTACGGCGGGCGCGCGCAGCGCCGCCACGCTCTGGCCTATCCGTCGTTGCGGGGGGCCAACCAGCTGATCAACGCCTCGGCGGCTCTGGCCGCACTGGAAGCCCTGCATCCACGGCTGGTGGTGACCCAGCAGGACGTGCGCCAGGGCCTGCAGCACATCCACCTGCCGGCGCGCATGCAGATCCTGCCCGGACTGCCTGCCACCATTCTGGACGTGGCCCACAACCCGCACGCGGCCGCTGCCCTGGGCCAGAATCTGGACAGCATGGGGCATTACCCGCACACCTATGCGGTCGTGGGGATGCTGCATGACAAGGACATCGAACACACGCTCTCGCGTCTGTCGCGACGGGTCGACCGCTGGCTGTGTGCAACGCTGCAAGGGCCGCGCGGCACCACGGCCGCGGAGCTGGCCGACATCGTGCGCCGCGTGGCCGGCGATACGGCCCCGGTGGACCCCTTCATCGCCCAGACGGCGGAAATCGTGCGCACGACGGGGGCCCACAAGCCGGGTGTGCGGGCCGCACCCCGGCCGGCAGTGCCCGGCCGGGATGTGCAGATTGCAACTTTTGACAACCCGGCACAAGCCTTTGCCGAAGCACGCAGACTGGCGACCGACAATGATAGAATTCTCGTGTTCGGGTCGTTTGCGACGGTAGGCCCGGTGCTCGAGGTCCTGCACCTCGAGGGCAGAGATGTCCTGTCTTGACGGGGCGGGAACGTCGGCCCGCCTACTCCTCTATGGGTTTGCAGCGCGATGCTTTTTCGTAACGGGACCAATTCTGGCAGGCGCGCCGCGGCGCGTTCCGGTGGATCCAGCGAGGCCGAGCTCAAGGAATTGCGCAACAAGGCCAGGCGCCGCCTGATCGGTGCGCTGGCGCTGGTGCTGGCTGCCGTCATCGTCGTGCCCTGGCTCTTCGAGGAACCCGTACCGGATGACACGCGGGCGCCCATCGTGGTGCCCATGCCGCCTGCCGGGCTGCCTGCGGCGCCCGAACCCGCCGCCACGCTGGCGGATGCATCGCCTGCGGCGGGGCAGGTCCAGGGCCCTGCCGACCAGGCTGGGCCCGCGACGACGTCGGCTCAGGATGGCGCCGCAAGCGGCCCCGCGCAGGCGGCGGCATCCGCCCAGCCGGCACTCGCCACCCGGGATCAGGAAAAACCCCAGGCCGAAGCGCCCGCTGGCGAAGCGCCGGCCGCCAAACCGCCGGTCGCGGCGGCGCCGGCCGCTGAACCCGGCAAGCCTGCGGCCCGGCCGACAGCGCCGCAGCCCGACCCGGTCCAGCGAACCGACGACGGCTCGGTGGCCCTTGCGCTGCTGGCCGGCAAGACCCCGTCCGCCGCGATCAGCGCACCGGCACCACAGGCCGCCCAGGGCCGCTATTATCTGCAGGTGGCGGCCTACATCACCGAGCAGGATGCGGTGCAGCGCCGCGACAACCTGCGCCAGGCGGGGGTCACGGATGCCTATGTGGAACAGGGTCAGTCGGGCGGGCGCACGGTCTACCGCCTGCGGGTCGGCCCCTTCGGCTCTCACGAGGCGGCCCAGGCCGCTCAGACCCGCTTGCGGGCGCTGGGCTACCAGAACGGTCTGATCTCCGGCAAGTGACCAGTTTCGACTACTTCGTACTGACGGTCGTGGCCGTGTCGGCCCTGATCGGCCTGCTGCGCGGTTTCCTGCGCGAAGTGCTGTCCTTGCTGGCCTATCTCGTCGCGTTCCTTGCGGCCATCTGGTGGGGGCCGCCCGCCGCCGGCTGGCTGCAGAACCTGATCGAGAATGGCCTGCTGCGCACTCTTGCGGCTTACGGTGCAGTGTTCATTCTGGCGCTGCTGCTGATGGGCCTGTTGAACATGGCGCTGGGCGCGCTGGTGGATCGCACCGGCCTCACCCCGGCCGATCACGGCCTGGGTGCCGTGTTCGGCGCCGTGCGCGGGGTCGTGCTGGTGCTGGCCCTGGTGGGGCTGGCCGGATACACCGAATTGCCCAAGGAGGCCTGGTGGCAGCAGGCGCGTACCGCCGGCGCCGCGGTCAAGGGCTTTCAACAGATCAAAGCGCTGCTGCCCGCTGCAGTGGCCGAACTGCTTCCCTATTAGCCGGAACTTTGAACTATGTGTGGCATCGTGGGTGTGATGGGACGCGGTCCCGTCAATCAGCTGATATACGACAGTCTGCTTCTGCTGCAGCACCGGGGTCAGGACGCGGCCGGCATCGCCACGGCACATGATCAGTTTTTCAGCATGCACAAGGCACACGGCCTGGTGCGCGACGTGTTTCGCACGCGCAACATGCGCGCCTTGCCGGGCAACAGCGGCCTGGGCCAGGTGCGCTATCCCACGGCGGGCTCCAGCGCCAGCGTCGATGAAGCGCAGCCCTTTTACGTCAATGCGCCCTTCGGCATCATTTTCGTGCACAACGGCAACCTGACCAACTGGCGTGAACTGCGCGAATCGCTGTTCAAGCACGACCGTCGGCACATCAATACCAATTCCGATTCGGAAGTGCTGCTCAACGTGTTCGCGCACGAGCTGCAGCAAGCGTGCAACGGCGTCACGCTGGGCGCCCATGCGGTGTTCGATGCGGTGCGCGCCGTGCATCGTCGTGCCAGGGGCGCCTATGCGGTCATCGCCAGCATCAGCCGCTTCGGCCTGGTGGCCTTTCGCGATCCGCACGGCATCCGGCCCCTGTGCCTGGGGCGTCATGACACGGCATCGGGCCCCGAGTGGATGCTGGCCTCGGAGTCCGTGGCCCTGACCGGCAACGGCTTCACCCTGGTGCGCGACATCGCGCCGGGCGAGGCCGTAGTCATCACCGAGGACGGGGAACTGAGCCACCAGTTTTGTGCAGAACCCGGCCTGGTCCAGACACCGTGCGCCTTCGAATACGTGTATTTTGCGCGCCCCGATTCCGTGATGGATGGCATTTCCATCTACGACGCGCGCCTGCACATGGGTGAAAGTCTGGCCGACAACGTGGCCAAGGCGCTGCGGCTGGGGGATGTGGATGTCGTCATGCCCATCCCCGATTCCTCACGGCCCTCGGCCATGCAGCTGGCGTCCCGCCTGGGGCTGAACTACCGCGAAGGCTTCATCAAGAACCGCTACATCGGGCGCACCTTCATCATGCCGGGGCAGGCCGTGCGCAAACGCTCGGTGCGCCAGAAGCTCAGTGCCATCGAGCTGGAATTCCGCGGCAAGAACGTCTTGCTGGTGGACGATTCGATTGTACGGGGGACCACCAGTCGCGAAATCGTGGACATGGCGCGAGCCGCCGGCGCGAACAAGGTCTTCTTTGCCTCGGCCGCGCCCGCCGTGCGCTATCCGAACGTCTACGGCATCGACATGCCCACCCAGGACGAGCTGATCGCCACGGGCCGTGACACCGCACAGATCGCTCGCGAGATCGGCGCCAATGGCCTCGTCTATCAGGAACTGGGAGATCTGGAACAAGCCCTGCGAGACCTGAACCCGGCGCTGCAGGCCTTTGAATCATCCTGCTTCAGCGGGCAGTACATCACGGGCGACATCGATGCGGCCTATCTGCAGCAGCACAGCCATGATCGCCACCTGCAAGCGCGTTCCGGCGCCATGGCGGCGCCGGCCGAAGACGCCTGAAGGCCCGTCTGGCCCCGTCTGACCGCGCGTGACCAGCGGTGTTGCAAAAGCGCGCAAACCGCGGTGCGGCAGACCGGATGGCCTGTGCCCGGCACACTACGTCTCGTCGCGCTGCGCGCGCAGCAGCACCCACAGGGCCAGCAGGGCGCACAGCACGAACAGCATCAGGCCCCACAGGGCGTACTCCACCCCCAGCAGGCGAACGCGGGCGTCCATGCATGAGGCGTAGATGCCGAACAGCCAGGGCAGTGCGGCATCCAGCCCGGAGCCGGCGATGAATCGATCGGCGAATGTCTGCGCACAGGAAAAGGACTGCGAGGCCACCGAATACTGATACCAGGCGGCCGTGATGCCGCAAAGCGCCAGCAGGCCTGCCAGCGCGGCACCCAGCCGGCGCACCATCGCCGACCCCCAGCCGGTGCCCGCCAGGCCGCAGACGGCGGCGATGGCCAGCAGGATCAGGCGTTGCAGTACGCACCAGGCACAGGGCTGCATGCCGAAAACGTGCTGGGAAACCAGGGCAAATCCCACGGCGGCCAGACACAGCAAAGCGGTGAGACGCAGGATGCGATCGGAACGGGTGACCTTCATGGGACGGTACTCGGCAAGGGGAAGAATGTCGGTGCATCGGCCGGAATGTCGGCCGCACCCAGGGCATCGAGCACATCGCGCTCGAACTGCCGCTGGCCGCGCGGCTGCTCCAGGGCGCTGCCGGCGAGGATGAAGACGTCCTCGACCCGGTCGCCCAGGGTCATGATCTTGGCCATCTTCAGGTTGACGCCATGGTGCGTGAACACCCGGGCCAGATCATGCAGCAGGCCGACGCGGTCGGCCGAAGTCACCGACAGGCGCCAGTTGCCGCCCGGGTCGTCGGCCTGCAGGGTGACGCTGGGCATGATCGGAAAGGCGCGCGAGCGCCGCGAAGCGCGGTGTCCGGAAGCGGCCGGGCGACTGACGGTGTTGCCGGCCGACAGCGCAGCCAGCAGTTCGTGTTCGATCAGGGTGGCGTGCGAGCGATAGTCGCGGTCATGGTCGGGCAGCAGCACGATGAAGCTGTCCAGGGCCCAGCCCTGGCGCGTGGTGTGGATGCGTGCGTCCTGAATGCTCAGGCCGTGGCGGTCGAAATACGCACAGATGTCCATGAACAGGTCGGGCCGGTCGGGCGCGTAGACCAGGATCTGCAAGGCTTCACTGAGCAGCCCGGGCACGCGCGCCCGCACGACCGGGTCCGGACCCTGAAAGCTGCGGTACAGATGGCGCGTGTGCCAGGCGATTTCGCTGGCGTCGTGGCGCAGGAAGTATGCGACATCCAGCTGCGACCAGAACGCATCGCGGCTGTCGTCGCGCAGGCCCAGGCGACGGATCTCGGCGGCCGCGGCGTCCTTGCGCTGGGCCAGGATGGTGCCGGTGTCGGGGCTCGCGCCCCCCAGGGCCGCCAGGGTCTGGTGATACAGGTCTTCCAGCAGCTTGCCCTTCCATGCGTTCCAGACCTTGGGGCTGGTGCCGCGGATGTCGGCCACCGTCAGCAGGTAGAGCGCCGCCAGGGCGCGCTGCGAGCCGACCCGGCGGGCGAATTCGTGGATCACGTGCGGATCGCTCAGGTCGCGCTTCTGTGCCACCTGCGACAGCGTCAGGTGTTCGCGCACCAGAAATTCCAGCAAGCGCACCTGTTCATCCGGCAGGCCATGCTGCAAGGCAAAACGACGCACCTCGACTGCGCCGAGCTGCGAGTGATCCCCGCCGCGGCCCTTGGCGATGTCGTGAAACAGGGCGGCCACATACAGTAGCCAGTGGTCTTCCAGATCCGCGATGAGCTGGCTTGCCAGGGGGTCTTCCTGGGCATGCTCCGGCATGGTGAAGCGTCGCAGATTGCGAATCACCATCAGAATGTGCTGATCGACCGTGTAGGCGTGAAACAGGTCGTGCTGCATCTGGCCCACGATGCGCCGGAACACGGGCAGGTAGCGTGGCAGGATGTTCCACATCGTCATGTCGCGCAGTGCATGCACGATGCCGCGCGGTTGTTGCAGAATCTGCAGGAACAGGCGCTGGTTGACGGGATTGTTGCGAAACTGGCGATCGATGCGGTGGCGCGCATGCCACATGGCGCGCAGGGTGCCTGCCGCCATGCCCTGCAGCTCGGGGTGCTGCTGCATGACCAGGAACACGCGCAGCAGCAGGGTGGGGTTGCGCTCGAACGCGTCCTCGCGCACCAGCGCCAGGCGGCTGCGCCGGACGCAGAAATGTTCATCGATGGCTTGGGCCTGCGCCTGGGGGTGCGGAAAGAGGCGCTCTTCCAGACTCTGCATCAGCAGCCGATTGACCTGGCAGACGACGCGGGCGGCCCAATAATAGCGCTGCATGAGCAGCTCGCTGGCACGCCGGTGCGGCTGGTCGACGAACCCGTACACTTGGGCCAGACGGGGTTGCAGGTCGAACAGCACACGGTCTTCGCGGCGACCGGCGAGCAGGTGCAGTTCGATGCGCAGGCGCTTGAAGGCGCGCTCGGCGCGCCGCAGCGAACGGAATTCCGCCGAAGTGAGCAGGTCGGTACGCGCCACCGTGCGCCAGTCGTCCCCCAGCCCGGCGGCGCGCGCCAGCCACAGCAGCACCTGCAGGTCGCGCAAGCCGCCGGGCGCTTCCTTGCAGTTGGGTTCCAGGGCGTAGGGCGTGTCCTGGTGGCGCGCGTGGCGCTGCTGCATTTCCGTGCGCTTGGCCAGGTAAAAGTCGCACGGGTCCAGATCGGCCTGCATGCGTTCGCGAAAACGCTGGAACAGGCGCTTGCTGCCCGCCAGCCAGCGCGCTTCCAGCAGCGAGGTCTGCACGGTGATGTCGGCGGCGGCTTCCTGACGGCACTGGTCCAGGGTGCGCACGCTGTGGCCCGGCTCCAGCCCGACGTCCCAGAGCGCGGCGATCAGGTTTTCGATGCGTTCCCTGTCGCTTGCGTCGGGCACACGTTCCAGCAGGATCAGGATGTCCAGATCCGAGCCGGGGTAGAGCTCCCCGCGGCCGTATCCGCCCACTGCCGCGGCACAGGCTCCCGGGGGCAAGGGATGGATTTTCAGCAATTCATGCAGTTGCGCATCGGCGATCCGGCGCAACGCCACCAGCAGGGCCTCGGGCCGCAAATGGGCGCGATACGCGGCGATGGCCTGAGCGCGGCGTTCCTGCAGGCGGGTGCGCAGGATGGCCACCTCGGCGTGCAGCCGTGGCGGCATCATGCAAGCGTGTCGGCGGCCTTGGCAAAGGCGGGCGGCGCCGGCATGCCGGGCGAGACCGTCAGGACTTCGTAGCCGCTGTCGGTGACCAGCAGGCTGTGCTCCCACTGAGCCGAAAGGCTGTGGTCGCGCGTGACCACCGTCCATTGATCCGCGAGCGTGCGCAATTCGCGCCGTCCGGCGTTGATCATGGGTTCGATGGTGAAGATCATGCCGGCTTCCAGCCGCAGGCCGGTGCCGGGCCTGCCGTAATGCAGGACCTGCGGATCCTGGTGAAACCGGCGCCCGACGCCGTGACCGCAGTATTCCCGCACTACCGAAAAGCCGGCGCTTTCGGCGTGCTTCTGGATGGCGTGGCCGATGTCCCCCAGCGTGGCACCCGGGCGGACCTGTTCGATGCCCAGCCACATGCATTCATAGGTGGTGTCGACCAGGCGACGCGCCAGGATGGACGGTTCGCCGACGCAATACATGCGGCTGGTGTCGCCAAACCAGCCGTTCTTGATCACGGTGACGTCGATGTTCATGATGTCACCGTTTTTCAGGACCTTGTCGCCCGGGATGCCATGGCAGATGACATGGTTGACCGAGGTGCAGATGGAGGCGGGAAAGGGCGGATAACCGGGTGGCGCATAGCCCACGGTGGCCGACTTCACGTCCAGCACGTCGGTGATGTAGTCCATGCACAAGCGATCGAGTTCCCCGGTCGTGACGCCCGCACGCACATGCGGTTCCAGGTAATCCAGTACGCTGGCAGCCGCCTGGCAGGCGGCGCGCATCTGGTCGAGTTCATGGGGGTCTGTGACAATCTGGCTCATGGGGAACTTGCTGTAAATGGAAAATGAATAGTAGAATTATAGGCTTGCCGTAAATAGCGTGCATGGCCGCCCAGGGTGCCCGGGGGCAGGAATCAATGCCTGATTCATGTTAGTCCCGGATACTGGCCATGTACAAGACCAAACCCTTTGGAGAAAACTTTCATGAGCCTCATGCGCGATATGCTTGAAGCCGGTGTGCACTTTGGCCACCAGACGCGTTACTGGAACCCCAAAATGGCCGAATACATCTTCGGTCAGCGCAACAAGATTCACATCGTCAACCTGGAACGCACGGTCGAGAAGTACCTGGAAGCCAGTCAGTTCGTGCGCCAGGTGGCGGCCCGTGGCGGCAACATCCTGTTTGTCGGCACCAAGCGCTCAGCGCGCGAACTGGTCGCCCAGGAAGCCCTGCGCTGCGGCATGCCCTTCGTCGACAGCCGCTGGCTGGGCGGCATGATGACGAACTTCAAGACGGTCAAGTCCTCGATCAAGCGCCTGAAAGACATGGAGGCCCAGCAGGCCGAAGGCGCCACCGAGCACCTGACGAAAAAGGAAGCCCTGATGTTCGAGCGCGAACTCGCCAAGCTGAACAAGTCCATCGGCGGCATCAAGAACATGAACACCCTGCCCGAAGCGCTGTTCGTGGTTGATGTGGGCTACCACAAGATCGCCGTGGCCGAAGCGCACACGCTGGGCATCCCGGTGGTGGGCGTGGTCGATACCAATCACTCGCCCGAAGGCATCGATTACGTGATTCCGGGCAATGACGACTCTGCCAAGGCCATTGCCCTGTACTCTCGCGGCATGGCAGACGCTGTGCTGGCCGGCCGCGAGCAAAGCATCCATGGCCTGGTCGAAGAGCTGGCCGAAGATGAGGAATTCATCGAAATCGATCACGACCAGGACCACGAATAAGGAGAACGCTCTGATGGCACAAATTACCGCATCCATGGTCAAGGCACTGCGCGAGAAGACCGACGCGCCCATGATGGAATGCAAGAAGGCGCTGACCGAAGCCGAAGGCGATCTGGTGCGTGCCGAGGAACTGCTGCGCATCAAGCTGGGCAGCAAGGCCGGCAAGGCGGCCAGCCGCGTGACTGCGGAAGGCCTGGTCGGCCTGTTCATCACCGACGACCGCAAGATCGGGGCACTGGTCGAAATCAATTGCGAAACCGATTTCGTCGCCAAGAACGACGACTTCATCGGCTTCGTCAACCAGATCGCGCACCTCGTGGCCGAACGCAATCCGGCCGATCCGGCCGCACTCAACGCTCTGGCGATGGGCGAGGGCACGGTCGAGTCCACGCGTACCGAACTGGTGGGCAAGATCGGCGAGAATCTGTCGCTGCGCCGCTTCCAGCGCTTTGAGACGGTCGACGAACTGAACGGCTATGTGCACAACGGGCGCATCGGCGTGCTGGTCGATTTTGCCGGTGCCGAAGACGTCGGCAAGGACCTGGCCATGCATATTGCCGCGACGCGCCCGCGCGCCCTGGACGCAGGCGGGGTGGATCCGGCGCTGATCGCGATGGAACGCTCCGTTGCCGAACAGAAGGCGGCCGAGTCCGGCAAGCCGGCCGAGATCGTCACCAAGATGGTCGAAGGCGCCGTCCAGAAGTTCCTGAAGGAAGTCACGCTGTTGTCGCAGCCCTTCGTCAAGAACGACAAGCAGACCGTCGAGCAGATGCTCAAGGCGCACGACGCCCGCATCAATCGCTACGCCCTGTTCGTGGTGGGCGAGGGCATCGAGAAGAAATCCGAAGACTTCGCCGCCGAGGTGGCTGCGGCCGCCAGCGGTTCCTGATCCGGGGCGATTCGGTTACGATGGCATCGCGCAAAGTGCGCGATGCCCGTTCGCCGCCGTCTGTTCGCGCCATTCGGCGGCGTTCACTGCGCGGTCTCCTTCTGATTCATCCTTCCGGGAATCTGGTGCATGTCAAATCCGGCCTATAAACGCGTCCTGTTGAAGCTGTCGGGCGAGGCGCTCATGGGTGATGATGCCTTCGGCATCAATCGCGCGACCATTCTGCGCATGACCGAAGAAATTCACGGCGTCGTATCCCTCGGGGTGCAGATTGCCGTCGTGATCGGCGGGGGCAACATCTTTCGCGGCGTGGCGGCCGGTGCCCAGGGCATGGACCGCGCCACGGCGGATTACATGGGCATGCTGGCCACGGTCATGAATGCCCTGGCCCTGCAGGACGCCCTGAAAAATCACGGGGTGGATGCGCGTGTACAATCGGCGCTGAACATCGATCAGGTCGTCGAGCGCTACATCCGTCCCAAGGCCCTGCGCTACCTGGAAGAAGGCAAGGTCGTCATCTTCGCAGCCGGCACGGGCAATCCGTTTTTCACGACCGACACGGCAGCCGCCCTGCGCGGCGCCGAGATCGGTGCCGAAATCGTCCTGAAGGCCACCAAGGTCGATGGCATCTACAGCGCGGATCCGAACAAGGACCCATCTGCCACGCGTTACACCCGCATCAGCTTTGACGAGGCCATCGTGCGTCGCCTCGAAGTCATGGACGCCACGGCCTTTGCCCTGTGTCGCGATCAGAAGTTGCCGATCAAAGTTTTTTCGATCAACAAGCCCGGTGCCCTCCGGCGCGTCGTCTGCGGCGAGGACGAGGGCACCCTGGTGCAGGTATAGGAGCCCCCATGAGTCTTTCCGACATACGCCGCTCAGCCGATGAGCGTATGGAAAAATCCGTCGAAGCACTGAAGACCAGTCTCGCCAAGATCCGCACCGGGCGTGCCCATGCCGGCATTCTGGATCATGTGCTGGTGGAATACTACGGGTCGCCCGTACCCGTCAGCCAGGTGGCCAACGTCACCGTCATCGACGCGCGCACCCTGAGCGTGCAGGTCTGGGAGCGCACCATGACGGGTCCGGTCGAAAAGGCCATTCGTGAGTCGGATCTCGGGCTCAACCCGATTGCCATGGGCGAAAACATTCGCGTCCCCATGCCGGCCCTCACCGAGGAACGCCGCCGTGATCTGAGCAAGGTCGTGCGCAGCGAAGGCGAAGACGCCAAGATCGCCGTGCGCAATCTGCGGCGCGAGGCCAACGAGGCGCTCAAGAGGCTGCTGAAGGACAAGGAAATCTCCGAAGACGACGATCGCCGGGGCCAGGACGAGGTGCAAAAACTCACCGATCGCTACGTCATCGAGATCGACCGGCTCGTCGCCCAAAAGGAAGCCGAGATCATGACTGTGTGACTTCCGGCGTGCACACCACTACGCAGGCAGCATGAGTCAGGCCAGTTCCACACGCACCATTCCCGCCACGGGCGAGACTCCGCGTCACGTCGCCATCATCATGGACGGCAACGGCCGCTGGGCCACACGACGCATGCTGCCGCGCACGGCGGGCCATGTGCGCGGGGTTCAGGCCGTGCGCCGGGCCGTCGAGGCGTGCGGACAGCGCGGCGTCGAATTTCTCACCCTGTTTGCCTTCAGCTCGGAAAACTGGCGTCGCCCGGCCCAGGAAGTCTCGCTGCTCATGCGCCTGTTCGTGCGCTCCCTGGAAAAGGAAGTCGACAACCTGCTTGCCCAGGGGGTGCGCCTGCGCGTCATCGGCGATCTGAGCGCCTTTGACGCCAGGCTGCGCAGCCTGATCCACGACGCGGAACGGCGCACGGCGCAGCAGTCCGCACTGCAGCTCACCATCGCTGCGAATTACGGCGGACGCTGGGATATTCTGCAGGCGATGCGTGCCCTGTTGGCCGCGCAGCCGGAACTGGCCAGTCATCCTGAATGGCTCGACGAATCCTCACTGGACCCGTGGCTTGCCATGGCGTACGCGCCCGAGCCCGATCTGTTCATTCGCACGGGTGGCGAACAGCGCATTTCCAATTTCCTCATCTGGCAGCTCGCTTACACGGAACTGTATTTCACGGACTGCTACTGGCCGGACTTCGACGTTGCGGAAATCGAGCGGGCGTTCGCCTGGTATCGGGGGCGCGAACGGCGTTTCGGGCGCACCAGCGAACAGCTCGGACGCACCCGTGCGCAGCTCGGGCCCACCGGCTGAAAGGCATCCCATGCTGCGCCAGCGCATCCTCACCGCTCTTGTTCTGCTGCTGATCCTGGCGGGCGCCGTGAGCGCGCCGTCGCCGTGGCCCCTGCTGGCCCTGCTGGCGCTCATGACCGGCTGTGCGCTGTGGGAATGGCTGCGCCTGGTGCAGCAAGGGGCCCGCACGGACAGTCGGGACGCCACCCTTGGGCAGCACGAGCCCGGCCAGCGACAGAGGGCGCACGCGCCCGGCCGGGGGCAGCGCGCTGCCCTGTGGGGCGGCATCGCGATGGTCGTCGTCCTGCTGGGGCTGCTTACGCCCTGGCTGCTGGCGCAGCAAGCGGGGCTGACGCGCCTGTTTGGCGCCGTGATCCTGCCCCTGGCCGGCCTGTTCTGGCTGCTGGCGGCCCCCGCGATGGTCCTGCGCGCCCGCATTCCCGCCTTCTGCCGGCCCGGCCTGCTGGCATTCATCGGCGTGCTGATCCTGGCGGCCACCTGGTATGCGCTGGCGTGGATCTTCCTGTACCATGGCGCCGGCGCGCTCATCAGCCTGTGGGCGCTCATCTGGTGTGCCGACATCGCGGCCTATTTCACCGGGCGCAGCCTGGGGCGCCACAAGCTGGCGCCGCGCGTCAGCCCGGGCAAGACCTGGGAGGGCGCCGCCGGCGGGGTGCTTGCGGCCACTCTGTGGCTGGCTGCCTGCGCGCTGTGGTGGCCGGGCAGCTTCGGGGCGCTGCTGCTGCAGCGCCTGCCCTGGCCCCTGCTGATTCTCGCCGGCGTGGTGCTGGCCGCCTGGTCCATTGTGGGCGACCTGTTCGAGTCCCTGCTCAAGCGTCGCGCCGGCGCCAAGGATTCCAGCCAGCTGTTGCCGGGACACGGAGGGGTGTACGATCGGATCGACGCGGTGCTGCCTGTGGCACCGCTTGCCATCCTTCTGTTGATCACCGGATAATCCTTTCATGCCTGATCTGCAACGCCTTTGCATCCTGGGTTCAACCGGCTCCATCGGTGTGAACACGCTGGATGTCGCCGGACGGCATCCGGAACGCTTCGCCGTGCATGCCCTCAGTGCTCACAGCCGCATCGAGGCCCTGGCGGCACAGGCGGCGCGCCACAGCGCCCGCGTCGTGGTCATGCCCGACAGTGCGGCACGGGCCCGCTTCCTGGCGGCCTGGCCCGGCCAGATGGCGCTGCCCGAAATCCGGCTGGGTGCCCAGGCCCTGGCCGATACGGCAGCCGATCCCGAAGTCACCACCGTCATGGCCGCCATCGTCGGCGCGGCCGGCCTGCCCGGGGCGCTGGCCGCGGCACGGGCGGGCAAGCGCGTGCTGCTGGCCAACAAGGAAGCCCTGGTGGCCGCGGGCGCCCTGTTCATGCAGGCCGTGCGTGATTCGGGGGCCCAGCTGCTGCCCATCGACAGCGAACACAATGCGATCTTTCAATGCCTGCCGCAGTCTGCGGACCGGTCGCGGGCGCCCGCGCAGCCGGCGCACGGTGTGCGCCGGCTGCTGCTGACTGCCTCTGGCGGGCCTTTCCGTGACACGGCCCTGGATGCGCTCGACCAGGTCACCCCCGATCAGGCCTGTGCGCACCCGAACTGGCGCATGGGCCGCAAGATCTCCGTCGATTCGGCCACCATGCTGAACAAGGGCCTGGAAGTCATCGAAGCACACTGGCTCTTTTCCATGCCGCTCGAGCGCATCCAGGTGGTGGTGCACCCGCAAAGCGTGGTGCATTCCATGGTCGAATATGACGACGGTTCCATTCTGGCCCAGCTCGGCCAACCCGACATGCGCACCCCCATCGCCTATGGTCTGGGCTATCCGGAACGCATCGACAGCGGGGTGGGCCTGCTCGAGCTCGCACGGCTCGGGCGCCTGGACTTCGAGGCCCCGGATCTGCTGCGTTACCCCTGTCTGCGCCTGTCCTTCGACGCGCTGGGCCAGGGCCAATCGGCGTGCATCGCCCTGAATGCCGCCAATGAAGTCGCCGTCGACGGCTTTTTGCGCGGCCGCATCCGCTATACTCAGATTCCGGACATCATTGAACGGTGCCTGGATGATTCTGTCGCGCGTGCACCACGTGCCCCGACCTCGCTGGACGAAGTGCTCGATCTGGATGCACATACACGGCGCGTGGCCACCGGTCTGTGTGTGGCAACTCACTGAACCGGTTTTCCCCCTGACGCATGCTGCTGACCCTGTTCGCTTTTGCTTTTGCCCTGGGCCTGCTCGTGACGTTCCACGAACTGGGCCACTACTGGGTTGCGCGCCTCTCGGGTGTGCACATTCTCCGCTTTTCAGTGGGGTTCGGCCCCATCCTGCTGCGTCGCATGGACCGTCACGGCACGGAATGGGCGTTGTCGGCCGTTCCTCTGGGCGGCTATGTCAAGATGCTCGACGATGCCCCCCCGGGCGCCGACGCCGCCACCCGCCGGGGCGCCTTCAATACCCAGCCCTTGTTGCGCCGCGTGGCGGTGGTGGCCGCCGGCCCGGCTGCGAACCTGTTGCTGGCCGTGGTGATCTACGCCTTTCTGGGGATGTGGGGCGCCCAGGAGCCCGCCGCCGTGCTGGCCGCCCCCCCGCCCGGCACCCCGGCTGCGCAGGCCGGCATCGCGGCCGGCGCCACGCTGCAGGCGGTCAACGGCGTGCCGGTGGCCTCCTGGACGCAGGCCCGCTGGCAACTCCTCGAACCGCTGTCACTTGGAGCAGCAGACCTCACCCTGACCCTGAAGGCGCCAGATGGTGGCGAACGCTCCGTCACGCTGCATGTCCTGCCACAGGCCTTGGGGCCCGACGACCCCGATCCGCTGGCCGCGAGCGGGCTCGTGCTGGCTGCACCGCGCCCGCTGGTCGGCACGCTCCTGCCGGGTGGCGCGGCACAGGCCGCCGGCCTGCTGCCGGGCGACGAAATCCTGTCGGTCACCGACGGGCCGCAACCGCTGTCGGTGCAGGCCTTTGTCGATACGGTACGCGCGCACGCCGGCCAGCCGCTGGCCCTGACCGTGCTGCGTGAGGGCGCGCGCCTGTCCCTGTCGGTCGTGCCTGAAGCCGCCGTGAGCGCCGAGGGCCAGCCCGTGGGCCGCATCGGCGCACTGATTCGCGGCGATCTCGATCAGGTGCTGGTGCGCCACGGGCCCCTGGACAGCCTCGCGATCGCGCTGCGCCGCACGCTGGACACGAGCCTGCTTACCGTGCGCATGATGGGACGCATGGTCGTGGGCACGGTCTCCTGGAAGAACATCAGCGGGCCGGTGACGATCGCCGAATATGCCGGGCAGACGGCGCGCATCGGCCTGGAATCCTATCTGGGGTTCCTGGCGCTGATCAGCATCAGCATCGGTGTGCTCAACCTGCTGCCGATACCCCTGCTGGACGGGGGGCACTTGCTGTTTTACCTGCTCGAGGCGCTGCGCGGCGGGCGCCCGGTTCCCGAGCACGTTCGCGATCTGGGCGTGCGCCTGGGCCTGGGTGTGGTGATCAGCCTCATGTTCGTCGCCCTGTTCAATGATTTTTCTCGGCTTTTCAGGTAATGGCGTTGTGACATACAATCGCGCATTACGCCAGCATCATTTTCCCTTCACGGCCAAATAGGATTGCCAGGATGTCGTCACCCAGGAACTTCCGTCGGATCAAGCGCGCCATTTCCCTGATGGTGGCAGCTTTGCTGGCACCGGTCGTGGCGGCGGCCTTCACGCCCTTCGTGGTGCGTGACATCCAGGTGCAGGGCATCGAACGCGTCGATCCCGGCACGATCTTCACCTATCTGCCTGTCAAGATCGGTCAGACCTTCACCGAGGAAGAAGCCTCCGAGGCCATCCAGAAGCTCTACGCCACCGGCTTCTTCAACGACGTGAAGATCGATGCACGTGGCGACGTGCTGGTGGTCACCGTCCAGGAACGGCCCACGATTGCCTCGATCACCTTCAACGGCATGCGCGAATTCGACGCCAAGGCCCTGAACAAATCCCTGGCCCAGATCGGTTTCGGGCAGGGGCGAATCTTTGACCAGGCCATGCTGGATCGCGCCGTCTTCGAACTGAAGCAGCAGTATCTGGCCAAGGCCAAGTACGGCGTCCAGATCAATCCCGTGATCACCCCGCTGCCACGCAACCGTGTCGGCATCAGCTTCGACATCTTCGAAGGCGACGTCGCCAAGATCAACCGGATCGAATTCATCGGCAACAAGGCTTTTTCCGACAGCACCCTCGAAGACCAGATGGAATTGACCACCTCGGGCTTCATGACCTGGTACACGGGAACAGACAAATACTCGCGCGAAAAGCTGGAAGGCGATGTCGAACGCATTCGCTCGTACTATCTGGACCGGGGCTATCTGGAATTCTCCATGGAACCGCCCCAGGTCACCATTTCGCCCGACCGCCGCGCCATCGACATCACGCTGACCGTGCACGAGGGGGAACCCTACAAACTGAGTGACGTCGAGCTGGCCGGCGATCTGCTCGGGCTCGAAGACAAGCTGAAACCGCTGGTCACCGTGCACCCGGGCGAAACCTTCTCGGCCGAGAAGACCAACGCGGTGGCCAAATCCATCACCGATTACCTGGGTTCGCTGGGCTATGCCTTTGCCAACGTCAACCCGAGTCCCGAGCTGGACCGGGATCATCACACGGCCAAACTGACCTTTTTCGTCGATCCGGGTCGTCGCGTGTATGTGCGTCGCATCAACGTCGGCGGCAACACACGCACGCGTGACCAGGTCGTGCGCCGTGAAATGCGCCAGCAAGAAGCCGCCTGGTACGACGCCGCCAGCATCAAGACCTCGCGCGATCGCATCGACCGGCTGGGCTATTTCAGTGACGTGGATGTCACCACCACACCGGTGCCGGGCTCGCCCGACCAGGTCGACGTGAACGTGGACGTGAAGGAAAAACCCACCGGCATGATCAGCCTGGGTGCCGGTTACGGCACCACCGACAAGCTCCTGCTGTCGGCGGGCATCAGCCAGGACAACGTGTTCGGCAGCGGCAATTCCCTGTCCCTGAACATCAACACCAGCAAGACCAATCGCGCCGCGGTCATCTCGCACACCAACCCCTACTGGACCATGGACGGCATCAGCAAGACCACTTCGCTGTACTACCGCCGCACCACGCCGTACGACGTGTCCGGCAGCGACGAAAAGGGCTGGTATTCGGTCGAGTCCATGGGCTTTGGCCTGAATTTCGGCGTGCCGATCTCCGAGGTCGACCGCATCTTTGCCGGCATCACCTTCGAACGCAACTCGCTCAAGGACATGGCCGACCCCACCAGTGCGGATCCCGCACCTCAGGCCTATTGGGACTTCGCCCAGCAATACGGCGAAACCACCAATGCGGCCATCCTCAGCGTGGGCTGGGCCAAGGATACCCGCGACAGCGCCCTGTCGCCGCATCGTGGCAGCTACACGCGCCTGTCGGGCGACGTGTCCACGCTCGACTTGCGCTATTACAAGCTCAGTGCGCAGCAGCAGTATTACTGGCCATTGGGGCGCGCCTTCACGTTCGCCGTCAACGCCCAGGTCGATTGGGCCAAGACCTACGGCAGCAGCGGCAAGAATTTCCCGGTCATCAAGAACATGTACGCCGGGGGCATCGGTTCGGTGCGTGGCTACGAGGGCGCCTCTCTGGGGCCGCGCGATACGCTCACCGACACCTATCTGGGCGGCTCGCGGCGCACCGTGGCCAATGCGCAGCTTTACCTGCCGTTCCCGGGCGCTTCACGTGACCGCACACTGCGCTGGTTCGTCTTCACCGATCTGGGCCAGGTCACCACCACCGACAATTCCGGTTGCCCCGGAGGCGAGGGCAATCACGTGGCCGACCCCTGCGGCTGGAAATACTCGGCGGGGCTGGGCCTGTCGTGGGAATCCCCCATGGGGCCGCTGCAGCTGTCCTATGGCCGTGCCCTGAACGCGAAGGACGGCGACCAGAAACAGGCCTTCCAGTTCCAGATCGGTACCGGTTTCTGATCGTGTGCGTTTGATGGCACAATGATTTCTTTGTCCGTTGGCTCCATTCTTTTTTTGTGACAGCTTTGATTCCAGGTGGTTTGCATATCATGTTTCTTTCAGGTTTGAATCTTTCAACGCTGGCTCAACGCGCCGTGCGCAACCACCGGTCGCTGGCCGTGGCCATGGCTCTGGGGCTGGGGGTGCTGTTTGTCGCACCCTCTTGGGCCCAGGGCACCAAAATCGGCTTCGTCAGTACCGAGCGCATCCTGCGCGACTCCAAACCTGCGAAGGCGGCCCAGGCCAAAATCGAAGCCGAATTCAAGAAACGCGACCAGGACCTGCAGAAACTGGCTGACAATCTGCGCGCCCAGGCGCAGAAGCTCGACAAGGACGCGCCGGTCCTGTCCGAAGCCGAACGCGTCAAGCGGCAACGCCAGCTGCAGGATCTGGATTCAGACCTGCAGCGCAAGCGGCGCGAATTCCAGGAGGACTTCAACCGCCGCCGCAACGAGGAATTCTCTTCCATCATCGAGAAGGCGGATGCCGCGATCAAGAAAATCGCCGATCAGCAAAACTACGACCTGATCATCCAGGACGCCGTCACGGTCAGCCCGCGCGTGGACATCACCGACCAGGTCATTCAGGCACTGGGTGGCTGATTCCCGATGCCTGTGCTGCTTGCGCCTGAACAGGCTCCTGCATTGCCGCAGCTTCTGGAAGCTGCCGACACGGTCGGGCTGCAAAGCAGCATACTGGACGCCGGCGGCGGTCGAGACCGCCGCATCGCGGGCATCGGCTCCCTGACCACGGCGGGTGCCAGCGAAATCACCTTTCTGTCCAATCCCAGGCTGCAGGACCAGCTGGATGGCTGCCGTGCGGCGGCGGTGATTCTGCGCCCGCAAGACTGGGCGGCGTATCAGCAGCGCCATCCCCAGGCGCCCCCCTGGGGGGTCGTGCTGTGCGAGCAGCCTTATCTGCTGTATGCACTGCTGGCACAGTGGTTCGACCAGCACCGGCTGGGCACCTTGCCGCGTGGCATTCACCCCAGCGCCGTGATCGCCGACGAC